>Ga0066388_100003206_pt1 | contig 10467 bp, 8 predicted proteins | sample PanSoiMetaGPlot6_FD_64539 | JGI IMG/M metagenome (GOLD analysis project Ga0066388, IMG submission 64539) | Tropical forest soil microbial communities from Panama analyzed to predict greenhouse gas emissions - Panama Soil - Plot 6 (Hybrid Assembly) | ecosystem: Environmental > Terrestrial > Soil... | reverse complement strand
ATTCACAAAACGAAGATGGGATTCTTCAACTTGCAGCTTCGGTAGCGCATTTCTCCACCCATCCTCTGGCGCGCGCGATTGTGGCAGACGCGGAGAAGCACAAGCTGCCAATCAGACCGGCAACAGATTTCCTAAACGTTCCTGGTCTGGGAATGGAAGCGTCCGTCAATGGGAATCGAATTTTCGTCGGGAGCAGGCGGTTACTGCACGGCCGCGGGGTCGCAGTGCCGGCAGTTGAACCAACTAATGATGCCGAAGTTTGGATCGCGAATGATCAGGCGCTCGGAGTGATTTATCTCCGTGACGAGATCCGGCCGGCCGCGAGACGCGTCATCGATTTCCTAAAGCGCGCCGGCTTATCGGTCACTTTGCTCACAGGCGACCGGTTGGGGCCGGCCGCAACGGTGGCGGAGCAAGTAGGCATCGCCGATGTGCGCGCCGATCTCAGTCCACAAGCCAAGTTGCAATGCATTCACGATTGGCGCGCGTCGGGAAAGAAGGTGGCGATGGTTGGCGATGGCATTAACGACGCGCCCAGCCTGACCGCCGCAGATGTATCGCTTGGCATGGGCGCACGCGGCTCCGATGCCGCACTCGAACAGGCCGACGTGGTTTTGATGCACGACAAGATCGAGAATGTTGAGGAGGCGTTCGTCCTCAGCCGGCGCGCGCGCTCGATCATTCGCCAGAACATTGTCATTTCTCTTGGTGTAATTCTCTTTCTGATTGTCTCCGCGCTGGCAGAAAAGATCAATCTCACTGCCGGCGTAATCGGCCATGAAGGCAGCACAGTTGTTGTTATTTTGAATGGCCTGCGGCTGCTGCGCTTGCGCGGGAGCAGCGGTTAGGGCTTGATCGCCACCTTGAGGCAGCCGGCGCGACGTGAGGCAAACGCGTCGTATGCTTCAACGATTTGATCGAGCTTGAAGCTGTGCGTGAGCAACGACAGCGATCGAAGCGCTTCGATTGCACCATTAGCATTATAGACCCCGCATCCGTTCTTTCCCGCCAGGGCAAAGCGTCCGGTCCGTGAAAAACAGTGGCTTTCATTTTTGGATTGTTGATCCTCCTGGCACAACTGGCAGTTAGCCTCGATGAGCAACAGGGGTAAAGCTAAACACAAGAATCTCTGCGTGCCTCGGTTGCCAATGATGAAAATCAACGCGGAAACGTCCTACATTTTGCCCACGAACGTCGTTGTGTGAGTTCATGAGGCGGAAGAGGTTTTCAGTCTCATTTTGACTAAAGAACGGCGAATCCAGGAATTCGGTCACCCAGTTCATTTCGTGAGCATCGGTGAGATAAAAGGTGACCTGTACATCTTGATCGGAGTTTTCAACCATGATGACGCAATAGTTGTAAACATTGGCATTCTTCCACTCGCCTTCGAAGAAGATGGTGCAGCGTGGCTGTACTTCAGTCGCGCGAAGGTGAGCTTCTTTGAAAGATGAAACGACATTCGCGTACGTGAACGGTTGTGTCGCAGGCGAGCTTTGGGCCCTTTTCGGCCGCTCCGCGGCAAAGGCGGGAATATTCAGGCAAAGAGCGAGGAGTGTAAGGGCGACTGTGATAGATGCTTTCATTTTTGTGAGGCTGACGCGCGAGTGGGGACAACGAGAACCGGACAATGCGCGTGCCGGACAACGTATTCGGCGACGCTACCAAGTAGCAGATGCTTAAAGCCTGTAGTTCCATGCGTGGACGTCACGATTAGATCGAAGCCGCTGTCTCGCGCATGTTCGCAGATTTGCTGGCCCGGATGACCACTTTGCAGCGATATTTCCACGTCTAGCCCATCCCAACCCGTCTTTTTCACCAAGTCGTCCATCTGTTCGCGGGCCGATGTCTCGGCGTACTGCATTAGCTGCGGCACGTCGTAGCGTGCATACTCGTCACTCGCCACATAGTATTGAAACTGAACTGAATTGAGCAGCACAAGCTTCGATTTAAACTGTTTCGCGAAGGCCATAGCATAGGTCAGCCCTTTCATCGAGCACTCAGAAAAATCGATCGGCACGAGAACTTTGCCGAAGCGCGTCAGCGCGCCCTCACGTTCGGCATCACGCACGACCAGCACCGGACAAGAGGAGTAGCGCACGACGCGTTCAGCCGTGCTGCCAAGCATGAGATGTTTTAAGCCGGTGTTTCCGCGCGTTGCGATGATAATCAGATCGATATTGACCTCGCGCGCCAACCGGCAGATTTCCTCAAAGGGTCGGCCCTTCAGTGAGTGAAGGTTTTCCCCAGGCAGCTCAATCGAATATTTTTTGGCGACATCTTTAAGATGCCGATGGACAGATCGATTGATCCCGTCCTCCGGTAGAACAAATGGCATGGTTACCAGAGCGCTGATCGGATACTCCTCAGCAAAAACATAAACAAGATGCAGTTCCGCCCCGAATTGTTTAATCAACGGGAGGGCGAACTCGACTGCGCCCAGTGACGGCGCGGAAAAATCCACCGGCACAAGAACATTGCGAACGGGTAGAAGTATTGCCGTTTCGTGGTTCGCACGTGATGGGCTCCCACTGCGTGCGGTGCGTTTACTCACGATTTTTGTCGCTTGCACGTAGGAAAGATCGCTAATTGGGGCCTTGAAGCTCTGCGCCGGTTGTTAAAGGCTATCCATTTCTTGCGAATGCATCCCCCGAGGCATATATCCGCCATTTGGCGCATGATGCTTACTAGTTATCTCGAACACGGTTGCAAATGCCTCTTATGTCTGCTTTTTGAAACGGCGACGGATCCATTGACCGGCTGTTGAGAGCAACTTTCTGGCCCATCGAAATTCAGTCGCCAGAATAGCTAGACCAAGGGTATGAAAATAATGGCCGGTCCCGGCAGGACCAGCATTATGAATCCAATGGTCAGAATGACCCCACCGAGGAAAAACACGACTACTCGGCGCCAAAGAGGGGATCTTTTTTTTCGGTATAATTGCTGCGTTCTCACAATCGAATCGTAAGTGATGCTATTCTTGAAGCACTGGTGGCGTCCTGCGAATCCCTCTTCATCATCATGATGATTCCGCCATGGTATGATCCTTCCGCCTGTGTCGACCACGGATAATTTTCGCGATTTCGACTAAGGACACTGGAGCGAGCGCCAGCAGAAAAATCACCAGCCAATCGGACCCGAACTGCGGCGCGGTCTTGAATGATACGTTTCGCGTTAGCGGAAACCAGAGCAAAGACATCTGCAATATCCCGGAGGCCACAATCGCTGCCAAAAGATACGGGTTTGTGAAGACACCCAGTTGGGGGAGCGTCTAGCGCTGACTGCGGCAGGCAAATGAGAAGAAAAGTTGAGCGAACGGCGTAATGTAGAAAGCCGTCGCCTGCGCATACAAACCGCTCTCTCTTATGTACGAATAGGCGAACCCGCCAATGTTCACCGTCGAGACGACAAAGCCGTGAATCAACCGCGCCGTTTAGCCTCGTGCTTGAAGCGCAGGACTACGGAGCGTTTTTGTCTTCGGTCAGGTGAACGTTTTCCTGGCCGCATAAGAACTGCGGGACACGGCGCAAGCCGCGCAACTCGATCGGCAACGCTGCCAATCAGGTAACGGTCAAGTCCTGTGAGGTCGCGTGTCGAAAGAAAAATCGACCTTTTTTCAGGGCTGGCGTCGGCGTGTTACCGCTAAAGCTAAGAATAGTAGACGGCGCCTTCACGCTTGCGCCAATGGCGAAGAGTAAGGTAACCGCCTAACATTCCCCCAAGATGCGCAAAATGGGCGACGCCCTGCTGAGTACCGAAGATTCCGCTGAACAGTTCAATTAGCCCGTAGAGGATCACGAACACCATGGCCGGCATTGGAATCGGCGGAAAGATCAAGACAATCGTGCGGCGCGGAAACAGCATGCCAAAGGCCAGCAGAATCCCGAAGATCGCTCCTGACGCGCCGACTGTCGGATAAACACCTATGGGTGTCATCATTGAGACGACCAACAACTGAGTCACGCTCGAGCAAAGCAGGGAGCCGAAATATAGAGTCAGATAATGCCGCGGGCCGACGGCTCGTTCGACATCAGAGCCGAACATCCAAAGCGCATACATGTTCACCCCTAGATGAAGAAGATTCGCGTGAAGAAAGCCGCACGTGATCAACTGCCACAGCTTGAACCCGACCGGAACGTCGAGCTGGGCCACAGTAAAGTGGCCAACTGGCCACAGCGCGAACGTGGCTATGAGCGCCTGGCCGGACAGCGTTTCCAAAACGAAGATGGCGACGTTCGCGCCGATCAGCAATCTGGTAAGTGGCGGCATAAGCCAAACTATTGCTGAACTAAATATCGAGCATTCGATTTCAGTTCTCTATGTGGCCGGCTTGTTACCTCTTGCTCAAACGAGATCGCGCGGATGATTTTTTAGCAGTTGTTACTAGCGTCGACTGCCGCGTGCTTTCGCTTGAGCCGCTCTTGCGCTGGTCGTATTCACGGCGGCGATTGAACTTGGCAGATCGAAGCGGTGGGAAGCTAACCTCCGATTGGCTTTGATTGCGCAGTTGTCCATCAGCAAGGCTGGAGGAGCAAACGCCGCGCAATGTCGCGCAGGTAAGTCCGGCCACGGCGCGCATTTGCCATTGTCACGGCGGGATCGTTCTGGCCAGCCATTTCAAGCACGAACGAGCCACGGAACCGGACTCCTAGCAGATCGCGCAGAAACTGCTCCCAATCGATTTTGCCATGGCCAGGCGGCAAATGAGTATCGCCCGCTCCGTCGTTGTCATGAGCGTGAATCATCCGCAGATGCCCGGCGAGTTTATGCACGAGGTTGTGGATGTCGCCTCCAAGATAAGCATGACCAGTGTCGAGACAGGCGCCGACTTCGGCGGAATTGATTCCATCCAGGATCCACAAAATGTCGCTCGTGTTCCCGAAAAGCAGATGCGGCAGTTTGTTTTCCAGCACGCACATGATGCCGAGTTCTCTACAGTGCCGCGCCACCTGATTCAGCGATTCGACGACGTGTTGCATGCGGGGCAGCCGCTCTGTGGACAGAATGGTCGCGGGATTCTCCGGTCCGGGATGCATCACAAAATAGTGCACTTGCAAGATCGCAGCCGCTTCCGCCGCTTTGAAAATTTCTGCAACAGATGCGGCACGCTGTGCGCGGTCAGAGGACGCGATATCGATGTTCGGCGCGAAGGGGGCGTGAAACGAGTAAGCTTCCATGCCAAGCTCCCGGATTCGCTCCGCTGCGTAATGTACCGATTTCAAGTCGTGGAAATGAAGATGCTCTGGCGAGGAGCAGACCTCGATCATGCTGAAACCGCTCTCGCGAATCAGCGGCAGGCAATCAAGAATGCTTTGATGATAAAAGCAGCCGGTTGAAAGGCCGATGGGCCAGCTTGTCATGCACCCTCCTTTCCAATGCGGATTCTTTGAAGTTCAACAAATTGTGTCCGCAGGCTGAAAATGTGCATGTGCCTTGTTCCTGGGAAGAGACGCAGTTGAAATCGACCAGATCGTCAGTACTCGCCGCGAACAGACCGGCGAAAACGCGCGTGTAAAAATCGCCACGCGTCGCCGGATCGACATTGACGAACTGCGTCCAGCCGAAATCGCGAGCGTATTTCGACCAGATCAATCCCGCGATGTGGCGCGGGTGCCAGCCGAGCGCCAGCATCACGCGGACCAGCCGCCGAATAAATGCCGGCCGAAGCAGCAAATCATTTGGAGTTTCGAGCGCGACCCGCGCGCAGGCCGGCAGAATCTCCAATGGCTGCCGATCGTAAGTCTCCGGCCAAAGTTCGGCCGGATGTTGCTCCTGCGAATAGAAGAGCGCGTGAAATTGAGCCAGCTTTGATTTGTTATAATGCTGCAGCAGCTGGCCGGTTCCGGAAGTTCCATCAGGAATTCTGGTAGAGCTGTGCTCTGCCAGTTCAGCGGCCAAGCCGGGATTACGCATCGCGAAAATTCCCTGCCGCCAATTGATGCCTTGCAATGGAATGACAAAAAGCGGTTGGAGCTTGACCAGCGAATCAACCTCGAACGTCCAGGGCTGTTGCCACGGCTTTAAATAAACGCCGAACGGTACGCGGACCGCGCGCGAGTAAAGCGGATCGCCGTACTCCGAGATGTCGATGGAAATCATTTCACGGCCATGTTCCGAAGGCCCGACCTCCACTGCCGTCAATTCCACCGGAATCTCTGTACGCGGCGCGGCGATTTGTTTTACACGATGCGCTAGAAATTCCATTACAAGGCCGAGGCCAGCGAAAGCGCGACCCAGCTCTAGTGGAACGGCACGATTATTCGGCGGATGAAATTCCGATTCGATTTTCCACAGGCTCGGCGGACCACGTCCGAGCGCCGATAATTCTTTGAACTCGTCTGAGCTTTGTTCAATTCGCCACGCGAAATGGTGACCGCGCCCGCTCAGAACATGCAGCGGTTTAATACCGTACTCGCGCAAAAGCTGCTCAATTGTTTCCACGACCGGCTGCTGAATCGCAAAGACGCGCTCAGGATCGACGAACGCTTCCGCCGGATTGTCGAAGTTGACGTATTCGATATCGAAGTCCGCAATCAATGCATCGTTGTCCCAAAGCGAGCGGCAGATTTCGAATCCGCCGTCCAAAAGTGAATCGAGCGCTCCTGGCGAGTGCCGCTCAAATGGCGGAGAAGCCCCGTCGTCGCTGCCGGTAAGAAATTCGCACGAGAGCTCGCCATTCCTCGCCACTTCGAGAAATTCACGGATCCGCGTGCGCACATCGCGGTTTCGGTAATAACGCTGGCGCTCTTCGACTGAATTCACTGCAAAACGGCCTTTCGTTGGTTAAATCTCTCCCGCGATTCTCGACCCTGACTAGCCGCCATTTGCGTTTTACTGCCCAAATGTTGCTCCCGATCGTCACCGCGATTACGCGTCGATTGGCTTGTGATAAAAAACGCGCTTGGCTGATTCAGCGGCGATCACGTATGCGAGAATGATCAGCGCGAGGATGGGATAGAAATGCGGCGGCATGATTCCAAATCCGAGCACGGCGGCGAACGGCAAATGCGGAATCAGCACCGTGACGATCACTATGCCCAGAGTGGCGAGCGCGAGTAATCTGCTTGGCCGGCTTCTGAAGAACGGACGCCGGGTGCGCACGACCAGAACAATTAGCGCCGCCGAGAGGATCGATTCGATGAACCAGCCCGCGCGGAATTGTTGGATCCTAGTGTTCAACCAGATTAACGCGCCGAAGGTGAGATAATCGAAAACGGAGCTGACCAAGCCAAACACCACCATGAACCGGCGGATGAAATGAATGTCCCAACGACGCGGGCGCTCGACGAGTTCGGGATCGACATCATCGCTAGCGATGGTCATCTCCGGCAGGTCTGTCAACAAATTGATGAGCAAGATTTGTTTGGGCAGTAGCGGCAAAAACGGCAGAAGCAGCGAGGCGCCAGCCATACTGAACATGTTTCCGAAATTGGCACTCGTCGCGATAAAGACATACTTGAGTGTGTTGGCAAATGTGCGCCGGCCTTCACGCACGCCGTCCACCAGCACCTCCAGATCGTGCTCGAGCAGCACAAAATCGGCGGCCTCGCGCGCCACATCGACCGCTCCCTCAACGGACAAGCTCACATCCGAGGCGTGCAAGGCCGATACATCATTGATTCCGTCGCCGATATACCCGACCACGTGCCCGGCCTTTTTGAGCGCGAGGACTAAACCCTCCTTCTGGCCCGGCTCGATTTCAGCGAAAACATCGACCTCGCTCGCCTGCCGCATGACCGCGGCGTCGCTCATCTTTCGAATGTCGCGCCCGGAGAGGACTTGCTCCGTGTTCAGACCGACTTGCTCTGCCAGATGGGTCGCGATCAAGACATTGTCGCCAGTAACGATCTTTAATCGAATGCCGAGATCGCGCAGTTCGTGTAAAGTCGATTCGATCCCCGCTTTCGCCGGGTCAGATAGCGCGACGAGTCCGAGAAAAATCATCTTGGTTTCGGTCTCGCGATCGATTCGGGAACATTCAGTGCCACACGCGCGATAGGCCACGGCAATGACCCGGCATCCTTCGCAACTAAACCCGCGCCATTGCTCGTCGATCCGGCTGCGAGCCACGCCGATGCTGTCGCGTGTCCCGTCGCTCCATTCGACTTCCGAACAAATGCTCAAAATCTGTGGTAACGCGCCCTTTGTAATCAGAACACGCGTGTCTTCCTTCTCGAAAAGAATGCTCAACCGTTTTCGAGCGAAGTCATAGGGGAGTTCGTCCAATTTTTTCCAGCCGGCGCAATCAGCTGGCGGATTGGCCCGAAACGCTTCGTCGATCGGATTAATGAAACCGGTTTCGTTCGCAGCGTTCAGGTAAGCGTAAAGCAAGGTTTTCGTGTTTTGGTTTCCGCGGGCGTCCACGGCGGCGCGGATGCTGATCTTGCCCTCGGTGATCGTACCCGTTTTGTCCGAGCAGAGCACGTTCATGCTCCCGAAGTTTTCGATCGCAGCCAGGCGTTTCACAATCACCTTCTCCCGCGCCATCCGGCGGGCTCCGTGAGAAAGATTGATGGTGATGATGGCCGGAAGCAGCTGGGGCGTCAGCCCAACAGCGAGCGCGAGTGCGAACAAAAACGAGTCCAGCACCGGTTTGTGCAGAAACACGTTGAAGCCGAAGATCGCGAGCACGAGCAACAGCGTGATCTCTGCAAGCAGATAGCCGAACCGCCGCACGCCACGCTCGAACTCCGTTTCCGGCCGTCGCAGCCGCAACCTCTCCGCAATTTGGCCGAAACGCGTCGTCTTTCCGGTAGCGATGATCTTGGCTTTGCCCGAGCCGCTTACCACATGCGTGCCCAGGTAAACTTCTCCTTTCGGGTTGTCGGCTTGATCGGTGACGCTCTTCTCGGCTGGGAATGATTCGCCTGTGAGAGCGGCTTCGTTCACGAAGAACTCGCGCGCTTCCAGAAGCCGGCCGTCGCCGGGAATAATTGCGCCAGCGGAAAGGAGCGCCACATCACCAGGAACGACTTCCGCCAGCGGAATAATTCTTTCATTGCCATCGCGCAGCACGAGCGCCTTCGTCTCGACCAATGCGCGCAATTTGGCCACTGCATCTGTGGCGCTGTATTCCTGCCAAAATCCAAGCACACCGCTCGCCAGCACGATTGCGAGAATCAACGCCGCATCAGTGCGGTCCTGTAAGAAGAGCGACACGATCGCCGCGCCGATCAAAATGAGAATAATCGGGCTCTTAAATTGCGCGAGGAAAAGCGTGAGCGCACCGGCGCGCCGTTCACTGCTAATACGATTTTCTCCAAACTCGACCAGGCGCCTGCGGGCTTCTGCAGTTGTCAGACCGGTGGCCACAACTCGAGAGCTACTCCTTGCATTTGCGCACTTCCACATGCCATTGGAAGCGTCATTAGTGTGGGAGGCGGATACCGAGTGGTATCAACAACATGTAAGAGATACACGTCTGCCCCGAACTGCCGGGAAATGGCGAGCGCGTACGGGATGGCCTTTAACGATGGACGCGAGAAATCGATCGGGACCATGATGCGATTAAACCGCCGTGGTCGCGATGCCGTCGTGCGCGGACGCGGTTTCCGACTGAGCCGCGTGGAGATTGGCTGGTCGAGTAAGCTTTTCATGCCGCGATGTTGCAACAGCCAGGAGCGCTTCGCTCCGCGTGAATTGCCAAAGGCTCGTCATTTTTTGGCTGCCTAGGGCAACGCAAGATTTGAAGAGCATTTCACAAATTCAGATAAGCGCGTTTTCCAGCCCAAGCGTCTTTGTGTGTCAGAAAGGAAAAATGAAATTATGAAGACACTCACAACATGGAGCCCCTTCCGGGAGATGGAGGAACTCGAGAACCGCTTCAACACATTCTTTGGCGGCTTTCCTGCGTTCCCTGTCCGTTTCCCGAAGAACGGCGACAGGTTCAAGCTAGCCGATTGGTCGCCCTTGGTAGATATCGTCGAAGATGATCACGAATATCTATTCAAGGCGGACTTGCCAGAGATGAAGAAGGAGGATGTTAAAGTAACAATCGAAAACGGCATTCTCTACATTTCCGGCGAGCGAAAAACCGAGAAGGAAGAAAAGAAGAGAAAATTCCATCGGCTCGAACGCTTCTTCGGCACGTTTGAGCGCAGGTTCACGGTGCCCGAAGATGCGGACCCAGCGAAGATTACAGCTGAGTTCAAAGAGGGCGTGTTGCAGGTCCATCTGCCGAAGAGCCCGGCAGCAAAACCGAACCCGATCGAGATTAAAGTCCAGTAATCGCGGACATAATTGACCGGTGCGCGGCTTTGATCACGCGCATCGGTCATCATTTTTCGCGCGAGTCACGTCTCCCACACTAAAAGCCAGGCGGCCGAAAAGAAGTCGCTACGATGGCGGTAAGCAGCGCAAAAGTAGCCGAAATGATTATCCGCAGTCTCGATTTATCCAATGCCGTCGCGATGGCGAACAGGCCGAGCGTTGGCGGAATGCAATTCCAAAGGAAAAGTCTGGCGCCGAGTC
>Ga0066388_100003205_pt1 | contig 10467 bp, 10 predicted proteins | sample PanSoiMetaGPlot6_FD_64539 | JGI IMG/M metagenome (GOLD analysis project Ga0066388, IMG submission 64539) | Tropical forest soil microbial communities from Panama analyzed to predict greenhouse gas emissions - Panama Soil - Plot 6 (Hybrid Assembly) | ecosystem: Environmental > Terrestrial >... | reverse complement strand
TGGAGGCAGCGAGCGCTGCTACGGAATTTGTGACATTGAATCGGCCAATCAACGGGACGCGAACCAGATAACTCTTGCCACGAGCATCCAGCTGATAGGAGGTACCACTGGACTCAACGCGATAATTTGAAGCGCGAAAATCCGCGCGCATCCCCATTCCGTAGGTGATCACTGCTACGCGCTCGTCGATTTTGTCGAGCAATTGTTCCCCGTAGCGGTCATCAATATTTACGATTGCTATTGGTTTGCGCTTTCTTTTTTGACTCCCGAGTCCGGCAAAAAGCCTCATCTTCGATTCGAAGTAGTTTTTCATGGTCCCATGGAAATCGAGATGGTCCTGGGTAAGATTTGTAAACACGGCGACATTCCATTCGAGGCCGCGCGTGCGGTCCTGTGCGAGTGCATGCGAAGAAACTTCCATCGCGGCCGCTTTGCAACCTGAGTTGGCGATCTGGGCCAGTAGTTCCTGTAAATCGAGCGATTCGGGCGTGGTACGAATGGCCGGTAGAACCCGCTCACCGATCTCGTAGCGGACAGTTCCGATCAATCCGCAACGCAGGCCCGCATTTTCACAAATGTGCTTAATAAGAAACGTAGTAGTTGTTTTGCCGTTCGTACCCGTCACCGCCGCCAGTTTTAATTTGCCCCCTGGGTGGCCATAAAAGGTTTCTGCAAAATCAGCAAGCGCAGTCCGCGCGTTCTCGACAACGAGACAAGTGGCCCGCGGATTTTGTTCCTCGCGCTCCGCAACAATTACGGACGCGCCTTTTTCGATCGCCTGGCCGATGAATTCGTGGCCATCGGATTTTTCTCCCCGCAATGCCACGAAAATCCCATTCCTTTGCACGCGCCGCGAGTCATACGCGATGTTTTCCACTGTGCGATCAAGTGTCCCGATGACCTGGCGAACTGGAGTCGCGGAAAGGAGAGTCTTGAGCTGCATGAGGCTTTAACATGTCCGCAACGGGACGGATTCACAGCCGCGAACCAAGGCGAGGTATTCAATGGCGCGAGGCATTGGTTAAGGCGATTCGTTCCGCCGGCCCAGGCTTGCGAATTCGCTCTGCCGGCCTTGTTTTTTCGACTCGCTCTACGGGTATCGCTTTGCGAATCTCCTCATGCGGCTCAAGATCTAGATAGCGGGCCGCCCTCTCCGCTACTCGGGAAAAAATTGGTCCTGCAATGAGCCCACCATAGTTTAACTCCGGTTTGTTTGTGTGCGCGTCATCGAGCACCACCAGACCGACAAACTCGGGATGGTCCGCCGGTAAGTAGCCGGCGAAAGAAACAACATACTTTCCCTGCTCGTATCCGCCCCGGGGGTCGACCTTTTGCGCGGTTCCGGTCTTGCCTGCAATCGTGAAACCGGGAACCGCAGCAGCGGCCGCGGTGCCGCGATCGCTCACTACGCCGCGCAGCGCATCACCGATTTCTCTGGCAGTTTCCGGAGAAATTACCTGACGCTGGATTACCGGGGAAAGTGAGCTGACGATTTTCCCTTCCGGTGTGTTAATCGATTTGATGATGCGTGGCGTAACTAGTTTGCCGCCATTCGCAATCGCCGCCATCCCCACTGTCATTTGTAACGGCGTCACCCCCACTTCATGCCCCATCGGAATCCGCGTTATCGAAATTTTGCTCCACGCTTTCGGAGGCCGAATGAGTCCATTGATCTCACCTGGCAGTTCAATTCCGGTCCGCTCGCCAAAACCGAATCGGCGAATGTATTCGTAGAACCTTTGTTCGCCCACACTCAGGGCAAGCTTGGCCGCGCCGATGTTGCTCGACTTCACCAGAATATCGCGGACGCTCAGATACGAAAACGCGCGATGATCATGGAGGGCGGCGCCTCCGAAATTCCAGAGGCCGTTCTCGCAAAAGATCGTCGAATCGGGGCGAAGCTTGCGTTCGTTAAGAGCAGCGGCGGCGGCAACGATCTTGAACGTCGAGCCTGGCTCCATCATGTCGATGATGGCCCGGTTTTTCATTTCTTCAGCCTTCGCTTCAGAGCGAAGATTCAAGTCAAAATCCGGTCGATTGGCCATTGCCAGGATTTCGCCGGTCTGCGGCCGCATCAAAATAATCGTTGCTTTTTGAGGCGAATATTCCTCCATCGCGGAGTCGATCTCGTTCTCAACAATGTTCTGCAGACTAAGATCGACAGTTAGATGGACCTGATAGCCATCGCGGGGCGGGCGCTCCTGTCCGCGATAAGGCACGATCTCCTGCCCGGCGCGGTTGTGTTCGATGAACCGAAACCCATCCTGCCCGTGAAGATATTCCTCCATCGAAGCTTCCACTCCCTGGATACCACGATGGTCAAAGTCAGTGAATCCAATCACATGGCAAAGCATCGAGCCGTTTGGGTAGACCCGGGTGGCATCGTGCTCGAGGTAAATTCCACGGAGATTAGCGGTACGAAGTTTCTCTCCTAGCGCGCGTGCCTGCGTTTCGGGCACTTCGCGTTTAACAATGATATATCGACGCTCGCTGCCTAACTTTTCCGCGACTTGATCGGGCGGGAGCCCGAGTTGTTCGCTAACGAGAGTGATGATCGCTTCCCGGTTGTTAAGATGCGTGGCGTCCGCCACGACGGTTTGAACCGGAATGTTATGCGCGAGAACTTCGTTATTCGCGTCGAGGATCGTGCCGCGTTCTGCGTGGATGATTTGCTTATAAACGTGCTTTTCAGCGGCAAGACCAGCGTATTCATCATGCTTGATTGCCTGCAGGTAGATTAACCGAAATGAAAAAATGCTGAACAGCCCGATAAAAGAAACGCACACCAGTACGCAACGTGTTCGGCTGTTTACTTTCATTTTGTGCCGGAAGGATTGGCTACGGGTTGGATCGCGTCGTCTTCCGCTGCATGAGCGGGCATGGTGAGCCGCACAATGTTGGCCTCTGAAATAGGCATCATTTTCAAGTAACCTTCTTTCAAACGGCGTTGCAACGCCGAGCGCGAGGTCAACGCCGCGATTTGCGCGCTGGCTATGTCGTTTTGGGTGCGAAGAGTGGCGAGCTCATTTTCGACTGCCTTCCTTCGTTCGCCCAGATGATAGAGTTGCAGCGTCAAATAGACATAGCTGAGACCAGCCAGCGCCAGAAACGCCGTCACTACAATCCAGCGCGCCAGCGACGCCGCGTTTACTGTATTGCAATTTCTTCGACGCGAACGGTTCATCTAAGTCTTTTCGGCTACGCGCAATTTTGCGCTGCGTGACCTGGGATTCGTACGCCTCTCCTCTTCAGTGGGCTCAACCGGTTTTGGCGTAATCAGCTTAAGGTCGTAATCCGGGTTGGGTTGCGGCGCGGGCCACTCCGGCTTGTCCAGCCATTCCCGACTACGATCGCGAAAGAAATTCTTCACGATGCGATCTTCCAGTGAATGAAAAGTAATTACCGCAATGCGCGCGCCCTGCTCAAGGCGAGTGGTTAAAACGCGCAGCCCGTCTTCCAGCGCGCCGAGCTCGTCATTTACCTCCATTCGCAGGGCTTGAAACACTTGCGTAGCCGGATGGTGACGGCCGTGGCGACCCACCAGTTTTTCGATCGTCCGGGCCAAATGCAGAGTTTCACGAAACGGCGCAGTTTTTCGCATTTTTACAATCAGGCTTGCTATGCGGCGCGCTGCCGGCTCCTCTCCAAGCTCGCGAAGCAATCGCGTTAATTGTTCCTCGCTATATTCGTTTACGATCGTGGCAGCGGTCAGTTGCGCCCGCGGGTCCATGCGCATATCGAGCGGCCCGTTCCGCATAAAACTGAATCCGCGCTCCGCGTTTTCGAGCTGCCGGGAAGACATCCCGAGATCAAGAAGCGCCCCGCCAATCGTGCGAATGCCAAGCTCATCGAGAGCGGCGAGTGCGCATCTAAAATTCGCCTGTCGCACCGCGAGGCGTTGGCCGAAGCGTGCCAATTGCTCACTGACATGTCGGACAGCATCAGGATCCTGGTCCAGAGCCAGAACATTAGCCCCATTGTCCAAAAACGCTTCGGTGTGGCCGCCGCCGCCACATGTCGCATCTACAATGAGCGATCCCGGCTTTGGTGCGAGTAATTCCAACACTTCGCTCTCGAGCACGGGACGGTGATAGATGAATTCCTCCACTTCGGGTGCCTCCTCTTCGGCAGTAAACGGATCAGCGGTTGCCCACATGGGCCGCTCAAACCAAAATGTATCGATGACGTTTTGACCAAGCATCTGACTATAGGCCAATAATGTTCGCTACGTGCTGGTAAGTAGCTGTTTCCTCTTCGTGCGCCCGTTTCCAGCGTTGCAGATTCCAAACTTCAAAGCGTCCCCGGTTACCAACCAACGCCACTTCATCTTTCAGCTCGATCTTGCGGCACAGCTCTTCGGGCAAAACAAGACGCCCCTGACGATCGACGCCTGCGTGCTGGGCACGGGAATGCAGATGGCGCAAAAAAATTCGACGATCCCGCGCGGAAACGCCTTGATTTGTTTCTGCCGCTGAACTCATTCGCACAAACTCTTTAGGCGACATAACGAGTAGAAATTGATGAGTCGCTTCTGGCAAAAGAATGAATTCCTCTGCCTTGTCCCGACGCCAACGAGAAGGAATGGTGATTCGATTCTTCTCATCGATGGAATGCCGGAATTCTCCGGCATAGAAGCGTTCGGGTGGAGAATCGTTGTCCATGGATCGAGTGGAGAAATCATCCATTTTGCTCCACTTGACACCACTTTTAACCACCTTCCTGTGGCGGGGTCAATAAAAAAATTTCAAGCACATTTGCGCCTCCTTTTCCCACTCGTAAGCTCCTCGCTTAATGAAATTTTCCCAAGCCGCGTTGATAATGGCTTGTGCGCTTGTTTTCTGTGGTATCAAAACCGGATTAAGCCAGTCTCAGGAGCAAACACGGAGTGACGCTGTGCGAGTCACCGTTTCAATGCACCCAGACGGCTCACGCACGGTTTACAAGTTCGACAATGCAGAGCACAAGGCCATGGCAACAACCACCGATCCAGACGGCAAACTGCGCGAGACGATCCGTTACGAACTGGACGAGGCAGGACGTTTTTCCAGCGGCGAAATATCCGGACCTGATGGCCGCCTTCGTTTCAAGAGTCGTTACAAGTACGATGACGCCGGCCGGCTCTCGGAAGAAACTCAGAGCGCCGGAGATGGCACGTTCTTGCACAAGATCGTTTACAGTTATGATGGATCTGGCAAGCAAACAGGTTACTCGGTGTTTGATTCGTCCGGCAAACTGGTGGGCGGCAAAGGCGCCGCCAAGGTACGCCCGTCTGCTTCTCCTAAAGGTCGAGAGAAAAGCTCTCGATAGCAGAAGCCATTTTGGAAATCGTCGAATGCGAAGTGTTGTATCCAGCGACCGGTCGCATCTGCCGGTTGTTCACTTGCCACAGCCCCTAAAGAAGACTACAAAACCGGCGTGATTGATTACATCCAAAAGGGCGGCCTGTTAATGTGGCCAATTCTGGTGTGTAGCATAATCTCGATCGCGGTCTTTGCCGAACGCCTCTTTTATTTTCACCGTGCAACAATTCACGTGGGTGAATTTTTGAAAGGGCTGTCGAATCTAATTCGGCGACGCAATTTCGCAGAGGCACTCCACGAATCGGCCGGAACTCCCGGGCCAGTAGCGCGGGTGATTCATGCCGCGATCATCCGGCATGACGCTCCTCGCCCGGAATTGCGCGACATCGTGCAGGAAGCCGCTCAACTCGAAGTACCGAAGCTGGAACGATTTCTCCCCGTGCTCGCTACGATCGCCTTCCTTGCGCCGTTGCTTGGGTTACTGGGGACGGTAGCCGGTATGATCGATGCGTTTGCAACAATTGCCTCAAGCGGCGGATACGCTACGGTGACTGAGCTTTCCAGCGGGGTGTACAAGAGCTTGCTTACGGCCGCAGCGGGTCTGGTTGTGGCTACTCCCACCTTCGTCGCTTACAGTTACCTTTCTTCCCGCGTGAATAATATGCTCCATGACATGGAGCGGGCGGGAATAGAAATTGTACATATGCTGACCGAGAGCCGTCCGATCAGCGGGATCATCAGCTTTCAACCAGCCAACGAGACCACACCCGAGCTCGAAGCACGCCCGGATTTATAATCAGGACAGGAAACGTTAAAGGTTAAAGAGCTAGAAAAGTAAAGTGCTTCGCCGCCGCTCTGACGGGACCGTTAACTTGTCCTTGCCACCTTTCAATTTTGTACCTTCTTAACTCTTAAGGCTTTTGTCCGCATGAAACTCGAGCGCACCGTGAATTATAACTTCGGCTGGCTCGTGCTTGTGGCGCTATTGAACGTCGCTTTCCTTTTGGTCTTCTTTCTGTTGCTGAGTTCTAATTTTATTTTGCAACAGGGGATTTCCGTTACCATGCCGTTCTCTCGCTTTACCCTTGGCCCACAAACTAACCAGCAAATCATCAGCATCACAGGCGGGGCAGTTCCGGCCATCTATTTCCGGGACCAGCGGGTGACCATGGAACAACTCGGGCCACTGTTGGACGCGGCCAAGCGCGAAGGTAAATCAATCATCATCAAGGCGGACCGATTCACTGCGTACGAAACAGTTGCCGAGGTAACAAATGCCGCTCTAGAACACGGCATCACATCCGTGTCGCTTGCCGCCGCTTCGCCGCGATGAACAACCTCAGTCCGGAGCTTGAAAAAGAGCTTCTACTTTTTAGTTGGGACTCGCCCAAAACAAAAAAGGCAGCGCTGCTGGCCTTTCTGTTCGTTTCGTTATTGGCCCACGCCATTTGCTTTTACATTTTTCAAGTGGTTTATCCGCCAATCGTCACGCTTCTGCCACCGCCGGCTCGGGTCGCCCTAATTACTCCGGCATCTGAAGAGGGCCGCACCTTGCTTCGCTGGATCGACTCAGAAGATCCTGCGGTCGCTTTTACAACTCATCGTCCACCGGAAGCAAGGCTCCGCGCCCTGCCGAAAGTTGAGCACGTTCCGTCCTATCATGCGATGGAACCAACTCTAAAGAAACTTCCGCCTTTCGAGGTCGATTCGCGCGCCCCTGACTCCCAGCCACCCGGCGCCGTACCATTCAAGCGCCAACAAAGCGCTCCCGCTGCCAGGCCGATCCCAACATTCGTTTCGTTTTCAAGCGAGCTCAACGGGCTGGGAATTGCAACATTGCCGCCGTTTAAGTTCGCCGCTTCCACTGGAGAGACTCCGGCCGCAATCCGTTTTCGCATCGCGGTAAGCGTATTTGGAGAAATCAGATACTGTTTTCCTGTGAATTCGTCAGGTGATCCGGAACTGGACGAACAGGCGCGCCTTTATCTCGCGCGTTGCCGTTTTTCTCTACGCGCTCCTAGCGTTGCAAAATCGGAAGCGCCATTGACCTGGGGGATGGCGACAATTGAGTGGGGCAGCGACGTTACGCGTCCGCACGCAAAACAGCCAAGCAGCGCTACGCCGTGATTCGAGTTAGTCTCGCCGCCCTGGTCACGATTTATTTGCTGCTTTTTCTTGCGGCGGTTTTTCTCCTTTGGATAGTGGGAGAATGGAATCGCCGGCGGAGAGAGCGACGAGCTCTGCAGTATAGGCTGCGCTGCGTGATTTGCGCGTTCGAATTTGAAGATCGAACGGACGCGCTGCTTCCCCGGTGCCCGCGCTGTGGAAGTTTAAACGAACGATTTAGAATGGAGCAAATTTAACATGGGAATGTGGATAGGCAGAAATCGCAAAGCCCGGGTCACTTACGGATTCGATGAGATCGCGTTGGTACCTGGACGCGTGACGATTAACCCAAATGAAGTCGATATAACCTTCCGTTTGCCGCGCAGAAAAGCGGAGCCACTCGAAATGAAAATTCCCATTCTCGCCAGCGCTATGGACGGAGTTGTCGATGTTCGCTTTGCCGTCGCCATGAACAAATTGGGCGGGCTCGCTGTTTTGAATCTCGAGGGAGTGCAAACGCGCTACAAAAATCCGCAGGAAGTGCTGCAAAAAATCGTCGACACGGATAAATCCGAGATCACAGCCCTGCTGCAGCGAATCTATCAGGAACCCATTCAAGAGGATCTAATCGCGGCGCGTGTTCGCCAGATCAAAGATGGCGGGGTATTAGCCGCCGTCAGTTCCATTCCTCAGCGCGCGGCCGAATTTGGCAGAATCGCACAGGAAGCTGGCGCGGATGTTTTCGTCGTACAAAGCACAGTCTCGACCGTGCGACACATCTCGTCGGAGTATAAGTCGCTTGATCTCGAGAAGTTTTGCCGGGAGATGCGCATTCCTGTGATTGTAGGAAACACTGTTGGTTATGATGTGACCTTGGAAATAATGGAGTGTGGGCCGGCTGCGGTTTTAGTCGGGGTCGGGCCGGGAGCGGCCTGCACGTCTCGTGGTGTGCTTGGGCTAGGCGTCCCGCAGGTGACTGCGACTGTCGACTGCGCGGCGGCGCGCGACGCTTACTTCAAAAAAACATCGCGCTACGTGCCAATCATTACCGATGGCGGAATGAGCAAAGGCGGTGATGTTTGCAAGGCAATTGCCTGCGGCGCGGATGCGGTGATGGTGGGTAGCGCATTTGCTAGAGCGTCCGAAGCGCCCGGCTGTGGATACCATTGGGGAATGGCCACGCCGCACGCCAATCTCCCTCGAGGGACACGTATCAGGGTGGGCGCAACAGGCTCCCTGAAGCAGATCCTGTTTGGTCCAGCGGAGGTTGATGATGGCAGCCAAAATCTGGTTGGTGCAATTACTACCTGCATGGGTAACGTAGGGGCTAGAAATATTGCCGAATTTCAGCAAACGGAGATTATCATCGCGCCTTCCATAAAGACCGAAGGAAAGCTCTTTCAAACGGTTCAAAGCGTTGGAATGGGAACGAGCTAGCGTTTTAACCTTCCCACGCTTTACGCTTTAACAATTCATCGCTATGACCGACCGTAGAGTAGTTATCACTGGCCTGGGCGTCGTCACGCCGCTTGGTAACGCCGTGGAGACATTCTGGTCCAATCTCAAGAATGGCGTCAGCGGCATTCATACAATCGATGCATTTGATAGTTCCGGCTATGATTGCAGAATCGGCGGGCAAGTCCGCGATTTCGATCCGAAGCCATTCTTCAAAAACCCGAAGGATGTTCGCCGGACGGATCGTTTCTCACACCTCGCCATGGGAGCGGCAAAGATTGCCCTTGAGGATAGCGGAATTGATGTCCCCAACTTGGAGCATCGGGACCGTTTCGGTGTTGTCGTCAGCAGCGGCATCGGCGGATTGAGAACACTCCAGGACCAATTAAGAATCCTTTTAACGAAAGGACCCTCCCGAACTTCACCTTTCACAATTCCCATGTTGCTCAGCAACATGGCCAGCGGTCTTATCTCGATGGAGTTCGATCTGCGCGGGCCAAATATGTGTATTGTTACCGCCTGCGCGACATCGAATAACGCCATAGGTGAATCGTGGCGGATCATCAAATTTGGCGACGCCGACATTTTCCTCGCCGGCGGCTCAGAGGCGTCCATCGTCGAGATCGGCATTGCCGGGTTTTCCGCAATGAAAGCGTTGAGCACGCGTAATGATGAACCCCAGCGGGCATCGCGACCTTTTGATCGTGACCGTGATGGTTTCGTTTGCAGCGAAGGCGCGGGAATCGTCGTCATGGAGGAGTTGGAGCATGCCAAGGCTCGCGGCGCGAAGATCTATTGTGAAATCATAGGGTACGGCGTTTCTGCTGATGCCTATCATATGACAGCTCCGCCGCCAGAAGGCGAAGGTGCAGCGCGGGCAATGAAACTGGCCCTCGACCACGCGCATCTGTCGCCCGATCAGGTCGATTACATTAACGCGCATGCCACCTCGACTGACATTGGTGACATTTGCGAGACACGCGCGATCAAAAAGGTTTTTGGAGACCACGCCTATAAGGTTGCAATCAGCTCTACCAAGTCGATGACCGGCCACTTGTTAGGCGGCGCCGGCGGAATCGAAATGGCGGCATGCGCGCTTGCTATCCGCGATTCGGTCGTCCCGCCAACGATCAACCTGGAAAATCCCGGTGAAGAATGCGATCTGGATTACACGCCCAACGTCGCGCGCGAAAAGAGAGTGCGTGTTGCTTTAAATAACTCCTTTGGCTTCGGCGGCCATAATGCCACCCTGGTTGCAACCGCGTTTGAAAAATAACTTAGCGCGCAGCGCCAGGTGAGGCGCCACATGGGCAATCGCTTTGACTATTCAACCCTGACCAGTCACTATTTACGTGCGAAGGATTTCGGCGTTCCCTTTCGCATGCGGGCATAGCTTAATGGTAAAGTTCCAGCCTTCCAAGCTGGCCATGCGGGTTCGATTCCCGTTGCCCGCTCGCTTTTGTTTTCATTCGTAAACATACGTGAACGAATCTCGGCGGACGTTGTCAGATGTTCTGACTAACAGTTCTGACCAATTATGGCATCAATCACTAAAGACGCACATCAACCGCCGAAAACCCCATTCTGGATCGCCTGTTTTAATGGC
>Ga0066388_100003204_pt1 | contig 10472 bp, 10 predicted proteins | sample PanSoiMetaGPlot6_FD_64539 | JGI IMG/M metagenome (GOLD analysis project Ga0066388, IMG submission 64539) | Tropical forest soil microbial communities from Panama analyzed to predict greenhouse gas emissions - Panama Soil - Plot 6 (Hybrid Assembly) | ecosystem: Environmental > Terrestrial >... | reverse complement strand
GAAGAGGTGCTCCTCGTGCCGGCGGACGCTCAGGAGCCTGGTCTTTGTTCCGGTCGGAAGCAGATTCGCGCCCTCGACGAGTCCGAAGCGGCCGGGGTCGCTGAGGTTTCCGAGAAGCAGTGGAGAGACGGTGAGGAAGAGCTCGTCCACGAGGCGCGCGGCGACGAGACCGCCGAAGGTGTGCGGACCGGCTTCGCTCAGGATGAGCGCGTGGCCGCGCTCGCGGAGTGCGTCGAACGCACGTCGTGGCTCGATGCGCGGATCCTCCCCGAGGACGACGACCTCCGCCGTCCTCGGAAGCCGCCCCTCGAGCGCTTCCGCCCCCACGCTGCTCGTGAGGACGACGGCCCGCGCAGCGAGGACCGGGTGAGAGGGATCGAGCGTGCCGCTGCCCGTCAGGATCGCTACCTCCGGCGTGGGGGGGCGTCCTCGTTCCGCACGCAGGGCGGCGAACGCGTCCGCGGTCGGCGGGAAGACGCTCTCCGCGCGCCACGTCCCCTTGGGCGAGGCAGCGAGCGTGCCGGCACCGACGAGGACGCAGTCCGCCGCGGCGCGCAGGAGTCCCATGACGAGGTGGTCGCCTCGACTCCCGCCCGCGACCAGTTCGTTCGACTGCGGCAGCGACGGGACGGCGACGACTCCGTCGATCGTGGCGACGAAGTTCGCGTACAGCCGCGGCTCGGGGAGGGCGAAGCCGCCGCCGTACAGCTCCTGCAAGGGAGCAGGCAAGTCGGCGACGGCGAGACCTTCCGCCTCGTACAAGAGCTCGAGCGGTGGGATCGGCAGGTCGACGCTCACGGGCGTACCGGTGGCGGAGCCGTGGTCTGCCGGACCACGAGCTCTGTGGGGAGGATCTCGCGTCGCCCCCTCCGGAGTCGCGTCCCGCGCTCGATCGCCTGGACGAGCCATTCGGCCGCAACGCGGCCCTTCTCCTCGTGCGGCTGCGCCATTGTCGTCAGCGCCGGCATCGAGAGCGCGGCCGCGGGGCTGTCGTCGAAACCGACGACGGAAAGCTCGCCAGGCACCGTGATCCCGAGCTCGGAGGCCGCCTGCAACACGCCGAGTGCGAACACGTCGCTCATGGCGAGGATCGCCGTCGGACGGTTCGGCTCTTCGAGAAGCTCGCGGGCGGCAATCCGTGCTGGCTCGGACGCGTTCGGTCGTGCGATTCGGACGAGTCCTGCGTCCCAGTTCCGCCCCAGGCCCTCCTCGTACCCGCCGAGCCGGTCGGCACTGATGTCCAGGGCGAGCGTGCCTTCGGGATCCAAGGCGGTCACGAAGGAGATGACCCCCACACGCTCGTGTCCCAGCGTTCGCACGTGCTCGGCAGCGGAGCGAGCTGCAGCTCGATCGTCGATACCGACGAAGGGCGTCGGGGCGTCTCGTGGCTGATCGACCGTCACGATGGGCAACCCACGCGCGAGCGCCGCCTCCACCCGCGCGTCGTTGCGGACGGCGGAGTAGACGATGAATCCGTCGACCGCGGCGCTCCGGACGGTTTCCGCCACGGCATCGCGCTCTCGAGCGTCCGGGACGAGGAGGAGGCCGAGGTGCTCGTCCTCCAGGCCGCGGGCGACTCCACCGAGGAACGCCGGCGCGGCGGGGTCGGTGAACTGGTACCGCAACCGCTCACTGAAGATCAGACCCACGACGCCGGCCCGACCGATGCGAAGCCGACGGGCTGCCGGATCGGGGCCTGCGTAGCCGAGCTCACGGGCCGCAGCGAGGACTCGCTCGCGCACCTGCTCCGAAACGCGCTCTGGGCGACCGAATGCGTGCGACGCGCTGCCCACCGACACACCGGCACGAGCAGCGACGTCGCGGAGGCGCACCCGTGGTTTCTCGCTTCCCGCCATTGGCGTGAGCTTAACTTGCGCAGAGTGAATCGGTTCAGCTAACCTCTTAGTGAAACGATTCAGATGACGAACGAAGGAGACTTCGATGTTCGATCTATTCGTTGCAGGAGACGCAGTTCAGCGGAAGATGGGCGAAGCCGTCGACGCCGATCGAGGGCGCGCGAAGCGCAAGCCCAGCAAGCGGCGCCTCGCAGCGCCATTCGCGTTCTCTGCGCTTCCGTTTCGGCTCTCGAGGCGAGCGGAGCGACGGCGTGGAGCGAACGAGCCCTGCGCCGAGGCTGCGACCCGCTAGCCGAGCTCGCGGGCGGTTGCGCCGAGAAAGGGAAGGCGCGCGATCAATGTCTGGCGCTCGCTGGGGCTAAGGCGGCGCGATAGCTCCGCACGCAAGAAGCTCGCGTCGCAGCTGTGGGCCACGAAATCGACGAATTGCGTCCGCATGCTCACGAAGTACTCGTCGGCGGGCGTCGCGGACGGCTTCAGGAACGTGACCGCGTCGCGAGCGAATGCCTTCGCATCGCCTCGGCACAACGCGGCTGATCCGGTCGTGACCTGCACCGTCGTCGCATGGAACGAGCCGTACGCAGGAAAGGTCACGTGCTTCTGCTGCTTCGCCGCGCTCGGTTGCTTCGACGAGCCGCCGCAGCCCGCGAGTGCGACGGCGGACACGAACACTGCGACCGGGATTCCCAGGCGAAGCCTCATCGCTTGCGCGGCACGGTACACACCAAGCTGCTGGCTCCCGGCCGTGATCGGTAGGGTCGCTCGATGCCGACTGCACCGATCGTTCTCGTCCCGGGCTTCTGGCTCGGCGCGTGGGCGTGGGACGAGGTGGCGGGGCTCCTGCGCGCCGAGGGCCACGACGTCACCGCGCTGACGCTGCCCGGCCTCGAGTCGGTAGATGCCGACCGCTCCGCGATCACCCTCTCCGACCACGTCGATGTGATCTGCAACGCCGTGGAGGCTGCCCGCGCACCCGTCGTCCTCTGTGTTCACAGCGCCGCGGGGTTCAGCGGCTACGCGGCGAGCGACCGAATCCCCGACCGGATTGCGGCCATGGTGTACGTCGACTCAGCGCCGGGGAAGGGCGCGCTCGACCCAAGCCTCGATGGAGTGGAGAAGCCGCTGCGTTGGGAGGAGATCGAGGCGGAGGAGAGCCTCGACGGTCTCACGCCCGACCAGCTCGAGACCTTCCGCAGCCGCGCCGTTCCGGTGCCTGCTGGCGTGCTTCGCGAGAACGTCGAGCTGACGAACGACGCCAGGCTCGACGTCCCCAGCACGATGATCTGCACGGGCTTCTCATCGGAGCAGTACAAGAAGTACGCGGACGAGCACGACATGCCCTGGCTTGCAGGTGTCAGGGAGTTGCGGAACGTCACCTGGGTCGACCTGCCGACGAGCCACTGGCCGATGTGGTCACGTCCAGAGGAGCTGGCCGCGATAATCGGCGACGTCGCGCAGGCGCACGCGACGGCCGCATCAAGCTAGTCGGCGATCGGCTCCCAGATGAGCTCGCTGACGTCGACGACCAGGTCTGTTTGGCCGTCCTCCCGTGCTCGCACTTCTCCCACGGAAACGCACACGGCGTCGTTCAGCCGCCGGTAGCGCTCGTCCTCGCTCAGGTGGAAGATGGCTCCGACGATCTCCCGCCGGCCGACCGGATACGCCCGTCCGTACCCATGCCACTCGAGCAGGATCGTCGCTCCGTCGTCCGTCTCGATCACCGCTCGGAAGTCGGGGCGAAACGTCCCGTCACTCCGTCGACGCGGGTAGTTGGCGCCTCGAAAACGCCCGCTGATACCGCCCTCGCAGAAGCCTTCGGCAAGGTAGAAGTGCTGCTCCCACTCACCTGCGAGACGGACGGCCCAGCCGTCCGGGTAGGTGAAGCGGATCCGATAGAGCGGCTCGAGCCTCACGAAGCCGGCGACCAGATGAATGGCGTCGTCTTCGTCACCGCGATGAAGCCGAGGCGCTCGAGAATCGGTCGACTGTCGTCCGAGGCGTCCGTCTCGAGATAGCGGAAGCCTTGCGCTGCGGCCAGGTTTGCGCGGTAGGCGACGGTCGCCCGGTAGATCCCACGTCGGCGCCAGTCCGGGAGCGTCGCGCCGCCCCAGAGCGTCGCGAACTCGGTCCCGTACGCGAAGCGCACCCAAGCTGCGCAGACGACGGTACTGCCGGCCTCCGCGACGATGATCGTCAGTGACTCCGGATCGACCGCCCGCTCCGACTCGAGCATGTCGACGAGCCAGCCGTGCTGGTCCTCGTCTCCCCACACCGCCTGCTCGAGTGTTGCGATCCGTCCGAAATCTTCCCGGGTTGTCACCTCCCGAAGCGCGACGCCGGTCGGCAGGTCCGGTTCGCCCGCGATGGCCGCCACGGGCGCGATCACGATCGTCTCGGTGTCCTCGGACACGAAGCCGGCCGCTCGTAGCTGCTTGGGAAGATCGGCTGGGAGATCGTGGCTGTGGTATTTCCACTCGAACCGCTCGCCGCGTGCTGCATAGGCAGCAACCTGACGAGCGATCAGCTCGTCGAGCGCTTCGCCCTCGATTCCGCCGAGATCGCGGTAGAGAACGAACCCGTGGCCGGGCGAGCCCGAAAAGCGCAGAAGGGGACCGTCGCGTTCGAGCGTCTCCCCGGCAGGCAGTCGCTCGGGCACCCGAGCACGAAGCTGCGCGTCGTATGCCGCCAGGAGCGTTGCAGCGTCGGGCATCGGCGAACCGTAACCCTCGACTCTAGGTCTTGCCGGCGCTCCCGTACTCGCTTCGAATGTCGAAGAAGAGCACCTCGTACTGCTCGACGGACCGCATCGTTCCCTCGGTCGCAGCTTCCACGCGCGGGCGAATCTGTCGAGCTTTCGTATCGCTGCTCTCCCGCGCATCCTCGCTCTCCCAAAGCGTGACCCCGATGGCTTTGCCGGTTTCGCGGTTTGCGAGAACGATGTAGCCGACGTAGCCCGGCTCACCGGAAATGCCCGGATGCACGACGTCCCGAACCACGTCCGCGACAGCGGCGATGCGGTCGGGAGTCGTCTCCAGGAAGTTCACGCGCGAGACCACTCTCACCTCCAGGTCGTTGCCATGGTTAGTCGCGATCGAGACCGCCGCGAAGTCTCTGGAGTTGGCTTTAGAGCCATGGAGCTAGCCGGACTCGAACCGGCGACCTCCTGGGTGCGATCCAGGCGCTCTCCCAACTGAGCTATAGCCCCGGGGAGCGGCGATTGTAGCTGCGCCTACTTGCCGGGTTGCAGCCCGGTCGCCGGCGCCGGCTCGACCGGTGTCGTCGGCGTGCACCTGGCAGGCTCGGCACCACTACCGGTGATCAGGTGTGGCGTGTCCTGCGCATGCGGGATGGCCGCGCCGCCGATGAGGATGCCGAGGACGACGAGCCACGCAGCCGCGGTGACCCGTGCCCAGAGCGGATAGGGATGCGAGGACCTGGCGCGCTGGGGGGACGCGGGCTCGACGGCCGCGACAGGCGCCGGAGTCGACACGGCGCGTGACGGACCAGGCGAGGGCAGCGGGAGGGCGGCCCGGGCACGGGCCGCCAGGTCGGGATCGACCAGGACGAGCTCTGGGCTGAGCGGTTCCTCGATCACGTCCTGGATTGTGGCTGAAGCATCGGTCCTTTGGGCGGGAGCTGTCTACTGCGTCACGTTCGCGGGCGACGTCTTCTCGCCTCCGCCTGCTCGCGTCGAGCGAGCTTCGCCTCGAGCTCGGCCAGCTCCGCTCGAAGCCCGCGGTAGCTCTCCCAGCGCTCCGACGAGAGGCTGCCGTCTGCGAGTGCGGCCTGGATCGCGCAGCCGGGCTCGCTCTCGTGGTTGCAGTCGGCGAAGCGGCACTGGGTCTCGAGCTCGGCGATCTCCGGGAATGCATCCTCGAGGCCCTCGTCGGCGAGCCAGAGGTGCACCTCGCGCATTCCGGGGTTGTCGATGAGCAGCCCAGCGCCCGGGAGCGAAACGAGCTGACGCCGAGTAGTGGTGTGCCTTCCACCGCCACGGCGCGCAGCTGATCCGGTCTCGAGCAGCTCTTCGCCCGCGAGTGCGTTGACGAGCGTCGACTTGCCGGCGCCGGACGGACCGAGTAGCGCGCCCGTCTTTCCTGGAGGGAGGTGTGAGCGCACGGTCTCGAGCCCGAAACCGGAGCGCGCCGAGACGGAGACGACGGAAACCGCACCGCCGATGCCCGAGACGTCGGCGACGACAGCTTCCGGCTCCTCCTCGAGGTCCGCTTTCGTGAGCAGGATGACCGGACGCGCGCCGCTCTCCCAGGCAAGCGTGAGGTAGCGCTCGAGGACGGCGGCGTTGACGCTTTCGCCGAGCGGACACGCGACGAAGACGACGTCGACGTTCGCCGAGACGACCTGCTCGCGGGCGCTTTCGGTCTCCGGATCGTGCGCGGCGCGCCGCGAGAAGACCGTTCGCCGTGGAAGCACCGCACGTATGGCGGACGACTCGTCAGCATCGAGCGCGACCCAGTCGCCGACGACGGGCAGCTCGGCGGGAGACGCCGCTTCGTGGCGGAACCTCCCGGCCACACGCGCGCGCACTTCGCCCGAGTCGGCGGTGCGGACGTCGTACGCTCCGCGATGCTGGGCGACGACTCGACCTGGAGTCAGCCCCTCGGCTCCGTACGGTTCGAATGCGGACGCCCAGTCTGCGTCCCAGCCGAGCGTTTCGAGCTCAGGCACGGGGCGAGATCACGTGTCGAAGTCGGTCACGAAAGCGAGACCAGGCGGTAACCGGCGAGTGACGCACAGACCGGACTCCATCGGGTAAAGGATGGCCGAACACGGAGTCCTGCAACAGGGAGGGGAAGCATGACCCGACGTCGCACGATTCGTCTTGCGCTCGTGCTCTTGGCTCTCGCAGCCCTATCGCTTGGAGCGACACGGGCCGAGCCGGGCACGTCGCCGGGCACCGCGCTGGCGGCACCCGCATCGGGCTGTCAATTGGGCAACGGGGTCCAGCACGTCATCAACATCGTCTTCGACAACGTGCACTTCTCACGCGACAACCCGAACGTCCCGTCTGATCTCGAGCAGATGCCGCACCTGCTGAATTTCCTCAAGCAGAACGGCACGGTGTTCTCGAATTCGCACACACCGATGATCGCGCACACCGCCGACGACAGTCTTTCGATCTACACGGGCCTGTACGGCGACAGGCATGGACAGCCGCTCTCGAACTCGTTCAAGACCTACAACCCGGACGGTTCGACCGACCCGGCGACGTCGTTCACCTACTGGACGTCGCCGATCATCGACACGAAGACCAATCCACCGGTCGCGAACACGCAGGACACGGCACCTTCGATGGTGTACTCGGACACGTCGCCCGGGAGCGGCACGCCGAACCGGGTCACGCCTGCCCCCTGGGTGCCGTTCACCCGCGCCGGCTGCACCGTCGGCGACTTCTCGACCGCGAATATGGTGCTCGAGAACCCGGCCGTCGACGTCCCGACGGTGTTCGGCCCGACGTCCGACGAAGCGACAGAAACGCTGAACAACCCGGATCCGTTCAAGGACATTCAGGTCGCGAAGTACGTGGGCGAGGCGATCCACTGTGCCAAGGGCGATCCGATTTGCGCGTCGTCACCGAGGGCGGTCACGGACGCCCTGCCGACCGAACCGGGCGGATACGACGGCTACCAGGCGCTCTTCGGGGCGAAGTACATCGCCCCGGCGATCGGCGGTGGCCCCAACCAGTCCCACAACGGCTACCAGGTCACCGACGCGAGCGGGAACCTCGTCGATCTCAACCAGCACACGCTCCAGGAGCCGTTCTCGCACACTCCGGGATTCCCCGGCTTCAGTCCGACCGCGACCCAGAGCCTCGCGGTGCTCGCGGACATGCAGGAGGCGGGCATCCCGGTCACGTACGGGTACATCTCCGACCTGCACGAGCGCAAGGCGGACACGACGACGGGCTGCACGTCCGCGACACAGCAGGTCGCCGGCAGACCACTCGGCCCCGGTGACTCCTGTTACACGACCAACGCCCAGAACTACGACGCGGCGTTCGCGACGTTCTTCCGTCGCCTCGAGTCCGACGGGATCACCCCGAAGAACACGCTGTTCGTGATCAGCGCCGAGGAGAACGACCAGTTCGCCGGCGCCAACGTCGGCCGTGCCACCGTGCCGACCCCGGCTGGTTGTGACGGTGTCACGACGCCGTGCAACTACGCGGCGGGTCAGATCGGCGAGCTGCAGGCGAACATCAAGGGGCTCCTCTCGACGACGGCGAGCAGCGGCACGCAGTTCGACATCGAGCCACAGGGTGCGTCGATCTACGTCCACAGTCAGCCTGCGGCCGACGATCCGACCGTGCGGCAGCTCGAGCGCGACACCGCGGCGATGACGAACCCGCACGACGCGTACTCGGGTGTCGACAACGAGAAGATCGCCGCGTACCAGGCCGGTGCTCTGGAGGAACGCGTGCTGCACATGCAGACGGCCGATCCGCTGCGGATGCCGACGTACTCGCTCTTCCCGAAGCCGGACTACTTCTTCTCGACCTCGGGACCGAACGTCAGCATCTTCAGCAACTTCGCCTACGACCACGGCTACTACAGCCCGAACATCGACGTCACCTGGGTCGGCTTCGCGGGCAAGGGGGTGGCCGTGAACGGCGTCGACGGACCGGGCCCGGCACAGGGCAACCAGCCGAGCGACCCTGAGTCGCACAACACCGTTCCGGAGGCGAGCAAGGTCGGCACGTGGGTCGAGGAGACCGACATCCGACCGACGATGCTGAACCTGGTCGGGCTGAAGGACGACTACCAGTCGGACGGGCACGTCATCTCGCAGGCTCTGAAGACGGTCCCCGGCCCGCTCAAGGCAGTGCAGGAGCTCGCAGCCGGCTACGACCAGATCAATTCCAGCGTCGGTCAGTTCGCGACGGACACGTTGATCGCCGACACCAAGGCCCTGGCATCTGGCTCGACCGTGAGCGACAGCGTCTACACAGCTGAACAGCAGACGCTCGCTCAGTTGGCCGACGACCGTGACGCGGCGGCAACGACCATCAAGCAGCTGCTCTCGGATGCCGCGGCCGGCAAGACGCCGAACCACGCCCAGCTGACAAGTGCGCTCGCGCAGATCAGCGACCTGCTCGACCGCGCTCACCACCTGGCAACGAGCACCTAGCTCGCAGAAGCGAGGGGCCGGGACCGCCCGGCCCCTCGCTCTCACTCCGCGATTGCGTGCCGGAGGGCCGGCTCGAGTTCTTCGTACGAGAATGTGAAGCCGCTCTCGAGGAGACGCGCGGGGAGCGCGCGCTGCCCGCCGAGGAGCGCCTCCTCGCCCATCTCTCCAAAGAGCAGCTTCACCCCGAACGCGGGCGCTGGGACGATCGTGGGGCGACCAAGGGCTTTTCCCAGCGCACGCGTGAACTGGGTGTTCGGCACCGGGTTCGGCGAGGTCAGGTTGACAGGGCCGGAGAGCTCGGACTCGAGCACCGCCTGGTACCCCGCCACGAGATCGTCGATCGCGATCCAGGGCCACCATTGCCTCCCGCCGCCGACGCGCCCCCCGAGCCCGAGCCGGAACGGGGTGCGCATCCGCCCGAGAACGCCTCCGCGGTCCGACAGGACGAGGCCCTGCCGGAAGTTGACGACGCGGATCCCGGCGTCGCGTGCAGGCTCGGCGGCTGCTTCCCAGGCACGTCCGACCTCTGCGAGAAAGCCGCTTCCGAGTTCCGAATCCTCGGTCAGGATCTCGTCGCCGCGGTTGTGCCCGTAGATGCCGACCCCCCCCGCGCACACGAGCACCGCCGGCCGGGGCTCGAGCGACGCGAGCGTCCTTGCGAGAAGCGCGGTGCTGTCGACCCGGGAGGACAGGATCTCGCGCTTGCGCGCGGCGCTCCAACGGCGTCCGATGTCGGCGCCGTTCAGGTTGACCGCTGCATCGACCCCAGCGAGCCGATCGTGGTCGATCGTGCCTGCGCTTGGATCCCAGGCGACCTCACTCGGACCGCTCGCCTCGCGACGTACCAGACGGAGGAGCTCGTGCCCGGCCTCTTCGAGGATCGGAACAAGCGCCGAGCCGACGAGGCCCGACGCGCCGCTCACCACGATCCTCATCCCGGCAGTGTGCAACAGGCGCGCTGCTAGGTTCGTGGCGTGGCGCCCGACGCGACTCCCGCTCGTCTCCGGGACGGCGTTCGAGCGGCGCTTCCACTCGTCGCAGGGCCGCTGCTCTTCGGCCTTTCGTTCGGCGTCTTCGCCGAGACCGCGGGTCTGAACGCCGTCGCGGCGGTCGTCATGTCTGCGACGACCTTTGCCGGCGCCGCCCAGTTCGCCGCAACCTCGGTCATCCACGACGGCGGCACGGCAGTGGCGGCGATCCTGGCCGCCGTCCTGCTCAACGCCCGCTACCTCGGGATGAGCATCGCCGTCGCGTCGATCTTCCCCGGCTCTCGACCGCGGAGGCTGGCCGAATCGCAGCTGATCGTGGACGAGTCGTGGGCGTTGTCCGGACGATCGGGGCGGTTCGAGTGGCCTATCCTCGTCGGCGCAGGACTCCTCCTCTATGCCGTCTGGGTCGCGAGCACTGCAGTCGGCGCGATCCTCGGGAAGACACTTGCCAATCCGGACTCGTTGGGGCTCGACGCCGCGTTCG
>Ga0066388_100003203_pt1 | contig 10474 bp, 8 predicted proteins | sample PanSoiMetaGPlot6_FD_64539 | JGI IMG/M metagenome (GOLD analysis project Ga0066388, IMG submission 64539) | Tropical forest soil microbial communities from Panama analyzed to predict greenhouse gas emissions - Panama Soil - Plot 6 (Hybrid Assembly) | ecosystem: Environmental > Terrestrial > Soil... | reverse complement strand
CCGAAATGCCCACGAAAGGCGCAAAAGCGGCGCAGAGGTGCGGTATTCCTGCAACACGTTTCAACGGATGCAGTCCGAGGGGGTCGACAGAACTAGAACGCTGGGGCGGTTTTGGCTAAGTACCGATGAAGACCTTCGAGTCGAGCGCGCGGTTTGTTGCAAAGCAGCATCAGCGCCCCGGCGGAGAACACAGGGGTGTGGGTTATGGCTACGAGGGCGGTAGCGTTGGTCGCGCTGGGGCTGGGGTTGATGCTCGGCGGCTGCATGCAGTCGGTCGTGGAGCAGGCCGCCCCGGAAACCAGTATGAAGCCGCGCGATCGCCAATTGCTCGCCAACGCACCCTACGCGCAGGTTTCCATTCCTGAGGAATATCGCCGCCACATCGTGAGCTATCACCGCAAAGAGTCGCCGGGGACGATCGTCGTCGATTCCGACTCGCGCTTCCTCTACTACGTGCTGCCGCAAGGCCAGGCGATCCGGTACGGCATCACGGTCGGCGAAGATGCTCTGCGCTGGTCCGGTGTGGCCAAGATCGGCAACATGACCGAATGGCCGGGCTGGACCCCAACCCCGAGCGAGCATGCGCGCCTTGGTCCGCTGCCGGCGCACGTCAGCGGCGGCCCGCACAACCCGATGGGTGCGCGCGCGCTTTACCTCTATGAGAGCGGCAAGGACACCTTGTATCGCATCCACGGCACCAATCAGCCGGAATACATCGGACATGCGATCTCGTCGGGCTGCATCCGGATGACCAACGAGGACGTGATCGACCTCTACAACCGCGTGAAACTTGGGACGCCGGTTGTCGTGCTTGCGCGCGGAGGGGGCGATGGCTCGTACCGGCCGCAGGCGTCCTACCAGGGCGGCAACCAGAGCAGCTGGTAACAGAACTATTGATCGCTGCGAAATTTGGGGGGCACAAGAACGGCGCCGCGTTTGCGGCGCCGTTTCTCTTTAGAGCACGATCTTTTCCTTTTCCGAAAACCGGTGCCCACTTTTCGGGATCATGCTCGATCTCACTGCGGCTCGATCTTGGCGAGCTTGACGTAGTCGCGCCATTCGGCGGTTTCCTTCGCGAGCATGTCGTCGACCAGTTGCGGCGAGCCGAGCAGCGGATCAGCGCCGAGATTGGACAGGAACTTCTTGGCGTCATCGCTTGCCGCGATCTGGTTGAACCATGCGGTCAGCTTGTCGATCACCGGCCGCGGCGTTTGCGCCGGCACGTGCACCGACCACCAGGAGATCAGATCCATGTTTGCAATGCCGGCTTCCGCCGCGCTCGGTAGCGCCGGCAGCGCCGCAATCCGCTTCGCCGAGGTCACCGCAAGCGCCTTCACCTTCCCGGTTGCAACCATTTCCTTGACGGTCACCGGATCGGTGAAGAAGAAATCGAGATTGTGCGCCATCAGATCGTTGATGGCGTCGAGGCCGCTCTTGTATTTCACTTCGGTGGTCTTGAGCCCGAACTGGGATTTGTAAAGCTCGGAGGCGACGAGGCCGACGGTCGTGCTCGAACCGTAAAATCCGCCCTCGCCCTTGTCCTTGAGCCGCGCGGTCAACTCGGCGACCGAACCGACGCCGACGTCGGGCGGAACGATCAGGATGAACGGCAGCTTGGCCAGCGTCGTGATCGACGCGAAATCCTTGATCGGATCGTAGTTGAGCTTCTTGAACAGGAACGGACCCGCCACCAGGATCGAGCTCGCGGGTGCGATCAGGATCGTGTAGCCGTCAGGTTTCGACCGCGCGACCGCTTCGGTGGCGATATTGCCGGCCATGCCGACCTTGTTCTCGACAACCACGGTCGTCCCGGACAATTCCTGCAGCTTGCGCGCATAGAAACGCACAAAAATGTCGGCCCCGGTTCCGGGCGCGAACATGCACACGCTGGTGATATAGCGCGAGGGATAGTCGCCGTTCTGCGCGCGCGTCCCCGCCGAAGGAAGGAACAGTCCGGCCGCGCCAGCGAGCTGCATGATGCGTCTACGGGTGTACACAATCAGCCTCCCTGCCCGGGTCTGGTTTGCTTCACCGTATGGCTCGACCCGCTGCTGCCAGTAAACAATGCTACCTTGGGCGAGTCCACGTCATTTGGCCCACAGCTGCTTTGATGCCAGCCGCGCGCCCTGAGACAACGCCTCCAACTTGGCAAAGGCAATCGTCGCGTGGATCCGACCGCCGAGCCCGCAGTCGGTCGAGGCAATGACCCGTTCGCGTCCAACCAGCTCGGCGAAGCGGACGATGCGCTGCGCGACCAGCTCCGGATGTTCCACCACGTTGGTGGCGTGGCTCACCACTCCGGGCAAAATCAGCTTGCCGTCCGGCAGCTTGACATCCTGCCAGACCGTCCATTCGTGCTCGTGTCGCACGTTGCCGGCCTCGAACGAATAGGCCTCGCAATCGATCGCCAGCATGACGTCGACGATATCGCGCATCGGCAGGTCGGTCGTGTGCGGCCCATGCCAACTGCCCCAGCACAGGTGGAAGCGAATGCGATCCTTGGGGAGCCCCTTGATCGCATGGTTGAGCGCTTCGACCCGGCGCATGGTGAACTTTTTGTACGCGGCAACGCTCGGTTCCGGATCGATCTGGTCCCAGTTTTCAGCGATGCCCGGGTCGTCAAGCTGCAGGACGAGCCCGGCATCGACGATCGCCTTGTACTCCTCACGCATCGCGTCGGCGCAGGCGAACATAAATTCCTCGTCGGTCTTGTAGTAGGTGTTGCCGAGCCGCGCGATGCTGCCGGGAGCGACCGAGGTCATGAACCCTTCGCGCACGCCACAGGCGTCAAGCGCCGTCTTGAAGTGCGCGATGTCCGCTTTGATCGCGTCCTGGCCCACGTATTTCACCGGCCCGACACAGATCGGCCGGAACAGCGGCTGCCGCCCGATCGAAATTCCCGAGTCGGGATCCGCATAGGCCGCTGCGAACCGCGCGCGGTCACGCCGCTTGAGCAGCCCAAGCAGCACGAGCTCCTCGGGGTGCGATTTACGCGGCGGGACGGTCGGCACTTCGACCGAGGTCCGCTCCAGGCCGCTGAGCCGGTTGAACGCATAGCTGAACCAGGCGCCGTAGTTGACCCGATGCCCCATCGACTTGCCGAACTCGCCGTCGCCCGGAACGTCGACGCCGGCCTCGCGCTGACGGCGGACCACGTCGACTACCGCTGCCTGCAACAGCTTCTGAAAGCTCGCCTCATCCAGGCCCTCGCCGGCCTCCCGCTTGCGATTGGCTTCGATCAGGTCGTCCGGCCGCGGCAGGCTTCCAACGTGGCTGGTGAGGATATGATCGCGGCTGTTGCGCATACGGCGTGCTCCCAGTTGCAACCGATGATGTTGTCGGGAGCTTAGCGCGGGGTTGCCGCGGCGCTGGCAACATCCGCATGTGACCAGCAAGCTAGGACTGCAGCAACTTCTCGCGCGTGACCCAGTCGAGCGTTCGATCGAGAGCGCGGGCGAGGCGATCGAACAGCTCGTCGATCTCGGCCATGCTGATCACCAGCGGCGGGCACAGCGTGAGCGCGTCAGCAAGCGCGCGCACGATCAATCCCTCGTCCTGGGCATATTGCGCGCAGCGCGCGGTCACCCCCGCCTTCGGATCGAACACGCGCTTGCTGCGCTTGTCGGCCACGAGTTCGACGGCGCCGAGGAGACCGAGCCCGCGCGCTTCCCCAACGAGCGGATGCTCGCCGAGCCCGCGGAGCCGCGACTGGAACCCTGGAATCTTGCCGGCAACCGCCTCGACAATGCGCTCGCGCCTGTAAATCTCCAGCGCCTTGAGCGCGACCGCAGCCGCGACCGGGTGGCCCGAGTAGGTGAACCCGTGGCCGAAGCTACCGATCTTGCGACTTTCGGCCAGCATGGCCTGGTACATCACCTCCGGGAGCATGACCGCCGCTATCGGCACGTAGGCGGACGACAACGCCTTGGCGACGGAGATCGCATGCGGCGCAAAACCGACGACGTCGCAACCGAACATTCGTCCAAGTCGGCCGAAACCGGTGATCACCTCATCGCAGATCAAATAGAGATCATACTTCGCGCAGACCGGCGCGATCGCCGCGAAATAGCCGGCCGGCGGAGGAATAACGCCGCCCGCCCCCATGACGGGCTCCGCAATGAAGGCCGCGAACGTGTCCGGGTCCTCGGCAATGATCATCTGCTCGAGCTCGGCCGCGAGGCGGGCCGAGAATTGCTCCTCGCTCTCGCCGTCACGCGCAAAACGGTAATGATGCGGACATCCAGTGTGACAGATGTTCGCGATCGGCACATCGAAGTCGATCTGATTGGTGGGCAGCCCGGTGAGCGAGGCCGACGCGATGGTGATGCCGTGATAGGCCTTGATCCGGCTGATGATCTTCTTCTTGCGCGGCCGCCCGAGCGCGTTGTTCATGTACCAGACGAGCTTGACCTGGGTGTCGTTCGCCTCCGAGCCCGAGTTGCAGAAGAACACCTTCGAGATCGGAACGGGCGCGATCTCCTTGAGGCGCTCGGCGAGTTCGATCGCCGGATCGTGGCTCTTGGCGCTGAACAGGTGCGCGAACGAGAGCTTGCGCATCTGCGCGGCCGCGGCCTCGATCAGTTCCTCGTTGCCGTAACCCAGCGCCGTGCACCATAGGCCGGCCATTCCCTCGATATAGGCCTTGCCGTCGGTGTCGTAGACGTGGATGCCCTGGCCGCGTTCGATCACCAGGGGACCGGTTTGGCGAAACTGGTCGAGGTTCGTGTACGGGTGGATCAGCGTTTCGATGTCGCGAACGGCGAGGTTGCTCGGCATGGCATCACCAGGACAAAGAGCTCATATGCCGGAATTGCCAGCCAAGCATAAAGCTGGCAAGGGCTAATGGTCACGAGGAGACGATAAAGGATGGCGCGATTATTGCGGGTCGCCGTCATCGGCGGCGGCATCGGCGGGCTGGCGGCGGCGCGTGCCCTTCTGTTGCGCGGTATGGAGGTCACGGTCTTCGAGCAGGCGCCGCGCCTGAGCGAATTCGGCGGCGGCGTCGTGCTCACCCCGAACGCACTCACCGCGCTGCGCGCACTCGGCCTTGAGGCGCGCGTGCTGGCGGATGCGTTTGAATCCCGAAGCCAGGTGGTCCGCAGCTGGCGCAGCGGTCGCGTGATCCTGCGCAATTCGTTTGCCAGCTATCGCTCGCATTTCGGCGCCACCAGCTGTTCGATTCACCGCGGCGACATGCAGAAGCTGCTGAGCGAATACGTACCTGAGCGCAGCTTGCGGCTTTCCGCCCGTTGCACCCAGGTCGTTTCGGGGCCGCACGTCGCAGTTGCGCATTTTGCCGACGGCAGCGAAGTCGAAGCCGATGTTGTGGTTGGCGCTGATGGTATTCATTCCGCGGTGCGCACGAGCCTGTTCGGCGCGGAGCATCCGCATTTCACCGGCTTCATGTGCTGGCGCGGGCTCGTCGATCCGGCGCGGCTTCCGCCCGGTCTGGTCGCACCCGACCAGACTGCCTGGTGGGGGCCGCACGGTCATGTCGTTCACTACTACGTGCGGCGCGGCGAACTGCTTAACTGGGTCGCGCACATCGAGACCGACCGCTGGACCGAAGAATCCTGGTCGACCGAAGGCGACAAGGTCGAGCTGACGGCGACCTACCGGCATTGGAACAAACAGTTGCGGCAGATCTTCGAAGCGACCGAGCGCTGCTACAAATGGGCGCTCTATGACCGCGACCCGCTCGCCTCCTGGAGCCGCGAGCGGGTCACGCTGCTGGGCGATTCCGCGCACGCGATGCTTCCGTATCTGGCGCAGGGCGCCGGCCAGTCGATCGAGGATGCCTGCGTTCTCGCCAGCCTGCTCGAGCGCTTCTCCGAAGATCCTGTTGCCGCGCTCGCGCGCTATCAGGCGTTGCGCCTCCCGCGCACGCGGCAGATTCAACTGGGCGCACGTGAGCGCGGCCGGCTCAATCACCTGAGCTCGCCCTGGGCGCAGCTGAGACGCGACGCCGGCATTGCGCTACGCCGATGGCGCGGAGCAACCCAAGCCCTGCAGGATATCGCGTGGATCTATGGCTATGACGCCGGACGCCTGCCGGGCGACGCGGTAGCGCCCGCGACGGCCTAGCAGCCACTGCGGGTTCCCAACGTATCCCGGACGAGCACCGGCGAGCGAAGCGAGACGGCGCGCAGATCCGGGATCCAGCGCATAACGTCGCGCAGCGACAATATTGGGCGGCTTCGCCGCGGGTCTTGTGCTGGACCCCGGATCTCGCGACGGCGCTGCGCGCCGCGCGGTCCGGGGTACGCAAGGCCGTCAGGGCTACGCAACGCGGTCACTCCGTTGCGGCGTGCGTAGATGCTTCCGGGGGCCGCGGGCGCGGGAGCGGCACCGGCAGATTGACCTCCCAGTGGCACAGGCGAAACCCGTTGCTGCGCTCGGCGAGATCAAGATGAATATGTTCTTCGTGATAGCCGTCCGAACCGGGCCCCAGCACCGTCATGAACCGCGCGCAGGCGCTCGCCTTCACGGCTTCGCGCACGGTTTTCTTCGCCTCCGGATCCGTCAATCCGAACCGCTTGCCGCTGGTCAGGGTGAAGGCGCGAATGTCGATGGCGTTGGCACGGCCATGCTCGCTGATCTCGGCACCCACAACGCGATTACGCGGCCGGCATTCATATGAATCGTAGTTGTCGATTCCGACCAGCGACGCTCCCAGCGGCAAGACCTGAGTGGCGATATCGTCGCGCAGCCAGTTGGCCACCGCGGTTGCCATGCTGCAGCGGAGTGTCGGAGCCGACTTGAATTCGGCCCGGCGCCGATCCTTCAGGATCACCGCGTCGAGCCGCACGACGTCGTCGGCGCCGCACCCGGACTCTGCGGGGATCGGCGGCAGGGCCTCGGCGTCAGCGAGGCCCGAGATCAGGGCGGTGAAGCATTGCGAGGGCGGCGGCGGCCCGGACGGCACAGCCGGCGCGGACGCCGACGGCTCGGCAGGTTCCGGCGCCTCCGGCAGCGGGCGCGGGCGTGGCAAGGGGACATTGGCCGCTACGGCCACGTCCAGCCCGCACCCGAGCCAGACAAGGACGCCCAACAAGATCAAGCGCATGGTTGCGATAGTGCAAATGGGAAAACGGCGACAAGGAGGCAACCACTTACCATAGACGACTGCCCGCGCGCGGGGCACGTCGGTTCACAATAGCGTGCTAGCGTGGCGTGATGGCGCGCTTCGACGTGGTCGTGATCGGGCTTGGGGTGATGGGCAGCGCGGCGCTGCACCGCCTCGCTGTCCAAGGCGTCCGCGTGCTCGGCATCGAGCAGTACGAACCAGGACACGACCGCGGCTCCTCGCATGGCGCCACGCGCATCATCCGGCTCGGCTATTTCGAGCATCCCTCGTACGTGAGCCTGCTGCGCGACGTCTATCCGCTGTGGCAAGAGCTCGAGGCCAAGGCCGGGCGCCGGCTGTTGCACATCACCGGCATTGCCGAAATCGGCCGGCCGGAGAGCGAGCTGGTGCGAGGCACGCTCGCCGCCGCGCGGCAGCACGCATTGCCGCACGACATTCTCGACGCCGACGCGCTGATGCGGCGCTACCCGGCATTCCGGGTGCCGAGCGATTTCGTCGCGGTGGTCCAGCCGGACGGCGGCGTCCTGGAAGCGGAGCCCGCGCTGCTCGGGCTCGTTCAACTGGCGCGCGCCGGCGGCGCGGTGATCAGAACCAACGAAGCCGTGCGTGCGATCGAGCCGCACCCGGGCGGAGTGCGCGTCCTCACCGGCAACGACGTTATCGAAACTTCCGCCGTGATCGTCACGGCCGGCGCACGGGTGAAAGCTCTCCTTCCGGATCTCCCGGCGCCGTTGCGCGTCACCCGGCAGGTCCTCGCCTGGTTTGAGCCGCGCGAACCGGCAATGTTGTCGCACGACCGCTTCCCGGTGTTCATGATCGAGAGCGCGTACGGCTTCCACTATGGATTTCCGATGGACCCGCAACGCGGCGTGAAGCTTGGCAAGCATCATCATCTCGACGAGACGGTCGACCCGGACAACTACGATCGGACGGTCTCGCCGCGCGACGAGCGGGCAATCCGCGTTGCGCTCGAGACCTACATCCCGGCGGCCGACGGCAAGCTCGTCGCGTCCACCACCTGCCTCTACACAATGGCACCTGACGGTGATTTCATCATCGATGCGCTGCCGGGGTGGCCTCAGGTGGTGATCGGATCGCCCTGCTCCGGGCACGGTTTCAAGTTCGCCCCGTTGATCGGTGAGATCCTCGCTGACCTTGCGACCAAGGGTGAAACGTCACGTGACATTTCGCGCTTTCGACTGGCCCGTTTTGCAACATAGGAGCACCCCATGTTGACTCGCCGAGACTTCATGCTGAGCACGGCAGCCGCCGCTGCGCTCGTTGCACCGGTGATGACGCGCGCACAGGCCCCTGCGCCAGCCGCGGACGCGCGGGCAAGCAGTCCGCAGACGATCCTGCGGCTGCTGCGGCGATCGATCGAGGTGAACGGCAAGCCGGCCTCGATCATGGGAATCCGCCAATCCGACGGAACCTACGGGCTGATCACGAAAGTGAACACGCCGTTTCGCGTACGCGTGGAAAATCAGCTCGACGTGCCGAGCCTCATTCATTGGCACGGACTGACGCCGCCGTGGCAGCAAGACGGCGTCCCTGGCGTGTCGGGCCCGCCGATCGCGGCGGGCGGCACCGCCGACTATGACTTTCCGCTCCCCTTCGGCGGCACCTTCTGGATGCACTCGCATCAGGGCTTGCAGGAACAAACGCTGCTGTCGGCTCCGCTCATCATCCACGACGGGCGCGACCGGAACGATCAACAGGACATCGTCCTGATGCTGTACGATTTCAGCTTCACGCCGCCCGATCAGATCTTCGCCGAGCTCAAGCAGAAAGGCAGTGCGTCGGCGGCTGCAAGCCCGACACAGGCGGCGCAGCCAGCGAGCACGGCGCCAACGAAGCCGATGGCGATGGGCGCAGCCGCCAAACGCGATCTCAACGACGTGAAATACGATGCGTTTCTCGCCAACGACCGGACGTTGGCGGATCCGGAGATCATCAAGGTCGAGCCGGGCGGTCGCGTCCTGCTGCGGGTGATCAACGGCTCGTCGATGAGCTCATTCCATGTCGACCTCGGCCAACTCGACGGCGAGTTGATCGCGGTCGACGGGATCCGGGTCGCCCCGGTCACCGGCCGGCGCTTTCCGATCGCGGTGGCGCAGCGGCTCGACATCCAGCTCGCGCTCCCGCGCGAGGCCGCAGCCTACCCGGTGCTGGCGCAGCTCGAAGGCGAGCGCAGCCGGACCGGAATTATCCTCGCGGCGGGCCGCGGCGACATCACGCGTGTCCCCGACCAGGCCGCGGTGCCGTCGGAGCCTCTGACGCTTGAGCTCGAAGCTCGCCTGCGCGCGGCCGAACCGTTGCCGCCGCGCAAGATTGACCGCACCCATGTGCTCAACCTGACCGGCGAGATGGCGGGCTACATCTGGTCGATCAACAATGTCGCATGGACGCCGCAGACGCCGCCGCTGCCGGTCGCAGCCGGCGAGCGGGTGCAACTCGTCTTCGTCAACAAGACCATGATGTCGCACCCGATGCATCTGCACGGGCATCCGTTCCAGGTTGTCGAGATCGACGGCCAGTCTCTGTCGGGGGCGGTGCGCGATACCGTGCTGGTCCCTCCAAGCTCACGCGTCGCGGTGGTCTTTGACGCCAACAATCCGGGTTATTGGGCGTTGCACTGCCACCTGCTCTATCATCTGGACGCCGGTATGTTCACGACCTTGCGCTACGTCTGATTGCGCGATGGCGGTTTTCTAGGCAGGCGTTTCGAAAGCACCGGGTCGAGCGTGCGAACGCGGCTGGGCGCGGCCGGCCCGGTCATGCCCTCCAACAATGTCTCTCGATCCGGGCACGACATGCGCTAAACTATGCCAGCGTCGAAAAGAACAACATTCGAGGGAACGCCATGTTGGGTCTGATGCAGGATTGGCCCCTGCTGTTGCACCGCATCATCGATCATGCGGCCACCAATCACGCCGAGCGACAGGTCGTCACCCGCTCGATCGAAGGGCCGATCGTGACCACCAACTACGCGGAGATCCGCACGCGCGCGCTGCGCGTTGCCAAGCGCCTGGAGCGCGACGGCATCAAGCTTGGCGACCGGGTCGCAACGCTCGGCTGGAACAGCGGGCGGCACCTTGAGGCCTGGTATGGGATCGCCGGCATTGGCGCGATCTATCACACCGTCAATCCACGGCTGTTTCCCGACCAGATCGTCTGGATCATGAATCACGCCGAGGATCGGGTCGCGATGATCGATCTGACCTTCGTGCCGCTCTTTGAAAAGCTCGCGGACAAGTTACCCACGCTCGAGCGTTACATCATCTTCACCGACAACACGCACATGCCGGCCACCACGTTGAAGAACGCGGTCCCCTACGAAGACTGGCTGGCCGAGGTGGATTCCGATTTTGCCTGGAAGACATTCGA
>Ga0066388_100003202_pt1 | contig 10474 bp, 7 predicted proteins | sample PanSoiMetaGPlot6_FD_64539 | JGI IMG/M metagenome (GOLD analysis project Ga0066388, IMG submission 64539) | Tropical forest soil microbial communities from Panama analyzed to predict greenhouse gas emissions - Panama Soil - Plot 6 (Hybrid Assembly) | ecosystem: Environmental > Terrestrial > Soil... | reverse complement strand
ACGAACGCCACCTCGACGTCGAAGATCACGAAGATGAGCGCCACCAGGTAGAATCGGATGTTGAAATTGATCCACGCGCTACCGGTCGGCGGCTCGCCGCACTCGTACGTCGCCAGCTTGCCCGGCTCAGGGTTGTGTGGCCGCAGGAGCCAGCTCAACCCCGTCATCAGGGCGACCAAAGCTATGCCCAAAAGCAAGAAAACCAGCACGCTGGCGAACTGAAAATACATTGAAACTGCGCAACTTTCCGGGCCGCTCGCTAACATAGCACCCCTATCGAGTCAAATTCACCCTGGGCGTCGAGGGCGTCCCGATCGGCGTGCCGCCACGGGCGGCGCCAGCGGAGGGTGTTCCTCGAGTCGCCAGCCGCGGGAAGTTCTGGAGTCAATCGCCCGGCGCCGCTTCGCCGGGCGTACCGAGCGGGTCATTCCCGCGGTGTCCGGAGGCCCTGGCGCAACGCGATCGCCTCGGCTTCGCGACCCTGGCGCTCGAGCAGGTTAGCCAGGCGAACGCGCGCTTCGACCTGGTTCGGCTGGCGCGAGAGAGCGGCGCGGTACGCCGCTTCCGCGCCAACCACGTCGCCGAGCTGCGCCATGGCAAAACCGAGATTGAGATAGGTCGTGGCAGAAGCGGCGCCAGTGGCGAGCGCGTTGCGGTACGAGTCGACCGCTTCGCCCCATCGCCCCGCACGCAACTGGACGTCGCCGAGGTTCGAGTACGCGTCGCCGTAGTTCGGACGCAGCCGCAGCGCCGCGTGGTAGCTGTCTTCCGCGGCCGCCAGATCGCCGCGCTCGGCGAATGCGGCGCCGCGAAAGCTTTGGAAGAAGGCGGACGTGGGTTGCCACCGCAGGACGTGGGCCGCGAGGGTGAGATCATCGCGCCAGACGTGGCTCTGCACCACGGTCAACGCCAGCCAGAGTCCGCCGAGCGCCAGCCCGCCCGCGCCGGCGACACGGCGCCAGACGCCGCCGCGCTGCCAGAGCGCCGCGATACCGAGGCCCAGCAGCAAGCAGAAGCCAGCCGAGGGAACGTAGAGGTAGCGATCGTGCACGATCGACTCGTGGCTGTTGAAGGCCCGCAGATCGAGCGCCGGCCACAGGAAGATCCCCAGCCACAGCACCGCGAGGCTGGCGATCGGGGCGATCGCAATCAGCGCGCCGCTTGCAGCCGCAACCACCATTACGAGCCCGAGCGGCAAGAGGATGCGGGCCGCAACGGGATGGGTGACGAACTGGACATCGTACGCCGCGCTGAGCGGATATGGTGCAGCCAAAAGACGAAGATCGGTCGTCAGCACGGACGGAAGCGTGAGCAGCACCTGAGTCGCGGTCACCGCGCGGTTGCTGACGTCGGCGGCGGTGACGACGCCGAGCACGGCGTAGCGCACGCCCAGATGGACCCCGACGATTGCCGCGAACGGCGCGGCGCGCCGCCAGGCGCGCCATCGCGGCCGCGCCAGCCCGGGCTCGCGGTCCATCCACTCGCGCGCCAGGACGAAGATCGGGAACGCCGCGGCGACCTCCTTGCTCAACAGCGCGGCTGCCAGCAGAGCGCAGGCGACCAGCCAGGCCATCGGGCGCCCGGCCCGGCAGCCGCGCTCGTAGACGATCGCGGCCCCGAGCAGACCCGCCGCTGCCAGTGGATCGGGCAGCCCGGAGATCCAGGCGACCGATTCGACGTGCACCGGATGGACGGCGAAGAGGGCCGCGCCGATGCCGGCCGCCGCAGCCGGATAGCCCCAGGCGCGCCCGAGCGCGTACACCAGCACGGTGTTGAGCACGTGCAGGCCAACGGACACCAGGTGCCAGCCCAAGGTACCTGTGCCAAACGCCTGATATTCGAGCAATAACGCGGCGTTGAACAGCGGGCGGTAGTAGAGGCCGAGGGGCTTGCCCGCGTCGGTGCTCATGAACTGCCAGACGCTCTGAGCGAAGAGCCGCGGCAGATTGGCCAGATCGCCGAGTGTCGGATTGCGCAGGATCTGGAAGCGATCGTCATAGACGAACTCGCCGCCGAGCGCGTTCAGGTAGGCGCCAAACGCCAGAACCCCAGCCGCTGCGACAAGAAACGGTCCGAATCGCGCCGCAGGCTTTTGCATTGACTACGGCTGGGTCGAGCGATAGAAGGTCGCGGACGCGCCGGAGTCAGGGCTCCGGTGCTGGGAGGTAGGCAGCATGAGGCGGCATAGAGTCCGTTTGGCCGTGGAAGCCTTCGCTATCACCGCCGGCGCTCTCATTCTATCGGCATCGCTGGTAGCCGCCCAGTGCGTGCTCACCTGCACGTCGAACATCACTACCCCCGCCGATTCGACCGCCTGCAGCGCGGACGTCATGTACGATTTCCCCGACACGTCTGTGGACTGCGGCCTCTTTCAGGATTGCGACCCGCCGCAGGGCTCGTTCCCGGTCGGCACCACCACCGTGACATGCACCGACGAGGACAGCGGCGCAACCTGCCAGTTCACGGTTACAGTGAACGACACGCAAAACCCCACTATCACCTGCCCGATGAACGTCACCGGGGGCACCGATCCCGATATGTGTAACGCCGTCCGCGAATTCTCGGCACCTGCACTCGACAACTGCCCCAATACCCAGGTGATGTGTACACCGCCGTCGGGTTCCACCTTTGCGAAGGGAACGACGACCGTCACGTGCACCGCCACCGACGCCTCCGGGAACAATGCGTCGTGCGCGTTCACCGAGACCGTGAACGACACGCAGGCGCCGACGGTCAAGTGCTCCGGCAACATCACGCAGAGCAATGACCCTGGGCTGTGCTCTGCAGCCGTGACCTTTACGGCGCCGACGGCTGCCGACAACTGCCCTGGGGTCGGCACGGCGATGTGCGATCACATGTCGGGTGCCTCGGTGCCGGTTGGCACGACCACGGTCACCTGCAGCGCGACGGACGCCGCCGGCCTCACGGGCATGTGCTCGTTCACCGAAACGGTGCGGGATACCGAGCCGCCGACAATCGATGCAGGACCGGACCAGCGGCGCCTCCTCATCGATTCGAAGCCGGTCGAGGTCGTCTTTCCCCCTCCCACCTTCGGCGACAACTGCCCCGGCGCGACCGCGGCATGCCTGCCCCCATCGGGCAGTCTGTTCCCCGGCGGCGTCACGACGGTGACGTGCACGGCCACCGACAAGGCGGGCAATTCGGCCTCCGACACCCTGCTCGTCATCATCGCACACGCCGCGCCCGTGCTCGGCGCCGGCATGCTGGTAGTCCTCTGCGCCGGCTTGGCGGCGATGGCGGTGCGCAAACTGCGCGCGCGCAGCTGATCGGGCCCCCGGGGCGCCGCTGCGTCGCGCAGACGCGAGGGTCATCGCAGACAAGGGCCGGCGAAGCCGGCCTTCGCGGTCAACCGTTCCTGAACCGCTCGCGCAGCCGCTGGCGGTGCTCGCGGCTGAGCGGCAGCACGTTGAGCGAACCGGTGATGTCGTTCATCGCCACGTACACCTCGGTGCCGTAGACCTCGGTCAGCGTCGGGTAGTCGATCACCTCGGCCGGCGTGCCGACGCGCGCCACCCGTCCCTCGTCCAGCAGCAGCAGTCGATCGCAATACAGCGCCGCGATGTTGAGGTCGTGCAGCACGCTGACCACGGTCATGCCCTGGCGTTGCAGATCGCGCAGCAGGTCGTACATCTCGACTTCATGGCGGATGTCGAGGAAGGCCGCCGGCTCGTCGAGCAGCAGCAGGCTGGGCTCCTGCGCGAGCGCCCGCGCCAGGATGACGCGCTGGCGCTCGCCGCCGCTCAGCTCGGTGATCGGACGCCGCGCCAGCGCGATCGTATCGGTGCGCTGCATGGCGCGCTGCGCCGCCGCCAGATCGTCGGCGCGCTCGAAGCCGAAGCCGCCGACGTGGGGGGTGCGCCCGAACAGCACCATCTCTGTGACCGAGAACGGAAAGCTCAACGCCGTGTCTTGCGGCACGACGCCGATCAGCCGTCCGAGCTCGCGCCGGCCGTAGCGTTCGACCGGCGCGCCGTCGATCAGCACCTGGCCGCGCCAGGCGCGCAGATAGCCGCTCATCAGCCGCAACAGGGTCGATTTCCCGGAGCCGTTCGGCCCGATGATGCCGACGAACTCGCCGCGCTCGACCGTCAGCGACACGCCGTGTACGACGGCGTCGCGCCCGTAGCCGAAGCTCACCTCGCGCAGCTCGATCACCGCGTCGGGCACGCGTCCGCCCTCGCCCGCGCCCGCTGGCTCACGCCGCGTCGGGCGGCTCGGGGGCCAGCTCCGCGACGCGTTCCACCAGCACCGTCATGATGCGCCGCCCCTGCAGCTTCTCGACCGTGAATCGATACGGACCGAGCTCGACGCCTTCGCCCTCGGCCGGAATGTTTCCGGCCAAGCCGTACACCAGACCGCCCACCGTATTCCAGTTCTCGTGCGGCAGCTCACCGCCGATCGCTTCGTTGAGCTCGGCGATCGGCAGCGCGGCGTTGACCCGGTGGCGCCCGTTGCCGAGCGCGACGATGTCGCTCGGCTCGTCGTCGTGCTCGTCGCGAATCTGGCCGACCAACTCCTCGAGCAGATCCTCCAGGGTCACCAGTCCGGCAACCAGGCCGAACTCATCGGTGACCATCGCCATATGGAACTTCTCCGCCTGCATCTCGCGCAGCAGGTCGGCAAGCCGCTTCGACTCCGGAACAAAACGCACCGGCCGCAGCAGGTTGGCGAGCAGCGTCTGCGGTCGATCGAGATGCAGCACCTCGAGCACGTCCTTGGCGTGCACGATGCCCTCGGTCCGGTCGAGGTCGTCCCGGTATGCCGGCACGCGCGTCACCCCGTGCTGCACCATCAAATCGGTGGCGGCGTGCAGCGAGGCGGAGAGCTCGACGGCGATGATGTCGGGGCGCGGCACCATCACCTCGCTCACCACCCGGCCGCCGAACTCGAACACCGAGTGGATGATGTCCTTCTCGTGTTCTTTGATGCTGCCTTCCTGGTGGCCGACCTCGGCCATCGAGCGGATCTCGGCCTGCGTGACGAACGGTCCGCTCTTGAGCCCCTTGCCAGGCAGCAGGACGTTGGCCAGCCCGATCAGCAGGCGGGTCGGGAGCGCCAGCGAGCGGCCCACCACCCACACGAACGGCGCCAACGCGAGCGCGACGCGGTCGGAATGCAGAATCGCGAACGTCTTCGACATCGCATCGACGACGACGAAGTACCCCAGCGTGAACGCAACCGACGCCAGCGTGATGCCGAGGTGACCGAAGTACCGTTCGGCCAGGATCGCGACCAGGATCGCCGACCCGTTCTGCGCCAAAACGGCGGCCAGGTACACGGCGTTGAGGTATCGCGCCGGGTCGCTGGCGAGCTTGTCGAGCAGGGCCGCGTTTCTCCGTCCCTGCTCTTCGAGCGCGGCGGCGTGGGATGGACTGATGCGAGTTACCGCGGTCTCGGCGAGCGCCAGCAGCGAGCCGAGGACCACCAGCAGCGCGATCGGGATGACCAGCATGCTCATCGTTTCGACCGCGTGTGGCAGAGCGCGTGTCGCCGCGCTTCGCGGACGGCCGGGTTGCCGGGGGCCATTGGTGGCCAGGCTGTAACATCGCAAGCCCTCGCCCGCAAAGTCGTTGGCGGAACGTTGTCCGTTATCCGTTGTCCGTTCTCCGTCTTCCTAACGGAGAACGGGCACGGACAACGGATAAACGCGTTCAGCAGGCGGGCGCCGGTCAGGCCTCGCAGCCACATCGGCCGTACGCCTAGTCGAGCGTCCGCCCGCCCTCGCGCCGCAGGAGGTAGATGAAGAACGGCCCGCCGCACAACGCGGTGACGACGCCGACCGGGATCTCGCTGGCGCCGAAGGCGCTGCGCGCCACCGTGTCGGCGAGGACCAGAAAGGTGCCGCCGACCAGCACCGAGGCCGGCAGCAACAGCCGGTAGTCGGCGCCGATCAGCAAGCGGGTGACGTGCGGCACGATGAGGCCGACGAAGCCGATCATGCCGCTCACCGACACCGCCGCGCCGACCAGCAGCGACGACACCGCGAAGGCGACGCGCCGCACCCGTCCGACATCGACGCCGAGCTGCGCCGCGCTCTCTTCGCCGAGACTGAGCACGTTGAATTCGCGCGTGTGGCGCAGCAGCCAGAGGACGCCGCCGGTCAGGTAGACCGCGCTGGCCGCCACCAGCCAATAGCTCTGCGTCTGCAAGCTGCCCATCAGCCAGAACAGGATGCCGTGCGCCTGGAAGAAATCGGCGAAGGCGTTGAGCGCCATGATCAGCGCTCCGGTGAACGCGTTGCACACCACGCCGGCGAGCAGAAAGGTGTACGGCTGCAGCCGGCCGTGCACCGTGCCCAGCCGATAGACGATCACCATCGCCGCCAGCGCACCGGCGAACGAACCGACCGGCACCAGGAAGGCCGGCAACGCCCCGGTCGCCCCAACCAGGATCAACGCCACCACCCCGCCGAAGGCGGCGCCGCCCGAAACCCCCAGCAGGTGCGGCTCGGCCAAGGGATTGCGCAGCAGCGCCTGCAGCACCGCCCCCGCCGCGGCCAACGCGCCACCCACCACCAGCGCCATCAGCGCGCGCGGCAGCCGGATGCGCAGCAGGATCACCGCATCGACATTGTCCTCGGCCCCGCCGAACAGCGCGCGGCCGACGTCGATGTGCTCGGAGCCCACCAACGCGCTGGCCATCACCGCCGCGACCAGCACTGCCGACAGCACGAGCAGGACGCGCGCGAAGCGTTGCGGGGTCAGATGCGGGTGGCGCACAGCTCCGTCCATACCGGGCGGCGACCTGCCTCGCCAACGCACTATTCGTTTCACACTCACGGAACGCTGCGGTACAGCTGACCTGGTGAGCTATCTCGACCGGGGCCTGGGGGGATACAGGGGGGCGGCCTTGGCCGTCGCGCTGGCGATCGCGGCCGCGAGCTGCGGCGATTCGGACAACCACGGCGGCGGCGGCACGACCACCCCAGTCGCGGTGCTGAGCGCGTTTCCGGCCGAGCTGTCGGCCGTGCTCGAGCACGTGCAGGTCACCGAGACGAAGGTCGTCGAGGATCACATCTTCCGAATCGGCACGCTCGACGGCAAGCCGGTGATCGCCGCCATGACTGCGGTCGGGTTGGTGAACGCCGCCACAACGACCAACCTGCTGCTCGAGCACTTCCAGGTGAGCGGCGTCATCGTCTCCGGCGTCGCCGGCAGCGTCTACCACATCGGTGACGTCGCCGTGCCCGAGGCGTGGCACGCCGCCGACGGTACAAGCTATGCGGTGGATCCCGAGTGGCTCGCGCTGGCCGAAGACATCGCCGCCAACGACCATCTCGCGTTCGAGCAGTGCACGATCCTGCCGCGGATGCCGGCGCACGAACCGGTGTGCCTGCCAAATCAGCCCGTAATCGTCGTCGGCGGATTCGGCCGGAGCAGCGACACATTCGGCGGCCGCCCGGATCCATGCACCGTGGGGGGCGACGATATCTTCGGCTGCGACGTGTCGCCCGACAGCGGCGCCGCCGCAGCATTCCGTTCGCAGGCGACCCAGATGGGCATCGCCGATCCCGACGCGCCGGTCGCCGAGGATGAGGAGACGGCGGCGATCGCCCAGGCGGCGCGGGAGCACGGCGTGCGCTTCATCGCGTTCCGCGCGACCTCCGACGGTCAAGGTGAAGGCGCCGGTGATCCGCTCGGCCTGCCGGGCTTCCCGGCGCAGTTCTTCGCGTACTACCGATTGGCGGCACACAACGCCGCTGCGGGTGCGGCGGCGCTGGTGCAGCGGAATGGAGAAGGCGGTTGAACGGTTGGGCGGTTACTCGGTTAGAGGTTGACGATCGCCAGACACCCTAACCGCTAACCGCCTAACCGCTCAACCGCCTTCAACAACTCAGCACGGTGCGAATTCCCCGCGCGGCCCGCATATCATCCATCGCCCGATTGATGTCGGCCAGGGGGCGGCGCGCGGTGATCAGTGCTTCGAGGTCGAGGCGGCCGGCTTCCCACAACGCCAGCAGCCTGGGGATCTCGCGCAGGGAGTTGCAGCTGCCCAGCGCGCAGCCGATGAGCTTCTTCTCGCTGAGCGTGAACAACGCTGACGGCGCGATCTGGATCACGTCGTCCATCGGCGCGGCCCCCACGCACACCGTGGTGCCGCCGTTGCGAGTCGCGGCCAGCCCGGTCTGCACCAGACTCGAGCGGCCGACCGCGTCGAACGCGTAGTCGACGCCGACGCTGGTGAGCTCCAACGTCCGCGTACCGACGTCGGCGCTGTTCGGGTCGATCGCATCGCTGGCGCCGAGCCGCTTCGCCACCTCCCGCCGTGACGCAACCGGATCGGCGACGATGATGCGCGCCGCGCCGGCCAGCCGCGCCCCCTGTACAATGCTCAGTCCGATGCCGCCCAGCCCCATCACCAGCACGGTGGCACCCTCTTCCACGCCGGCGGTGTTCAGCACCGCTCCGACGCCCGTCTGCACCGCACACCCGATGACGCACGCCACCTCGAGCGGTACCGTTGGCGCCACCTTGACCGCGCCGTTGACCGGCACGATGGCGTACTCGGCGAAGCCGCCCAGACCGATGCCGCGGAACACGGTGGCGCCGCGCCGCGACAATCCAGTGCTGCCGTCGCGCAGCGTGTTGGTCTGCAGCGCGCTGGAGTTCACGCAGACGCCCGGCTCGCCGCGCACGCACCAGTAGCACGCGCCGCAGGGCGGAATCGGCGACAGCACCACGTGGTCGCCGACGGCGATCCCCTCGACCTCGGGGCCGAGCGCGTCGACGACGCCCGCCGCCTCGTGGCCGAGTATGATCGGCGTCGGGACCGGAAAGACGCCGTCGGCGACGCTGAGATCCGAGTGGCAGATGCCGCAGTGGGTCACCCTCACCCGCACGTGCCCGGCCTGCGGCGCGGCGATCTCCACGTCGTCGTACAGTGCGAGGGGCTTGCCGGCTTCTTCCAGTACCGCGGCTCTCATGGCGGCCTTTCAAACCACAGATGAACACGGATGAACACAGTTGGGGCGGGGATCGGTGTTCATCGGTCAGCAGCCGCGAGACGTGCGGGGTGACCGCACTCCAGCCGGGCCTGGCAGCACGGGTGTGCGAGAAGCTCAGCGCAGCGGATCACACCGCTTCGCTGGCTGGGACGACGTGCGTAGGGGCCGGGAGGGTGAAATGGAAGTGGGCGCCGCCAACCGAGGCGCTGGCCCACAAGCGCCCCTGGTGCGACTCGATGATGGTGCGGCTGATCGACAGGCCCATACCCAGACCGGCCGGCTTGGTGGAAAAGAACGGGTCGAAGACGTGATCGACCAGCGCCGCCGGCAGGCCGGGCCCGGTGTCGCGTACCGACACCTCGACCACGTCGTCGCTGACGACGACAGTGCGAATGTCCAGCTCACGGCGCCCCTCCACCTCGCGCATCGCATCCACCGCGTTGCGTACGAGATTGAGGATCACCTGCTCGATCTGGATGCGGTCGGCGATCAGTGCCGGCAGCCGCGCGTCGGCGTGCACCCGAACGGTGACGGCGTGCTGGCGGGTCTCCGGCTCGACCAGCCGCACCACCTCGCCGACCACCTCGTTGAGATCCACCCAGTCCTGGCGCGGCGCCTCCTTGCGGATCAGGCTGCGCAGGCGGCGAATGATCTCGCCCGCGCGCAGCGCCTCGGCGGCGATGTCGTCGATCACCGCCAGCACCGGCTCGACCTGCGGCGGGTTGGCGCGCAGCCGCCGCAAGCTGCCCTGCGCGTAGTTGGCGATCGCGGTCAGCGGCTGGTTGATCTCGTGCGCCAACCCGGCGGCCATCTCGCCCATGCTGGTGACGCGTAGGACGTGGGTGAGCTCGGCCTGGTGTTGGCGCGCCGCCTCCTCGGCGCGCCTCCGCTCGGTGACGTCGGTGCTGAAGATCGCCAGCCCAGTCACCGTGTCCGCGGCGATGATGGGATTCAAGGATACGACGTAGGTGACGACGCCGTCCGACGCGTCAAACGACTGCTCGACGCTGAACCGCTCGCCGGCGAGCCCGCGATCGTAGAACGCGCGCCACTGCACCTGGTACGGCTCGGGGACCATCTCCTCGAAGCTCATGCCGAGGTGCAGCACGCCGTCGAACAGGGCCTGGTAGCGCTGCGCGGCGACGGCGTTGAAGGCGGTGAGGCGGCTGCTGCAATCGATCGACCAGATCGCGTCGTCGGCGTTCTCGATCAGGGCGCTCATCGCCGCTTCCGAGCGCTGCAACTCGCGGAAGAGTCGTTCGAGCTCGCCCGTGCGTTGGGCGACGCGCCCTTCGAGTACGTCGTTGAGCTGGCGGACTTCAGCCTCCGCGCGCTGCTGCTCGACGCTGCGCTGGGCCAGGGCTCGCCGAGTGCGCTCGAGCTCAGCGGCGACGTATACGGATAGACCGAGGGCGCCCACCGTACCGACGGTTGGGTATTGCAGCAGCGAGGCGAACCCGCCCGTCGCGCCGTATGCCGTGACGACGGTAGCCAGCGCGGCGATCAGCG
>Ga0066388_100003201_pt1 | contig 10475 bp, 10 predicted proteins | sample PanSoiMetaGPlot6_FD_64539 | JGI IMG/M metagenome (GOLD analysis project Ga0066388, IMG submission 64539) | Tropical forest soil microbial communities from Panama analyzed to predict greenhouse gas emissions - Panama Soil - Plot 6 (Hybrid Assembly) | ecosystem: Environmental > Terrestrial >... | reverse complement strand
CCCTGCACCGACACCGACGGGGATGGTTTCGGAAATCCCGGGTTTCCCAACACTTGTTCCGTTGACAATTGCCCGGATGTTTCAAATCCCGATCAGCTCGATACGGATTCCGATGGCCAAGGCAACATCTGCGATTCCGACGACGACAACGATGGATTGGCCGATGCCGCCGACCCCGCGCCGTTCAACCCCGACGTCTGCGGGGATTCCGACGCCGACACTTGCGACGATTGTGCCGTGGGAACCGATAATTTCGGTCCTCAGTCGGATCGCACACCCAACAACGACGGTCCGGACAATGACAAAGACGGTCTTTGCGACGCCGGAGACCCCGACGATGACAACGACACCGTCCTCGACACCTGCGATAACTGCCAGTTCGCAGCCAATACTTCCCAAACCAACACCGATGCCGATCTCTTGGGAGATGCCTGCGACACGGCGGCCTTCGAAGATGTCGACGGGATCTGTCCTTGCGGCGGCCCCTTGACCGGCGGGCCGGTAAATGCCTGCTCGGGCCCGCTTTTCACCGGACCCTGGCAAAACCATGGGGACTACGTCTCCTGCGTCGCCCAAGCGGCGGGAAACTTGCTTGCGCAAGGGAAAATCACGAGCGCTCAAAAGGATTCCATTGTGGGTGCTGCGGGGAGCGGCGTTTGTGGTCAGAAAAAGTGAGGAGGAGATAACGATGACGGGGGCAACATGACCTCGTGGAGTTGAAGGAAATCACTCGAGGGAGAGAAAAAGGAGGATGGATATGAAAACTCAATCCAAAACCCTGGCGCTCTTCTCGCTGGTTGGTTTCGGTTTGATTCCATTCCTTGGTCTCACAAGAGGGTTACGCGCCCAGGAAATGGTGCGCGCCGCCGTAAAGACAAAGGTTCCCCTCACCCATTCGATCGTGGACCAACTCGCCCAATATGGCCAAGTCAAACATGTCCTGTGGCGGATCAATATCGTTGACATGCAGGTTGCCAAGCCAAACGCCGATAGTCTCCTGGCCCATCCGCTTGTCCAATATGTGGAACCAGATGGAGAGACTCTCTCCCCTCTGACAGAGCAGGTGACTTCAGTGCCCGATTTTTCGGATGGAGTCAGCCCTTGGAATTTGGACATCATCCAAGTCACCGATTCGGATCAAAATCCAGTGACCCAATGCCTGGGAACCGACAACATGGGAACTGGGTCCATAAGGTGTGTCGACGAGACGGGGGAAGGGGTCTATGTGGCGGTTCTTGATACGGGACTGACTCCAAATTGGCAGGACTTTTTTCCTCCAGAAAGAATCGCGGCCGATCTCGGAAGGACATTTGTCGATGGGCTTCCCCCGGACCAGTGGGATCAAGATCCCTGCGGCCATGGAACCGGGGTCTTGAGCGTGATCCTCGGGTATTATACTCCCCCCTTTCTTCCTTTTCCCTTTGTGAATGGGGTCGCTCCAAAAGTGAAGGCCATTCCTGTGAGAGGCCTCGGCCTAGGTCCTAATTGTGTCGGGTCAACCCTCGATCTGACCAATGCCATTTACTATGTGGCTGGGCTTCCGGAGGTTTTGCATGCACCGGTCGTGATGAACAACAGTTGGGGAGGCCTTTTTCCGTCCCAGAGTATTTTGGATGCGCTTCACTTTGCGATGGATAAGGGAGTGATTGTGATTGCCGCTGCGGGAAACTGCGGTCCTCATCCGATAGGATTTTGTCTAGGTGAGGCCATGGGCTGGCCTGGGGCAGATCCAAAGGTGATCTCGGTTGCCGCTACCGGCTGGGTCAGGAACTGGACCATTAATGGAGAGCCTGACTTCACGGGATTTTGGACTATAGAAAACGTGCCGGAATTTCGACCACCGGAGAGCTATATCGCTTCCTACAGTTCGCGGGAAAACGAAAATTTCGTCCCTGGTTTTGACCAAGAATTGGACATTGCCGCCCCAGCAAATTGGATTTTTGCACCCGTTGGATCTTTTTACACTTTCGTTCTTGGCGGGACCAGCGCGGCCGCGCCTCATGTTTCGGGAGCCGCGGCCCTTCTGATGCAGAAAGATCCCTCGCTCACCCAGGCGGATGTTGAGGATATCCTCAAAAGTACGGCCCTCCCCATTGCGCCGGGCAAGTCTTACAATGACCCGTTTTTCCCTTCCGCGGCTTGGGGAATCCACGATGCCGGGGCAGGCCTCCTCCAGGTGAATCGGGCTCTTGAGAAGGTGAAGGAAAGGTGAGGTAGAGGATAACTGCACCGATATGGGTTTTGGAAGCGACCCCTGTGGTTGATTTGACCATGTTCACCATTCAAGGGGATGTCACGAAATTTTGGGATTGTCGCCTCCGCAGTAACGCGAAGGCTCAAAATGAATCAGATAGGTGCCAGGGCAATTAAGGAAAGGAGTTAATTTTATGAATAAGAGTCTCTTAGAAATGATTCAGAGGAGCAGGCGGTTCTCATTTTATTTTACCATGTTCGTGGGACTTTCAATGGCGCCGGCGGGTGCGGTCGCCTTGGATCTTACCTTTCCGAGCGACGATTGTCCGGCGGCGGCTCAAGTGTGCGTCGAGCAAATCTGTTCCGCCGGGGGCGGAACGCTCTTCGTGGCGACCGGTACCCACCCCCTGGGAAATATGGTTTTAAACGGACGGCCTCTGACGAACCATATCTTCGCCCGGTGCAGCAATTTCAGGATGATCGGGGCCGGGGTCGACCAAACGATTGTCGATGCGACGAACTCCTTTGACCCCCCGGGAAAGCCTTCGATTGCGGTCGGGTCCGCTCCCTTTGAGCCCTTAAGCAGCAAGTTCGACAACATCGAGGTTGCCCACATGACCGTGAAGTGCGATTCCAATTGCACCGCGTCGGGATTAGGGTCCCTCCGAACCACAAATATGCGCTTTCACCACTTGAAAGTCGTTGGGTTTCCGACAGGGATCTTTTGGCGGAATGCCGACGGGACGCGCATCGATCACAATGAAATTCACGGTCGGGGTCCTGGAACGAATGATCGCGGACTCCAACTGGCGGCAACAGGATTTGAGTGTATGCCGGTCGGCGATGTCAACGATAATTTAACCGGTTTCCATGTGATCGAGCATAATCTTATTGTCGATGCGACGGTCGGGATCGATATCGATGCGATGACCGATTCCACCGTGGCCAAAAATACGATTCTCGGAGGCAAAGTCGGGATCAGAGCTCGCGCCGGCGACAATAACGTATTCGAAAAAAATAAGATCGTGGGGATCGATCTTGCTTGGGGCGGGGCTCCGGCGATCATTGGCGCGGCGGGCCTGTCGCTTCGAAGCAGCGATCGGACGGTCATTTCCAAGAATCTGGTCTGCGACACGGTCTCGGCACCGGCCCTGCGGTTTGAGGCCTCGGATACGAGGCCGTTCGACCTGATCTGCCCTCAGCCTCCGCCTCCGTTTCAATTTCCATTCGCCGAGCTCTCCCGGTGGCCCATTTTCACCAATGGAAACGAAGATAACTTCATCGAGAAGAATCAATTCTTAGGCTACGACCCCAATGTCTGTGGCGTGGCCTCGGGGCCCAATATTTCCGCATCGGGCACCTGTTTCGACGCGGCATTTTCCTTCGCGCCCGATGGAATCAGTAACGGAGGTGATAATGAATTTGCACAAAACGTGGCGGATCCAAATGGCAGTTGTTCAGACTAGAAAAGATAGACATTGAGGAGGCCAAGGAGAGGGAGGAAGTTCTAGAAGGGAAGGATGAAGGCATTAACTCAAATTTTATTTCCAAGGGGTGTCGGACTCCTGAAAGAAAAAAGGAGGCGTTATGGATCACAGTCAAAAAATCAAACTACTTACGATCACCATTTTCGTATTTTTTATGACAGGGATTCAGCTAATACATGCGGAAAGGCCGCCTGATATTCCTGGAATAACCGGTGGCCCCTTCGGCAATTCAACCCAAGTCGGTCAGTTTCAATTGCGAGACGGAAGAGTCATAAACGCGTCAAATGTAAATATTGCATTCCCAACCGAATCAACTCCTATCGGTGCAGCAGGAGGAGATCTGAGTGGGAGTTATCCAAACCCCTCAATAAAAGCTGCGGCTGTAACTCAGGACAAAATTAATTCTGGTCAAGCACTGGCGGGACAAGTCTTAAGCGCCGATGGCTCTGGTGGGGCAAATTGGTCAGACCCAACTTCAGCCCCAGTGACGGCCTCTTTGTTTAACGCCGAAGTTAACGGCGAAATTATCCTGGATTCATCCATTACCCCAGATACCGAAGTCGCTGCTGTTCACAACCTCATGCCTGGTAATTATACGCTTATGGCATCAGCGCTTGTCCTCATGAATGGGCAACCCACTTTGGTTCGATGCAACCTCAATGACGAGAATGGATTTATCACTGTCGCTGCGGCAACCGTAGCTCCAGTGTCATGTTTTTTGAACGGTTGCTTCGCCAACATGACACTTCTTTCCGTTCGTCAGGATCCCGGCGACGTCAGTCTCAAGTGTTCCCGTCTTGGTGATAATACCTCATCAGCAAAAGTTTCATCCGCAAACTTGGTCGCTACAAAAGTCGGTTCGATTACTTGCACCGGTAATGGCTGCCAGGCTCCGCCGAACCTATGAACCTAGATGTCGAATAATGAGGAACAATCTTCAAGAGGGGAACCCTTGCCTTTATTTCGATGAGAGGACTATCTCCGCGTAGTAAGAGGTGGCCGCCTCGCCGGTGTCGTCGGTGTCCGTCATGACGGCGATTCCTCTCAAGGCGGGGGGATCGCGGCCGAAGACCTTCTTATAATCCTCCTGAATATTACGCTTTTCCTGCACCCATTCGCCCAGTTTTCTCCTTCCACTTTCCACCACGATCATTTTCACCTCCTTCATGTAAGGATTCGGGAGGATCTTTCCTCGGATGACCTTTGATTCCCAAATGTAGTTGAGACCGGTAAAATCATTGAAGGCCACATAGACCCGAGCCGGGTAATCGTCGCCGGTTTTTCTGGTGGGATCGGATTTTTTGAGGAGATTTTCGATTTTCCAGTCCCAGCGGAGAAGAGGATACTTTTTCGGATCCTCCTCCAATTCTCGATAAAGCATGGAGGCGCTTTGTTCGCTGACCGCCTTCAAGACGAGGCGGTCTCCTTCTTTCTCCAAGGAATAGATCGTGTGTCGGGGAATTTTCCGAAAGGTCCTCTCCTTCCATCCGTCAGGGAGGCCGGAGGGATCGTTTCCCTTTCCGAAACCGAGGAAAAGAGTTTGCCCTTCCCCTAGGGAAAAGGCCGAGAAAGAGGCGGAAAGAAAGAGGATTGTCCAAAGAAGGGTCCGAATAGGCATGGGAAAAGGCCCTCCATTGCCTGCTGAGGGGATTATCCCACCTCGTAATTTGGAATTGAGAATTTTTTTGCAGTCGGGTTATACCTTAAATTTCGCCTCACGACATACGAACGGCGTCAGCCGTTTTCGGAAGGGTGGCCGAGTGGCTGAAGGCGCACGCTTGGAAAGCGTGTTTACCTTAACCGGTAACGCGGGTTCGAATCCCGCCCCTTCCGCATTAATTTGGAGAGATGGCCGAGTGGTTGAAGGCGCTCGCCTCGAAAGCGAGTATACCTTAACGGGTATCGTGGGTTCGAATCCCACTCTCTCCGTATTCTGCTCTGTTTTACGTTCTTCGTTTGTTGTCGTTCGTATTTCGAGGTCCCGCTCACCGCATCTCTTTGCAGCAACGAAAACCCGTCGAGTAGTCGTGGTATTCGGGTTCGTGGCCGATCGTGATGAAGCCGCAGCCGTAGCCGTGCTCCGCTCCGGTGCTATAAAAGCCTCCCATGAAAATGCCGTGGCCGTAATTCACTTTGAGCTTCGCCAAAATAGAGGGGATCAGGGCGAGTTTTCCCGCGAGCATCCGATCGACCTTGTCCGAGACCCACTCGTGGAGGTTTCCCACCATGTCGAAGACTCCGTAGAGGCCGACGCACTCGGCGTATTCGCCGGTCTTCGCAAGATATCCTGGAGTTTCGTTGAGGGCGGGGTTGTTGAAGTGGTTATCGTAAGTCCAGGTCATGGGCCCCTTGTCTTTGAAGAGCAGGGTGAGTAGGTGGGGTTTGCCGGAGTTGCACCTTCCTTTTTCATAATTATTTCCGTAGGGGAAGATGGATTGAGACGGTCCCCGGCAGGCGGCGAGCCATTCTTTCAAGGTGCAGAGCCTTTTCATCGAGCGGCGGCAGGCCGCCTCCGCCTCGGTCCGGCTGATATAGGCCTGGGGATAGGTTCCGGAAGAGGAGGTCGCCTCGAAATTCCCACCGTCGGGGGGGCGGTAATTGTGGGGGTGAAGCTCGCCTTCCACCAAAAGATGGGCCTCGTAACGGTCGATGCAGAAACGGTCCACGGCGGCCATTTCTGGGGGACAGGGCTCAAGGTTGGACTCGGGGCTAAGCCCCGAAGGAACCGGGGTTTCTTTCGGTTCCGAGGCGCTTTCGAAAGGTACGGGGCGCGCAAGATTGTCATCGCTTTCGGAGGGGGAGTTTTTGCAAGAGGCCAGGATGGCCGTGGCCACGACCCCCAGGAGTAATAAGGGAAACATAAATTCCTTCTCTCAAAAGAGGATGTCCCGGGGGTATGCTTCACTATCGCCTGGATCAGGCAAAAGTTGTCGGGTTTTGCCTTGTCTTGACTTCTCTTGGAATTGCCTTAGGCTTTGAGTGGATTCATCGTCCATGAAGAGGAGGAATTATGAGCACCCCCATACCGGCTTATGCCGCCCGCAATCCCAAAGAACCTCTGGGCCCATTTCAAATCACTCGCCGTGACGTGGGCCCCCATGACGTGCTCATCGATATCCAATATTGCGGCGTCTGTCATTCCGACGTCCACCAGGCCAGGGATGAGTGGGGTGGATCGATTTTTCCCATGGTGCCCGGGCACGAGATCGTCGGCACGGTGGCGAAGGTGGGAGACAAGGTGAGCCGTTTTCGAGTGGGTCAAAAGGCGGCGGTGGGCTGTATGGTGGATTCATGCCGCGAATGCACTTCCTGCGGCGAAGGGGTGGAGCAGTATTGCGAAAAGGGAGTGGTCTGGACCTACAACGGGCGGGAAAAGGACGGGACCCCCACCTACGGGGGTTACTCCACGCGAATCGTCGTGGATGAAAATTTCGTCCTCCGCCTGCCGGAGAATTTGAGTCTGGACGCGGCGGCACCCCTCTTGTGCGCCGGCATTACCACGTATTCGCCCCTTCGCCATTGGAAGGCGGGTCCCGGAAAGAAAGTGGCGGTCATGGGACTCGGGGGCTTAGGACACATGGCGGTGAAGCTCGCCCACGCCATGGGGACGGAGGTGACGGTCTTGAGCCATTCGCTTAAGAAAAAAGAAGACGGTCTACGGCTGGGCGCCGACCAGTTTTATTCCACCTCCGACGAGGCCACTTTCAAAAGATTCACCAATTACTTCGACCTCATCCTCAATACGGTTTCCGTCGACTTGGACTGGAATCTTTATCTCAATCTGCTCAAGCGAGACGGAAGCCTGGCGCTGCTCGGGGTTCCGCCCAAGGCCCCGCCGGTCCAGGCCTTCAGTCTGGTCGCGAAGCGCCGCTCCCTGGCCGGCTCTCTGATCGGCGGCATCGCCGAGACCCAAGAGATGCTCGATTTCTGCGGAAAGAACGGCATCGTTTCGGACATCGAGCTCATTCCCATTCAGAAAATCAACGAGGCCTATGAGAGGATGGTCAAGGGGGATGTGCGCTATCGGTTCGTGATCGATATCCAGTCCCTTCGAGGTTGAGGGAATCCATGTCGCCACTTCAGCTCATCATCGGAAACAAAAACTATTCCTCCTGGTCCTTGCGCCCCTGGCTGGCGATGAAGCGGGCAAAGATCGAGTTTGAAGAGATCTTGATTCCCCTCTACCGGCCCGATACGGACGAGAGACTCAAGAAGCTGTCTCCTTCCGGCAAAGTGCCCGTCCTCAAAGACGGCGAGACCCTGATTTGGGAATCTTTGGCCATCGGAGAATATTTGGCGGAGAAATTTCCCGAAAAACATCTCTGGCCGAAGGACCCCTCCACCCGCGCCCTGGCCCGCGCGGTGGCCTCCGAGATGCACGCGGGCTTTGCCGATCTGCGGTCGGAGTGCCCTTTCAATGCCCGGAGGGATCCGAAGCCCATTTCCTTAAGCGCCGGCGCTCAAAAGGACGTGAGGCGCGTTCAGCAAATCTGGAAGAATTTAAGAGACTCTTTCGGAGGTCGCGGGCCTTTCCTCTTCGGCGAGTTTTCCTACGCTGACGCCATGTTCGCGCCGGTGGCCTTCCGATTCCACCACTACGCCGTTCCCGTTTCTCCCGAGGCGAAGGCCTACATGGAGACGCTCTTCACCCTTCCCGAAGTGAAGGATTGGGTGGAGGCGGGCCGCCATGAGGTTTGGGTGATTCCGGCCTCGGAAAAATAGAGTCTTGAAGCTCCAAAGGCTTCCGTTCGATTCTTCAAACGGGGATCAACCGCACGCCGACGATAGGCCGTGCGATTTCATCCGTCAGCCGATTTCTTCCTCCAAGGAGACGCCCCTGTCCCTCGCGATCTTTCGATCCGAGGGGACGAAGAAAAGAAGGGGTAGGATCAGCAGCGTGAAGCCGGCGTAAATCAAAAACGCCTCCGTCGAGCCCCACCATTTCCAAAAGAGCCCGAACAAAAAAGAGCCCGGCAAAACGCCTAAGCCCGAGGTGAAATAATACCATCCGATCGCAGTGGCTTTTTTCTTTTCCGTCGCGATGGTGGCGGGATAGGCCCGCTCGGAGGGCTCCACGACCCCCGAGTGGAAACCGTAGAGGGCCAAGAGCCCCCATCCGAAGAGCAGGACCGTGTTCCAGGCGAAGGCCAAGAATACGAGGACGAAGACGATCCAGCCCAGGGCCAAGGTCTTGCGGCGGCTCCAGCGGTCCGCCAGGATTCCTCCGAGGTAGGCCGAGCCGAGCTTGAACAAGGTCAAGAACATCCAGGCCAAGGGCATTTGATATTGGGGCATTCCCAGATCCTTCATCTTGAGCATCAGAAAAAGTTCGGACGGTGTGCTTAAGGCCGAGAGAAAAATGAAAAGGATGAAGGGGCGCAAGGGGCGGGGAAGCAGGCTGAGCCTCAAGGCAAAGGGCTCGGGATTTTTGGCCACGGGGACGTCTCGGATGAAGCGGGGGATCAGCAGGATGGACAGGACGGCCGGAATGCTCGCCAGGACGAAGAGCAGGGAAAGATTTTTCGACACGAAGGCCAAAAATAAGGCCGCCGCCGCGGCACCGATCAGAGAACCCGCGTGGTCCATCATCCGCTGCACGCCGAAGGCCTTGCCCCAGAGGGAAGGACTTACCGATGCGGTGATCAGACGGTCACGGGGCGATGTGCGGATCCCCTTGCCGATCCGGTCGAGCCAGCGGACGGCCAGGACCACGGCCGGAAGCGGGAAGGCCATGAAGGGACGGATGAAGGCGCAGAGCCGGTAGCCCCAGACCGTTGTCCGCTTGGTCTTGCCGCGCCGGTCGGTGTAGGCCCCGGAGAAGAGCATGGTGATCCGGCTTAGGCCGTCGGCGAAGCCTTCCATGAGCCCCAGAAAGCCGGCACCCAGACCGATGGAGGCCAAATAAACGGGCAGAAGGGGGGCGATCATCTCCGAGCTGAAGTCGTTGAAAAAGCTGAGCCACCCCAAAAGGTAGATGTTCCGGTTCATTTTTCCAACCGGTCGAGACGTCGGAGGATCTCGTCCAGTTTTTGCTCGATGCGTACCTGTTCTTTTTCTTCCTCAGCGATTCCTTCTTCGATTGGTATGAGTTCCTTTTCCACCAGGGCGATTTCCTTTTCAATCGGCTTGATTTCCATTTCCACTTCCTTCTTCGTCCACAGAGTGACCAAGATGCCGGTGAACGAGATGAAAAGGACTGTCCCCGTGTACATGAGGCCGAGCCCTATCAAGCGTCCGACGGTGGTGACCGGAGTGACGTCTCCGTAACCCACGGTGGTGATCGTGGAGACGCCCCACCAGAGGCTGTCGAGAAATGTATTGATTTTGGGATTGCGGCCATATTCCAGAAAATAAACCGAAGTGACCGCCAATATCAGGATTGCCGTGCCTAGAAAGCTTAAGTAAAGAAAAGTCGGGTGCACGAAAATCTGAAAGAGTATACGGATTTCTTTTCGGACGGCTTTCAACAAGAGGGGTTAAACCTTTAAGGCCGTTGATCTGAAGCGCTGACCTTTTTCTCTTGAGGCTTCATGAAATCAACGGGCCGATGCATCGCATGGCATTGAAAGCATGTCTGTGTCATCCGTTCGTAGCCTTCATAGAACTGAGGGCTCTTTTTCTGGCTCAAGCGGTTTAGCTCCTCAAGCCTCTCTCCCAATTGATCTGTGAATTTTTTATAGGTGGCGGCTGTGTCGGCTTGCTGCATGGTTTTGAGTGCCGCGTCCATTTCCTTCAGCGTTTTGGCCACGACCGGCCAGTCGGGTTTCGGTTCTTTTGCCCTCATGATTTCGAGTC
>Ga0066388_100003200_pt1 | contig 10476 bp, 9 predicted proteins | sample PanSoiMetaGPlot6_FD_64539 | JGI IMG/M metagenome (GOLD analysis project Ga0066388, IMG submission 64539) | Tropical forest soil microbial communities from Panama analyzed to predict greenhouse gas emissions - Panama Soil - Plot 6 (Hybrid Assembly) | ecosystem: Environmental > Terrestrial > Soil... | reverse complement strand
CCTGGCTGAGGTGTTTTTCCGCTTCCCTGGCTGGAAAACGTGGCACAATGGAAATGTATCGACACAGGCTGCCCATGCGCTCCCTTGAAGAACAGCTCGCGGAATACCGGCAACAGCACCGAACGATAGGCTGCAAGGTCTGCCACCTGATTGGCGTTCCGATGATTGCCATGTCCGCGGTCATGCTTTTTTTCAACCCACACCGAGCTCTCAAATGGTTCCTTGGGGGTTGTTTTTTTCAACTGGCCGGGCACCTCGTCTTCGAACACAACCGCCCCCTGCTGGCGAAAGACCCCGGAAACTCTCTCACATACATGTCCGCTCTGCTGTTCGTCGCTGAGGAGTGGACAAACCTGCTGACCGGTCAGCTTGCGGAGACCCCAGCCGACCCCGATCGAATCGAATCCAACGCATCCTGAGAGGGGCGGCGTGACCGTGCACAGTCAGCTGACTTCCCCTCGAGTGATTGGATTACTCTGCTGGTCCCTGCTGCCAAGCCTGACGATCTGGGTTGGCCTTTACGTGATCAAGAGCGCTGCCTGGGCTTACGCGCTCTATCATGGGATCTTCTTGCTACCAGCCATCATTATCGGCCGAGCACTGTGGCTAAAGACGCTGACCTGGCCACGCCCGAGAGACGTCTTGATAGTGCTGATGGCAGCGATCTTGTTTTGCGCAGTCGCTGTCGTCGCGTACGAGGTTGCTGGAAGATTAGTACTCTCCAACGCTCACGTGTATGAGCTCCTCAAAGACGTAGGCTTGAACAAAGAGAACTTGTGGATATTCGGACTTTACGCCACTGTGGTTAATCCACTCGTGGAAGAGCTTTATTGGCGCGGCGTCTTATTGAATGCGCTAGACAATCTCCGTCTGCCCTTGAAGCATTTCGGCATCATCTGGTCGTCTGTTACTTACGCCTTGATGCACTACTTGATTTTCCGCCTGGTTATGTTCCCTATCTGTACAGAGATCGGCATTGCCTTACTGGCATGCTATGGCGCACTTATGGCCTTAATCTACCGCCGCACGGGCTCGATTATTACCACCGCCCTGGCCCATGGACTGCTGACCGACCTTACGTGCGTTGCACTGCTGGTGGACTTCTACAAAACATACCCGATTATCTAGCTGGCCCTTCATGAGCGATAATGAGCCTGTCCGGCCCAGGGCATTGGATCTCATTGCAATGCAAAGATAGTGGAGCCGCAGAAGAGGTGCATGATGGTGCCGAATGTGCGAATTCTCTTCTCGGTGATCATGGTTTTTGCTCTGTTGGGCGGCATCTGGACATTCATCTCAACGCAAGTACAGGAGGCCACGACGGCCAATTCCCAGGCCAGTGCCGGTCAGATGCAACAGCTTGTCGACGACCCCGAGCTCACAGAATTCAAGAAAACCTCTGACATCCCGGACGAAGTCAAACGACTCCTATCCCAAGATGCCAATTTTCGAATGGCAGAACCCTGGGACCTCTTCGATTCCAGCTGTACCCGCCAACCCAATGGGCCCCCTGCGCGGCGACTGATGTTTGGCGCAAAAAAACCAGACACGTGCATCGTTTGCTTTGAGGAAGGTGGTGGCGAATTGGTGCGGCGGGTGGCGATTTTCCAGAAGGCAGACGGACAACTGCGCCTTACGTGGAGGGGCGTCATCGCACCGGGCAATACAAACGATTTGGCTGCCTTGCGGAACATGTGGCGTTCAGAAAAAGTCTACGGGCAGTAACCAGCAGAACAGACCGGAGGTCCGGTTCTGACAGATTTAATCTGGGGAATTGAACCTTTCGATGCTATCGGACGTATAAAACTGGTAGAGGTGCTTTTGAATGCCGCTGTCAACAACTGGCGATCCGCCCCCGCCCCATGAAACTCGCGACCGCCCGACCTGTGCTGCCAAGCCAGCGCGGACCAGATTGCCGTTCGCTGCGATCGGCCGCAACAGGACAGTGAAATGGCTCCTGCTCCTGGTCATGCTCTGCCAGTTGTCCCCGGCTCTATCCGAGTCCCAAGCCGACCAGCCTCCGCAGACAGCGCCATTGAAAGGCGGTGTTCGTAAAATCGCCCCCGTCACGGAGGATCCCGGTCTGCGCATCGAGCGTCCAGTAACTGATTCCAGCTCGCCGGCGCAGTATCCGCTTCATGCTGAGCAATTCGCTGGCAGCGCCGTCGGTGCCGCCCCGCCGGGGCTGGGCTCCGGCGTCAATACAACCGCTCTGCCGCCGTTTCCACTTCATGCCGACCGTTTCGGTAGTTACGCAGCGCAGTTTCCGCCACCCGGACTGCGCCCACAATCCGCGACCATAGATTCAAGCTCGCAGCCACCGTTTCCGCTTCGTGCAGACCGTTTCAGTGGTTACGCACTCGATTCCAATCAAATACAATCCCTGGCCAAGTACGACCTCGAAATCATCATCGATCGATCGCTTTCGATGAGGCGCCGAGACTGTCCGGGTGGGCTATCTCGGTGGGAATGGTGCGGCTATCAGGCCCAGGACATAGCCAAAGCGCTCAATCCGTTCGTCCCCAATGGCATGACCATTAGTAGATTTGCTGCCGACTTCGATGTCCACGAACGCAGCTCCGTGCAGCAAGTTGCCGCCATTATGGAGCAGCCTGATTTCCAACGCGGAACACGCATGAGTCTGCCGCTGGAATCGCGCCTCGATGCTTACTTCCGGCGTCATAAGTCCGGCGACAAACCGCTGCTGATTGCGGTGATTACAGATGGAAGACCATGGCCACCGCCTGAGCCGATGATCGTGCGCGATGTATTAGTCAGGGCCAGTCAGCGCATGCAAAGCCCCGACCAGGTGAAAGTTGTGTTTCTCCAGATCGGCGGCGATGATCCTCGAGGAGAGAGATTCTTGCTCGATCTCGGAAGCAATCTCACAGGCTACGGCGCCCGCTTTCAATTCGTCCAAACGGTGACCTTTTACGAACTGATGCGGATCGGACTGGCCCGCGCCTTAGTCTATTGTGCGCAACGGGTCGGCTGACGCAATCCAGGCACAGGTACCCGAGCGATCAGTGAGTGGGGCGGCCGAGCGGAGCCAGGGCTTCAGTGCCCTGTCGCCGCATTTATCCTCTGCTCGATGCTCTGCTTGATCGATTCCATGTTGAAGCTGGCTCCCTTCTGCATGGGGGGAAAGTCAATAAAGGTTTGTGCAGTCTTGGCGACCTCTTGCTGCACAAAAACAAAGCGCCAGAACTGGGTGGCGAACCAGTTGTAATACGCCATTGAGCCGCCAGATGCCGTGGCCATGCCGGTTCGCTCAAATGGATCTAGCCTGAGATTGGTCAAGATGGGCCAATCAACCTTTTCTGTTGCGCCCAGCCAGCCATTCGGTTGATCGGTGAATCGGTACTTGTAGTCACCGATTCGCACAGCGCCGAGGGTGCCCTCAGTGAAATAGTAGATCTCATGACGATTGGACGGCGCCTGCCCGGTGAGAAACGGGAGCTGATTGTATCCGTCGAGGTGAACCTTGTAGGTGCGGTCGCCCAACTGCTTGCCTTTGAGCAGCTCGTCTTTAATGCTCGGGTTTCCGGCAGCCGCGACCAGAGTAGGAAACCAATCGAGCCCGGACATTATGCCGTTTTCGATCTTGCCGGCCGGCACTTTGCCCGGCCAGCGAACGATGCAGGGTACGCGAAAGCCGCCTTCGAGCGCCATGCCTTTTCCGCCGGCGAACGGGGTCTGCCCGCCGTCCGGCCAGGTGAAATTCTCGGCACCGTTGTCGGTGCTGAAAACGATTATGGTGTTGTCCTCGATACCATTGTCTTTGACATACTTCATGACCGAGCCGACAATATCGTCGATTTGCGCCATTCCCGCTTCTTGTTCACTCCAGCCATTTTCGGGAGTGCGCATATTCTCGTACTTTTCGGACAAATGTGTAATCACGTGCATCCGAGTTGGATTGAGCCATACAAAGAAGGGTTTGCCGTCCTTTCTGGCTTTATCCATGAACTTCAACGAGTTGTCGAGGATCTCGTCGTCGACTGTCTCCATTCTTTTTGGATAAAGCGTGCCGGCATCTTCTATCCTCTGTTTACCAATTCTGCCCCAGCGCGGCTGCTCAGTCGGATCATCCTTGTCGGTTGCCCAGCAATGCAGCATGTTCCTCGGTCCCACCGACGCCAACAGATCAGGCGGATAGTTGCGATGAGCTGGATCTTCCATGGCATCGAGATGATAGAGGTATCCAAAAAATTCGTCGAAGCCGTGAACGGTGGGCAAATATGAATTCCTGTCACCGAGGTGATTCTTCCCGAATTGACCGGTCGCATAGCCCAGGGACTTCAGGGCTGTGGCAATCGTCACAGCCTGATCGGGAATGCCAACGGCAGCTCCAGCCTGGCCCACAGTGGTCAGCCCGGTGCGAATCGGCAATTCGCCTGTGATGAAGTTGGCGCGTCCCGCAGTACAGCTGGCTTCCGCGTAGTAGTCGGTAAATCGCGTTCCCTCAGAAGCCAACTTGTCGAGGTTGGGGGTGCGTCCGGCCATAATTCCGTGGTGGTAGGCGCCAATGTTAAACCAACCGATGTCGTCGCCCATGATAAAGATGACATTGGGCTTCCCTGCTTCTGCAGAATAGACTGCGCGAGTAACCGGACCCGTGAACACCATTGATAATGCCAAAAGCACCGAGCAAATGAGTTTGTTCGCTTTCATGGTCGAGCTCCCTACGCTTGATGGACAGCCAGTCTCGGTCAAATCCGCCAACACCTTCCCAAGAGGAATGGCACAGAATCGGTAAGACGGTAAGGTTAAACCAATATCAACCTGATGTCACTGCCCCAGCTACGGCAACTGACAACAAGATCGGAGCATCAATAACGCTGATTCAGGTTTCGGTGGGCAACGCGGTGTAAAACTAACCGTAGCAATGGACGGACGGAACCAGCCACCTGAATCAGAAGGTTTATGAATTAGGGAACATGCTTGGGCGAAACACCATTAGTATCGTTGTCCTGACCTTGTTCCTGTTGGGCTGCGCAGTCACACCTGATGCGGCAGTCGAGGCTCGAGGTGGTACTGCTCACACCCAATCCAATGGCCTGCATCCCGCCGAAGACCACAAGGGCATGATGTGGATCCCGGCAGGAACTTACTGGATGGGCTGTGAGGACTCCTCATTCCGAGACGTCAGACCTGTACATCGCGTCCACGTCAACGGCTACTGGATTGACAAGACCGCCGTCACCAACGAGGAGTTTGCCCAGTTCGTGCGAACCACCGGGTACAAGACAGTCGCAGAGCACAAGCCCGACGCCAAGGATTTTCCCGGCGCCCCCCCGGAGAATCTCGTGCCTGGTGCTATGGTCTTTTCTCCACCGTCGCATCCAGTATCAAAGCATAGTCACTACCAGTGGTGGCGCTACGTGCCAGGAGCCAATTGGCAACACCCTGAAGGCCCAGCCAGTAACCTGGAGGGGCGCTCGAAACATCCGGTTGTGCAGATTGCCTGGGAGGACGCCAATGCATACGCAAAGTGGGCGGGCAAACGGCTTCCCACAGAAGCAGAGTTCGAGTATGCAGCACGCGGCGGGCTGGATCGGAAGTGGTTTAGCTGGGGCGACAACCTGAAGCCCGGCGGACAGTGGCAGGCAAATGTCTGGCAGGGCACCTTCCCTTACGAGAACTCTGGCGAGGACGGCTTTCGCTCAACAGCCCCGGTCGGATCGTTTCCAGCGAATGGGTACGGTCTCTACGATATGACAGGCAATGTGTGGCAGTGGTGCTCGGACTGGTACAGGTCTGATTACTATCAAGGCGCCCACGCAGAAGATGTTGCCGACAACCCGCATGGTCCCAGCGACAGCTTCGACCCCAGCGAACCAGGCGTGCCCAAGCGGGTACAACGGGGTGGCTCGTTCCTCTGCACAAACCAGTATTGCGCGCGCTACCTCGTTGGAGCCCGCGGGAAGGGAGAGCCGAGTAGTGGGTGCTCGAATGTCGGCTTTCGGTGTGTGAAAGACCCCGTTCCGCCACCACACTAGAGTCGCCAACGAACATCGGACGTGCATGGTCTGATCGAGCCGCCTGCTTGCCCGTTGATTCAGACTGCTATAATACGTCGCCAGTCGACAGCTTGAGGATCCAGAGCAATGCAAAAGCATGCATTTTGTGCCGCTTTTCTCCTGTGTTCGCTAATCACCGCCTTCCAACCGGCAATCGGCGCCGAGACAACTGGTACCACCCCTGGTGAACCTGCTACCGGCACTAAACTGAAGGGGGGAGTGGTGAAAGTCGAGGTAACGCTCAACGATTTGCGCGACGCGCGCCTGTCGATTAGCAGGCTGAGAAAGGCCACCGCAGACCTCTACGACGAAGTGACCCGACAGCAGGTCACGATGAGCTACAATCCAAACCTGGTGGGATCAGCTGTGATCATGACGCCCGCGGCATCGTTCAGCGGAGCATTCTTGCCGGCGAGACCAAGATGGGTCAAAGAGTCGATGGCCGAGATTGGTCCGATCATCAACTTGTTCAAAGAAGATGTAGATGCTGCAATTGAAAGCGATCGGCGGACAGACGTAAGCGAAGCGACCCGAAAACGACTCGACCCAATACGAGACCAGGCGTTTCAGTCGGTGAAGAAGTCATTCGATCTGTACAAACAGCTCGAGGGGCTTACCGCCGGGACCAGTTACGACAATAAGGCAATCGCCAGTGCAACCAAAAGCCTGGACGGCCAAGTCAAAAAGCTCGACCAGTCCCTGAAGAGGGGAATCAGCATTCTCCAAAAGGAAGTAAAAGCCGCCAAGAAGGTCTGACATTGCCGCGGCCACCAGTCAGTGGCGTCCTGCCGTCACACCACCAGCGAGCGGTAGCACAACCCCAGTAATCCAGCCCGCGGATTCCTCATCGGCAAGAAACAAGACAGCCTCAGTCACTTCTTGCCCTGCCGCACATTGAGTCCCCAGCCCGAAATCCAGTCACCATCGGAGCCTGGGAGATTTAATCAAATAAATACAGACAAGTCTGTCTGTTTGTGCTATCATCGTCCGGTGACTCAAAAATCAGCGCGACATCGAATACTCTCTACTGCCGCGGAGCTTTTCTACAAGAACGGCTATCAGGCTACTGGGATTAACGAGATTATCGAAAAATCCGGTGTCGCAAAAGCTAGTTTTTATGCACATTTTCCCAGCAAGGAGGAGCTTTGCCTCGCGTACGCTCAGGATATGGATGAGGGTGACTTCTCAATCGTAAACACGTGGGTCAAGCGCGAATCTACTCCCCTGGGACGCTTTATGTCAGTAGTTCGTGGCGCCAAGGACTGGCTCCATGCAACCGATTTTAAAGGATGCGGCTTTCTCAATCTCGTTCCCGAGATTCCCGATCCAGAAAATGCGATACGTAAAGTAGGACAGGCGCACTATGACAAATTGAACAAGCTCTTCAAGAGACTATCTAAGGAGCTTATCGATTCTGACGTTGAGCGTTATGGACATCTGACAGCCGACGAGCTGGCCAGTGACTATATGGGTCTCTTTGCCGGAGCAATTGCCTTAAGCACACTCCATCACAACTCGTGGCCAGTGGAGAAAGCGATTCAAACTATAAATCGCCTATTGAGATAGCCTCAATCGCCATGGTTTTTCTGCTCGCTACAGACAGACCTGTCTGTCTAATCCGAGACGTAGTCGAATCAGTCAGTTCAGGAGGTAACAAAAATGACGAAAGACAGTATTGCTCAACTCCAGAAGACAAGGAATGGAGTTGCTGTAGACAAGCTCTATGAGACCATTGAGGTCGTGAAGGAAGATCCTTCGATTGCAGAATTTCGGTTTCGAGCAAAGAACAAATGGGTCGACGGGGCCCTCAATCGCACTGAAATCAAAGCGTTTTATGGCGCGGGCAAAGAGGACACGCTGCGTACTCAGCCTTTTATTCTGACCAACGATGAGGCACCGGTCTTGCTTGGAACGGACAAAGGACCTAACCCGGTCGAGTATTTATTGAGCGCTCTGGCTGGTTGCATGACGACAACCATGGTCTATCATGCCGCCGCAAGAGGCATCGACATTGAAGAAATCGAATCAGAATTCGAAGGTGAGCTCGATCTGCGGGGATTTTTGAAGCTTGACCCGACGATCAGACAGGGATTCCGCCACGTGACTGCCAAGTTCAAGATCAAGTCCAGCGCCTCACCAGAATTGCTGAAGGAAATTGCGCAAGGTTCGCCAGTCTACGACATGGTCTGCAACCCTGTCCCAGTCACCATGACCGTAGAGAGTAAGTAGCCTGCTCGACGGGGGGATCGAGCGTTGTATGAGGAACCAATATGTTGACCTACAGGACTGAATCGATCGCACCGAAAACTTCGGAAAACACCAGAACATTTGCACGGTGCATTGAAAATTCCAAGAGGATTAGTTGGGACATTGATCGCGACGTGATTCGCGGGCGAACCTTCGACTTCAGTCAGACGTTTCTTCCGGATGGCTTGTCGTTGATCCCTTCGCTCAAATTTCTCACCGAGGAACAGCAAGTTAGATTGAGTCAGATTCAGGGTCGCACTTATGCATTGGTGTTTGGGCTCGTAGAGCGCTTCATAAATGCGAAGATTCTGGAGATAACGACAGACTACTGGCTCGAAGATCAGGCCGCGTTGGAAGCACTCGTTCGTTTCAGCGATGAGGAGCTCAAGCACCAGGAGCTTTTCAGACGTATCGAAGCGCTAATCGCCGCTGAAATGCCGGCCGGCTATCGGTTCAACGTCGATGCAAACGATTTGGCGCGCGCCGTACTTTCCAAGAGCTCCTGGGCAGTCATGGCACTGACTCTGCACATAGAGCTCTTCACTCAGCTCCACTATCAAGTAAGCATCGCCGGAGACGATCGGCTTTCACCATTATTCAAAGATGTTTTTCTCTATCATTGGAAGGAGGAAAGCCAGCATGCAATCATGGATGAAATCGAATGGCGCAAAATTGACGCTCGGATTTCAGACGACCAGCGCAGGCAGGGCGTGTCCGACTTTCTTGAGTTGGTTCAGGCCCTAGACGGAATCTTGCGGGAGCAGGCAACGAATGACGCACAGTACTTCCGCTCGATTTACGCGTCGAATCTATCCGAGGGCCAAACCGCAACTGTAAGAGAGCAATTACTGGAAGCTTACCGCTGGCAGTACATACACTCAGGCGCGCGTCATCGTCACTTCGTCAAGGTACTCCAGGAGTTGGTGGCTGACAAAGACTTACTCGACAGCATCTTCAGTGCCATCGACAATCTGTCTTAGATAGCCGACCGCTCATTATTTTTCCGTCGCGGCTTTCAAATCGCCCCATCGACGGAATCCGGCGTGACAAAAAGCATGGTAGCTTTATGTCACGTCATGGCAAAATTGTGATCCATGGCTCGCCCAGTCAACGGCTAGACGAGGAGAGTGCAGTGCCAGCGATAGAAAGATTTGACGACATTGTTCTGGGCGGAGGAAAAGGTGGAAAGTCCTTGGCCATGGCTCTGGCTGGCGCAGGTCACAAAGTGGCGCTGATAGAACGAGGGCAGATAGGCGGAACCTGCATCAATGTCGCCTGCATTCCAACAAAAACAATGGTCGCCAGTGCCAAACTGGCCGATCTTATACAACAGGCGGACCATTTCGGAATCAATGCGACACCTGCAAGTCCAAGCATACGCGGCGTGATTGAAAGAAAGCGCCGAGTCGTTCAAGGCATGGTCGACACCCACTGGAATCTCTTCACCACAACACCAAACATGGAGTTCATTGTTGGCACAGGGAGATTCGCCGGGCCAGGACAGATCGAGATTGAGCTGGGCGAGGGCGCGACTCGCTTGTTGACGGGAGAACGAATTTACATCAACACGGGCAGCCGGACGACGATTCCCGACATTGCTGGACTAACGCAGGTTCCGTATCTCACGAGCACGTCGATAATGGAACTGGACGTGCTTCCTGAGCACCTGGTCATTATTGGCGGTGGCTATATAGCACTCGAATTTGCTCAGATTTTTCGCCGATTGGGCAGCCGCGTCACCGTCCTTGTGCGCGGCTCGCGATTCTTGCCGAGAGAGGATGAAGATATAGCTGCGACGCTCAAACAAATTCTGCAAGACGAAGGAATCGAGTTTCGCCTCAACGTTAACGTTCAATCAATTACACAGAATGGAGCCAACAAGATCATAGCCACGCTCGAAGGCGACGATTCTATTCCCTGCAGTCATTTGATGATTGCGATTGGGCGAACCCCAAATACTGAAGGGCTCAATCTTGGCGCTGCAGGCATCGCGACCGATGAGCGCGGAAACGTCAGAGTGAACGAAAGGCTGGAGACAAATGTTCCAAACGTTTGGGCCATCGGCGACTGCAACGGTGGTCCATTGTTCACGCATGTCTCCTGGGACGATTTTCGAATCATCAGAGACAATGTCTTGTATGGCGCGGATCGAACGACAGCCGGAAGACTCGTCCCATACACGCTCTTCGTCGACCCCGAACTTGGA
>Ga0066388_100003199_pt1 | contig 10478 bp, 8 predicted proteins | sample PanSoiMetaGPlot6_FD_64539 | JGI IMG/M metagenome (GOLD analysis project Ga0066388, IMG submission 64539) | Tropical forest soil microbial communities from Panama analyzed to predict greenhouse gas emissions - Panama Soil - Plot 6 (Hybrid Assembly) | ecosystem: Environmental > Terrestrial > Soil... | reverse complement strand
TGGCCCGCTCCGGCGCCGGCAAGTCCTACCTGGCCAAACTCGACCTGCTGCGCAACCTCCACCACGGCGTACACGCCCACGTCGTCGACCCCGAAGACGAGTACCGCCGGCTGGCCAGCCAGGTCGGCGGGACGGTGGTCCGGCTCGGCACCCCCGGCGTCCGGCTCAACCCCCTGGACCTGGCCGGCGACCAGCGGGCCGACGCGCTGACCCGCCGCGCCCTGTTCTGCCACACCCTGGTCTCGGTACTGCTCGGCCAGGAGGTCGACCCGGCCGGGCGGGCCGCGCTGGACCGGGCCATCACCGCCGCGTACGCCGGTGTGGGGATCACTGCCGACCCCCGGACCTGGCAGCGGCGCCCGCCGCTGCTGGCCGACATCGCCTCCGCCCTCACCGCCGACACCCACGACCCGGCCGCGCCCGTGCTGGCCGCCCGGCTGGCCCCGTACACCACCGGGTCGTGGGCCGGGCTGTTCACCGGCCCCACCACCACCCGCCCGGCTGGGCACCTGGTGGTGTGGTCGCTGCGGGAGCTGCCCGAGGAGCTGAAGCCGGCCGGCACCCTGCTCGCCCTGGACCGCATCTGGACCCACCTCACCAGCCGGCGCCGGCACCGGCGGCTGGTAGTGGTCGACGAAGCCTGGACCCTGATGCGCGACCCGCACGGCGCCCGGTTCCTGCACCGGATGGCGAAGGCCGCCCGTAAACACTGGGCCGGGCTCACCGTGGTCACCCAAGACCCCGCCGACCTGCTGTCCACCGACCTCGGCCAGGCCGTCGCGGCCAACTCCGCCACCCAGGTCCTGCTCCGCCACGCCCCACAGGCCGCCCCCACGGTGGCCGCCGCGTTCGACCTCACCGCCGGCGAGCGCGCCTGGCTCACCTGCGCCCCCCGCGGACACGGCCTCCTGCTCGGCGCCGGAGAACGAGTCACCTTCGACGCCGTCGCCTCGGCCGAGGAGCACAGCTGGATCACCACCGACCCCGCCGAACTCGCCGCCGACCCCGACAGCCCGGACCCAGCCGAGCCAGACCCGGATACGGCCGGGGCCGCGGACCGGGCCGACGCCGGCACCGAGCAGACCAGCCAGCACGACTGGCCCGACGGCGACCGGCCCGACGGCGACTGGGCGGACGAGTGGGGCGAGGACGCGCCGTGGTCTGACGCCGAGGCCGACCCCGACGACCAGTAACGCCCACCCCGGCCGGGTGGGCGCTCCCCCGCCGCGCCGGGGCGCCCGTCGAGCTCACGTCCCCTGGCCGTCAGGCCGGCCTGTTCCGCAACCGCCACACCCTCCGCAACGGGAGAAAGCCCATGCCCGCCCTCAGCGCGCCCACCGTCCGCCTCACCCTGACCCTGCAACAGATGGCTGCCCCGCAGCCGACACCGGCCCGCCCCAGCCCCGTTCCGCGGCAGCCGGATGTCCCCTCCTTGCCGCACGTACCCGACAGCGGAGAGGTGCTGGCCCGGCTGGCCCGCCTCGCCGCCCACGTGCTGGCCTCCCCGCCGGTGCTGGCCGTTCTCGGCGTGGCCGCCGTGCTGGCAGCGGCGGTGCTGGCCGCCCGGCTGTCGGCCGCCAGGTCCGGGCGGGCCGGCGCGCGGCTGCTGGTGGTCCGTCCACCCGCGACGGTCGACGCCACCGGCGGGGAGGTGCTGTGGCGGACCCTGCTGGGCCTGCACCGGCCGCGGTGGGCGCGGCTGTGGTACGGCCAGCCGCACCTGGCCGTGGAGCTGCGCGCGGACGCCGACGGCCCACGGCTGCAAGTGTGGGTGCCCGGCGGGGTCCCGCCCGGGCTGGTCGAGCAGGCGCTGACCGCCGCCTGGCCCGGCACCCGGGTCGACGAGACACCCACCGCCGCGCCCGTCCCGCTGACCGGCACGGCGACGGGTGGGGTGCTGCGGCTGGCCGGGCCAGGCTGGTTCCCGCTGCGGACCCGCCACGAGGTCGACCCGGCCCGCCCGCTGCTGGCCGCGCTGGGCGGCCTGCACGCCGGCGAGACCGCCTGCCTGCAGGTCCTGGCCCGCCCGGCCGCCCGGTGGCGCACCCGCCGGGCCCGGGCGGCCGCGGCCAGGCTGCGCAACCCCGGCCGCCGTGCGCCGGGCTGGGCGGCGTGGGCCGGCGACCTCGCCGACCTCGCCGCCCCCGGCAGCCCGGCCCGCCGTACCAGCAGCGGCGGTGGCTCCCGGCCCGGTGTCGGGTGGGTGGACCCATGGCTGGCCGATGACCTGCGGGCGGTGAAGGACAAGACCGCGCAGCCGCTGTACGAGGCCGCCGTCCGCTACGCCGTCACCACCGCTGATGGCGGCGTTGGCGGTGCGGGGCTGGCGCGGGTACGGGGGGTGGCCGACGGGGTGGCCTCGGCGTTCGGCGCGCACACCGGCCGCAACCGGCTGGCCCGCCACCGACTCCGGCTGCGGGACCCGGCCGGGGTGCTGGCCCGCCGGCTCTGGCGGGGGTTCCTGCTGTCGGCCACCGAGATGGCCGCGGTCGCGCACCTGCCCTATGACACCGCCCTGCCAGGCCTGGAAGCCGCCGCCGCCCGCCGGGTCGCCCCCCTCCCCCGCGTGTCCACCAGCGGGAAGGTGCTCGGAGACGCCGACGCCGGCAGCCCCCGCCCAGTCGCGCTGCGGGTCGAGGACGCCCGAGCGCACGTGCACGTGCTGGGAGAGACCGGGTCGGGCAAGTCCACCCTGCTCGCGCAGATGGTCCTCGCCGACGCCGCCGCCGGCCGCGGCGTGCTCGCGGTCGACCCGAAGGGTGATCTGGTCACCGAGATCCTCGACCGGCTCCCCCAGCCAGCGCTGGACCGGCTGGTGCTCATCGACCCCGACCAGCCCGGCACCCCGCCGTCGCTGAACGTACTGGACGGCCCGGACGCCGACCTGGTCGCCGACCACGCGGTCGGGATCATGTCCCGGCTGTTCGCCGCCTGGTGGGGACCCCGAACCGACGACATCCTGCGCGCCGCCGTGCTCACCCTGCGCCACCCGACCAACGCGCACCGGCCCACGCTGCTCACCCTCGCCGCGGTCCCAAGGCTGCTGGCCGAGCCGGCGTTCCGCCGCCGGGCCACCTCCGGTGTGGACGACCCGGTACTGGCCGGGTTCTGGACCTGGTACGAGGCCCTCTCCGACGCCGCCCGGGCGCAGGCCACCGGCCCAGTGCTGAACAAGCTCCGCGCCGTGCTGCTACGCCCGTTCGTCCGCAGCACCATCGCCGCCGGGCCGTCCACCGTGGACATGCAGGCCATCCTCGACGGCGGGATCTGCCTGGTCCGCCTGCCCAAAGGCGCCCTCGGCGAAGACTCCGCCAGACTCCTGGGCTCCTTCCTGCTGGCCCGGGTATGGCAGACCGCCACCCACCGCGCCCGCACCGGCCAGACCGCCCGCCGCGACGCCGCGGTCTACCTCGACGAGTGCCAGAACTTCCTCACCCTGCCGCATGCCCTGGACGACATGCTCGCCGAAGCCCGCGGCTACCGGCTGTCCCTCGTCCTCGCGCACCAGCACCTCGGCCAGCTCAGCCCCGACCTGCGCGACGGGGTGTCCGCCAACGCCCGGTCGAAGATCCTGTTCACCTGCTCCCCAGAAGACGCCCGCGCGCTGGAACGCCACGTCGCCCCCCGGCTGGCCGCGCACGACCTGGCCCACCTCGACGGCTACCAGGCCGCCGCCCGGCTGCTGGTCGACAACCGCCGCACCCCCGCCTTCACCCTGCGCACCCGCCCCCTCGGCCCACCCACCCAGCGCACCACCCACGCCGCCGGCACCGCCGCGCCCGGCCGAGCGAGAGCCGCGAGGCCGCAGCCCGGGCACCCACGGACCGGCACCCGCGGCGGCGGGCCGCCGTCTGCCACGCCGGACCGGCCGGCCACGCCACCCTGGGCCGGCCGAGCGCCGCAGCAGACCCGCCGCAGCAGACCCGGCAGTCACCCGGACAGCAGGAGCCAGCGATGACCACGACCACCACACGGGCCGGCCACGGCAGCCGGCACGCCACCCGGCGGCGGCCGGCCGCCTCGGCGGAGCTGACCGCCGCGCTCGCCGCCAAGCTCACCGGCCGGGACCGCTGGCTGCTGTCCATGCTGGCCGAACACCGCGTGCTGACCACCGCCCACCTCACAGCGCTCGCCTTCCCCACGCTCCGCCGGGCCGAGCGGCGGCTGGCCGAGCTGTGGGCGTGGCGGTGCGCCGACCGGTTCCGCCCGCACACCCCCGTCGGCGGCGGCTCCGCCCCCTACCATTGGGTCCTCGACGACGCCGGCGCCGCCGTGCTCGCCGCAGCGTATGGCATCACCCCCGCCGAGCTGGGCTACCGGCGGGCGTCCGCGCTCGCGGTCGCGCACTCCCAGCGGCTGGCGCACACCCTCGGCGCCAACACCCTCCTCGCCGCCCTCGCCGCCACCGGCCGGCTGGCTTGCTGGTGGGGTGAACGCCGGTGCGCCGCCGCCTGGGGCGACCTGGCCCGCCCGGACGCCGCCGGCGCCTGGCACCCCCACCACCATCCCGCCTCCGCCCATGGCGAGGTGGTGGGGTTCGCGGTCGAGTACGACACCGGCACCGAGCAGCTCGCCCGGGTCGCCGCCAAGCTGGCCGACTACGCCGACCTCGCCGCCGCCCTTGGCCGGCCGCTGCCGGTGCTGTTCTGGCTGCCCACACTCAGCCGGGAGACCGCGCTGCACCACCAGCTCGACCCCGCCATCCTGCACACCGGCCGGCTACCAGTCGCCACCGCCGCCGCCGACCACGCCGCCGCCGCAGGCGGCCCGACCGGCCCAGTCTGGCAGCCCGCTCACCCAGGCCGAGCCCGCCCACAGCGGCTCAGCCTCGACCAGCTCACCGCCGGCTGGGCCACCGCCGGCTACACCGCCACCCCCGCCGGGGCCGACCCCGGGCTCGGCTGGCCACCACCAGACCCCCGGCCCCCCGCCCACACCGGCAGCCGGGCCGGCGGCTAGCCCGATGGGCACGCTCATCGGCGCCGCCGCGGCGCTGCTGCTCACCCCGGTGCTGCTGCTCTCCGCCGCCGCGGCCGGCTTCCTCGGCGGCAGTCCCAGCCCGGCCACGGGCCGCCAGCCCGCCCCCAGCGCCACCGCGGCGGCCGACATCCCCGCCGGGATGCTGCTGCTCTACCAGCAGGCCGCCACCGCCGAGTGCCCCGGCCTGCCCTGGACCGTGCTCGCCGCGGTCGGCAAAGCCGAGTCCGACCACGGCCGCTCCGCCCTGCCCGGCGTCCACAGCGGAGCCAACCCGGCCAGCGGCGCGCAGGGGCCGATGCAGTTCCTCCCGTTCGTGTTCCACGCCTACGCCCGGCCCGTGCCGCCCGGCGGCGCAGCCCCGCCCTCGCCGTACGACCCGGCCGACACCGTGTACGCCGCCGCCCGCTACCTGTGCGCCACCGGCGCCCGCGCCGGCGCGGACATCCCCGCCGCCATATTCGCCTACAACCACGACCCCGCCTACGTCGGCCACGTCCTAGCCACCGCCGACAGCTACACCGCCACAGCCGCACCCGGCTACGCGGCCGGCGCTGCCGCCCGGGCGGTCGCCTTCGCCCAGGCCCAACTCGGCCAGCCCTACCAGTGGGGCGGAGACGGCGCCGAGGAAGGCGGGTTCGACTGCTCCGGCCTGACCCACGCCGCGTACGCCGCCGCCGGCATCGACCTCCCCCGCACCGCCGACCAGCAGTGGCGCCACGGCCCGACCATCCCCTCCGGCCAGCCGCTGGCACCAGGCGACCTGCTGTTCTACGGCCTGCCCGGCCACGCCAGCCACGTCACCCTCTACGCCGCCAGCAACCGGGTCATCCACGCACCCCAGCCCGGTCAGCCGGTGCAGTACGCCACCGTCTGGGCTGCGGGCTTCCTCGGAGCCACCAGACCGGCCAACCACCAATAACAGCAGCAGATGCGACACTCGCGGTGGCGGGTCACGCCTGGCGCTGGTCAGACAGACGGCCGAGCGCCGCGTCGTGGGTAGTGGTGGGCCGCTGGTCTGCCCAGCCGGAACCTGTGACGAGGTTGCGTCTGCTGCGGTAGTGGTGTTGGCGGTTTGGATTGTGGGTTTCCAGTTCAATGACCCTTTTCGCAGGCTGCTGGAAACGTAGCGGTGGGCCTACTGGCGCCCGTAGTAGCCGCGCCCGGCGTTGAGAACATCCGCGCTTGACATTTTGGGTAGGGTTAACCCGAAGGGGTGATGTGTGGTGGTGGGAGTGGCGCGGTGGTCGGGTCGGGAGGCGCGGGCGCTGCGTGAGGCCAAGCGGATGAGCGTGCGCGAGTTCGCCGCCCACCTTGGCGTCAACGACGCGGCCGTGTCCAACTGGGAGCGGCGGGGCGAGCGGGCGCGGTTGCGGTACCAGACCCAGCAGATGCTCGACACCGACCTGGCGCGGGCGCCAGGCGAGGTGCAGGAACGGTTCGAGCTGGTCCTGCAGGCAGGCCAGGTGCCTCCTGCCACGCACGAGAACCGTCCCCCGCTCGTAGACGACGCCGCCGACGCACCCAGCGCAGGGATCAGGCTGGCTGGAAACGGACAGCACGACAGTCTGCTACCTGCCATAGCGGAGTCCGGTGAGGCCGGCGGGGCGTCAGTCGGTGGCCCTTTCGGGGCGCTGGGAGTGGGTGAGCCCGGCAGCGGCCGAGCAAGCGAGACGTGCACCGTGACAATTTCGTCAGGGCGGTTTTTCGGTGGGCTGAGGATCGACGCTGTCGCCTGCACGGCCGCCGCCGAGGGGCGGATCCTGGCGGCGGTGCCCGCCGGGCTTGCCGATGTTCCGTTCCTAGGGAGGGCGGCCCGTGGTCTGCTGGTCTGCGTGGTGGATGACCCGGCGGGTGGAAGGTGGTATGGGCTGGACAGCCGGGCTGCCCGTGCACTGTTGGCGAAGGCAGGCACTGGTGCTCGGCTGGTGGTGCCGCGGGCGTATGAGCTAGACGACTTGACGCTTGGGCTGGTCTGGGTTGTGGCGAACCTGGACGACTCGCTGCTGGGCGATGACGCGCTGCTGGCTGCCCACCGGGACCGGCTGGCCGGCTTTGAGTCGTTCACCGCTCCTCAGTAAGTCGCGACGACGCCGACGGGTTGAGCCCGGTCTCTCGTATGTGGCTGGGTTCGGACTTCTGCGCCCGGCATATCCTGCGCCACACCGAGCGCTTCACTGACCTGCCGATGTTCTGGACACGGGAGCAGCACGGCGAGGAGGCCAGCACCTGGCTGCTGTTCGCGCACAAGTTCGACTACCTGCGCCGGGTGACGGCTCGTTTCGGCAGCACGGCCGGATTGGCCAGAGCGTTCTGCATCCCCACCGAGGCGGTGAGCGGCTCGCCCCGTTTCGAACGCATCATGCTACTGCTGGCCGGGGCGTTGATGGAGTCCTTCGGTGTGCGTGTCGATGTCTGCCAAGAACCAGAATACGCTGGCGTGGAGGGTTTCGTTCTCGGCGCACAGCGCCGTGCGATCGTGGCGAACTGGGTCGGAGCTGACGGAATATGGTACGTCGATGTCACCGACCGCCGGCCGGCGTTACGTGAGTACGGCGATGTCGGCGGGTATGCCCGTGAGCATTCGGTCACTGCCGCGCCAACCGCGGGCGGCCGGCTGCGAGCGTTCGCTGACTACCTGGGTCTGGACTGGGAGTGGCTGACCCGGCGGTGCGCTGAGCTCGGCGAGTACGGCGTGGCCGGCATCGCCGGGCCGCGCAGCCGGCTGCTGTCGACGGAGGGCGCCGACCGGGCCTGCCGCTACCTCGGTGGGCTGGCCCGAACGACCTGCACGTAGGCTGCCGTCGGTAACCATGTGGAGGGATACGCGCGTGCCTGCACCCTCGGACAGAGCCGGCTGCCGGGTGCTGGTGTGCGGCCTGGGCGGCACGATAGCGATGGGCGCTACCGGGTCCGGCGGGGTAGCGCCGTCGCTGTCGGCAGAACAGCTGGTCTCCGCGGTGCCGGGGCTGGCCGAGACCGGCATTGTGGTGGAGGTCGAGGACTTCCGGCGCCTGCCGGGCGCGTCGCTGACCATCGCGGACATCACCGCGCTGGCCGGTGCCGTTAGCCGCCGGCTCGCCGAGGGGGTGGATGGGGTGGTGGTGGTGCAGGGCACCGACACGGTCGAGGAGAGCGCCTACCTGCTTGACCTCCTGCATCCCGGGCCGCAGCCGGTCGTGGTCACCGGCGCCATGCGCAATCCCACTCTGGCCGGCGCCGACGGGCCGGCGAACCTGCTGGCCGCTGTCCAGGTCGCGGCCAGCGCGGCCGCCTGCGACCAGGGCGTGCTGGTGGTGTTCGCTGGTGAGATCCATGCTGCCCGGCGGGTCCGCAAGAGCCACTCCACCAGCGTGGCTGCCTTCCAGTCACCCAACGGAGGGCCGCTGGGCTACCTAGTCGAAGGACAGGCCAGGCTGCTGACCCGCCTCGGGCACCGCACCGTCGTCCCCCCGCCCTCATCCCAGCGTCTGCCGAGGGTCGGCCTGTTCACTGTCGCCCTCGGCGAGGACGGCGCCCTGCTGCACAGCGCCGCAGACCGCCTCGACGGGCTGGTGGTCGCCGCGTTCGGCGCCGGCCACGTCCCCGGCCAGCTGGTTGCGACGCTGGGTGGGCTGGCCGAGCGGGTTCCGGTCGTGCTGGCCTCCCGGACAGGTGGCGGGCCGGTCCTGGCCGCCACCTACGCCTTCCCCGGCTCCGAACGCGACCTGCTGGCCCGCGGACTGGTCTCAGCCGGGTTCCTCGACTCGTTCAAGGCCCGCGTCCTGCTGCAGGCGCTGCTGGCCGCCGGCGCGGACCGCGCCACGGTCGTCGCCGGGTTCGGCGCAGCCGGCGGGTACGCCGACCCAGACACCTGGCCCTACCCGCCACCAGCACCGGCAGCAGCCGACTCGGGAGGCTGGACATCCAGATGCGAAGCCACGAACTGACCCCCGGGCGCAGCTTCGGTGTCGCTTTCGACCACGGCGAAGACTTCTTCGCCGCGCTCGGCGGCTTCTGCCGGGCACACCAGGTCCGGCAGGGCTACATCCCCCTGTTCATCGCCGGCTTCAGCCAGGCCGAGATCGTCGGCACCTGCACCAAGCTCGACGACCCGAACGCCCCGGTCTGGGCCAGCGTCCACCTGACCAACGTCGAAGCCCTCGGCGGCGGCACCCTCGCCTACGACCCGACCGCAGACCGGATCCTGCCGCACATCCATGTGACCGTCGGCCTCAAACAACACAGCGCCACCGGCCACACCAGCCACCTGCAAAGCGCCACCGTGCAGTTCCTCACCGAGATGCTCCTCATCGAGGTCACCACACCAAACATGCGCCGCCACCCCAACCCGAACCTCTACAACGTACCCCTCCTCCAGTTCCTCACCGACAACCACCAGAACACCGGCTGACCATCATCGGCATGCAACTCCGGCCGGTGACCACCCCAAAAGTATGACACTGAAAATAATACGACTGCTCCGGCGGGGCTGTCCAGCGACGGTGGGGCGCGTGACTTCTGGGAGATGCTCCACGAAGTGATGTCGGTGGAGGGGTAGCGGCGGGTTATTCGTCGCCTAGTATTTCGATTACGGCTGTCTCGAAGGCGCGGCTGTCGGCCAGGTCCGGCAGGACTCGGTCTGCGCCGGCTGCCGCCAGGTTCTCGACACTGCTCCCACCGCTGGCAACCCCAAGTGCGAGAACGGCGGCGTCGTGGGCTCCGCGTACGTCGTGTGGCGTGTCGCCGACGACTACTGTGCGGTCGGCGAGTATCTCGTCTCCGTACTTCTGGGATGACAGCTCGCGTGCTCGGCGTACCAGGTCTGCCCGGTCTGTGCCGTGGTCGCCGTACCCACCGATGTCGAAGTCGATACCCTCGCTGAGGCCAAACGCTTCCAGCTTCGCCTGCGCTATCACTCTGATGTTCCCTGTAACCACCGACTGAACCACCGCCGGGCGCATGAGGAGCCGGACCGCTTCCCACGCTCCCGGAAGCCGCTGGCCTGCCTGCCTCATGCGCCCTTCGAGCCGTTTCGCCGCACCACCGAGCGCCGAGTACATACACCCTATCCTCTCCTCGGTGGGAGCAACACCGTTGAGGGTGAGCGTCTCGACCACTATCGCCCGCTCGGTCCGCCCCGTCATGTCGGCAAGGCCGCGGAGTGGCTGTTCGAACACAAACTCGAATGCCTGCTCATAGATTTCACGACTCACGCCGCTGATACTGACCAGCGTGTGGTCGATGTCCCACAGAACTAGCGCGCGTCTCGGCTCTTCAGGCAAGACGACCTACCACCCTTCCCGCCTCACGAGTTGTGTCCGGTCCCGATGGTCTCTAGTTCGACGAGCCGCTGTCAGCGTCTGGCTCGGCGTCGTTGCGGGTCTTGGCGTTGGTGGCGAGTGGGTCGGGGTCGAGGCCGGTGGGGATGAGGGTGGCGCGGAGGGTGTCGGCGCGGTGGCGCCAGCCGTGGTCGTGGCCGGTGAGGTGGTCGAGGTGGGTGAGTGCGTCGAGGGCGTCGA
>Ga0066388_100003198_pt1 | contig 10478 bp, 8 predicted proteins | sample PanSoiMetaGPlot6_FD_64539 | JGI IMG/M metagenome (GOLD analysis project Ga0066388, IMG submission 64539) | Tropical forest soil microbial communities from Panama analyzed to predict greenhouse gas emissions - Panama Soil - Plot 6 (Hybrid Assembly) | ecosystem: Environmental > Terrestrial > Soil... | reverse complement strand
TTGCCAACATGGCGGGCGAAAGATCGACGCCTACCATCCAGTCGCTGAAGGGACGGAACGGCAGGGCGGCAAGGCCGGTGCCGCAGCCGAGATCGAGCACCGATCCGAATTTCATCCGCGCGCCGGCGTGCGCGGCTTCAACAGCGCGGAACAGGAGCTCGGGCGCGCGATAGCTGAGGTTCTCGGTGAGCGTCCGATCGAAGGCCGGCGCATACCCGTCGAACAGCGCGCGTACGTAACCTTGCGGCATGGCTGCGGCCGGCCGTGCACCGAGATGAATGAGATGAAGTGCGGCGCCATGCCGGTCCTGCGGGTCTGCGGCCCTCGCCTTCTCAAAAGCCTCGACGGCGCCTGCGCGGTCGCCCAGCTTGCGGCGCAGCTCACCCAGCACAAACCACGCGGGCGCATAAGCCGGGGCGAGCTCAAGCGCCTGCATCAGAAGATCGACAGCTCCCGTCAGGTCACCCTTGGCCTCGCGGTCGCGCGCCCATTCGAAGCGGCGGTCCGCTATGACGTCGCCGGAGGAAACGAAGGTCGCATCCATTCATCCATCCTGTCATGGGGGCCTTGGCGAGGCTTGGCGGTGCTTGGCGGTGCTTCGCGGGGTTTCCCTGGCCATCCTGAACTAAGGCTCGTCGTTTGCCTCCCTGACTAAAATCACCGGCGAAACCGACGATGACAAGCCAGTTGCAACGACTATCTAACCGGCATGCGTCCAGAAGACATCCTTGTTCCGACGCCGTCGGGCGTGTGCTGCAAGCCCGGCGGCTTTCACATCGACCCGACCCGGCCAGTTGAAAAAGCCTTGATTACGCATGGGCATTCCGACCATGCGCGCGCAGGCCACGGCGCCGTGCTGGCGACACAGGAGACGCTGGACATCATGCGGCTGCGTTACGGCGATAATTTCACGGGCCGAACACAGGCGATCGCCTATGGCGAGACGTTGAAACTCGACGGGGCGAGCGTCAGCTTCCATCCCGCCGGGCACGTGCTCGGCTCGGCGCAGATCCGCGTCGAATGCAACGGTCTGCGCATCATCGCCTCGGGCGACTACAAAGACGTCGTCGATCCGACCTGCGTGCCGTTCGAACTGGTGCGCTGTGATGTGTTTATCACCGAGGCCACCTTCGGACTGCCGGTTTTCCGCCATCATGACGCGGGCGGCGAAGTCGCCAAGCTTCTGCATTCAGTCGCGCTATTTCCGGAGCGAGCGCACCTTGTCGGCGCCTATACGCTTGGCAAGGCACAGCGCGTGATGGCGATGCTGCGTGAAGCCGGACACATCAAGCCCGTCTACATCCATGGTGCTGTAGATTCGGTCACACGCTACTACCAGAGCCGTGGCATCGATCTCGGCCAAATTGAGCTGGTGCGTGGCGTCAACAAGGCGGACCTCGCCGGACATATCATCATCTGTCCGCCGGTTGCTATGGGCGATCTATGGTCGCGCCGTTTTCCCGATCCGGTCGTGGCCTTTGCATCGGGCTGGATGCGCGTGCGCGCCCGCGCGCGCCAGCGCGGGGTTACATTGCCACTGGTGATCTCCGATCATGCCGACTGGGATGGATTGACCGCAACGATTAGGGCCACCGGCGCGTCGGAAGTTTGGGTGACACATGGGCAAGAGGAGGCGCTTGTTCACTGGTGCCAGACGCAAGGCCTGAAGGCACGGCCGCTCGACATCGTCGGCTACGGCGACGAGGAGGAAGCTGATGCGACGGCTAACGAGGCGGAAGCATGAATCGCTTCGCCGAACTGCTCGATCGCCTCAGCTATGAACCGGGACGAAATGCCAAGCTGCGCCTGATCGCGGAATACCTGCACAGCAGACCCGATCCCGAACGCGGCTGGGCGCTCGCCGCCTTGACTGGCGCGCTGACATTCAGACACGCGAAGGGAGGGATGATCCGCGCCCTGATCGCGGAACGAACTGACCCCGCGCTGTTTGCACTTTCCTACGACTATGTTGGTGACCTGTCCGAAACCGTCGCTCTGATGTGGCCGGTACGCGAAGGTAGAGAAAAGAAAGCTCCGACCTTGTCGGACGTTGTCGAAACCCTCTCTACGCTCGGCAAAACCCAATTGCCGGCGCAAATCGCGCGCTGGCTCGATGGCCTGGACGAGACCGGCCGTTGGGCGCTACTAAAATTGGTGACAGGTGGCTTGCGCATCGGCGTTTCGGCCCGACTTGCCAAGACTGCCGCCGCCTCGCTCGGCGACAAGCAACCCGACGAACTCGAAATCCTCTGGCCCGGGTTGACGGCGCCCTACTGCGACCTCTTCGCTTGGCTGGAAGGCCGCGCGGAAAAACCATTCTCGCACGATCCGGCGCCGTTTCGGCCGCCTATGCTCGCGCACGCAATAGACGAGCGCGATCTCGACACGCTGGATGCCACGGATTTCATTGCGGAATGGAAATGGGATGGCATCCGCGTGCAGGCGGCCGCCGGTCACGACGGACAGGGCAAACTGGTAGTCCGGCTCTATTCGCGCAGCGGCGAGGAAATCTCCCGGAGCTTCCCGGATCTTCTCGAGGTGCTGCGCCTGCCTTGTGCGATTGACGGCGAATTACTAATCATGCGCGATGGCCGCGTGCAGTCGTTCAACGTGCTGCAGCAGCGCCTGAACCGGAAAGCGATAACGCCGAAACTGCTGGCTGAGTTTCCCGCGCATCTGCGCGCTTACGATCTTCTCGCCGACGGCCAGGATGACCTGCGCGGGCATCCCTTTTTGGAACGCCGCAAGCGATTGGAGATGTTCGCTAGGAAACTGAACGATCCACGGATCGACCTCTCGCCACTGATACGATTCAAGTCATGGAATGAATTAAGCGCGGCGCGCGCCGACCCAGTCGCTGCGGGCGCCGGTGTGGATTCCGACGCGGTCGAAGGCGTGATGATCAAGCGGCGCGACGCCTCCTACATGCCGGGCCGGCCGAAAGGACCCTGGTGGAAATGGAAACGTGATCCGATGATCATCGATGCCGTGCTGATGTACGCGCAGCGCGGCCACGGCAAGCGCTCGTCATACTATTCGGACTACACCTTCGGGGTCTGGACAAAAGGCAAAACCGGCGACGAGCTCGTGCCTGTCGGAAAGGCGTATTTCGGTTTCACGGACGAGGAGCTGGTCAAGATCGACCGCTTCGTGCGCCGGAATACGGTCGATCGTTTCGGCCCGGTGCGCGAAGTCGCGCACAAGCCCAAACTGGGGCTCGTGCTGGAAGTGGCGTTCGAGGGCCTGCAACGCTCGACACGGCATAAGTCCGGCATTGCCATGCGGTTTCCACGCATCAATCGGCTCCGCTGGGACAAGCCGCCGGAGGAAGCCGATCGGCTAGAGACCCTAGAGCACATGTTGCAGCGGCGAGAGCATGCTACAATGGCCGCGAACGGAGGAAATCATGGCTGACAACCAAGTTGCGCGATGGGCGGGTGGGTCGCCGTTGGGAGTCCTGGCGCGCCTGGTCCTGGTGTCCATCTTGGTCGGCGTGATCCTCTCGGCCCTCGGCCTCGATCCGTTCAACATTATCCATAGCCTCGAGCGGCTGATCCGCTCGATCTGGAACATGGGCTGGGAAGCGGTACGCAGAGTTTGGGGCTATTTCCTGCTAGGAGCAGTGCTTGTCGTCCCAATCTGGATACTCGTGCGCCTGTTTAACGCGCCACGCGGGCGATAATGCGGGAATTCAGGCCGGCCAGCTTTCCGCGGTGATCGCGGCCGCGTCGTTTCCGACCATCGACGCAAGCGAGTTGCGATGCCCGCGCTTGAGGGCCGCCGTGAGATCAGCCTTGATTTCAGCGACCACTCCGATCCCGCGATAGACCAACGCGCTGTAGAGCTGCAGCAATGTGGCGCCTGCCTTGATCTTGGCGATCGCAGTCGCGCCGGAGTCGATGCCGCCCACGCCAATCAGCGGAAATGCGCCTTCAGCGCGAACAAACGTTTCCGCCAGCATTCGGGTCGAGAGTTTGAACAATGGCCTGCCTGACAGCCCGCCCTGCTGACGCCCCTTGTCGCGCTCGCGCAGAGAGCCGGGGCGTGAAATCGTCGTGTTTCCGACGATCATGCCGTCGACACGGCGTTTGCGGGCAACGCCGACCACATCATCAAGGTCTGGCAGCGTGAGATCGGGTGCGATCTTCAGGAGGATTGGCGTCAAGCCGGCTCGCGAGCGAACTTTTTCGCGTGCCGCTATGACGCGGGCGAGCAGCTCATCGAGTGCTTTCGCCTGCTGCAAGTCGCGCAGGCCAGGCGTGTTCGGCGAGGATACATTCACCGTGAAGTAACTGGCGACGGTGGAGAACGTTTCAACCAGCCGGGCGTAGTCCTCGGCACGATCCGCTGAATCGCGATTGGCGCCGATATTGACCCCGACGATGCCGTCGGTTTTGCGGCGCGCGACGAGCCGTGCGTGAGCGGCGGCCGCGCCCTCGTTGTTGAATCCAAGCCGGTTGATCACGCAATGGTCGCTCTCAAGCCGGAACAAGCGCGGCCGCGGATTTCCGGCCTGCGGGCGAGGCGTAATGGTGCCGACCTCCACGAAGCCGAAGCCGAGACGCAAAAAGGCGTCCGGCACTTGCGCATTCTTGTCAAAGCCGGCGGCGAGACCAACCGGATTGGGAAACTTGAGCCCGAAAGCACGGACCGCCAGCTCGTCGCTGTCGGCCGGTGCCTTCGCAACCGGCATATAGCGCAACGCCTTGATTGCGAGTGCGTGCGCATCCTCCGGGTCGAGGGCCCGCAGAAACGGGCGCGAAAGGCGGTCGAGAAGAGGGATCACCAGGCGGCTCTCGGGAATCTCATCAGTCGCCTCGACCCTATCGGCCGGGCTTAGGCTTATTCAAGGCCGTCAGAAGCTGTTGCGGTAGGGGGGCGACTCAAGGCTATAATTCCTATCCCTCGGATCACCGTCGGATGCCCGCATTCCATGCCCATGCTAACTCACAACCAGATCTGGACCGCGATTGACCGGCTTGCTGCGCGCGCGAAAATGACGCCGTCCGGCCTGGCCAAAAAGGCTGGCCTTGACCCGACGACGTTCAACAAATCCAAGCGGGTCACGCCCGAGGGGCGGCCGCGCTGGCCTTCGACGGAATCAGTTGCCAAGGCCCTGCAAGCGACCAACACCAAGTTCGACATCTTTGTCACGCTGATCACCGATGGAGGCAAAGGTACTATCAGCAACGTGCCCTTGATCGGCTTTGCCCAGGCGGGTACAGGCGGCTTCTTCGACGATGGCGGCTTCCCGGTCGGGAAAGGCTGGGAAGAGATTGCGTTCCCGGCTGTCAACGACGAGCACGCCTATGCGCTGGAAATCTCCGGCGACTCGATGAAGCCGGCTTACCGAGACGGCGATGTCATCATTGTGTCGCCGAACGCAGCGGTGCGGAAGGGCGACCGCGTCGTAGTCAAGACAAAGGACGGCGAAGTCCTGGTGAAAGAGCTCAAGCGCAAGACTGCGAAGTCGGTTGAGCTCAAGTCGCTTAATGCCGAACATCGCGACCGTACCCTGGCGATGTCCGATGTCGATTGGGTCGCGCGGATTGTCTGGGCAAGCCAGTGACAGCCTCCGTCGTCACCGGACTTGTCCCGGTGACCCAGCTTGGCTGGGTTAGGTTTCGCTCTCAACTGGGATCGCGGCGAAAGCCGGGCCTGCCCGACTTTCCGGTATTGCGCGGTACAAGTCGGATAGGCCCGACTTGCAGTGACGAGCGCGGACACGACGAACTCAGGCACTCCGCGCCAGCGCGCCGTCGATCATATCGATCGTGTTCTGCAAGCCGTAGACCGCGACGAACGAGCCGAAGCGGGGCCCTTTCTCTTGGCCTAGCAGTACCTGATAGAGCAAATTGAACCAGTCTAACGAAACGCCCGGCTTGCCGTCCTTTGCTTTCTTCTTGTGGTCCAGAAACGGCTCGCGACGTCCCACCTCGTAGACCACATTCTGAATCTCCTCCGCGCTTTCATTTGGCCGCAACTGCGAGAGCGCGTCGCGCAAGTCGATCAACGCCGCGCGCTCAACGTCGATCGGCTCGCGGAATTTCTTCTCTGGCAGGACAAAGTCACGGAAATAGTGGATCGCATATTCGACCAGCTCGTTGAGCTTGGGATGCGTTTTAGGCGTTACGCCGGGCCGGTAACGGCCAATAAAGCCCCACAGCGTGGCGGCATTTTCCGCATTCGACGACGACACCAGCGTGAGCAACATGGCGAATGAGATCGGCATGTCGATCTTCGGGGGCTTGCCGGAATGAATGTGCCAGACCGGATTCGACAATTGCTGCCGTTGATCCTGTCGTCCGAAGCCATCGAGAAACTGGTAGTACTCGTCGACGTTGCGAGGAATGATATCGAAATACAGCCGCTTGGCCGCCTTCGGCTCGCGATACATGAATGCTGAAAGGCTTTCGGGGCTGGCGTAACGCAACCATTCCTCAATGGTTAGGCCGTTGCCTTTCGACTTCGAGATCTTCTGACCCTTCTCGTCGAGAAAAAGCTCATAATTAAACCCTTCGGGCGCGGTGCCACCGAGCGCACGGCAGATTTCGCCTGAGAGCTTCACAGAATCAATCAGATCCTTGCCGGCCATTTCGTAGTCCACCCCGAGCGCGACCCAGCGCATGGCCCAGTCCGGCTTCCACTGCAGCTTGCAGCGGCCCCCGGTGACGGGTGTGATCACCTGCTCCCCGGTGTCCGGGTCTTCGTAGGTGATGGTACCGGCCTTCGAATTGTGCTCGGTGACCGGCACTTGCAAGACGATGCCGTTCTTTGGCGACACAGGCAGAAACGGCGAATACGTCGCGGCGCGCTCTTCGCGCAGCGACGGAAGCATGATCGCCATTACCTGATCGAATCGCGCCAGCACCTTCAGCAACGCCTGATCGAACCGGCCGGACTTGTAACACTCGGTCGACGACATGAATTCGTACTCGAACCCGAAGTGGTCGAGGAACGCGCGCAGTCGCGCGTTGTTGTGTTCGCCAAAGCTCGGATGAGTGCCAAACGGATCCGGCACCTGAGTCAACGGCTTGCCGAGATGTTTCTCGAGCATCTCTTTGTTGGGCACATTGTCCGGAACCTTGCGCAGGCCATCCATGTCGTCGGAAAATGCGATTAGGCGCGTTTTTATTTTGTCATCAGTCAAAACGCGGAAGGCGTGCCGCACCATCGTGGTGCGAGCGACTTCACCGAAGGTACCGATGTGCGGCAACCCGGATGGTCCGTAGCCGGTCTCGAAGGTCACCTCGTCCTTGGGATTTTTCCTAAGCCGCATGACAATCTTGCGTGCCTCTTCGAAAGGCCAGGCATTCGATTGTTCCGCGATTTGACGCAAGGACGCTGCAGTATCTGTCACGGCCATCATGATCTCCGGTGGCGCGGACAGTAGAAATGCCGCACCCCCGCGTCAAATATGCAGTTCAGAACGGGCTGACCGGAAAGTAGCGCAGCCAAAGATCGGTGAAGCGGCCCTTTTCCCACAGGCGGAACAGCGCCCAATTGAACGCCTGCCGCAACACATCATTGCCACGTCTCACCGCGATGCCGACGCCTTCGCCGAAAAAACGGCTTTCTAGGTAGGGTCCGCCCTTGAACGCGCAGCAGTTGGCCGAGTCGGTTCCGTTTAGCCAAAAAGCGAGAGAAACGCCGTCGCCGAATAGGAGATCGATCTCGCCGCGTTTGAGCGCGAAGCGTGCCGCGTCGGCATCCGGATAGGGACGCAATTCAGCTTCGGTGAAGAGCGCCCTGAGATACGCCTCATGCGCCGTGCCGGCGATGACTCCAATTTTTTTCCCTTCGAGCGCTTCCGGACGGACATCTTCGATCTTACTGTCGCGGCGCGCGACGAAGCGCGCAGGTGTCCGATAATATGGATCGCTGAAATCAACACGCGATCGCATGTCTGGGGTGGCCGCGATCGATGCAATGACGGCGTCGCCGTTGTTGCTATTGAGCGCACTGATCAACGTATCGAAGCGGCGCATTTGTACCGTGCAGGCGACCTTTAACTCTTCGCAGATCATCCGGGCCAAGTCGACATTGAACCCGATCGGCGCGCCATCAGGCCCCGCATAATTGAACGGGGGATAGTCTGTTTCGGTCAGAAAGCGGATGAGGTTGATGCGCGAAAGGTCCGGCCGCTCCGGGCGCCGGCGCGGATCCCAGAACCCAGGAACGGCAATCGGTTCGGATGTCGCGGCCGAGCTGCCGGGCGACGCAGGGCCTGCGGCCGGCAAAGATGCCGGTGGTTGCTTTGTTGCCTGCGCTTGCGCTCCCGTTGCCGTGAAAGCGCCCACCATCGCAACAAACGCGCACGCGCTGCCGAGACGCCGGCACCTACTTAAAAGAAATCTCATTTGAGGGCCTTTCACCGGGAATCGCGGCGACCATACCATCGCCATGGCGGCGGGCCAGTCATAATTGCAGAAAGCGGGATTGCCGCGGTCAGTCGCCTGTCAGATGTTTCTTGATTTCCAGCACCGGCATTTTGACGAGATCCTTATCCACTTCCACGCGTACAGCACCCTTCAGGGCATGAGAATAAGCTGAGCGGATCATTCCGAGCGCGCGTGGCGAAGCAACCATGATCAGCGACTTGGTTTTGCCGGAAGAAACGGCACCATCAAGATGATGCGCCAATTGCACAAGAAAAACTTTCTCCGCCTGATCGTGCCAGTCAGTTTGTTCGACAGCGCTGCGTGCATTGCCGAGTGAATTGAAGGAACGCCCCGGCGCGTCGGTTCCGAGATCGTGCGTCGGCAAATCCTTTTGTTCAAAGACTTTTACGGTTTTGAGCTTGGGGGAATTGAGATCGCCGGTGTTTTCTAGAACCAACGCCTTGGCGCCGTCACAGACCACCACCCATTCGCCATGTCTAATCAAAAGCCCCGACATCTATGCTCTCCTCAAACCTACGCAAACCGAAAATAAAAAGTCGTTTGCGACCCCTCCTCTATCAAGCGCGGCCCACCGCAAATGCGCTGCCCAATTCAGGCCTGTCAGTTCGTCCCGTCAAGCAACCGGCGGGCGATAACCTGAGCCTGGATCTCGGCGGCTCCTTCAAAAATATTGAGTATGCGGGCGTCGCACAGGATTCGGGAAACCGGAAATTCCAAGGCAAAGCCGTTACCGCCATGCACTTGCACCGCGTTGTCCGCCGCGGCCCAGGCTACCCGCGCGGCCAGCAACTTGGCCATGCCTGCTTCCAGATCACAGCGTCTTCCGGAATCTTTTTCCCGCGCCGCATGATAGGTGAGTTGTCGGGCGATCATTATTTCAACCGCCGTCATCACGATCTTGTCAGCGACCCGTGGAAACCCAATGATCGGGCCACCGAATTGCGTACGGTTCTGCGCGTATTCGAGTGCCTGCTCCATCGCGGCCTGCGCAACGCCGATGGCGCGCGCAGCTGTCTGGATACGAGCCGACTCGAATGTCTGCATCAGCTGCTTGAAGCCGAAGCCTTCAACGCCACCGAGTAGATTTTCCGCCTTGACCTCGAAGCCGTCGAACGCAATCTCGTACTCTTTCATGCCGCGATAGCCGAGTACCTCGATTTCGGTGCCGCTCATGCCTCGCGCGGGAAATGGATTTTTGTCATCGCCGCGCGGCTTTTCGGCTAGCAGCATCGACAGTCCACGATGCCCCGCTTCCTTTGGATTGGTGCGCACGAGAAGCGTCATCAGGTCGGCGCGCACGGGATGCGTTATCCATGTCTTGTTGCCGTAAACCTTGTAGACATCACCCTCCCGCACCGCACGCGTCTTGATCGAGGCAAGATCGGAGCCGGTATTCGGCTCGGTGAAAACAGCCGTCGGCAATACTTCGCCGGACGCGATCTTGGGCAGCCACTTTTCCTTCTGTGCGGCCGTGCCGCTGCCGAGGATCAGTTCGGCGGCAATTTCCGAACGCGTCCCAAGCGAGCCGACCCCGATATATCCGCGCGAAAGCTCCTCTGAAACGACGCACATCGATTCCTTTCCAAGTCCCATACCTCCAAAGTCTTCGGGAATGGTGAGGCCGAACACGCCGAGTTCGGACATCTGCGCGATGACTTCGAATGGAATGTAACTATTGGTGAGGTGCCAGGTTTGCGCGTTTTCGATCACCTCGCTGTCGGCAAACCGGCGCATCTCCTCGCGGATCGACTCCAGGGTCTCGTCCAGCCCGCAGGCGCCGACCGTGGCGTTGTGGCTCGCGCGCATCAGCTCGATCAGGCGTGCGCGATGTTCGGCGCTGTTGCCGGCACCAACGAGCCGCTCGCCAATTCCGCCGATGCGCGAAGCGACTTGCGCCGGTGTCAACCCGAGATCGGACGGCCGCACCACTTCACCCTGACTCATTGGGATACCGCCCGCGACCTGTGCGAGATACTCGCCAAGACCGATGCGGACAAGCAACGCCTCGGCCTGACCGAGGGTCCCCTCGCCGGCCATGCGTACTGCGTAAGCGGCGAGCTGACGAACCGCTTCAAC
>Ga0066388_100003197_pt1 | contig 10480 bp, 8 predicted proteins | sample PanSoiMetaGPlot6_FD_64539 | JGI IMG/M metagenome (GOLD analysis project Ga0066388, IMG submission 64539) | Tropical forest soil microbial communities from Panama analyzed to predict greenhouse gas emissions - Panama Soil - Plot 6 (Hybrid Assembly) | ecosystem: Environmental > Terrestrial > Soil... | reverse complement strand
CGCGGCGCGAAGTCCGCCCGCAAGGCCGCCGGCCGCGCCATCAACGCCGCCAAACGCGGCGCCCGCGCCGCTGCCGGCGCCCTCCGCCGCGGCGCCCAGGCCCTCGCCCGCGTCACCCGCCGCGGCCTGTCCAAGCTCGGCGGCTTGGCCAAGCGCGGCCTGCAACGCGTCACCCGCGCCGCCCGCGCCCTCGGCCACCGCCTCGCCAACACCCGCCCAGGCCGCTTCCTTCGTCGCGCCGGCACCGCCCTCAAACGTAAGTACCAGAACCTCAAGAAGAAGATCCAAGACTGGCGCGAACGCCGGAAGAAGGCCCGCGACGACCATAAGAAGCAGCAGCCCACGACGGACCAGCGTCTCGACCTCGCTGTTCGCCGAATCCGCCCTAGACTTCATGGCCTGCTTCAGCGGGGTGTGAGAGAATCGATCATGCTGGCTGTACTCGGGGCGATGCGCGCGTGGTACCGACTTACTGGGCTTTCTCTGGCTGGACCTTCGACGGTTACGATCACAGCACGGTTGGGTCGCTCGAGTTCTCCAGTTGCTCAAGGTTATCGAATAAGGGTAACCAGGAGAGAGGGTGAGTTCCCGACGATCGGGCGCCAGTTGGACTACTGGCTGTTGTTCCTCGAAAGAAATGTCGCCGAGCGAGACCCGGAGCCTACCGACCACGCGAAGGAGGCTCCGGACAAGAAAACAGAGGCCCGCTGGTCCAAAGGCTTGGCGGCAATTCGGGCGTTCGCGAATGCAACGCGACAGAGCGGCGTGACGACACGTCAACTCTTCGCGTTCCTCGTTGGCGTCGCGCGAGCGTTCAGATTCAAGAGCATACAGGCTACTAGAACTGGGCCGGGATGGCGCATTTATGCCACCATGAACCCAGATAACAGCGGCGACCTGATACCGATCTCTGGTCGAGTTCTGCTGGTGGGAGAGGGCAACTTCAGCTTCGCAGCAGCCGTAGTTGCGCTGGGTCTGAGCCTTCCGGGAAACATCACCGCGACTGAAGCAAGAGGCGAGGAGGCAATCAGCGAGGCGGATCCGGAAGCCATGCAACGAATCCGTCTGCTCCGCGCCCAGGGTGTTACTGTGGAGTTGGGCGTCGATGCCAGGAGAATTCACAAAGCTTACCAGGACCGACCGAAGTTCGACAGTATCGTGTGGCTGTTCCCGCATCCGGGTTCAGAACTCCGGAACCCCGCGATCGAAGGGCGGGCACTCCTGCTAGAATTCTTTGCGAGTGCAAAGAGGCGGCTCTCCCGTAGAGGCCGCATCATAATCACGCTCCGTGGCGCTGGTGAGGGACCGACGTGGTATGAAACGATGTTCAGACCCCGTGAGACGGCGGCTTTTGCAGGCCTTGAACTGATATCAAGAACGGTCTTCCGTCAAGCCGACTATCCTGGGTATGTATTCCTTACCACCAGAGATGTCCCCCACCGGCCCTCCGTGTCTCTAGCCATCACCTACGTTTTTAAGCATAGATAGGGTCGATATGGAAACCGACGAACTCGTCGCGCGCTTCTCGCGCCTACCTGGCGCCCTCGTCGGCCGCGGGCCGAAGCATCCGGCGCGACCGGACGTCGCTGTCGCGCCTCGGCTCCGATCGTTTCTCGACGATTATCCCAGGCTTCGCCAGGATCCTGGCTATGTCGATTTCCTTGAGGAGTATGCTGGCGCGTTCATGCAGGACGAAGGGCGCAGCCGATTCGTCATAATTCTGGGGTTCAGTGATGTATCACTCGATATGATCGAAGCGGACGGCCCAGTTGTTCACGACGGTTTCCTGACGTTCGCACAATGCATCTACCATAAGGATACGGCTGACTATATTGACAGCTATCAGTACGACTTTTCCTTCGACGTCTCCGGCGAGAGGAAGTCGGGGGTCTACTGGTGCTTTTCGACCCTCCGTACTAGGCCGCAGGCTTTTTCCTGGCACCTTCCCGACTTTCGTTCCTGGTTGGCAGAGGTCATCGAAAAGGAGGGGGTGTATGGTCGCCCATCGGTTGAATAGAGGCCTTACTCGGAGAGGACTGTCCGAAAGGTCAAGGAGACGCGGCGGTCGCGGACGATGGTACGACCTGCTATTCGGTCTGTCCGGCGGGCCGGTATTCCATGTGCCCATTGGTAGCGAGCCTCGTCAGCAAGGACGAGCAGGCTACCTGCGTCGAGTAGGATCTGGTACTGCTCGGCGCGTGCAGCCAACGTCAGGGTCAGAGCGCACGACGAACCGAGACTCACGGATAGTATGGTATCCGCAAAGCAAGGTGCGCAGTCGATATGGGCCGCGATACCCTGCCCTGGAGTGTATTCATTCACTATTAACTGGTTCAGCCGGCGAGGCGCGTAGTGCTCTCGCAACAGTCGCCCGGCGAGGGCTGCGGCCCAGTACGGCAGTTGACCGAGAAACTCGTTTCGGTCAATGCTGGCGCGTCGGTAGTAATAGCGGTATCCATAGTGTTGCACGCGGCGTTTCAACTCACATGACCAGGGTGCTTCGTCGACTGCGGCGAGTAACTCGTCCTGCTCTTCTGCTGTCAGGTATCGCGGCACGTACCGCAATCCGGGCACAGGAATACGGATGATTGTCATGTTCAATCCAGGCGCGAGTTCGGAGGGCGAGGACGGATACTCATGACTATAGGGTACGTCGACCTAGCTAAACCGGTGCGGTCGGGGCTGGTGGTGGTAGATCCGTTGTTGGGGACGCCGCAGCGGGTGATCGTGATGCAGTTCAATCCGGAGACGTTGCAGCGGAGTCTGGCGCCGATGGCTACTCAGGCGGAGGGACAGGGGGACCGGACCGAGGCGTTGCGGCTGACCGGGCCGGCGGTGGAGACGTGGAAGTTCGAGGCGGAGGTCGACGCGACCGACCAGCTCGACGTGCCGGCGCCGAATGGGGTGCATCCGCAGTTGGCGTTGCTGGAGTTGCTGGTGCAGCCGCCGAGCACCCGGCTGCGGTCCAACCAGGCGCTGGCGGCGATCGGGACGCTGGAGATCGCGCCGGTGGAGACGCCGCTGACGCTGTTCGTGTGGGGGCGCTCCCGGGTGCTGCCGGTGCGGCTGACCGAACTGTCGATCGTGGAGGACGCGTTCGACGCTGATCTGAACCCGATCCGGGCGACGGTGAGCCTCGGGCTGCGGGTGCTCACCGTGAACGACCTGCCCACCGGGCACCGCGGCGCGGAGTTGTTCCTCGCGCATCTCGCCCAGAAGGAACGCCTGGCCAGCCCGTCGGGGCGGCTGGCCGCGCTCGGGCTCACCGGGATCTGAGGAGGACCGCATGACCAGCCCGCTGGATGTGATCCCGGCGCCGTCGCAGTACCCGCGGACCAGTCGGTACTACGGCATTCCGACGGCGGTGCGCACCGGGCCGGACGGGCGGCAGGTGACGTACCTGTGGCGGCGGCTGCTGCCGCGGCCGGACAGCCTCACCGCGATTGCCGAGCATGTGGTGGCCGCCGGTGACCGGCCCGACCTGCTGGCGTTCCGGTACCTCGGCGACGCCGAGCAGTGGTGGCGGATCGCGGACGCCAACCCGGTGCTGCACCCCGATGAGCTGACCGCGACGCCCGGCCGGCGGGTGCGGATCACCTTGCCGGCGGGCGTTCCTGGGGGAACAAATGGCTGACCTCGGGCCGATCCGGCTGACGTTGCTGATGGGGCCGCAGATCGCGGTGCCGGTGCCGCAGCCGGTGACCGACGCGCTGCTGTCGGCGCAGGTGACGGTGACTGCGGGGCAGCGCAGCGGCTTCCAGCTCGGCTTCGACCTGGCCAAGAACGGGCTGATCAACAGGGTGCTGCTGCCCGCGGGGGCGTTCGACCCGAAGATCCGGGTGATCCTCGTGGTGACCGTGAACGGCACGCCGAGCGTGCTGATCGATGGGGTGATCATCCGGCAGGAGGTGGGCGTCTCCAACCAGCCCGGCCAGTCCACGCTGACCGTGACCGGCGAGGATCTGACGGTGCTGATGGACCTGGAGGAGCGGCTGGGCAAGGACTTCCCGGCGCTGCCGCACGCCGGCCAGGTGGCGCTGATCCTCGCGCCCTACGCGCAGTACGGCATCGTCCCGCTGGTGATCCCGGAACTCTTCCCGAGCGTGCCGATGCCCACCCAGCGGGTCGACTTCCAGAAGGGCACCGACCTCGGCTACCTGACCGAGCTGGCCAAGGCCAACGGGTACGTCTTCTACCTCGACCCCGGGCCGCTGCCCGGGATGAGCCGGGGCTACTGGGGGCCGGAGGTCCGGCTCGGCATCCCGCAGCCCGCGCTCACCGTCAACACCGACGGCCTGTCCAACGTGGACCAACTGACGTTCAGCTTCGACGGCTCGGCGCGTGAGGACCCGCAGGCGCGTATCCAAATTCCGGCCACCCATGTCTCCGCGGTGCTGCCGGTGCCGGAGGTGAGCGTGCTGCGCCCGCCGCTGGCGCTGCGGCCGGCGCCGGCGCTGAAGAAGAAGGTCATCGCGGACACCGCCAAGAAGGACGCCGCCCAGGTGCTGTCCGAGACGCTGGCCAAGGCGGCCGAGACGGCCGACGCGATCAGCGGCTCCGGCCAGCTCGACGTGCTGCGGTACGGGCACGTGCTGCGGCCGCGGGAGCTGGTCGGGGTGCGCGGCGCGGGGATCACATACGACGGCCTGTTCTACGTCAAGAGCGTCACGCACAACCTCAAGCGCGGCTCGTACACGCAGAACTTCACCCTCGCCCGCGAGGGCCTGATCTCGCTGACCCCCGCCGTCCCGGTCTGAACGCGAACCCCGGAGGACGCCCATGCCCGAACCGACCAGGTACCTCGGCAAGTACCGGGGGACCGTCGTGGCCAACAACGACCCGGAGCAGCGCGGCCGGCTGATGGCGCAGGTGCCCGACGTGCTCGGCGACACGCCGTCCACCTGGGCGATGCCGTGCTTCCCGGTGGCCGGGCCGCAGATGGGCCAGTACGTGGTTCCCACGGTGGGCGCGGGGGTCTGGGTGGAGTTCGAGCAGGGCGACATCAACTATCCGGTGTGGACCGGCTGCTGGTACGGCGCCGCGACGGAGGTGCCGTCGATCGCGCTGGCCGGCCAGCCGGACTCGCCGAACATGGTGTTGCAGACCCGCGGCCAGCGCATGGTGGTGCTCTCCGACCTGCCGAACGGGCCGGGCATCACGCTGCGGACGCCGAGCGGCGCGATGCTCGTGATCAACGACACCGGGATTCTGATCACCAACGGCCGGGGGGCGTCGATCTCGCTCACCGGCAACACCGTCACCGTCAACCAAGGTGCGCTGGTCGTCACCTGAGCGCCGAGGGGGAGCGCCATGCCGGGAAACCTGCTGCACGTCAACGCGACCGCCACCTGCCCGCACGGCGGCCAGGTCCGCTCCGTGCCGGCCCAGTCGCGGGTGCTGGTGGGGGGCCAGCCGGTCGCCAGCATGGCCGACCTGTACACCGTTGCCGGCTGCCCGCTGAACGTGTCCGGCAAGCCGCAGCCGTGCGTGACCGTGCACTGGACGAGCCCGGCGACCCGGGTCCAGGTGTCCGGCTCGCCCGCGCTACTGCTGGGCTCGGCGGGCATCTGCCAGAGCGCCGAGCAGATCCCGCAGGGGCCGGCGCTGGTGTCGGTCGTCCAGCAGCGGGTGGTGGGACTGTGACCGGCCCGGCCACCGCGGGCCTGCTGGTGCCGGCGCCGCCGGCCCGCGCCGACGTGGCCTTTCCGTTCACTGTGGACGGTCGCGGCCGGACCGCCGAGGCCGGCTACGACACCCACGTCCGCCAGATGATCGAGATGCTGCTGTTCACCAGCCCCGGCGAGCGGGTGATGCGCCCGGACTTCGGCTGCGGCCTGGCCGACCTGGTGTTCGAACCGAACAGCCCGGAGCTGGCGGCTTCGCTCCAGATCTCGATCCAGGCGTCGCTGCAGCGCTGGCTCAGCGACGTCATCGACATCGAGGCACTCGAGGTGAGCAGCAGCGACAGCGTGCTGCGGGTGCGGCTGGCCTACGTGGTCCGGGCCACCGGCTCGCAGCGCGACGACGTCTTCGTGGGGAGAGCACCGGCATGAGCACCGCGATGGACAGCGCCCTGGAGTGCCGCACCGAGCGGCGCCGGGCGCAGGTGCGGGCCGAGCGGCGGCGCGGCGTGGACGGGGTGGAAGCCGGCGACGACGGCCGGATGCTGACCGTGACGTTCATCGGCAAGGCGCCCCGGCACCTCGGCCCGGCCAACATCCGGGTCGACGGCGGCCGGCGGGTCACCGGCATCCGCGTCCTCGACGTGGAGCTGGAGACCGCGGACGACCCGGACCTCGACGACCTGCTGCACGTCACGCTCGACCGGGCCGGCGACACCTCCACCTACACGCTGTGCGTCGTCGAGGCCGACCCGCACGGCCGCCCCGGCACGCGGCCGTACCCGGGTTTCGACCCCCGCTACGCCTGCGCCGAGTTCACCTTCCACCCGCAGTGCCCGACCGACCTGGACTGCCTGCCGGCCGCGCCGTGCCCGCCGGCCCCGCTGCCGGCGCCGGTCATCGACTACACGGCCCGGGACTACGGGGCGCTGCGCCGCCTGCTGCTCGACCGGATGACGCTGACCGCGCCGCGGTGGGTCGAGCGACACGTCCCCGACCTGCAAGTCGCCCTCGCCGAGGTGCTCGCCTACGTCGGCGACCAGCTCAGCTACCTGCAGGACGCGGTCGCCACCGAGGCGTACCTGGACACCGCCCGGCGGCGGGTGTCGGTGCGCCGGCACGTCCGGCTGGTCGACTACGCGATGCACGACGGCTGCAACGCGCGCACGTTCGTCACCCTGCAGGCCGCCGAACGGCTCACCCTGGAAGCCGGCCGGTACCGGTTCGCGGCGCTGGACGTGAGCCGGCTGGACCCGCGCGACCGGCCGGACCTGGGCACGGTGCTGGCGGACGACGAGCTGGCCCGGCTGCCGGCCGGCGCCACCTGCGAGGTGTTCGAGCCGCTGGGGCACCGCGGCGTGACGCTGCACCCCGAGCACAACGAGATCCGGTTCTGGGCCTGGGGCGACGAGGAGTGCTGCCTGCCGGTCGGCGCCACCGCCGCGACGCTGCGGGACACGTGGACGGACGAGGGCGGGCCCGGCGGCGAGGGACCCGCCGAGCCGGGCGACCACGAACCCGGCGACCACCATGGCGACCACCATGGCGGCGGGCACGGCGAGCACGACCACGACGGGCACGGCGACCACGAGCGTGGCGGCCACGGGCATGGCGATCACGGACAAGGCGACGATCATGGCGGTGGGCCCGACCATGACGACGGCGGACACGACGGTCCCGGTGACCACGAGCGGCACGGTGATCACGAGCGCGGCGGCCACGAGCATGGCGACCACGGACCCGGCGACGACCATGACGGCAGGCCCGACCACGACGATGGCGGACACGGCGACCACGGTGATCACCCGTCCCGGGGGCGGCGCGCGCTGCGTCTCGTCCCGGGCGACATCCTCATCATCGAGGAGGTGGTCGGGCCCGCTACCGGCGCCGCGGCGGACGCCGACCCCACGCACCGGCAGGCGGTCCGGCTCACCTCGGTGACGTCTGGTGTGGACACCCTTTTTCAGCAGCCGATCGTCGAGGTGAGCTGGGCCGCCGAGGACGCGCTGCGGTTTCCGGTGTGCCTGTCCGCCCGCGGTGGGCCCGACTGCGAGCTGATCACCGATGTGAGCGTCGCCCGGGGCAACGTGGTGGTCGCCGACCACGGCCGCAGCCTGACGTTCTGCGACCACCCGCCGGAGCTGATCGACGTCCCGCCGGCTGCGGTCGAGCCGCTGCCCTGCGGGCCGCCGGACTTCGGGTGCCCGGGGGAGGTGGAGCAGGGGCCGGCCGTCACGGCGATCCACGAGCTGCTCGCCGTGGCCAGGGCCGGCCTGCCACTGTCCACTGAGGACATCAGCCGGCTGGTCCCGCTGGTGGGGCAGGCCGCGCTCGTCCGGGCCGGGCTCGCCCCGGACGCCCCGGCGGCGGCGCAGGCCGCAGCGCTGGAGGCGCTGCTCGCCCAGGTCAGCTACCCGCCGGCGCGGTCGGGGTTCCGGCCGGTGCTGCGCGAGCAGCCGGTCACCCAGCACACCCCGTACCCGGCGCCGGAGCTGGTGGCGACCGCCCAGTCCCGGCTGCTGGACGGCCTGCCCGCCCAGGCCCGCGCCCGGGTCGAGCGGCTGTGGCGGGCGGCCCGCGACGGGCATCGGCTGACGCCCGGAGAGACCGCCGAGCTGACCGTGCTGTTCGGTCCGGCCGCGCTGGCCGAGGTGCGGCTCACCGGTCACGCCGCCCGTCAGGCCCGGGCGTTGGGCGAGCTGCTGGCCCGCTTCGACGAGTTGCTCGCCGGCAAGCTTGCCCGGCTGGGCACCCTCGCCGCCCGCGCCCAGGCCGGCACCGTGCTCGGCGCCGACGTGGTCTGGGAGATCCGGCACACCTGGGGCGAGGCGTACGCCAGCGGCCTCGACCCGGACGACCCGGCGCTGGCCGGCCCGGCCGCGGTCGCCCTCGCCCAGGACCCGCGCGCCGCGCTGCCCGCGGTCCGGCTCGCCGGGTACCGCCCGGACGGCGAGCCGGCCGGTGACTGGCTGCCCCGCCGTGACCTGCTCGGCAGCGGGCCGCGCGACCGGGACGTGGTCGGCGAGGTCGGCGACGACGGGCGGCTCACCCTCCGGTTCGGCGACGGCGCCCACGGCGCACCGCCGCCACCCGGCGGCCGGCTCCGGGCGTACTACCGCCTCGGCAACGGCGCGGCCGGCAACGTCGGGGCCGACGCCATCGATCGCCTGGTGCTCTGCGCCGCCTCGTCTGGCGGCGGCCAGGGCGGCCCCGGCGGTTCTGGGAGCGAGCGCGCGGGTGGCCCCGGCGGATCCGGCAGCGGGTCGGGCAGCGGCGAGCGCCCCGGCGCGTCCGGCAGCAGTGCGGGTGGCCCCGGCGGATCCGGCAGCGGCGGCGGCGAGCGCGGGGACGGGTCCGGCGCCGGGTGCGCGGGCGTGACCCGGGTTCGCAACCCGCTGCCGGCCACCGGCGGCACCGACCCGGAGCCGGTGGATGCCGTCCGGCAGCTGGCCCCGCTCGCCCTGCACCGGGTCCGGCTGCGGGCGGTCACCGCCGCCGACTACGCCGAGCTGGCCGGCGGGCTGCCGGGCGTGCAGCGGGCCGCGGCGCAGCTTCGGTGGACCGGCAGCGGGGTGGAGGCGGAGGTGGCCATCGACCCGGTCGGCACGGCCCTCGCCGGGGACGCGCTCATTGTCGCGGTCACCCGGGCGCTGGAGCCGTACCGCCGGATCGGGCACGACCTGGTCGTCGGCCCGGCCCGGCTGGTGCCGCTGGACGTGCAGCTGTCCGCCTGCCTCGACCCCGGCTACGACCGCGGCCACGTGCGTGCCGCCCTGCTGGCTGTGCTCGGATCGGGGCGGCGCCCGGACGGCGGCCTCGGGTTCTTCCACCCCGACGCGCTGACCTTCGGCGAGCCGGTCCGGGTCAGCCGGCTGGTCGCCGCGGCGGCCGCGGTGCCCGGGGTGCTGAGCGCGCAGGTGACCCGGCTGCGCCGGCTGTTCGGCCCGGACGGCGCGGCGCTGGCGGACGGGCTGCTGCGGCTCGGCCCGCTGGAGATCGCCCAATGCGACAACACCGCGGCGGCCCCGGAGAACGGCCGGCTGTCGATCGTGCTCGGAGGTGGCCGGTGACGGACTGCTCGTGCGGGTGCTGCGCCGGGACCACGGTGTCCACCCCGGTGGCGGTGACCAACCCACCCGGCCTGCCGGCGATCGCCTACCGGGCCGGCACGTACCCCCAGTTTTTGGCGGCGATGCGGGCCCGGCTGTCCAGTCCGGCCTACCCGGCGCTGGCCGGGCTGACCGTGCGGTCGCTGGACGACCCGGCGCTCGCGCTGCTCGACGGCTGGGCGGTGGTCGGCGACCTGCTCACCTTCTACACCGAGCGGATCGCGAACGAGGGCTACCTGGCCACCGCCACCGAGGACGCCTCGCTGCGGATGCTGGCCCGGCTGGTCGGCTACGCCCCCCGCCCGGGGGTGGCCGCCGCGACCTACCTCGCCTACACCCTGGACCGGGACCCGTCCCGGCCGGACACCCTGGCCACCGTCGGCCGCGGCAGCCGGGCGCAGAGCGTGCCGGCGCCGGGGGAGGACGCCCAGGCGTACGAGACCGCCGAGGACCTGCCGGCCCGGTGGTCGTGGAACGAGCTCGCGGTGCGGCTGCGCCGGCCGGTCCAGGTCGCCCAGGCCGACCTGCCCGGCCGCGCCGAGCTGCACCTGGCCGGCACCGGCACCAACCTCTCCCCCGGCGACCGGCTGCTGTTCGTCTTCGGCACCGAGCCGGACCGCCAGCTGCTGCAGGTGGTGCCGCAGGTGACCGTCGACCAGGAGAACGACGTCACGGTGGTCGGCCTGCCCACCCCGACGCTGCCGTCGCTGGCCAAGCTGATCAAGGAGTACGACGACCTGGTCACCGCCG
>Ga0066388_100003196_pt1 | contig 10480 bp, 9 predicted proteins | sample PanSoiMetaGPlot6_FD_64539 | JGI IMG/M metagenome (GOLD analysis project Ga0066388, IMG submission 64539) | Tropical forest soil microbial communities from Panama analyzed to predict greenhouse gas emissions - Panama Soil - Plot 6 (Hybrid Assembly) | ecosystem: Environmental > Terrestrial > Soil... | reverse complement strand
AAGCTCCGCCGCGCATTTCATGAATTGAACGTTAGGCCGTGGGCGATTTTGCTCGTGCTCGCCGCGCTCTCAATTTTTCTCCTGCCCCTCTTCGAAGTAGAAGCCAATCGCGAAACCGGCACTTATTACGGCGACCGCATCTTCGGGGCGCTTGCAACCGAGCTGCGCACTTCGTCATGGGTTCCGGCTCTCGTGGCCCTCGGTTTTGCGAGCGGGTTTATCCATTACCTGCTCGATCGGAGTGTTTATCGAATGTCGGATCCACAAGTGCGCGCGGCCGCGCGCGGCTTACTCAAAAGGGCTAGCAAGATCTGACGCTTGGATTGGGTTAAACGATCACTGGAGCGCGTGGGGGAATGTCTCTCCCGCGCTTTACTTTGGCGGCAAGCGGAAGTCCGACACATTCGTTCGACTTTCGCGGTTTTAGTGAATCTTAATTCTGCCAGCCACGCTCGCGCAGTGGCGAGTTCTTTGGGCAGAAAAAATTTCACTGGCACGTGCCGAACTCCAGCCGAAATCCTCAAGAATCGCGAGTACATGGGGCTTTGATCCGGCGTCGATTTTCTGGGAGATGGCGCTTTGCTCAACGGCAAATTCGGACCGCTTCAAGGTGCCGCTGATGCGCAATACACAAATATCGTTGGGCTGGTATTCAATTTGGAGAGACATGGTGACAATTTTCTATTAGACGGGGTCGTGTGCCGGGGAGCGTTGTCATAGCTGATTTCCGCCATTCAATGGTGAACCACCGACGTTTGCTTCATGATCTGCCGCCCCTTCGCCTGCAACGGCCCCATCCCACTTCCCGGCAGGAACCACATGCCTTTATCTTTGTCGCGGCAGTAGAGAATGTTGACTCCATCGCTCGTCACAGCGTGCTGGAATGTGGCGCCAGCGTTGTCAGCGATGAAACGGAAGAACGCCTCCCGCCACGGATCATCGGCGTACTTGAATAACCCTTCCCCGAGCTTCTTGAGTTCTTCAACGCTGATGTTTCGAATGGTTTTGGCAATGGCTTTGCGTCGATCTTCGTTAAGCGTTTCAAAATCGAATTTCTCGAACGGCATATGGTTTTATTTCCTGTTTTTAGTGCAGCGGCTCTGTCGGCGATTTTATACCTCATGGGGCTCCGCTCAGCCCATTGGACCTTGGTCCTATTCGCAACTGCAAGCGTTTGTGGAAAGTGAAGGGCGAGTTCCATGAAGCCGCTTTTTCAGGAAATCCGTCGCAATCCTTTGCTTTGGTTACTGGTATTTGTGCCGGTTGTAGTTATTACCGAGAAGCTCAGGCCCGAAAGCCACACCCTTCTGTTCGTTCTTTCAGTGCTGGCCATTCTTCCGCTGGCGGTGTTGCTGAGCCATGCAACGGAGTCGGTGGCGGCAAAGACCGGCGACTCGGTCGGCGGCTTGCTGAACTCGACGCTCGGAAACCTTACCGAACTAGTCATAGCGATCACTGCTCTGAAAGCGGGGCAATACACGCTGGTGAAGGCATCCATCGCCGGCGCGATTGTGACAAACTCTTTGTTCATGCTTGGCGCGTCTTTTTTGATTGGTGGTCTCCGGCAGCATGTTCAGGAATACAACCGCGTCGGCGCACGCCTTCAAAGCGGCCTGTTATTCCTGGCCAGTGTCGCGCTTTTGATTCCCTCCATCATCAACACGCGCGGCACACCCCAGCCAGCGCAGTTCAATCAAGCTTTAAGTGTGGCACTCTCGATCCTGCTCCTGATCGCATACGGACTCGGCTTGTTGTTTTCACTCAAAACTCATCGCGAACTTTTTGCGGGAACCGGAGAAGAAACAGAAGCGGCATGGCCGATGCCGCTCGCTCTCGGCACTCTTGCCGGCGTCACCATTCTGGTCGCGCTGGTCAGTGAAGTTTTCGTCGGGTCCGTTCAGGAAGCAGCGACCGCCTTTGGAATGACTCCGGCCTTCGTCGGCTTCATCATCGTGGCCCTGGTAGGAGGTGCCGCCGAAATGGCCGCAGCATTTACGGCCGCTCGGAAAAATCATTTGGATCTTAGCGTCAGTATCGCGCTCGGGAGCTCCGCGCAGATCGCACTCTTTGTCGCGCCGGTTCTTGTGCTGCTCAGTCTTTTCGTCGGTCCCGCACCGATGGATTTGAATTTCCTGCCCGGGGTGGTGGCAATGGTTCTTTTCGCAACGCTCACCGCGGCGCTTGTCACCAACTCCGGCCGCTCTGCCTGGTTTGTGGGTGTGCTGGTGCTCGTGGTCTACCTGATGTTTGCCGTTGCCCTTTATTTGTTGCCGCCCGCGGCAGATCAATCAATTCATCCCTGAGATCGAGCGCAAAGGGGCATCAATGCAAGTCCCACAATCTGCCACAGTCAGGAACCAGCTCAGCACCGGTACGATAGTTTTTGACCTATCCTTATGCCTCAGCGTGGTAGCATAGCGAGGCGGACGACAGCGAAGGCGAACACCGCTATGGCGAAGATAAAGGCTGGAACTCGGACCCGCTGTTGCTCGAATTTCCCGGCGGCATTGGCAAAGAAGAGTACGGCCGCGAACAGCACCGTGTTTGCGAGGTATTGGCTGGAAACATTACCGGCGGCGCGCGAATCCTGAACCTTGCCGGCCGCATTGGCTGTGGCTTCGGCCGCTTCGCGAGTCCCGGGGAGTTTATAAAGATTCGGTACAAACGGGTGCGGATCGGCCTTGGGGTTTTCGAACGGCTTTTGCGCCAGCCATGCCTCGTAAGCCCGGCGCACATCCGAAGGAAAACGCGCGACGTAAAAATTCGCCAGCGTTTCGTTTCCTGCCTCGCGAGCGGCCAGTGCTTGCATGAACATGGCGATGTGAATTGTTGCTGTCTGCATCCCTTGCATGCTCAGCAACCCGGCCCGGCGTTCCAACGAATTGTACTCGTTCATCAGCCGGTTACTCTGACGGGTCCACGCTCCAGATTGATAAGAGCACCAGGCTGTGCAGAGCGTGGCCAGCGCCATGAGCAAAGCTGCGACCGGCTCAACCCAACGCTTTTGCGGAATTTCCCGGTCTCGGGTCGGCGGTGTACTAGTTGCGCTCGGGCTGTTCATAAGACGAAGGTCCGCATCCTCTATATATAGAGAGAGGATTGAAGAGCAACGCAAGCGCGATCAGCAGTTGAACCATCGAGAAGCGACGCAGTCCTGTAACTCTTGATGGTTTTTCAATTCCTTTCATTAATTGAGTCGTTTCGGCGTGTCCAATGTCCGAAAACAGGGTTGCAACAGCCTTGCAGCGCGGCTTCAGGTGGTAGAACGCGCTACCAACCGAAGTCGCAAAAGACACATCTCCCGTTACGTCAGTGCTCTGGGTATTCTACAGCTCTCGGGTCGAACTACTCGTCGCCGAAGGGATTCATCGGTCCGAAGCCGTCGAATTCCTGAATTCGGACGCGATTAGGTCCGGCACTTTCAAAAACCATATCCGGGTGATCCTGCATCTCCTGTTGAACCTTACTTGTGTTTTCCGCCCCGCTAAGAGCCTGCTTGTAGGCATCGAATTGCTGCTGTCTGCCGACGTACACTTCATCTTTCTTCATGGTCCGATAGACGTAGTACAACTTGTGTTGATACGTGATTGCGGACACTTGCCCTTCCGGCAGGCTCTCGATTTGTTCCCGTTGCCGCTGGGATGTGACTGTCTTGAGACGGAACCCGGATTGTGCAAGCAACGTTTCTTTGGTGGCGCTTGCTCCGGCGAGCCCGGTTGTCACTGTTCCTAACGCCACGATCGCTGCGATACTGATTGTAACTAACGCGGTTGGTAGCTTCATGAACGGACTCTGCACACAAAGGGCCGAATTGCCTATAAGACCTTAGGCCAACACCCAAACGACCCTGTGATCATCGCGCTCAACAGGATTTGTCTTTTCATTTCTCCTTTGGGCTTAGTTTGTTTCCGCTAATTCTGTTTTTCCACGGCGAAGTCGCAGGCCGCCTCGAAAGCGATCGGAGCGGCCCGCGCGTTTCACAATCGCTTTAGTTATGCAGTTACTCGGCCATCTTGTTGTTGCGCGTCGCCTCTTCGAGTTTCTTGATGTCCTCGGGCGACAACTGCGGACGGTCAACTTTGATCGTCAGCTTGTTCAGCATTGATCTTCCTTCGCCTGTTCTTTCACAAATTTGTTTAGTCGTGAGCCGTGGCCAGCTTGCGGGCGATGTCCTCTCGTTGCTCGGCCGTCAGCTGTTCCTGACCAATCTGGTAGGTCAGCTTGTCGATGGTGCCCGTGAATTTGAATGGCAGCTTGTAGCTCTCATCCACTCCAGTGCGCGTATCCATCCCGATGTCCATCGACTCGTCGAGCGCCATGAGAAACGGAATCGAATGGTCGATCTTTTGCTGTGAGAGCGCTTTGCCATCAACCGATAACACACCAGTCCCACCCTTGCCAGGCCCCGGTCCGTCGTATTTGAAATCAAAGACGATCGTGTGCTTACCGGCTTTGAGTGAGCGACCAAGCCAGTCCTGTCCTCCAACGCCACCCTCCCACCGATAGCGCTTCAAGTTCAGCAGATTGTAAACGAAGACCGGTTTGCCCTTGAGCAGGTAAAGTCCGTAGCCACCGAAACGGCCGCCCAAGGTTGCTATCATTCCCTCGGCGCCCTCCTTTGGGACAGTAATTTCGGCGGTAATCGTGTAGTCGCGGTTGAGGATGCTGGGTGCATTGCCGACCGGAATGCCGACGTTCTCACCGGCGTATGTAAACGTTGTCCGCCCAGCTGTACCGCTCGGCCGGGGGGTAATGATGCGCGGTAGAACCGAGTTGTCCAGCGGCAGCACCTGATACTTCGCGGCCTCCGTAAGGAACAGAGCCTGCATCTCCTTGAGCTTATCGGGGTTCTTGTCCGCCAGATCGTTAGCCTGCGAAAAATCATCGGCAATATTGTAAAGCTCCCATTTGTACTCGTTAATCGGTGGCAGGGGCTTCGTTCCGAGGGCCCAGGTTGGCACGGGCGGTGTCGTGCAAGCGTACCAGCCGTCATGATAGATCCCCCGGTTCGCAAACATCTCGAAATATTGCGTGTCGCGCTTGGATGACGCGTTGGCGTTCGCCTTGTCAAAGGTGTAGGCCATGCTCACCCCTTCGATCGGCTTTTGCTTGATGCCATCGACCATGCCCGGCGCCTGGATTCCCGCCGCTTCCAGAATCGTCGGCACAATGTCGATTATGTGATGGAACTGGGCGCGGATACCGCCGACATCGTTGATGTGCCCAGGCCACGAAATCGCCATGCCCTGGCGGGTGCCCCCGAAGTGCGACGCCACCTGCTTCACCCATTTAAAGGGCGTGTCGAAGGCCCATGCCCACGGCACCGCCATGTGCGGGTAGGTCTTCTCGGAGCCCCACGATTCGTAGTAGCGGAGATACTCAGCCTCTGGCAACTCGAGCACACCATTGGCGGCGGTCATCCAGTTCGGCGTGCCCATCATCGTGCCTTCGGCGCTCGAGCCGTTATCGCCGTCGATATAAATGATCAGTGTGTTATCGAGCTTGCCCATGTCTTCGACCGCCTGGATGACGCGCCCGATCTCGTGGTCGACATAGGCGGTGTAGGCGCCAAAGACGTCCGCCTCGCGGATCACGATCTTTTTCTTCACCGGGCCTAACGAATCCCATTTTGGCAACACGTCCGGCCACGGAGTTAATTGCGTGTTCGCCGGGATAACGCCGAGCCGCTTCTGGTTGGCGAAGATCTGCTCGCGCAGTTTCTCCCAGCCCTGGTCGAAGAGGTGCATCTTGCTGATCTTGTCGATCCACTCCTTCGTCGGCTGGTGCGGGTCGTGCGTCGCGCCGGGCACATAATAGACGAAGAACGGCTTGTCGGGTGCCGCAGCATCGATTTCCTTCATGTAGCGGATCGCATCGTCGGCCATGTCGGTCACAAGGTTGTAGCCGGGCTTGCCGATCCACGGGTAGACTGGCGTGTGATCGCGAAACAGATATGGCGTCCACTGGTCGGATTCCCCGCCCATGAACCCGTAAAAGTATTGGAAACCCATTCCGCTCGGCCACTGATCGAAGGGACCGGCCGCGCTGCACTGGAAAGAGGGCGTATTGTGGTTTTTGCCAAACCAGGAAGTCGCATACCCGTTGTCGGCGAGAATCCTGCCGATCGTTGCGTTCTCCGGCCCGATGATCGAGTCATAGCCCGGGTACCCGGTGGCCATTTCGCTGATCTGGCCAAAACCGACCGAGTGGTGGTTACGACCGGTGATCAGCGCAGCGCGTGTGGGCGAGCACAATGCGGTTGAGTGAAACTGGGTGTAGCGCAGTCCTGCTTTGGCGACACGGTCCAGCGCCGGTGTGGGAATCACGCCGCCGAACGTGCTCGGAACGCCGTAGCCCGAATCGTCCGTCATGATGAGCAGCACGTTTGGCGCGCCTTTGGGCGGCACCACTTGGGCCGGCCACCACGGCTTGGAGTCTTTGGCTTCCTCTTTGATCACGCCGCCGAATTGCGGCGGCGGGGGCGGTAACTGTTTGCCGTCAATCGTGGTCGTCGCGCTGGGCGAACCGGGCGAGCCGGTCGTTTGAACTTGTGCGTAAACGGCGGGCGCAGCCGCCATGATGGCGGCAGCGAGCATCGCACTCAGCAAGATATACTTGTTTGGTTTCATAGGCGGTTGACAAGGTTGAACTGTAAACACTGATGCTAGTGTTGATTTGCGGGCTATATGTGATCGTCTTTCTCGTTAGGGTGTTTTGAGTGTCGGCAGACAAAACACCTGCCTTCCTTGACGAGATTTTCACGCCGGACCTTTCGTTCGACTATTGGACGTAGGTCGTACTAAAACAGCCGGTAGTGGTACAGTTTCGCAGGAATGTCAAACTGTACCACTACCAAACAGCCTTCTCCTTCCAGCCCGGAGGCCACTCCATGAGGCCCTCTATTCCGCGAGAACGAATCAATTGCCTAACGAGTCGCTAAAAGATAATTCCGGTCGTGATTTGTGGGCCGTACGTCACCGTTTTCCAGAGGAAGTGGTTGCTTTCGTCCTCATAATTGGTGTAGAGATAACGGAAGCCAATTTCGGAATAAATATTCCGTGTGATCTGACAGCCGAGCGCGGCAGAGCCCTGGGTCGTGATATCCGAACCCGCCCCAAACCCACCGACGTCCACCTTGCCAGTAAGATAAAAGGCTTTCGTTAGGTTGTAACGCCCGCCAATCCCGATATAAGGATCGACCCAACGTTCGGTGAGACTAAAAGTGCGATTGAGTTCTCTATTCAGGGTCGCGGCGATTTTCTGCTGCGCCGTGATCGGGTCTTGTCTGGCCGCTATGATGAGTTTGAGTAGCTTTGCCTTCTCAGCGAAGCCCAGAGGCGGAATCGGCAGTGGGGGATTCCGGTTGTCGAGCACATGCTTTAACAGGCGCTCGAGGAGTCCGCGAAGGTCATCGTTCGCGGCATTCACGAAATCGGTGGCGGCCTGGTCGATGAGACGACTATTTCCAAACAACTTGAGGCTACTATAAAGGTCGTTGTAGCGCCCGCCCGCCCGGAGATCGAGCCACCCACGCGGCCCTTCATATACCCTATAGTACACTTCGCCATCTATCAGATATTGATCCGAGACGAGATTCGCCTTTGAGACCATGCCTTCCGGGTAAACGGCAGCTTCGAGGCCCATATAGAGCAGATCTCCATAGACGCCGAAGCGGCCCTTTCTCGCCTCCGCGCTGACAGACATGAGACCAACGACGTGTCTGACGAGTTGATTGAAGCCAAGATCCACATGCGAATTGACCCCCTGCAACCCGACCGTGCCCGAAAGCCCAGCGATCCAGCCGGGGGACCCGATATTGAAGTACCAGGGTTCGCTCGAGGTGATGTTGGGCGGCGGCGCCATCTCCTTCGGCTCGATTTCCAACGGTCCGGCCTTCATCGCACCGACAATTGCGAAAAGCGCGCCTGCGAAGAAAAGCAATTTTATCTTCATAGGTGGATTTTGTGCTCAGCAAAGCTCAGTTTTAAGAAAATTGCTGGCATTAGTCGATCGTCATTATTTTGCACGATTAACATTTTATTTGTCCTTGCTATATGTCCGGGCGACTGGTCCCGGTTGCGATCTGGCCGTTGGGTAAAGGAGGGTGAAGTTTAAGCGCACGCCCCAATCCGGGCCGTAGCGCGGGGAATCGGCGTAATATTTTCCGCCGACCTGAACGCTGACCGGTTGTTTTCCAATCTTTAGGATTTGGCTTATCTGGAAAATGAGCGGGACCGTCCATTTGGCGTCGCCTGGTGTGTTGTTCCAGTTGGCGCTAGCCTTCGTATTGATAGTAAAGGTCGTGTGCGTCTTGGAGACTCTGGAATTTCAGCACAACGCCGAGAATGACAAGATTTCTCCGAAGGCGGATATTGGACTTTAGCCTAATGCGTTCAGGAGTCGCGGTAAGGCAAAAGAGTTGCCGGGATCGCCGGATAATCGACGTCACTCTGTTGCTGGCGACGCTACGAGCTTTTCAAAGCGCGGGTCGGCTCCGCAGTCGAATCAAAACGCTGGATAGCGGTCCCCATTTTGCCTGGGACCCTGTAAGCAGAATGCGGCTATTTGCGCGAGGATCTCTTTGAGCACCCCGTTTGTGTCTTGGCTGTCCGTCGCTGCACTAATTCTTAACGCTCGTCCCCGCCCAGCGGACCAAATCCATCGAACTCGTTAATCCTGATCCCGTGCGGATCCGGATCGACATTTAGTCCGCGATTTTGTATGCTCGCTTGCAATTGCGCCTGCTTATAGGGCCTGATACTGGGCTTCGGTGCCAGTGTAAACCTGGTTGTGAGCCACATTGGGATAAGCATAAAAGGTTTTTCCATTCTGCATCACAATTGAGACCTTTCGTTCGGGCAGCGCCCGCAGATGTTCTTTTTGCCTGGCGGTGGTGACCGTGTGGATTTTGAAACCCGCCTGCTGGAGCATGACTTCGTTTTGTGGCGGCGCGGCGATGGTGGTTGTCGTAGTGCTGGCGCATCCTATGGCAACGGCCAAGGCCGCGACCGTACGGAGAACACTTGTTAGGGTGATTACCTTTTTCAAATGTTTTGTTTTGTCTGTGTTGTTGGTTCCGGGAAAAATTTAGAACTGATTCCTTTGATCATGCCGGTATGGCGTGTGGACGCCGAAGGGCCGTTATAGAGTTTTTGCTGTTTGGGATTTTGCCGTTTTTTCGCATTGAATCCGGCCGCGATCGGCGAGGTCTCGGTGCTCGGAGGATTCTTGGCAGTATTAGTGCTGGAGCACCGGCCAGGACGGCGGCGCCAGCAATGAGCGCGATGAGTTTGGTGTTCGTCATATATTTATGGTTGTAGCTTTCTGATTCCTAGACGCTGACAATTCCACACTGAGCGGCGCTCGCATATGGGACCAAAGTCCAACTCCGGTCGCATTGGTCTAGAGGCGCTCCCCGCGGCGAGCGCAGGCATAATCAATTTCCGCCGCCTAAAAATGGAACCGGATGCCAGCGCCGGCCAATAATGGAAAAAACGGGCGGCTTTTAAACGTGCCCGCACTGGCCCCCAAGAAACGGGGAACAGCTCCTAGGAAGACATCGCTTTCTGAACGAGGCGCACAAGAGCCTCGTCTTCGAAAGGTTTTGTGAGAAACGCGAAAGCTCCCGTATTGAGCGCGGTCTCGCGCACTAATGGATCCTCGCGCCCTGTGATGAAAATGACCCGTGTCTCGGGTGAATCTCGGCGGAGGCGAGCATGTACTTCCAAACCGTTCATTTGAGGCATCCATACGTCGAGGAGCGCTACACGACATCGGGCATGTTTGAGTCTGGCGAGAAAGGCGACCGGGTCGCTAAACTTTTCTGCAATGAGACCGGCCGACGTCATTAAACGGCCAAGCGCCCTCAGCATCGAAACGTCATCGTCGAGGAGCCAGATACCATCAACACCGGCGGAAGCGCTCAAAGGCGAGCCTTTCGTGTCCAAATTCTCGAAACCATTAAAGGAATTTTGCATTTGCATTTGTCTAATCTAAGTCCTTGCTAGTCCTTGTTTTATCGACTCGTCGGAGAGGAATCATTATTTGCTATTGCTATTAATATGGGACTCGATTGATGCATCGCTATGAGACCTTGGTCTCATAACACAGCGGGCACTACCGGCAACACGAATGCTGCCACACTTTCTATACGTAACCCGATGGCCATGTGGCCGTCTTAAACTTTAGCTCGCTCTTGCGGTTATTTCTTTGCGGCTCTAAATCTCCGTCGACAACAGAACTACACCGTCTTTGATTTGCCCTCTCTTGCTTCAGGCAAGCAAACCGTAAAACACGCGCCCCCATTATCACAATTTTCTCCCGAGAGCGTCCCGCCATGTTCCTCAATGATGCTGCGGGAAATCGCGAGCCCCATTCCGGTTCCGTCGGCTTTTGTCGAAAAGAATGGCTCGAAAAGCTTCTCGGCGATTCCGTCAGGAAAGCCAGGACCAGAGTCACGCACGCTGACGAGAATGTCTCC
>Ga0066388_100003195_pt1 | contig 10484 bp, 9 predicted proteins | sample PanSoiMetaGPlot6_FD_64539 | JGI IMG/M metagenome (GOLD analysis project Ga0066388, IMG submission 64539) | Tropical forest soil microbial communities from Panama analyzed to predict greenhouse gas emissions - Panama Soil - Plot 6 (Hybrid Assembly) | ecosystem: Environmental > Terrestrial > Soil... | reverse complement strand
GTGGAGGCCAGGCATCGGATCTGGAGGGCGGACTACTTGGCGGCGTCGCCGGAGAGGTTTCCGCACACCACCCGCCTGGCGGCGCTGCTGTATCCGAGCCTGGACGATCAGTTCCGGTTCGGCATCGACGTGATCATCGCCGGGCTCCGCCAGCGCGTCGGCCGGGAGCACCGGGCATCCGGCACCGCGAGGCCGACCTCGAAAGACAAGCTCAGCGATGCTCCATAGGCGCGGTGATGACAGCGTGGACGCGGCACGCTCACCACTTGCTTATACACACGAACCGGCAGCCCGGCCACCAGATCGTCAACCACCATGTGCTCCAAGGCGACAGCGGCGAAGCCGCCATCGGCGCGGCGGTACCTCAGCTGGACCTCGCCGACTTGGTGACCTCGGCCTGAGTTTTCTCATCGATCCGGCATTTCCCTCAGCTTCCGGTCGGGAGGACCACTCGTTCGACGCGCGTGAGCTACTCGTCGAGCCGGGTGAGGCGGTCACGGAGCGTTCGCGTCTCGGCCAGGGCCGCGTGGAGCGGCTCACAGTCTTGCTTCCCGCCCGCTGGGACGGACGGAACAAACGGGTAGCGAACCACGTCAAGGCCGCTCGTCCAGGTGAGCCTGCAGCCCGGCGGCGATGGCCCGGACGTTCGCTTCGAGCTTGGCGATCTGGCCAAGGCCGACCTGAAGGCCAAGCCGCGCGCAAGCATCGGCCATCTCGCCCAGCCGCTGGATCATGACCGTCCAGGCCGCCTCCCGGTGGGGGAGCACGAACTAGGCGGGGTGCACCATGTAGAACGCGGGACCGGCCAGTTCCCCGGGGTGGTCGGGGCCGAGCGGCAGGGTGGTCAGCAGTGACCCCAGCGGCCGCAGCACCCCCGCCATCAGCCGCACGGCGGTCTGCACCAGGGTCCGCACCTCCTGATTGGTCTCGCCGCTGTGCAGGAAGCAGCGGCACAGCGCCTGCAGCATCGGCTGGTGGGCGGCGTCGAACAGGTCTGCCACCCGCGCGGTGAGCGGGTCGCTGATGACGGTCGCCTGGGGCTGGTCGGGGGGGCTCCGGACTAGGGTTTACCGGCGCGGTGAGCGGGATCAGCTTGGGTTCAGCAGCAGGGCGTGGGTCTGGCCGGTGGCGGTGTCGGTGGCGTTGGCGACGATCTGGCCCTTGGTGTTGATGCCGGTCGCGTTCTTGTAGGTTCTCATCACACTTGTCACCCGCCACGCCGCTGACCTGGGACCCTGGCTGGGCTTCTCACCGGTTTGTCACCGCTGTTTTCTCACCGATCTGTCATTTTCCTCAGCGACCGGGCACGGCGGGCGCCGGGAGCTGCCCGTAACTGGCCATCCAGGCGAGCGCCTAGCTGTTACGCAGCGTCGTCACCTGTAGGTCACGTCAGACGGCGGTAGTTAGTTCACGCCAGTATCGACGTCATCGCCCGCGTCCCGGATCCAGTAGGCGAGGTTGGCGCGGGCGGCCAGGGTGTGCGGGTGCTCGGGGCCGGACACTCGCTCGACGGTGGGCAGCAGCGCGGCGTACTGGTCGCGGGCCCCGGCCGCGTCCCCCGCCGCCCTGTTAGCGACCTCGCTATATGACGATCCTGCGGCTGGACTGTGTGGCGACGCTCCGGCAGGGCTCGATGAGCATCCCCGAGCACGGATTGCGAGTGCTGACGAGGCCGCGGGCGCGCGCGCGCCCGCCCAATGGCGCCGTCTGGGTCGGCCGGCGTTTCAAGCTCATGGCGCTCCGGGCGAGGGAATCTGCGCGCCGTCATCTAGTGTCCGGGCCTTGCTTACCGTACCCAGAGCTGGTCGATCCGCGGGCCGCTTTCGGCGTCGAGTGTGAAGTGACCGGCTCGGCGGGAGAGCAGGTCGGCGGAGGCGGTGCTGGCGAGTGGCACCCATGCGGCCTGGTCGACGGCGAGGCGATCGGCTCTGGCCCAGATGTTCTGTGCGGTCGCCGGATCGGTGGGCTGGAGTGTTTCGGCGTGGGCGACGAGGCGGTCGAATTGGGTGTTGCAGAATCCGCCGCTGTTGGTGGTGCGGGCCGGGTCCTCGGGGTGGTAGTTCGCGCAGGACAAGAAGTAGCCGAGGAACTGGCTGGGGGAGGGGTAGTCGGCGCTCCAGTCGCCTTCGCTGATGTTCCATTGGCCGTGCGGGTTCGCGAGGCGCCGGTAGAACTCGGCGTCGTTGCTGATCACTTGCGGGCGGTAGCCGATGCTGCGCAGGGCGGAGACGAGTGCGCTGGCCGCCGCGGCAGCGACGGGGTCGTTGCGGGGGCTGATGAAGTCGACGGTTGCTCCGGCGGTTCCGGAGGCGCGGACCAGCGCCCGGGCGCGGGCAATGTCTGGCCCGTGCCAGCGTCCGTCGCCGGGTTTGCGGGTCCAGGGGCAGTAGTCCTTGTGCCCGGGGAAGTGGGGCGGCAGCACCTGGCAGGCGGGGGCCGACAGGCCGGGGCCGCCGAGGCGGCGGGCCACGGCGGCGTGGTCGATCGCCAGGTTGACGGCGCGGCGGGCCAGCACGTTGCCGAACGGGGCCCGCCTGAGGTTGAACGAGAGGAAGCTCGTGTCGGGCTGCGCGTGCAGCCGCAGCTGGGAGGCATACCGGGTGCGCAGCGGCGCGAGGTTCACGGCGGCGATTTCGAGCGCCAGGTCGGCGTCGCCGCGCAGGACGGCGGCGACGCGCCGGCTGGGGTCATCGGCCATCCGGATGTCGATGCGGTCGGGGTAGCCGCCGGGCTGGGCGGCCCTGGACCACTCGCGGAAATACTGGTTGCGGACCAGCAGCAGCCGCCGGCCCGGGGTGAATTGGGCCACCCGGTAGGGCCCGGTGGAGGGGACCGGCCCAGTGACGAGGTGCGTGCGGGGGGTTCCGGGCGGCACCGGCCGCGCCGCTGGCAGTGTCAGCTTGAACAGCAGGTCCGGGTCCGGGCGGGCCAGGCGCACGATGATGGTGCCGGCCCGGTCGTCGGTGATGACCCCGCGCGACAGGTCACAGGCCAGGGGCCGCTGCGTGCATGCCGCCGCTCCTTGCAGCGCCGAGTAGCTGCCGGCGTCCTGGCTGTTGGCGGCGTACAGCCGCTCGAGTGCGCGCCGCAGGTCTGAGGCCCTGACCGGGACGCCGGTCCAGTAGCGCATCCCGGGCCGCAGGCGGAAGGCGTAGGTGCGCCCGCCGTCGGTGGGCAGCGGCACCGTGGTGGCGAGGTCGGGGACCAGCTGCGCCGCTCCGGAGGCCTGCGTCAAGGCCACGAGTCCGTCCCCGGTCGCCCGCCAGATCGCCGGGTGCACGCCCCAGGGGCGCGCTGGGTCGAGTGCGTTGATGGCGATGTACTGGACGCGCAGCGTTCCGCCGCGATGCCCCCGGCCGACCGGGGCGCCTGCGGCCACCCAGGGGGTCCGGCCGAGCAGCGTCACGGCCGCGGGTGCCGCGCCGATGGTGTAACGGCGGCGGATCGTGCCGGTCCGGGGATCCACCGATACCAGCTCCCCGGTGCCCTCGTCGGCGACCCAGACGCCGCCGGCGCCCGCTGCGACTCCAGCCGGCGCGTCCCCGATCGGCACGGTCGAGGCGACGGCGTTACGGGCCGGGTCAACCCGGGAGAGGGTCCCGTCGAGCGTGTTGACCACCCACACCGCGCCGGCGCCCGCCGCGACCGGCCCGGCGCCGGCGCCGGCCCCGATCTCGGCCAGGACCTCACCGCTGCCCGGATCGATCCGTACCAGCTTGTGGGCCAGCGGCTCGGTGACCCACAGCGCACCGAACCCGGCCGCCACCCCACCCGGGGAGGCCCCCAGCCGCACCGGCCGGCCTGGCACCCCGCTGGCCGGGTCGAGCGGCACGACCGCAGCGCCGCCCGCATCGCCGACCCATACCGCGCCGGCGCCGGCCGTCATCGCGGCCGGGCGCCCGCCGATGCTGATCGTCTGGACCACCTGATTGGCCCGCGGGTCGATTCGCGACACGCTTCCATCCAGCGCGTTGGCGACCCAGATCGCCCCCGCTCCGTAGGCAACCCCGGCTGGGGAGCTGCCCACGGCCAGGGTCTGTTCGACATGAAGACCGCGCGGATCAATCCGGGTGACCGTGCCGTCGGCCGCGTTGGTCACCCAGACGCTGCCCGCGCCAGCGGCGATGCCGGCCGGCGCGGAGCCGACGGGCACGCTGGCCGCGACATGGCCGGTGCCCAGATCGAGCGGGCCGGCGCCATCGGCGGCGATCACGCGCACCGAGCCGGAACCTCCACCAGCCAGCACCACCACGGCGGCGACCGCCGCCGCGAGCAGCAGCGCTGCGGCAGCGAGCCCGGGGCGGCGCCCGCGCCGCCGGGGGCCAGATACCGGCCCAGCGGGTCGCGGCGGCCCCGGCTTGGAGGGCAGATCGAGGGCCGGATCGTGCGCCAGCACCGCGGCCTCCAAGCGCTGCAGCTCCGGGCCGGGCTCAAGCCCCAGCTCCTCGACCAGCGAGCGGCGCTCCGCGCGATAGACCGCCAGCGCGTCGGCCTGCCGCCCGGACCGGTACAGCGCGAGCATCAGCTGCCCGGCGAGCCGCTCACGGGTCGGCTCCCGCGCCACCAGCGGCTCAAGCTCGGGCACCAGCGCGACGTGACGCCCGAGCGACAGCTCGGCCTCGGCGCGGTCCTCCGTCGCAGACAGGCGCAGCTCGGCCAGGCGCCCGGCCTCGGCACGCGCCCAGGGCTCGTCGGCCACCTCGAGATACGCCGGCCCCCGCCACAGCGCGAGCGCCCCGGCAAGCAGCTCCGCCGCCCGCCCGGCCTGGCCCGCGGCCAGCGCCTGCCGGCCCTGGGCCGCCAGGGTCTCAAAGCTCCGCGCGTCGGTCTCCCCGGCGCGCAGCACATAGCCCGGGGCGCGCGTGACCAGCACGTCGTCCGCGCCCGCCTCGCGGAACACTTTTCGCAGCCGCGAGATGTAGACATCCAGGCTTTGCGATCCGCCCGGCGGCGGCTTGCCGGCCCACAGCTCCTCGATCAGCCGGTCACGCGAGACAATCTCGCCGGCACCCACCAGCAACAACGCCAGCAGAGCCCGCTGGCGCCCGCCACCCACCGGCACGCTGCGCCCGTCCGCATACGCCTCGAGCGGGCCCAGGACACAGAATTTCATCCCCACCCCAACCTGGGAAGATGCTTAGACGCTAGGACCGCTGCAAGTTTTCTGCAAGGCGCGATTAACCAGCTGACGGCAATCTCGCCCCATGTCCCGATCGAGCCTGGCTCTTGCCACCGCGGCAGTCGTGGCCGTCGTGGCGGCGGCCGTGTCCGGCTGCGGCCCGCGGGGAAAGCCGCCGGGCTCAACCGCCACGCCGGCCTCCAGCGCGCGGGTGAGCTCCTCGATCGCCGAGGGAGCCGAGCTCACCGATCCGGTGCGCTGGCAGGCTCGCGTGACCGGCGTCCCCGCAGGCGACGTCGTCTCGGTGCGGTTCCTGATCGACGGGAAGGTCCGGCACCTCGAACGCCAGGCCCCCTACCTGTTCGCCGGCCGGGGCAACCTGCTCCTGCCCGGCACCGTCGGCCCGGGCTCGCACGTCTTCGCGGTCGACGTCACGCTCACCGGCGGTCACCGGCTGACCGCGGCCTCCACGGCCGTGGTGCCGGCGACGGCGCCGGGCATCCCGCGCCAGGTGCTCGGCCGCTGGACCCGGACGGTCACACCGGCCGAGGTCGCCCGCACCCAGAGCTTCCGCAACCCAGCAGACGGAGCCCCCCTGCCGACCGGAACCTGGCAGGTGCGGATCGGCGCCGACGGCGTAGCCCGCTACACCGGCCCCACCCCTGCCCACGACCTGACCGCCGGCCAGGTGCGCTTCGAGCCCGGCGGGCGGCTGGCCGTCGGCAACGAGATCCCCAACGTCCCGCACGCATCCAATGGCGGATTCTGCGGCGACACCGCCGGTGCCGGCATCTACCGCTGGTCACTCCACGGCGGCGCGCTCGTCGTCCGGGCCGTCAACGACCGCCAATGCGCCGACCGCAACAGCTTCTGGAACGGCACTTTCGCGCGATGAACCCGAACTCACGCCCACGGCAGCAAACGTCAAGCAGGACCGGAGCCCCGACCGCCAGCACGCGCGAGGCGGGGTTCGCAAACCCGAGGAGGAGACATGATCAAAGTCACCGTGACGCGCGGCCTTTGCGCACTGGCGATCGCCGCAGCCGGGCTCGCCGCTACCGCCGCGCCCGCGGCCGCCGGCCCGAGCCACGCCGTCACGGGCGGCATGCCCGGCTGGCAGATCACCTTGATCGCAATCGGGGCCGCGCTACTCGCTGCTGCCACGACGCTGCTCCTCGACCGGGCATGGAAAGCCCGGCGGCACGCGACCGCGACAGTTGCCTGAACGACCAACCCATCCAGCACATGGCCCCATGCCCAATCGAGGCGAAAAGGAGAACGACGATGAGGCGTCCAGTTGGATTGAGTCGCGCCCGCAGGCTGGCACTGTTCGTTCCTGCCGCAGCGGTGCTGGTACCGCTGGTCGGGACAGCACCAGCGTCGGCGGCGACGCTTGACGTCTGCCAGAGCGGCTGCCCGTACACGCAGCTCGCACCCGCCCTCGCCGCCGCCCACAGCGGCGACACGATCACCATCGGCCCCGGCACCTACGCCGGCGGCGTCACGATCGACGTCAGCGTCAAGCTCGCCGGGGCAGGCCCCGGCGCGACCATCATCAAAGGCGGCGGCCCGGTGCTGACGATCGGGGTGGCCGGCGCGGCCAGCGAGCCGACCGTGACAATCGACGGCGTCACCGTCACAGGCGGCACCGCGATCGGCAACCTCACGCCGTTCAGCGGCCGCGGCGGCGGGATCTACATTCCCCGGGCGGCAGGGCCGTCCACCGGCGCCACCGTCACCATCCGCAACAGCGTCATCCGCGGCAACAGCGCCGCCCCTCGCGTGGCGGTCGAGTCCGACGATCCGTGCTGCCCGTTCGCAGACTCCGGCGGCGGCGGGATCTCCAACGACGGGACGCTGACGCTCGACCACACGCGGATCAGCGGCAACCGGGCCGACGCCGCCTCAGGGTTGGCCAGCAGCGCGATCGGCGGCGGAATCCTCAACCGCGCCTTCGGCACGCTGACGTTGAAAAGCAGCGTCGTCACTGGCAACCGTGCGGCCGCGAGCGCGCCCAACGGCCGCTTTGCCGACGGCGGCGGCATCGCGACGGTAGCGGGCACGCTCACCATCGACGACAGCCTGATCAGCGATAACAGCGTCGACCTGTCCGCCTCGTTGCCCAGCGAGGTCGAGACGTTGGCGACGTCGGGGGGCATCCACGTCCAAGGCGGCGCCTCGGCGACGGTTCGGCGCACCACCATCGCCGGCAACACCCTAACCGGCTCGAACCGGCTCGGCGATTCGATCGTCGCCTGCGGCGGCATCTGCACCGACGGCTCGCTCATCCTTCGCGACAGCACACTCAGCGACAACCGGGTGAGCGCGACCACCACCGCCGTCTCGCCCGCGGGCAATGCGTTCGCCGACTCGGGTGGGCTGGGGACCGGTTGCTGCCAAGAGGTGCCAACAACGGTTGTGATCGGCAGCACGCGCTTCAGCGGCAACAGCGTGAGCGCGGCGGCCCCAGCCGGTACGGCCTTGGCGCACGGGGGCGGCATGCTCGTTGGCAACGACAAGTTGGTGCCCGTGAGTGACAGCGTGGTCCGTGGCAACAGGGTCAGCGCCACCACGACGACCGGATCCGTGGACGCCCAGGGAGCCGGGATCCACAACGACGGCCTGCTCACGGTGCGGAATACCACCGTTAGCGACAACACTGGAACCGGGAGCGGACCCCGCGGCGTCGTCCAAGGCGGCGGCATCTGGAACGGCATCGGGATACCCGGCCCCAATCTGCCCGTGCAACTAACCCTTGCCGACAGCCTGGTCACCCACAACACGCTGACTTCTGCGAGCCCCGGCATCACGGTGCAAGGTGGAGGCTTGTTCACCATGTTCCCGGTGACACTGAGGAGCAGCGTCATCGCGCAGAACGTGCCGGACCAGTGCTACGGATGCTGACCTGCGCTCTGCGCTGAGCCCGAATGCCCGGCACGCAGGTAGGTGAGGACCGCCACCACCCGGCGGTCCTCACCTTCGACCTCACGCAGCCCGAAGGGTCGCGTTTCAGGGGGACTCGCGCCCGGCTCGCGGCCGGGGGGCGGGCCGGCAGCGCCTGCGTCACCCCCGGGCCTTCCCTGCTGCCCAGCGCCTTCACCGCCGCGAGCCGCACGTACCCCGAGGTCGCCTGGTGAGGTGCCGAAGACGCCCACCAGCATGAGTTGGCGTCACATCCCAAAGCGGTGATGGTAATTCCAGCGGTCGTCGTCCCCGATGCCGTCCAGCGCGCGCAGCAGCTTGGTCGCTCGGGCGGCCACGGACGCGTTTTCGTCACGCGCAAGCTTCCGTGCAAGGTCAGGAGGCACGGCCCGGGGTTCTGTCTTGGCTACCGCCAGCAAGTCCGCTACCGCCCAGTCCCGGTCGTTCGGATCGCGGCTTCCCGCCATCCGGTCGAAGATCACGCGCGCCGCGGCGCGGCGCAGCAGAAGCTGCTTCGTACCAGCCCTGGCTGCGTGATGTACGTACCAGTCCTCCGTGCTCGGCAGCGCCAGCTTGCCCAGCAAAGGGATCGGCACGCGGCCAGGAGAAGACTCTGCCCATTGCCAGAGCAGCACAGCCGCACTGCAGCGCACGGAAAAATGGGCAGACCGGGCCAGGGTCTCCACCTGCTCGATCTTGATCAGCGTGGGGTCCAGGCGGTCAGCGGCCTCAAGCAGATTGCCGGCGAGTAGCTGAGTCGTGTGATCCTTGGTCGTTGTGGCCACGTGGATGATCGCCTCAAGAGCGGCCCGCTGCTGATCCCGGTAAAGATGCAGGAACAGCCGGTTCACGCGGCGCTCCGCTTTATCGTGCTCGTCGAAGCCCAGATCTTCGAATAGCTGCTCGACATGCAGCGCAATATCCGGCGGCGTCTGCGGGCGAGGCTGCTCCCCTGGGCGGTCGGCGCCCAGCTGGGTGAGGGCTTCCAGGATCTCGCCGCGAAGCTGGCGCACCGCATCGTGGATTTGCTGGCCCTGCAGATGAGTCACGTCATGGTTCAACTGGGCGGCCAGCGGCTCCAGCGGCCCGCCCCGTGATCCGCGGGCCACGATCTCCCGCAGCAAGTTACCGGCCAGCTTCTCCGCCAGCACCACGCCAGGCACGCCGAGCAAGTCTGCCGACGATCGGCGCTGGCCGGTCAAGCTGGCATCGTCAAGGACCGCCAGTTCCACGGCGACGCCTGCCTGCAGCGCTTCCAGCATCGTCTGATGCTCTGCTAGAGGCGTGGCCGCCACCGGCTCGCGAAAGACTTCGCTGATCACCAGCGCCACATATTTTGCCTGCTCAGCATCGCTTGGGTGCACTTCCCTGCCGACCTGCTCGACTGCGGCCGTGGCCGCCGAGCGCAGCGCCCGCTCCTGCTCCGTGCCCAGGACGAGCGCGGTGAGCTTCTTGCGGCCCGTATCGGCAAGCAGCCCGACCAGCCACGCCGCAAGGTCATCGGCGACAAACGCCACGCCAGCAGTCTCCTCTCGCGGCCCGCTGAGCAGGCACCGGTGCAAGTGAATGAGCCGAGGCTAGTTCACTGTCCGACAATGCGATGACATCGGTGCCACCGAGAAGGGCTGGACAGGGACCGAGCAGCCGGACCGCTTGCCGTAACACCGTCACCGTCAGTGACAGCGAGCGCGAGGCCACGTCGAGGGCATTCTCATCAATATGGCACAAGCGACATTTAGGCGACAGATTATTTGAGAAAGCGACATTTATGATGAGAACCTAGACCACGGCCGGGTGAAGCCCACCGGATTCTCGTCGCCGGCTGCCGCCTGGCTGTTGCCATAGGCCGCGATCCGGATCGGGAAACCGGTGGCGTACGCCTCGATCATCAGATCGTGCCCGATGACCAAGCCGACGTGACCCGGCGAGGTCGTCGTGCCGTCGGAGCCTGCGAAGAACACCAGATCACCCGGTTCCTCATGGCCCGCGGGGACCCGGGGGCCCCGTAGCCACTGCAACTCCGACGTGCGCGGGATGTCGATGCCCGCCGAGCGGTAGGCCATCATCATCAGCCCTGAGCAGTCGAACGCGTCCGGCCCGGTGCCGCCCCACAGGTACGGCTTGCCGATCTGCTGCCGCGCGAAGGCGATCGCGGTCGCCACGGACCGGTTCGGCACGGAAATGCTGGTCGTGCCCGGCTGGCAGGACGCCTGCGGCGCGGCGGTGGCCGCGGTGACCGTGAAGCCGCCGCCCGCGTATACCCCGGCCCAGCCGAGCACCGCCTGCACATAGGAAGTGAGGTGGTTGTAGGCGAAGATGGCGCCGCTCGGGTTGCCCAGCACCCCGTGTTCCACCAGGTACTTCGCGGCGCCATCGATCGCGTCGGCGGGCTGGTAGACGCTGGCGACGCCATCGGAGTTCCCGTCGGTGGCCACACCGCCGA
>Ga0066388_100003194_pt1 | contig 10485 bp, 8 predicted proteins | sample PanSoiMetaGPlot6_FD_64539 | JGI IMG/M metagenome (GOLD analysis project Ga0066388, IMG submission 64539) | Tropical forest soil microbial communities from Panama analyzed to predict greenhouse gas emissions - Panama Soil - Plot 6 (Hybrid Assembly) | ecosystem: Environmental > Terrestrial > Soil... | reverse complement strand
CCCGTGCTGGCCGCGCTGATGGTCACCGGCCGCGCCGGGTCGGCCCTCACCGCCGAGCTCGGGATCATGCGGATCACCGAGCAGATCGACGCGCTCACGGTCATGGCGCTGAGCCCGATGCGCTACCTGGTGGCGCCCTCCATCCTGGCGGGGCTGGTCACCTTCCCGCTGATGACGGCGCTCTTCGACGTGGTCGGGATCTTTGGCGGCTATCTCGTCGGCGTGAAGCTCCTTGGGCTGTCCGAGGGCACCTACTTCGGCGAGATGCAGACCTTCGTCGACATCGGCGACATCATGGTGGGCTTCTGGAAGTCGCTCTCGTTCGGAGTGATCGTGACGTGGGTCTGCACCTACAAGGGCTTCAACGTCGGCCACGGCGCCGAGGGCGTGGCGCGGGCGACGACCCAGGCGGTCGTGCTGTCTTCGGTGCTGATTCTCGTCTGGGACTACTTCATGGGATCGATCCTTCAATGAAGGCCGATGATTAAGGTCGAAGGGCTGACGAAGTCCTTCGGGCTCCAGAAGGTCCTGCGCGAGCTCTCGCTGGACGTCGCGACCGGCACCATCACGATCGTCATCGGCCGGAGCGGCGGCGGCAAATCGGTCTTCCTCAAGCACCTGATCGGCCTGCTTCGTCCCGACGCCGGCCGCATCGTGGTCGACGGCGTCGATATCAGCCGGCTGCGCGGACGCGAGCTCGACGCGGTCCGGCGAACCTACGGCGTCGTCTTCCAGGGCGGCGCGCTCTTCGACTCGATGTCGTGCTTCGACAACGTGGCCTTCCCCCTCAGGGAGAAGGTGCGGACGCCGGCCGACGAGCTGGCCAAGCGGGTCGAGGCGGCGCTGGCCCAGGTCGGGCTGGAGGGCGTGGGGCTCAAGTACCCGGCCGAGATCTCCGGCGGCATGCGCAAGCGCGTGGCGATCGCGCGCGCGCTGGTGACCGAGCCCGAGATCGTGTTCTTCGACGAGCCGACGACCGGGCTCGACCCGGTGCTGGTCAACACCATCCACCACCTGATCCTGGACCTCCACCGCCGCTTCCGGTTCACCGCGGTGGTGGTGAGCCACGAGATTCCCGAGATCTTCGAGATCGCCGACACGGTGGCTATGCTGCACGAGGGCCGTATCATCGAGGTCGGGCCGCCGACGGCGATCCAGAGCTCGACGAACCCGGTCGTTCAGAGATTCATCAAGGGTGAAGCGGAGGAGCGCTGATGGACCGCTCGAGGGTGAACATCGCGGTGGGAATCTTCGTCATTCTGGGGATCGTGGCGCTCGCATATCTCTCGATCAGCCTCGGTCAGGTCTCGTTCCTGAGCGGGGGCGGCTATTACGTGACTGCCGACTTCCCGTCGGTGGGCGGGCTCAAGGCAGGCTCGAACGTCGAGATCGCGGGCGTGGAGATCGGCCGGGTCGAGTCGATCGGACTGGGGCCCGAGTACCAAGCCCGGGTTTCCCTACGGGTGCGGTCGGGCATCAAGCTCCAGGAGGACTCGATCGCGTCGATCAAGACCAAGGGGCTGATCGGCGAGAAGTACATCCGGATCAGCCCGGGCGGCTCGGACAAGATCATAGGACCCAACGGCAAGATCCGCGAGGTCGAGGCGCCCGTCGACTTCGAGGAGTTGCTGTCGAAGTACATCTTCGGCAAGGTGTAGGGCAGGAGGCTCCCGAATGACTTGGCTCGCCCGAGCGCTCGTGCTCGCCGCGCTGCTCCCGATGGTGCTCGCCAGCCCCCAGCGGGTCTGGGCCGGCGTGCCGACCGACCAGCTCCGCACCCAGATCGACAAGGCCGTGAAGATCCTGGAAGACCCTGAGCTCAAGAAGAAGCCGGTCGAGCGCCGGGTCGCCGTACGCCAGGTCGCCAACGACATCTTCGACTTCGCGGAGACCGCCAAGCGCTCGCTGGCGCGGCACTGGGCGCCGCGCACGCAGGCCGAGCGGGACGAGTTCGTCAGCCTCTTCTCCGACCTTCTCGAGCGTTCGTACATCGGAAAGATCGAGCTCTACGGCGGCGAGAAAGTCCAGTTCGTCGGCGAGAGCGTCGAGGGCGAGGGCGCGGTGGTGCGCACCAAGCTCATCACCAAGCAGGGCACGGAGATCCCGATCGACTATCGGATGCTCCACCGAGGCGAGAAGTGGCTCGTCTACGACGTCGTGATCGAAGGCGTGAGCCTCATCTCCAACTACCGGACCCAGTTCAACAAGATCATCACGACCTCCTCCTTCCAGGAGCTCATCAAGAAAATGAAGACCAAGCAGGAGGAGTTCATCGGCGAGGACAAGCAGAAGCGGACCTCCCAGCAGTGAGCCTTCCCTGAGGTCGGGCGCCGGTCAGCGCCCGACACCGTTGTCCGGAAAATTTGTCGCGCCGTGTTAGACTTCTACCCGTCAACGCCCCGCTCGACCGACCACTACTGAGGAGGACTCCGTGGGAGCCGTCAGAGTCGCGATCATCGGTGTTGGGAACTGCGCGTCGGCCCTCGTCCAGGGTGTCGAGTACTACCGCAACGCCCCCGACGACGGGTTCATCCCCGGCCTGATGCACGCCCGGCTCGGGGGCTACCACGTCGGCGACATCGAGTTCTCGGCGGCCTTCGACATCGACGAGCGCAAGGTCGGGCGCGATCTCAGCGAGGCCATCTTCCAGGCCCCCAACAACACCGTGAAGTTCGCCGACGTCAAGCCCCTCGGCGTGCCGGTCCAGCGTGGGATGACGCACGACGGCCTCGGCCACTACCTTTCGCAGATGATCAAGAAGGCGCCGGGCTCGACGGCCGACATCGCCGGCACCCTGCGCGACACCCGTACCAACGTCGTCGTCAACTTCCTGCCGGTGGGCAGCGAGATGGCGACCAAGTGGTACGTCGAGCAGATCCTCGACGCCGGTTGCGCCTTCGTGAACTGCATCCCGGTCTTCATCGCCCGCGAGTCCTACTGGCGCCGCCGTTTCGAGGAGCGCGGCCTGCCGGTGGTCGGCGACGACGTGAAGTCGCAGGTGGGCGCGACGATCATCCACCGCGTGCTCACGAAGCTCTACAACGATCGCGGCGTACGGCTGGACCGCACCAGCCAGCTGAACTTCGGCGGCAACACTGACTTCTACAACATGCTCGAGCGCGACCGGCTGACCTCGAAGAAGATCTCCAAGACGGACTCGGTCCGGTCGCAGCTCGGCCACGAGCTGCCCGCCGAGGCGGTCCACATCGGTCCGAGCGACTACGTACCGTGGCTCGCGGACCGCAAGTGGGCCCACATCCGGCTCGAGGGCTCCGGCTTCGGCGACCAGCCCATCAACGTCGAGCTGAAGCTCGAGGTGTGGGACTCGCCCAACTCTGCCGGGGTCGTCATCGACGCCATCCGCTCCTGCAAGCTGGCACTGGATCGCGGGATCAAGGGCGCCCTCTATGCTCCGTCGGCGTATCTGATGAAGTCGCCGCCCGAGCAGTGGGCCGACGACACCGCCCGGCAGCGGCTCGAGCGGTTCATCGCCGGCGACGAGTAGGTGCCGGTCGCCGCGCTGATCGGTCGTCCGCTCCGCGCGCTGGCATATCTGGCTTGCGCGCGGCCGCTGGCGACGGTGTTTCTTGCGCTCGCGCTGGCGGTCGCGTCGGTCATCTACGCGCTCTCCTCTCTCACCTTCGCCACCTCGACGCGCGCGCTACTGCCGCCGGGTCAGACCTATGTCGAGCGCTACACCCAGTACGATCACGAGTTCGCCGACCTCGACAGCATCGCCGTCGTCGTCGAGGCCCCGTCGCTGCCGGAAGCGACGCTCTACGCGAATCGCCTCGTGCGCCAGCTGCGCGCCGAGAACGTGCCGCTCAAGCAGATCGCGTACCGGATCGATCCCAAGCAGTTCGAGGGCCGCGGCCTGCTGTACCTGTCCAAGGAGCGGCTCGCCAACATCCGCGACGCGATCTTCGACTACCAGGAGTTCATGGAGGCGTTCGCGGCCCGCCCGACGCTCGACCAGCTGGCCGACGGGATGGCCACGCAGATCGCGACCGCCTTCGTTTCGAACTTCATCGACCTCGGCCTCTCCGACGGCAAGGGCGCCTCCGACCTCAAGTTCGTGCAAGACCTCGTGGCCCTCATCGGCACGCGGCTGGACCGGCCCGGCCCGTACAAATCGCCGTTCGGAACGCTCTTCGCCGTCCCCGGCGCCGACAATCCGGGCGCCGGCTACTTCCTGTCCGAAGACCAGCGCCTGCTCTTCATCCTGGCCGAGCCCGAGACCCAGAAGGGCAGCTTCACCGGCGACCAGCGCGCCATCGAGGGTATTCGCGGCGCGATCGCGTCGCTCAAGCGCGAGTTCCCCGAGGTCGCCGTCGGCGTGACCGGCAAGCCGGCGCTGCAGAACGACGAGATGGTGGCCGCCTTCCGCGACAGCGAGCGCGCGACCCTGCTCGCGTTCGCGCTCACCCTAGGCCTGCTGCTCGCGGCGTTCGTGCGATTCGGCAAGCCCGTGCTGATGCTCCTGGTCCTCACCACGAGCCTCTGCTGGTCGATCGGCGTCGCCACGCTCGTGATCGGGCATCTGTCGCTGTTCTCGGTCATGTTCATCTCGATCGTGATCGGCATCGGCATCGACTACGGGATCTACTTCCTCTTCCGCTACGAGGAAGAGCTGTTCCTGGGCCGCAACCTCACGGAAGCGATCGAGATCACCGCGGCCCGCAGCGGCCCGGGCATGCTGCTCGGCGCGGTGACCGCGGCCGGCACGTTCTACGTGCTTTGGCTGACCGACTTCCGCGGAGTCCGCGAGCTCGGCTTCATCGCCGGCACCGCGCTCGTCCTGGCGTGGCTCGCGATGATCACCGTGCTCCCGGCGGTCCTGGTGCTCGTCGACCGTCGTCACGCCGAGCGGCCGGCCGGCGCGATCCCGCGCGCGATCGCGCTCGAGCGTATGCACGTGCCGTTCGTCGAGCGCCTGGCCTCGTATCCCAAGACCGTCCTCGTCATGGCGGCCGTGCTGACCCTGGTCTCCGCCTGGGGCTTGCGCTACATCCAGTTCGACTACAACCTGCTCAACCTTCAGGCGTTCGGGACCGAGTCCGTCGTCTGGGAGAAGCGCATCCTCGCGACGGCCGGGCGCTCCGGGTTCACGGCGCTGGCCAGCGCCGACTCACTGGACGAGCTGCGCCAGAAGTACCACGCGTTTCGCGCGCTCAAGAGCGTCTCCGAGGTCGACTCGGTGCTGCTGCTCATCCCCGAGGACCAGCCCGAGAAGCTCAAGATCATCGGCGACTTCGCGCCCCTGGTGGCGCCCGTCCGGATCGGGCGGGCGACGGCGGTCGACCCCGCGCGGCTGGCCGACTCGCTCGGCACGCTCAAGCGCCGCTTCGACATTGCCAGTAACGAAGCGCCCGAGGGTGACGTGCGCACCAAGCTCAAGCTCGTCGCCGAGGATCTCGGGCGGCTGGTCGTCAGGATCCGCCAGAGCGACCCCCAGGTGAGCGCGCCGGCGCTGACACATCTTCAAAATCAGATCTACGGGGATTTCGTCCGGAGCTTCCAGCGACTTCAAGACAACCTCTCGCCCAAGCCGATCGGGCTCGCCGACGTGCCCAAGGAGATGCGCGCGAAGTTCATCAGCGACGGCGGGCGGTTTCTCCTGCAGATCCACCCCGGGGTCGACATCTGGGACCGCGAAGGCGCCGCGCGCTTCGTCGCCGATCTGCGCTCGGTCGATCCGGACGTGACGGGTACGCCCGTCATCACCTACGAGGCGCTCCATCTGATGGAGCGCGCGTACCGGCAGGGCACGATCTACGCGATCCTGCTCGTCACCCTGGTCACGGCACTCACCTTGCGGCGAATGCGCGAGACGGTGCTGGCGCTGCTCCCGCTCGGGCTCGGTCTCATGTGGGCCTTCGGGCTCATGTACTTCTTCGGGCTCCAGTTCAACATGGGCAACGTGTTCGGCCTGCCGCTCATTCTCGGCGCGGCGGCCGAGTACGGCCTGAACATCGTCCTGCGCTTCATGGAAGGCCGCGACCACGGCGGGCCGCTGATTGCGCGCTCCACGATGATGGCCGTCCTGGTCAGCGGACTCACCACCATCGTCGGCTTCGGCAGCCTGATGATCGCCGACCACCGCGGCATCTTCGGCCTCGGCCTCCTCCTGACCCTCGGTACGATCACCAGTCTGATCGCCGCTCTGGTCGTCCTCCCCGTCCTCCTCCGAATGGTCCCCGCCCGCACCCCGTCACCGACCGATCGACCGACGGACCCCCAGCCCCACCCCTTCGCCACGGCCACCCGCGACTAGCCCCCCAAGCCTCAATTGCTCGGCACCGCCACCAGCGACTAGTTCGCCCTCGAGCCGCTTCGCCGCCGCGCCACTCAGCACTCGACCCCTAAGCTCAACGCCGTTCCCCCCAACCGCGAATATGACCGCGGACGCAACACCGGGCCGGCGGTGGGCCGTGGGTGGGGGAAGGGGTTGCGCGACCCGTTCCCACCCAGCGTCGGCGGACGTTACGCACCCAGATGGAGCCCAGACGAGTGGGGCAGTGCAAGCGTGCCGCGTGGTCGCGCGACCCCTTCCCCCACCCGCGGCCCGCCGTCGGCCCGACGCTACGCCTGAGAAACCTCTACGAGGTTGGAATGGAAAGCAGGCCCCCCGCCGAGATCCGTGACGCGATCGCTGGTGAGCACGTTGACGCCGAGCCCGCCCGGTGAGAAGCGGTGCCACCAGATGCCCTCGATCACGACCACACCCGGCCGCGTGGCGTCGGTGATGCGCGCCGTGAATCGCGCGGCGCCGCGCGGGCTCTCGACGCGCACGCTGTCGCCGTCGCCGATGCCGCGCGCGGCGGCGTCCGTGGCCGCCAGCATCGCGATCGGTACGCCCTGTCGCCGCCTGAGCCGCTCGGATTGGCTGAACGACGAGTTCAGGAAGAACCGGTTGGGCGGCACAATGCACTGCAGCGGGAAGCGCGCCGTCAGCCCGCGATTGCCGGGGCCCTCGCTGAGCGGCACATACGTCGGCAGCGGCGCCAGCCCCAGGCGCTCGAGCCACGGCGAATAGAATTCCACCTTCCCTGACGGCGTCGGCGCGCCGTCCGCGAAGGGCATATAGGGCTGGGGCAGCTCCGCCCTCGCCCACCCGTCTCGCGCGAGCCGCTCCCACGTGATCCCGCGGACACTGGCGTCGCCCTTGGACAGGAATTCTCGGATCAGCGCCTCGTCGCCCTTCGCGTAGTGCCCCTCCGCCGCGCCCATCGCGCGGGCCAGGAGGCCCATCACTTCCCAGTTCGACTTCGCCTCGCCCTGCGGCGGCAGCACGGGCTGTGCGAGCTGCAGGGTGAGCTGGCCGAACGAGCGATAGAGATCGAGGTGCTCCATCGACGTCGTCGCCGGCAGCACGATGTCGGCGTAGTGCGCCGTGTCGGTCATCACCTGCTCGTGGACCACCGTGAACAGATCCTCGCGCGCCAACCCGCGCAGCACGAGCCTCTGGTCCGGGCAAACGGCGGCGGGGTTCGAGCTATAGACGTAGACACCCCGCACGGGCGGCGTCATGGCCGGATCGGTCAGGGCCCGCCCGAGCTGGATCATGTTGATGATCCGCGGGGCCGGCGTGGGCATAAGGTCCGGGCGCTCGAGCACGGAGTAGTCGAAGCCGAACGCGCCGCCGGTCGAGAGCAGCGCGCCGCCGTTCGGGTCGGCGTAGGCCCCGGTGAGCGCAGGCAGGCACGCGAGCGTCCGGCACGTCATCGCCCCGTTCTCGTGGCGCGAGAGCCCGATGCCGACCCGAATGAACGTCCGGGGCGACCCGCCGTAGCGGCGCGCGAAGCGGACGATCGTGTCGGCGTCGAGCCCCACGATCGGCGCAACCGCGGCGGGCGAGTATGCGCGTAGGTGCTCGGCCAGCCGCTCGAAGCCCACGGTCGCGCGCTCGATGTAGGCGCGGTCGATCCGCTCTTCGGCCACCAGCACATGCATGACCGCGAGCGCCAGGGCGGCGTCGGTGCCCGGCCGCACCATCAGGTGCTCGTCGGCATTCTCGGCCGTCGGCGTCCGGTAGGGATCGATCGCAACCACGTGGGCACCGCGAGCCCTCGCCTGCTTCACGAGCGTCATCACATTGATCGTCGAGTACGACGCGTTCACGCCCCAGAGCACGACCAGGTCCGCCCCGACCATCTGCTCGGAGTCGTTGCCGGTGACGGCGCCCACGGTCGCGCGCCAACCGGCGTAGGCGGTCGTCACACAGATCGTGCGGTCGAGCCGGCTCGCGCCGAGCGCGTGGAAGAGCGGATGGCCGGCGTAGTACTGTACCTGCCCCATCGAGCCCGCGTACGAGAAGGGCAAGATTGCCTCGGCGCCGTCCGTCGCGATGATCGCTCGCCACCGCTCGGCGATCGTCGCCACGGCCTCGTCCCACGAGATCGGGGCGAAGTCGCCGGCGCCTTTCGGCCCCACCCGGGAGAGCGGCATCAGCACGCGCAGCGGCGAGTGCACGCGCTCGGCGTACTCGCGCACCTTGCCGCAGATGACGCCCCGGGTGAACGGATGGTCCGGGTTGCCGGTGACGGACTTAAGCCGGCCGCCGTCGACGGTCACGACGAGGCTGCAGCACGACGGGCAATCGTGAGGACAAACCGACAGCATGGAGTCCGGCCAAAGGTATCATGGCCAAGGATGCGGGCTTGGCTCGCGCAGCTCAACCCGTTCAGGACACGAGAGACCAAGCGGCTCGCACTCCTCTTCGGCGTCGTGTATTTCGCCCAGGGCATGTGGTATCTGCCCGAGCAGACGATCACGATCGTCCTCAAGGACCGCGGTCTCAGCGCCAGCCAGGTCGCCGACTTCCTGCTGATCGCGTGGCTGCCGTGGTTCGTGAAGCCGATCTACGGGCTCCTGTCCGACTTCGTCCCGCTCTTCGGTCGGCGGCGGCAGAGCTATTTCCTGCTCACCTCGGCGGCGGCGGGGCTCGCCGGTCTCGTGCTGGCGTTGGGCAACTGGATCGCGACCGGACAGGTCTGGACGTTCAACGTGCTCGGCCTCACGACGTTCACTGTCGTCGAGGGCTTCGCGCTCTACTTCCTCATGGCGCTCGGCCTGGCGTTCACCGACGTGCTGACGGACGCGATGATGGTCGAGAGCGGTCGGCCCCTGCGTCTCACCGGCGCCTTTCAGTCGGTCCAGTGGGCCTGCATCACGCTGGCGTCCGTGCTGGTGGGCGAGCTCGGGGGCCAGCTCGCCGAGACGCGCAGCCTCCGCACGGCCTTCCTCCTGGCGGCGTGCTTTCCCTTGATGTCGCTCAGCATGGGGCTCACGTTCGTGCGCGAGACGCCGGCGCGCGCGAGCCGCGCGGCGTTTCTCGAGACGTGGCGGGCGATCCGCGCGGCCCTCGGAGGCCGCGAGATCTGGCTGGTCGCCGGCTTCATCTTCTTCTACTGGTTCAGCCCGTCCTTCGGGCCCGCGTTCCTCTACTACCAGACCGACGCGCTCGGGTTCAGCCAGCAGTTCATCGGACGGCTGGCAGCGCTGGGCTCGGTGACCGGCGTCGTGGGGGCCCTCCTGTACGCGCCGCTGTCACGGCGCGTCTCGCTCAAATCGCTCATGCACCTCTCGATCGCGCTGGGCACGCTCTCGACCTTCAGCTACCTCTTGTATCGCGACGCGGCGTCGGCCCTGATCATCACCGTCGTGTTCGGTGCCATCGGCATGATCTTCAACCTCGCGTTCCTGGATCTCGCCGCCCGATCGTGTCCCCCGCGCGTCGAGGCGACCTTCTTCGCCGCGCTCATGTCGGTCCTCAACGCGGGCACCAAGCTGTCCGAGAACGTGGGCGCCCGCCTCTACGAGGTGGTCGGCTACGAGTGGCTGGTCTGGATCGGCGCCGCGATGACGGCGCTCACGTGGCTTCTGATGCCGCTGGTCAAGTTCGACCAGATCGACGCGCGAGCGCACGAAGAGGGGACAACGACCGCGGAGACGCCGGCCGCCTCCTAAGCTTCCGGGTCCGGCTGGTCGGGCATGCCTCGCGCCGCCGCCGAGTAGCCGCGCCGCAGCCAGCGCACCGCCCGCCCCATGTCCTCGACGCCCTCGACGTCGAGCTCGATCCATCCCTTGCGGGAGAAGCGCCGGTGCGGGCGCACGCGGCTGTCGCCCAGCGCGCGCCGCTGGTCGTCGGCGGTGAGGCGGATCCAGAGATCGCGTTCCTTTTCGCGCACGGGGAAACACGCGAAGAGCGTCTCGCCGACGAAGTAGCCCCACCGGCCGAACATCGGCGTGATCCGGACGCCCGGCCAGCGCGCGAGCGTCTCGTTCAGACGCTGCGCGGGCCCGCTGCCGCCGCGCTCGAGCGCGCGACGGGTCTTGCGGCCCTTGCCCATACCGCGAAATCGTCTGACCATTCCGGAAAGCCGCGGGCATTCTGCCATTGACAGCCGCGAGGTCGCCATGCGAAAAGTTTGAATCTCATGTCGACGCGAGTGAAGTTCGCCCCGGTGGAAGGGGCGGCGACGC
>Ga0066388_100003193_pt1 | contig 10485 bp, 10 predicted proteins | sample PanSoiMetaGPlot6_FD_64539 | JGI IMG/M metagenome (GOLD analysis project Ga0066388, IMG submission 64539) | Tropical forest soil microbial communities from Panama analyzed to predict greenhouse gas emissions - Panama Soil - Plot 6 (Hybrid Assembly) | ecosystem: Environmental > Terrestrial >... | reverse complement strand
ACGAGCCCGACGCTGATCGCGCCGTGGGCCGCCGTGATCTGGGGCGTGTTGGGGCTGCTCTACATGCTGGCGGTCAAGGGGCGGCAGCCCGCGAGCGTCGCTCTGCCCGAGCTTCGGACGCATCAGGAGTAGCGAGGAGACAGGCCTACCATCCAGGAGATGACCGAGCCCGAACGACCGCTGCGCCTCGACGCGACGCGCGAGGAGGCGCTCGAGCACGCGACGAAGCTTGTCGCCGAGGCGTGGCGGTCGTTCGATCGGTTCCGCCCCGAGGAGCCGCCGCTGGACGAACGGGTCCAGGACCTGATCCGAGCCGGTCTCCCGCAGGATCCCGTCCCCGTCCATCAGGCGCTCGACGACGCGGCGAGGATCCTGGACGAGTCGATCGCGCAGCCCCGGCCGCGCTACTTCGCCTTCATCGGCTCGAGCGGTCTCGAGATCGCCACGGTGGGAGACCTCCTCGCGCAGACGTACGACATCAACCTGGCGGTCGATGCGCGCGCGGCCACCGTCGTGGAGCACCAGGCCGTGCGGTGGATCGCCGAGTTCGTCGGCTATCCCGCCGCGGGGGGCGCCTTCACGAGCGGCGGCACGATCAGCAACCTGACGGCGATCGCCGCCGCGCGCGAACGCGCCGTCCCGGGCTCGCGCCACCGCGGTCTGGCGGGGTCTCGGACGGCCGTCTACTGCTCCCGTGAGGTGCACTACTCCGTGACGAGGGCCGTGGAGCTCCTCGGCATCGGCTCGGAGAACCTCCGCGCGATCCCGCTCGACGATGGCCGACGCATGCGACCGGCGCTGCTCGCCGATGCGATCGATCGCGATCTGGCGGGCGGGGTCAGCCCGGTCGCGGTCGTCGCGACGGCCGGGACCACCCTCACCGGCGCGGTCGATCCGATCGACGCGATCGCCGACGTGTGCGAGGAGCGTGGGGTGTGGCTGCACGTCGACGGCGCGTACGGGTTGCCCGCGGCCGCCTGCCGGCCCGAGGCATTCGCGGGTCTGGACCGGGCGGACTCGTGCTCGGTCGATGCGCACAAATGGCTCTACGTCCCGAAGGCGTGCGGCGTCGCGATGTGCCGCCACGAAGGGGCGTTCGCGGGTGCGTTCGCGCACGAGGAGGGATACCTCCCGCACCAACGCCACGAGCTGCATGCCGCCGACGTGACGCTCGAGTACTCACGCCCGTTCCGCGCGCTGAAGGCGTGGCTCGCGTTCCGGGCCCACGGGGCGCGGCAGTTCCGCGAGGCGATCGAGCAGAACCTCCGTGAGGCCGAGCTCCTGTACGGGGCGGCGGCATCCGCCGGCGACTTCCAGGTGATGGGGGAGCCGCCGCAGCTGTCGGTGGTTCCGTTCCGCCACGTCGTCCCGGGCGTCGACGTGAACGCGCACAACGCCGCGCTCGCCGAGGCGATCCTCCAGGACGGGCGGATCTACCTCGCATCGGCGCTGATCGACGATGAGGTCTGGCTCCGGCCGTGCTTCGTGAACTTCCGCACGACCGAGGACGATGTCCTCGCGATCCTCGAGGTGGCACGGGAGCTCGGTTCGCGCGTGACTCGGGAGGCTCCGTGAGCGACGGACTCCTCCCGGCCGAGCGGATGGTCCAGCAGCAACTCGGTCACCTCCCCCTGGATTTCCGCGCGATGTGGGCGATCTCGAACGTCTTCCGGAGCTCCGCGGCGATCCGGCGGCACATGGAGGCGAAGGTCCTGGCTCGCGACCGGCTCTCCTGGACGTCGTTCGTCGGGCTGTGGGTCCTGTGGGTCTGGGGCGAGCTGGACGCGCACGAGTTCGCGGACGCCGTCGGGATCAGCCGCCCGACGGCGACGGGGGTGCTCCGCACACTCGAGGGCCGAGGATGGACCGAGCGGCGCAGGAACCCGACGGACGGACGAGGGATCCGGGTGTCCTTGACGTCGAAGGGGCGGGCGAAGATCGAGGACCTGTTCCCGCGCTTCAACGCCGAGGAGGCCGCCCTCGCCTCCGCGCTCACGAAGCAGCAGCAGGAGCAGCTCGCAGCGGTCCTGCGACGCCTGCTGCTCGCGGTGGCGCCCACCGACGGATCCGACGTCACGACGGGCTGAGGATGCCGGCTCGGCTCGTCCTGGTGTTGAGCGAGAACTGGACGCTCGTCGACCCGCGGGATCTCCCCGCGCTCGTCCGCCTCGCTGCCGAAGCGGAGGAGGCCGGGTTCGACGCCGTGATGGTGAGCGAGCACGTGGTGCTGGGACCGACGTCGGACGCGGACGGTCTGCCGATGAACCCTCGCGACTACGCGCTCCCCGGCAACCAGGATCCCGTGACGCCCTGGCCGAGCTCGTTGCTGCTGCTCGCGGCCGTGGCGTCGGCGACCGAACGGATCCGGCTCGTCGCGGGGGCCGTGATCCCGCCGCTGCGGCACCCGTTGCTCCTCGCGAAGGAGCTCGCGACCCTCGATCTGCTGTCGCGGGGCCGGCTCGTCGTGCAGCCGACCGTGAGCTGGCATCGGGAGGAGTACGAGGCGCTCGGGGTCCCGTTCGAACGACGCGGCGAGCTCCTGGACGAGCACCTGGCCGTCTGGCGGCTCGCATGGAGCGGGAGCCCCGCTTCGTACGAGGGCCCGAACTACCGGTTCGGCGAGGTCTACGTCGAACCGAAGCCGTTCCGGGCGAGCGGCCCGCCGCTCTGGTTCGGCGGGGCGCACCTCCACGAGCGGTTGATCGACCGGCTCGTACGGTACGGGAGCGGTTTCAACCCGTTGGGTCGTCCGGAGCTGGGTGAGCTCGAGCGGCTCTTCTCGGCGATGACCTCGGCCGGTCGCGATCCGGCGGAGATCGAGCTCGTGGGTGGCACGCGAGGCTCCTTCCGAGACGCCACGGACGTGGCCGACCTGGATGCCGCGCTGGCGTCGGTGCCCGAACAGGTCGCGGCGGGGTACGGCACGATCTGCATCAAGCCGTCGCAGTTCACCGACGACCTTCGGGCCGTCGGTTCGTTGTGCCGCGAGATCGTGGAACGCCTCGCGAAGCTGACGGGCTGATCCTGAGTGTGCCGACCACATCGCCGGGAGCGTCGGCGCAGTGTGGTCGTCTTCGTAAGCCATACGCCCTTGGAAGGGGTTCATGAGGGCGATGAATGGACCGCTTCACGCACTGCCCAACGACGACGTCGATAGGGATCACGCGCGCGCGGTCTCCGTTGGAGCCACGTTCGAGGAGTTCTTCCTCGACGAGCGGTCGCGGCTGTTCGGAATGCTCATCATCGTCACGGGCAACCGAGCGGAGGCCGAAGAGGTCGTTCAGGACGCGTTCCTCAAGGTCTGGGAACGGTGGGACCGAGTGGCTGCCATGGACGAACCGGTGGGTTTCCTCTACCGGACGGCCTTCAACCTCTACCGGAAGCGCCTCCGGCGCGCCGCGGTCGCCATCCGGAAGGCGGTCGACCTCCTCCCGGACGTCGACGAGCTGCGCGATGTCGAGACGAAGGACGAAGCGGTTCGGCTGCTGGGCCGACTGACACCACGTGAGCGCGCAGCGATCGTCGTGACGGCGTACCTCGGGTACTCGAGCGAAGAAGCGGGCCGATTGCTTGGGATCCGCGCACAGACGGTTCGCGTACTCACCAGCCGAGCTCGCGCGTCGCTGAGAGCCGTCGAGGGGGATCCGTCGTGATCGACGAACGCGACCTCGTTGAACGTGCCATCAGGACGCTCGCCACGGACGAACCCAACATCGAGCGACTTCGTCGTCGTCGGGACCGGAAGCATCGCAACCAGCGGATCGCCGCGGGTGTTATGGCTGCAGTCGTCGTCGCGACGGTGGTCGGGGCCGCGATCTTCGGTTACATGAGGTCTCCCAAGCCGCTCGGGCGCGGCCTCGGCCCCGCGTTCCGCCACCATGGAGAGGTGCTCGAACACGGTCATGATGGACGGCTCGAAGTGGTCGATCCGAGCACCGGGGAGTTCCGGGTGCTGATCGACTCGCGGGTCGGAGATGCCGCGTGGTCGCCGGATGGCACCAGGTTGGCCTATACCATCCCGTGCGCCGCAGGGAAGGATGATCCAGATCCCTGCGCGCGAGGAGCGAGTCGGAGCGCCGGTCTCTGGCTGAAGACGGCGGTTGACGATCCCGTCCAACTCGTCTCCTGGTACCGGGCCACCGGTCGGCCGGGGGTGACGTTCGCCTGGTCGCCGGATGCGACCCGGATCGCGTATGCCCGCTCGGGGATCGACGCGGGTCTCTACGTCGCGAACGCGGACGGGACTCAGCAGACCCTCGTGACCGCGACGGCGGATGACCCAGGCGAGCTGATGCCGCCTTCGTGGTCGCCTGATGGCAGGAACATCGCGTACTCGAGGTACCACCACGTCTCTATCGTCCCCTTGGACGGAGGGGCTGCGACGGAAGTCACCGAAGCCGGATAGAACCCCGTCTGGTCACCCGACGGGACGCGTCTGGCCTTCGTCACACGCCTGGGCATCGGTGTGGTGGACGGTGACGGGACGGGCTTCATCCGAGTGGGAGACGGCGGCTACGAGTTCGCGTGGTCTCCTGACGCGACCCACATCGCGTACCACGTTGCGAGTCGTCCGACGCCGGGCGGTGACTTCCACGAGGAACTCTGGGTCGTGTCCCGGGACGGCTCTGATCCCGTGAGCGTCCTGCCGCACGGCTGTTGTCCGGGAGGCATCGCGAGCGGCAGCCTCGCGTGGTCTCCCGACGGAGCACGTGTCGCGTTCTACGACGCGGGTGCGGACGACGGTCGCTGGGTCGTGACGGCCGCTGTCGGAAGCGATACCGACCGAAGTCTTGCCGATCTCGACCACATCGGCGCGGCGGAGTGGCTGACGTGGCAGCCGTGCTTGTGTACGGCTGGACGACTCTCACTGTGGAGACTCGGGCCTCAAGAGCAGGCCGGATAGAGCGACACAACGTTTGTGCGTGACGGAACGGGGCCAGGAGGGATACTCGCCATGAAACGTCTGATCGTGCTGATCACTCTCGCCGCTACGAGTTGGCTGGGGCTGGCCGGCGTCACGGGTCCGGTCGAAGCGAAGGCACCTGGGCCGAACGGTCGGATCCTGTTTCAGCGACTCGTGGTCGAGGTTTCGAAGAACCGCGTCGAGGTCTTCAAGAGGTACACGTACACGGCGAACCCGGACGGGGGCGACGTGCAACCGCTCACCCCGAATCCGCTGTGCTCGGACCTCCACCGCGGGCAGTGCACAGCCGAGGCAGCTCAGTGGTCGCCCGATGGCAGCGAGGTCCTGGTGCAGGCCGACCTCTGCGGTCTTCGGAACTGCGCGGCGCTCATCGTCAACCCGGACACCGGCGTGGCACGGACCCTCCCCGAGACGGATCCAACGCGTCCCGTCCACTGCCTCACGTGGTCTCCGGATGGCTCCAGGCTCGCGTGCGTGCTCGATCCGTTCGACTCCGGCCTCGACCCGAGCCTCGCCGGCATCTACACGATCCGGTCCTCCGACGGAGGTGACCTGAAGAGGATCACGAACTTCCTCGCGTTCCCGGCGGACTACTCGCCGGACGGGCGGTGGCTCGTCTTCCAGACCTCCGACGAGGAGGAGCAGGGGCACCTGTCGGTGATCAAGCTCGATGGGAGCGGCTTGACGCCGATCACCCCGCCCGACTTCCAGGTGAACCCCGGCATCGGCGTGAGCTGGTCACCCGACGGCAGGAGGATCCTGCTCTCCGGCGTGTTCGGGGAGTCCGGCCGGAGGGGGGCGTTGTGGACCGTCAGGCCGGACGGGACCGGCCTGGAGCAGGTCCCGATCCCCGGCTGCGGCGGCCCCGTCGACGATCCGACGGCGCTCGGCTGCCTCAGACCTGCTTGGTCGCCCGATGGGACCAAGATCGTGTTCGATGCTCGCGGGAGCCAGAAGCGACACGTCTACACCGCGAACGCCGACGGGAGCGGACTCACGCAGGTCACGAGCTCGGGCCTTACGGAGATGGACGCGGACTGGGGAACACACCAACCTTCGTCGTAGGGCATCAACGAAGAGATGGCACATGGCCTGTCCCCGCCGCGGTGGGGGCGGGCTTCGTGCTGCGCGCTCGCCGGCTCGCATACCATCTGCCGCGATCGATCATCGGATCATCGAGGGAGGACACCGTGGACGGGAATCGCGTGGCCGAACGCCGCGAGAGCCCCGCCTGGATCCTGGGCGTGGTCGGCGCCGGCCTGGGCGTCGTGGGCGGTTTCCTGCACTTCTATCAAGGGAGCTCCTTCCACTGGCTCGACTTCGGTGGCGAGTTCTCGACGAACCTCCCCATCCTCGGTGCGCTGGTCCGTGGGCTCGTCGCGCCGGCGCTCGTCGTGTGGGCCGCGTACCTGGGGATCGGCGGGAGAGGGCGGGTCGCGGGGCCGTTGATGCTCGGCGCCGGTGCGGTGTGGCTCGCCTGGATGCTCCAGCTCTGGATCGACTACGCGAGCGGGGACTCCGCCCAGAGGGCGGGCCTCGGGCTGTTCGTGATGATCCTCGGCGCGGCGCTCAGCGTCGCGGGCGGACTGATGGGGACGCTCCGAGCCCTCCGAGTGCCCGAGTAGGCCGGGTCAGGGTTCGTCGAACGCGAGAGAGGCCGCGTCCACGGCCGTCGCGCCACCGTCCGCGACCAGGACCGCGCCGTTCACGATCGAGGCCTCGTCGCTCGCCAGGAACAGGCAACATGCCGCGATCTCTCCGGGGGTCGCCGGGCGTCGCAGCGGCACCCGGGCGGTCGCGAGCAGGTAGGCCTCGCTCCGCGTGGTTCCGTGTTTCGCGGCGAGTTCGTCCATGTCGTCGTCGGCCATCGGCGTCTCGACCCAGCCGGGACACACCGCGTTCGTACGGATCCCGCGCGGACCGAAGTCGACGGCCAGGCTGCGTGTGAGGCCGAGGAGGGCGGCCTTCGATGCGACGTACGCCGCCGAGCTCGTCGAGGCCACGAGCGCCGAGACGCTCGACATCAGCACGATCGAGCCGCCCCCGCGCCTCGTGAGGGAGGGGATCGCGGCGCGGACGAGCCGCAACGGCCCCGACAGGTTCACGGCCAGCGTTCGCTCCCAGGTCTCGTCGTCGGCTTCGGCGGCCGTGCCGCCGAAGCCGACCCCCGCGTTCGCGACGACGATGTCGAGGCCGCCGAACGACCGTTCGGCGGCCTCGACCGACGCGACGGCGTGCGCGGGGTCTGCGGCCTCACCGGGGACGGCGACGCCGCCGACCTCCTCCGCGACCTCCCGGATCGGCCCCGGTCGCCGGCCGGTGACGACCACGTGCGCGCCCTCGAGCGCGAACACCCGCGCCGTGGCGGCACCGATCCCGGTGCCGCCACCGCTCACGATCGCGACCTTGCCCTCGAGCCTCATCGAGCCGCTCAGTGGAACGGGAGGTAGTACTCGAGCTCCCACGGCGTGACGTCGGTCGTCCCGGGATCGGCGCCGGAGGCTAGGTACCGCTCCCACTCCGCACGCTTGAGGATCGTGAAGGCGCCGACGAGCTCGGGGCCCACCGCGGCGACGAGCTCGGTGTCGGCGGCCAACGCGTCGAGCGCCGCGTTCAGGTTCGGCGGGATCCGGACCTCGGTGTTGGGGTCCTCGCCGGGCGGCTGGGGCGGCGGGAGCAGCAGGTCGTGCTCGACCCCCAGCCGCGCGGCGTGCAGGATCGTCGCGGCGGCGAGGTACGGGTTGGCGGCCGCGTCCGACGTCCGTTGCTCCAGCCTCGTCCCCTGCCCTCGGGACGGCGGGACGCGGACCGTGACCGATCGGTCGTCGTGTCCCCAGTTGGCCCAGTAGCCGTTCAGCATGTCGGGCTGGAGCCGCTTGTACGCGTTCACGTGTGGGGCGAGCAACGCCGCCATCCCCTCGTGGTGCGCCAGCAGGCCGGCGATGCACCTCCGGGCGAGATCGGAGAGCCCCTCCGGGTCGTTCGGATCGTGGAAGGCGTTCGACCCGTCGGGTCGGCGGAACGAGAGGTTCACATGGAGGCCGCTCCCTCCTCGGTCGCCGAGCGGGCGACCCAGGAACGTCGCGAGCTTCCCGCGGCGCTCGCAGATCTCCCGGACCAGCAGCTTGAACAGGAACGACTCGTCCGCGGCGGGGATCGCGTCGGCGTAACGGATGTTGACCTCATAGGCCGCGTTGTCGTACTCGCTGGACCAGCTCTCGACCGGGAATCCGCACGACAGCGCGGCGTCGACGACGCTGTCGATCGTCCCGGTGGGGTCGACGGACATGCCGGTCCCATACACACGGTGCCCGGGGATCGAGACGGGCTGCCACCCGCCGTCGGCGTCGGGTTCCAACAGGTAGAACTCGAGCTCGAAGGCGACCTGGGGCTCCAGGTCCATCGCTCGCCACGCCGCACACGCCTCGCGGAGCGCCTGGCGGGTATCCCAGGGCGCCGGTTCGCCGTGGAGCTCGACGTCGGCGATCCCGATCACCGTCTCGGTCTCCCACCCCGGTCGCAACGAGTCTCGGTCCAGGACGGCCTCGACGTCGTGCAACCCCACGTCGAACTGGGTGCGAGGGATGGGCAGGATCTCTTTGTCGTGCGTGAGCGGATAGACGCCGATGCAGAACGCCGCCATGCCCGTCGCGGCCCAGTCCCCGAAGAGGTACTTGCCGCGCTCGAGACCGTGGATGTCGGGGTAGAGGAGCCGGAGGCGTTTGCCCTGCGTATCCATCGGTCCTGAGTGGCCCCCTCGGGTGCGCGTTGCGAGCCGGATCACGCGAGCGGCAAGATACCCCAGCCGAAGGCGCGGAGGAGGGTCGATGACCCTTGGCGTGACCGTAACGCTCGATCAACTCGAGGAGGACCCGTACCCGGTCTACGCTCGGCTCCGGGACGCGGAACCCGTGAGCTGGGTGCCGGCCGTCCAGCTCTGGCTGGTGACCCGGTACGACGACGTCCGGTTCGTCGATCTCACGCCCGATGTCTTCACTGCTCGGACGACGCCGTCGACGCTCAACCGCACGATGGGCGTGAACATGCTCGGATCCGAGGGCCCCGACCAGCAGAGGATCCGCCGGATCACCGAGGGACCGTTCCGGCCGCACGACGTCGAGGATCGGATGCACGGGTCGATCCCCGAGTTGGCCCACGAGCTGATCGACGGGTTCGTCGACCGCGGTGAGGTCGATCTGTTCACGGCGTTCTGCGACCCGATGTCCGTCCGTTCGCTCCGTTCGCTGCTCGGGCTCGATGCGATCCCCTGGGAGGACCTCCTCGCCTGGAACCAGGGGATGATGCCCGGGCTCGCGAACTTCGAAGGCGATCCCGCGAAGCAGGCACCCGCCGACGCCGCCAGCGCCCAGCTCGGTGCGGCGATCGAGCGCGTGCTCGATCGGTTGCAGACCGAGCCGGACGGCTCCGTGGTGTCGTGGATGCTCCATCACGACGGCGACGGCGACCGGATGACCCGGGACGAGATCGTCGCGAACACGAAGCTGATGCTGTCCGGGGGCCTCCAGGAGCCGCGCGACCTGATCGCCCTCGTCGTGTGGGCCCTCGCGTCCCACCCCGACCAGCGGGAGCAGGTCCGGGAGGATCGGTCGCTCGTCCGGCCGGCCGTCGAGGAGACGCTCCGATGGGCCGGGCCCGTCGGCACGTCGACGAGGCAGACCACCACGCAGACGGCGCTCGCCGGCGTGGAACTCGAGGAGGGCTCGCTGATCGGGGCCGTGCTCGCCTCCGCGAACCGCGATCCTCGGCGGTTCGACGACCCCGACCGGTTCGACATCCATCGGAAACAGGGCGTCCACCTGGCGTTCGCGATCGGCACGCACTTCTGCCTGGGGGCGTGGTTCGGGCGGCACCTGGCTCGGGTGTCGGTCGACATCCTGCTGGACCGGCTCCCGAACCTCCGGCTCGATCCCGAGCGTCCGGTGGTGCTCCGGGGATGGGAGTTCCGCGCACCGCTCTCGCTCCACGTCCGGTGGGACCCGTGAGGACCCCACGCTCGCCCGCCCGCGCGGAGACGGTCGGGAGCCTCCTGCGCCCGGCTCCCCTTGCCGCGGCGATCGGCTCCTTCTACGCCGAAGGACACTCCGCCGCCCTCGACGAAGAGCGAGCGAAGGACCCCACCGAGCTCCGGGCGGCCGAGGATGCGGCGATCCGCGACGCTGTGCGCCGGCAGATCGACATCGGGCTGGACGTCGTCACCGACGGCGAGTTCCGTCGCTGGATGTTCATGAACTCGTTCTACGACGCGGTCAGCGGGATCCGCACGGACAAGACGGTGGCGTTCCGCAACGAGCGGGGCGAGGAGGCGACGCTGCGCATCCACGAGGTGGTGGATCTGCTGGAGATCGTGGACTCCCCGGGCGCGAGGGAGGCAACGTTCCTGTCCGCGATCGCCTCCCGGACGCCGTTCAAGGTCACCTTCCCGGCCGCCTCGATCTTCACCCACCCCCTCACGACGGTGACCGGACCGGACGGATCGGGGTACGCGTCGCTCGAGGCGTTCGTCGAACATGCGGTCGAACTGGAGCGGCGGCTCGTCGCCG
>Ga0066388_100003192_pt1 | contig 10486 bp, 13 predicted proteins | sample PanSoiMetaGPlot6_FD_64539 | JGI IMG/M metagenome (GOLD analysis project Ga0066388, IMG submission 64539) | Tropical forest soil microbial communities from Panama analyzed to predict greenhouse gas emissions - Panama Soil - Plot 6 (Hybrid Assembly) | ecosystem: Environmental > Terrestrial >... | reverse complement strand
TCGATGTTCTGGTCACCCCTGGCTGAGCCCACGACTAGCACGCGTAACTCTTGAGGCGGCGCCTACGGGCGCCGCTCTCGTATCCCTCGCCGTCTCGGGCGCGGCGAGCGGACGCCGCACGCGCGGCATTGGCAGGCGCTAATCGAGGCGGCACACCGACGGGCACTTGGCTCGTATGGCCACGACGCCGATGCAGTTGAACCGGGATGCTGTTCGCTCGGCTGGGCCAGTGTTCGAGACGTGGATCTTCGCAGGCCCCAGGCAGCGACCACTCGCCTGGGCCGGCGTTCAGAAGGACACCCTGAACATGCGCACCGGTGAACCTTCCACGGAGGATCCGCTTTCCCTGACACGGGTATGCGGCTAGCTCTCCTCGTGTGGTGCATCGGGAGTCTGGTCGTGAAGCTCTAGAAAGTCGAGCGCCGGGGTCGCGCCCGCAGCTCTGGTATCTAGCTTCCCGTAGGTTGCCGCCAGGTGCTTGCCAAGGCGCGCGAGCTGATGGCTGGTTCCCGCGAGAAGGTTCGCAGCGAGAACGCCGCAGCCGATCATCGGCCCGTCATCGGCGATAGGTGTGCGGCTGATGCCACGCGCGTTCGACTGCGTCGTAAGGTCGCCGCACCAGCGGGATCCGCGTTGAGATCCCAGCATGGCCCACGCCCATGCGCGCTCTTCAAGCGTGTCATAGCTGTACCAGTAGATGAGTTTGAAGCCTTGACTCGACAGCTCCGACGCCAGAGTGACGGCCGAGAGCCCAGGCTCGGTCTCCGCCGACGGGTCGAAGGGGTCGACGTGAACGAGTACGTCCGCAGAATCGCCGGCATAGACCGAGCTGGTGTCGCGAACAGTTACGAGCCCATCTTGGTTGTAGCAGCGAGCGCGGTCGCCGATCCCGAGTCCGTCCGCGGCGCTCCCAACGCTGACAGTGCTCGCGGGATCGAGATCGCAGAAGACGTACTCGGTGTTGCCGAGTACCAGCCGCATGGCGATCAGCGGGGATCCGGGATACATCGGCACGCTCCGAGCAACCTCCCGCGTCACGAGGCGACAGTAGTGCGACTCCGCGAGCACCCGATCGTGACGGCTGGCCTCAAGGAAGCTATAGACGCCATAGCCGCGAGCTCTCGAGGCGGAGAGCGGGTAGCTCGCCGAGCCTGCATGCGTCTCCCAGTAGTGAAGAGGCTGCTCCATGGCGAGCACCTCTGCGAGGACGAGATGCTTCCAGACATCACCAAGGTTCCCGAAGTGTCTGTTCGCCATGCCGGAGTCTGTACCACGTCGCTGGCCTGGGCCAGCGTTCCGGAATGACCCCTGAGCGCGGCACCGTTGGTCCTTCGTTGCCGGGTGGGCGTACGGTCATCTGGTGACGAAGATCGCTGGCTGGTTCTTGGTCGTCGTTTTTGTGCTGGCGGCGCCGGGATGTGGCGGGAGCGGCGGCACAACTCCCACCGAACAAGCCATGCAGGCTCCTCCATGTCCCGAACATCACGCTCCCGGGCACGGTTCGTCGTACGCAGGTAGTTGCAGCTCTCCTGATGGCGCTTGGCGGCTGCGGATCCGCGAGCTTTCAGGATCGCAGAGCAAGCTCTTCCTGACACGCTACGGCCAGAGGTCGGGCATCCCGGTGTACTCGTCCCCGGGCTGCTGCCTTCAGAACATCGCCTGGGCAAAGCCGCACCAACTCTTCTTCATCGACAACTTCCAGGTGATGAGCCTCGACCCGCCATCCCGCACGGCCAGCCAGCTCGCCCAGCTCAACGATCTGGCGCTGACTCCCGACGGCCGTTGGTTCGCCGGTCGCGGTGCAGGACCGCTCGGCTCGAACGTCTATGTCCTGTCTGGCGACGCTCGTACGTGCCTCGTAGTTCCCGGCACCAACGTGAGCGTCCAGGGCTTCACGCCCGACAGTAAGGCGATCATCGTGCTCAGGTACCCGACCAAGCTCATCCAGTACGCGATCTCCTCGCTCCACGGCGGATGCCCAGCCGGTTACAACGGCGTCCTGCTCCACAAAGGCTGACCCAAGTGAGAAGGCGCTCGCCTGGTCAGGCAACAGGTCGCTCCAACGGGCCAGTCTTCCGGAATGACGCCTGCCTGAGCGTTCCAGATCAGCGGTGGGCTTCGCGCGGACCGACATGCTCTTCAAGCCAGAACACGAGCGGCCGAAGACGACGCCACTCCACACGTACCTGTTCGACCGGCTCACGGGTCGAGAGCCAGGAGCCGCTTCCGAGCGAACGTCCGGCGACCAGGGAGCGGTAACCGAGAAGCTCGGTCTCTGCTCGCTTCAGCCGATCGCCTAGAAGCTCGAAGCCGTCCGCGCGTAGCTCTCCGACCGTCGCCTCCAGCCGCGGATCGACCGCGCGCCGGTAGCGGGCGATCTGGTCGGGCGAGCTGCGAAGCCATCCTCCCTCGACCCACAGACCATCAAGGGACAGCGAAACCCCGAAGGCGATGGTGTCAACGACCGGGGCGTATGCCCACTGCTCGACCCAGTAGCGCGGAGATCGATGGAGGCGATAGACCTTGGCCGGACCGAACTCGTCCGCGAGCTCCTCGACAAGCAGACTCATCGGCAGGTAGATCGCGCGGCGGTGCAGTTCCACGTGTTCGCTGACCGTCTCCCACGTCGTGTCCTGCGCGACGGCAGCGAAAAACACTCGCTGCTCATCGGGGAAGCCGTCAAACATGGACACCCACTATCGATGTTCTTTCTATCGAACTACGGCCGAGGAGGGAACGACACGCAGCGCGCCCGAGGAGAGGAACGTCGATTTGGCCAGTGTTCGGGAATGACCCCTGAGCGACGACCGCACTGAAGCGCACCGGAAGAAACCGAAGCCGTCGTCCGTCTAGTAAGACCGCCATTGCCGAGAGATGGCAGGCACTGGAATGCCCATGCTGAACGATCGAGACAGCCGAGCTGAGACCCTAGGGCGTTTGGCGGCGGTCCTCGCGGCTGCGCTGCCTTTGATCGGCCTCGTCTCCTTGCTTTTGCGCACCGAACTCGATCCGCGGATCGAGAACTATCGGGTTCACTTCGTCGTGTTCGGATTTGTTGGTGGTGTCGCGCTGATTCTCGGGTACGCCGCGGGCGAGGCGGCCAATAGGCGCGGAGACGCTCGTGTTCTCCTCCTTTCGCTCGCCTTCATGGCGACCGGCGGCTTTCTGGCTCTGCACGCGCTCGGCACGAAGCAGGTGCTCTTCGATCAGGAGTACTCGGGCTTCATGGTTGCGATCCCGGTTGGGCTGCTCGTCAGCGCCTTGTTTGCGGGCGCCTCGGCGTTCGTCGATGCTCGTCCGGCGTTTGCGGCTGCTTTGATCCGTCGGCGCGCGCTCCTGCGCGCTGCCGTGTTCGCGGCCATCGCCGGATGGTTTCTCTGGACGGTGGCGAAGCTGCCGCCGCTGCGCGGACAGGTTGGAGAAGCAGCGACCGACAGGCTTGTCGTCGCTATCGCGATCGCCGGGACCCTGATCTACGCGGTCAGCGCGGTGCGGTACTGGGTAATTTTCGGCCACCGCCGCAACCTTCTGGCCGGCGCGGTCATCGCTTGCTTCGTCCTGCTCTCCGAAGCGTTGATCGGCGTCGCTGTGACGGGCGAGCGCGGATGGCACGCGAGCTGGTGGGAGTGGCACGGCCTGATCGTGACCGCGTACCTGATCATCGGCGTCGCGGCGCAGCGCGAATGGCGGGACGAGCGATTCCGTGAGCTCTATCTGCCGACGACCCGTGAACGTCGTCAAGTGATAACCGTCCTCTTCGGCGATCTGGTGGGCTTTACAGGCTTTGCCGAACGCTCGTCGCCGGCAGAAGTGGCGGAGGTCCTGCATGCGCACTGGAGCGTCGCCGCACCGCTGATCGTGCGTGACTTCGGCGGCGAGGTTGAAAAGTTCATCGGCGACGGCGTAGCAGCCGTGTTCAATGCCCACGGCGACCAGCCCGACCACGCCGAGCGCGCCGCCCGCGCGGCGCTCGCCTTGCAGGATCGCCTCGCAGATCTGGCTGCATTTCATCCGGACTGGCCGCGGATGCGCGTCGGCGTGAACAGCGGCGAAGCGGTTGTGCGCGAACTCGGAGGCGCGGGCCACGTCGCATACCCGCACATCGGCGACACGATCAACACAGGCGCGCGGCTCGAGAGTGTCGCTCCGGCCGGCGGCGTCCTGATCGGCGTCGAGACCTACGAACAGTTGCCGGAGGGCACCGTCGTCGAACAACGGTCGGGTCTACACGTCAAGGGTAAGAGGGACGCGCTTGACGCCTATGTCCTGCTAGCGCTCCCCTGACTGCAGCGAGTCGCCGGAATCTCATGGCTGCCCGTGGGCGAGGGACGCTCTGCTGGGCCAGTACATCACTTTGACTGTGTGGTTGCTTTGGTTCATGGCCGTGATCATCGCTGCGTGTTCGGTGACTCCGGGTATGAACGCGTTTGAGAGCTTGACGCGGATGGTCGTCGAGTTGGCCCGGCGCCACGAGTAGATCTGCCACGCAAGACCGGCCGTACCGATGACAGCCGCATAAACCGCGATCGCTGTGGTGCCGGACATTCACAGGACCTCCTAGCGACCGGGTCGGACATGGCCCTCGTCCTCCGGTGGCGCGGGGAAGCCCAAATCGCCGAGGAGCGCAGCGACGGGGGTGGGGGTCTGCGCTTTGGGCGCGGGGGCCCGCGGCACCCGAGGCTCCGGCTCACGAGTCCGAACGATGGGACGCAGATAGCTCCGGGGCTAGGGCCGGGTCGGGTGGAGTCTGGGCGAGCGTCCTCTAACCCGGCGGAATGCTGAACAGGACCAGCCTGGCATCCGCGGCCGCTCAAGCAGGATTCGTCCGACCCCGCTCCTAACCTCTCCCCGTGAAGGTCGTAGGCATCGATCCGGGGACTGCTGCTTGCGGGTACGGAATCGTCCACGAAAGCGGAGGCCGCCTCAGGGAGGTGGCCCACGGCTGCTGGTCGACACCGGCCGGCGAGGACACGGTGCTCCGTTTGAAGACGATCTACGACGCCGTCGCGGCGCTCATCGCGGAGCACACGCCGGATGCGGTGGCGCTCGAGGAGTCGTACGTCGGCGCCGACGCCCGCATCGCGCTCTCCGTCGGACAGGCACGCGGCGCCGTGCTCGTCGCGGCCGCCAACGCGGGAGTCGCCTGCCGTGAGTACGCGCCCGCCCGGGTCAAGCAGGCGATCTGCGGCTACGGCCGCGCCGAGAAGGCACAGATGCAGCGGATGGTGAAGATGCTCCTCTCGCTGTCCGAGCTCCCGACCCCGAACCATGCCGCCGACGCGCTCGCCGTCGCGATCTGCCACGCGCTCTCACCGCCGCTGCTGCGCCTCGAGGCGGCAGGATGAGCCCTCCGGCCGCATCCTCAGGCCTCCCGCCCGCGATCACGCATCGCGCTGCGGCGTCCTCAATCGCGCCGATAGTCACAACTATCGGCGCTCCCTGCGTCCTCGCATCGCTCGGTGCTCGCGACCGAGAGCCTCGGCAATACGACCGGAGGGCTCATCAGTGATCGCGCGGCTCCGTGGAAAGCCGGTCGCGAACACGCCCGAGGGCCTGATCCTCGAGGTCGCCGGCGTCGGGTACCTCGTCCATGCCACGCCGACCGCCGTCCGCAAGGGCGACGCCGCGGACGAGATCACCGTCGAGACGTATCTCCACGTACGCGAGGATGCGCTTCAGCTCTACGGCTTCGCCGACCGGAGCGAGCGGGAGCTCTTCGTCCAGCTCCTCGCCGTGAGCGGGGTCGGGCCGAAGGTGGCGCTCGCGATCGTCTCCGGCTCGCCCGCCGCCGAGCTCCGCCGCGCCATCGCCCGTGGCGACGCGGCACGCTTCCAGGCGATCCCCGGCATCGGCAAGAAGACGGCCGAGCGGATCGTGCTCGAGCTGAAGGAGAAGCTCGGCGATCCAGCGCTCGCACCTGCGCCCGACGATTCCGGCGAGCAGCACGTCGTCGCCCGCGACGCGCTCGTCGAGCTCGGCTGGTCGCTGCTCGACGCGGAACGCGTGCTTGCCGACGTCGATCCCGAGCTTCCGCCGGAGGAACGGGTCCGGCTTGCGTTGAAGAAGGCCGCGTGAACACGACGACGCAGTTCCTCGCGCCGGCCCTCCGCGGCGACGAGGAGGAGGAGGTCGAGCAGAGCCTCAGGCCGCGCCGCCTCGACGAGTTCGTCGGGCAGGCCCGCGTCAAGGAGCAGCTCGCGATCGCGCTCGACGCTGCCAAGGGACGCGGCGACGCCCTCGACCACGTCCTGCTCGTCGGGCCGCCGGGCCTCGGCAAGACGAGCCTCGCGCACATAGTCCGCGAGGAGCTCGGCGTCGGCATCCGCTCGGTCGCCGGTCCTGCGCTCGAGCGGAAGGACGTCGCGGCGATCCTCACCGCCGTCGAGGCGCGCGACGTCGTCTTCGTCGACGAGATCCACCGGCTCAGCCGGGCAGCCGAGGAGATCCTCTACCCGGCGCTCGAGGACTTCCGGCTCGACATCGTCATGGGGCAGGGGACGGCCGCGCGGACGCTGACGCTCGACCTGCCGCCCTTCACCCTCGTCGGCGCGACCACCCGCACCGGCCTCCTCACGTCACCGTTGCGCGACCGCTTCGGGATCACCTTCCGGCTCGACTATTACGAGGACGGCGAGCTCGCCACGATCGTCCGTCGCTCGGCGGGGATCCTCGGCGTCGAGATCGCCGCCGACGCGGCCGACGAGATCGCGGGCCGCGCCCGGGGAACACCGCGGGTAGCCAACCGGATCCTCCGGCGCGTCAGAGACGTCGCCCAGGTGCGCCACGAAGGCGCGATCACGACCGCGATCGCGCGCGAGGCGCTCGACCTGCTCGAGGTGGACGAGGCGGGCCTCGAACGCCTCGACCGCGATCTCCTGCGGGCGATCGCCGAGAAGTACGCCGGCGGCCCGGTGGGCCTCAACACGCTCGCCGCCGCGCTCGGCGAGGAGCCGGACACGATCGAATACGTGTACGAGCCGTACCTGCTGCAGCTCGGGTTCCTCCAGCGGACGCCGCGCGGCCGCACGATCACCGCGCTCGGCCGCGCACACCTCGGAGCTCCGCCCGAACCGGAGCCGGACGACCGCCTCTTCTAGCCGCCGCGGATGCGGCGGATCCTCGTCACCCGCACGGATGCCGAGGGTTGGGTGGTGGTGGGATCGAGCGGCTCATGGAGATAGGACGGGCTAGCTAGGGTCCGGGCATGCCCGAGCTCTGGACGCCGACGGCCGAGCTACCGCATGAAGCGTTCGTGGAGCGGCTCCACAAGGCGATCGCCTCCTTTGCGGAGGCAAACGGTGTCGAGAAGCCGCTGGTCGAGGTCGAACTCGCAGACAGATCGCGGTTCGTCCTCGAACGAATCGAGCCCGAGCCCGGCTTCGGGATGGTGACGCTCTACGTGACCGACGCGCGCGACGACGCTCCCGACGCGCTGATCGTCCCGATCGGCTCCCTGCGACGGATCGAGCTGAGCAAGTCGCCCGACGAGCGCGTCCAGCGCTTCGGGTTCAGCGTCCCTCCGGCGACGTAGACGAGCCACGGCGCGACGAGGAGCGCCATCACGTCGAACCAGACGTAGCCGCTCGCGACCCCGCTCGGCGGGTTGCCGTCCGGGATGCCGAGGCCGGGTAACGCGTGTGCCCACCGCCACGTCCCGATCGACGTCCCGTAGAGCTCGAGCGCGGCGACGACGAGGAAGACGCCCGCGTACGTCGTCCGCCAGCGCGACCGCCAGAGGAAAACGAGCAGCAGCGGCACGCCCAAGGCCCCTGCTACGTCGAGCCGCGGCAGCACGGTCAGCCCGGCGATCCCCCACGCGGCGGCGGCAACGGCAGCGGCCCAGACGACGTCGCGGTCGCGGAGGCTCCGGCTCAGCGCGACCCCGCTCAGGTAGACGAGCCCGTGGGCGGGTGGGATGAAGAGCGGCAGGTTGTGCAGCCGGTAGTGGTAGACGCCCCACACGAGCGAACCCGTTACTTCCCCCACAGTCGCGAAGAGGACGACGCCGACCGCCTGCGCGCGGGCCAGGCCGGCGAGTGGCACGAGCGCCGCCGCAAGCACCGCGAAGGTGAGTGCGCCGAGGGCCAGCTGCCCGTTGCGGCCGACCTGGGTGTCGACTGCGAGCAATGCCGCGAGGTACGCAGGGAGGACGATCGCATACCAGCGGGGAAAGGTCAGTTTCCCGCTCCGGCGCCGGCAAAGCCGCCGCCCTCGCACTTTGGTGAGCTCCGTCGAGCCTACGCTCACGGCCGGTACTGGAGCTCGTGCCAGCTCGGGGTGGGGAGGAGCTCGAGCAGCGCGCGACCGCCGTTCGTATCGGCGTACATGAAGTCCTGGCGATCCTCGTCCCAGTCGACCTCGAGCAACCCTTCCTTCACGCGATGGTCGAGCCAGGCACCGCGGAAGACGAGCTTCTTGAGCCAGTAGACGAGGGACTCGCCGCGGACGAGTGCGAGCGCGTCCCAGTGGCGCACGAGGTACTCGCCGAGTGCGCTGCGGGGCATCTCGATCGCGTCCCTCTCGACGAGCTCGACGAGGTCCGCGGTCTCGTCCTCGTCCAGCTCCGGTCCTGCGACGAGCCCGAGGCGGACTGCGGCGGCCGTGACGCGCTCTTCGAAGTCGAGGCGGCTGAAGGAGAAGCGATAACCGAGGAACTCGACGACGTAGTCGTCGCCCGAGCGGTAGTTGCCGGCTGCCTCCACGGCCGCAGCGTACCCTGACGCCATGCGGGCACTCCGCTATCCCGCGGCGCTGGCGGGCGTCCTCGGGCTCGTCGCGCTGACCGCATGGTTGCTCTCGTGGCCGTTCGAGAAGGCGGTCTATCTCGCGCCGGTGATCGTCGTCGGTGGACTGGCCGCGGTGGGCCTCGTGCTGCTCTGGGGGAAGGTCGCGATGGCTTCGCTGAAGGAGTCGCGCCACCCGCGCCGCGTGCTCGCCTTCTGGCTGCTCGGGCTCGGCCTACTCGTTCTCCTGACCGTGCTCGGCGTCAAGCTCCCGAACGAGGGCGGCTAGGAGGCGGTCGATCTCCTCGCGGGTCGTGTATCCCGCGACGGAGACCCGCAGGAGATCGTCCTCGAGGCCGCCGACCGCGACCTCGACGCCGTGTCGCGCGAAGAGACGGCTCGAGAGTTCGGGCGCGGGGTGCGGAAGCTGGACGGCGGCCATCTGCGCGACCATCGAGTCCGGTGCCGGCGGTTCGGTGCCGAGGAGGTCGCAGAGGTCCCGGCGGGCCTCGCGGGCGAGGCGGTAGGAGCGGTCGCGGACGTCGTCCCAATCCCGCTCCGCCTGGAAGCGGATCGCGTCGGGCACGGTGAGCCAGGCCGCGGGGTCGCGCGTGCCCTGCGCTTCGATCCGCCGCGTGAAGCTCGCGCCCGGCTCGTAGCCCCAGCTCACGATGGCGGCGTCCACGCGCTCCTGGTGCTCGGGGCGAACGTGGAGGAAGCCGGCGCCCTTCGGCGCGCAAAGCCATTTGTGTGCGTTGCCGCTGTAGAAGTCGGCCCCAAGTCGGGCGAGATCCACTGGTACCTGAGCCGGCGCGTGCGCGCCGTCCACGACCGTGACATGGCCGAGCTTCCGGGCGCGAGCAACGATCTCCTCCACCGGTAGGACGAGCCCCGTCTCCGACGCGACGTGGCTGACGTAGAGGACGCGTGTCCGCTCCGTCGTGGCGTCGAAGAGGGTCTCGACGAGGGTGCGAGGATCGTCGAGCGGGATCGAGGCCTGGATGTAGCGCGCACCGGTGCGGCCGCAGACCCATTCCCACGCGAGGTCGCACGCCCCGTACTCGAGGTCGGTCGCGAGCACCTCGTCCCCCGGCGCGAGGTCTACGGAGCGCGCCGCGAGGTTGACGCCGGTCGTCGCGTTCTGGACGAAGGCGAGGTCCTGGGCCGTGCAGCCGAGATAGTCGGCGAGTGAGGCTCGCGCAGTAGCGAGCAGCTCGGGCACGCGTCGCGCGAGGAAGTCAACGGGCTCGCGCTCGAGCTCGCGCTGCCACTGCTGGTATCGGTCGAAGACCGGCTGCGGGCAGGCGCCGAACGAGCCGTGGTTGAGGAATGCCGTCTCGGGATCGAGGACGAACTCGCGGCGCAGCTCCGCGGCGGTTGGCGCGGCCATGGCCTCTTCTACTCCATCCCAAACCCCCACCCACCCGGGGACCGGGAAGCCTGCCGCTTCGCCAGTGACAGCAGCGTGGAGTCCTCGTCTCGGATGGCTGACGTTTTCTCCACACCTATCCGTGATGGACAGGCCGCCGGGCCGGTGCCGTCCGCACGTCCCCGTAGCTTGGCTGCTCGATGCACGACGGCACCTGGACACTCGCCGACTGTCCGTCTGACGCCCAGGCGGAGCTCGTCCGTGCGCTCGGGATTTCAGAGCTCACTGCCTCCGTGCTCGTCCGTCGCGGGTACACCGACCCGGCTGTTGCCGCCCGTTTCCTCGCCGGCGAGCAGCCACCGCATGATCCCTTCCTCCTCGGCGACATGGAGGC
>Ga0066388_100003190_pt1 | contig 10488 bp, 9 predicted proteins | sample PanSoiMetaGPlot6_FD_64539 | JGI IMG/M metagenome (GOLD analysis project Ga0066388, IMG submission 64539) | Tropical forest soil microbial communities from Panama analyzed to predict greenhouse gas emissions - Panama Soil - Plot 6 (Hybrid Assembly) | ecosystem: Environmental > Terrestrial > Soil... | reverse complement strand
GCCTTTGCCGACTGCAAGGCAGGGGTGGACGCGGTCGGGGGGCTGCGCGAAGCGCTGGAGCAGACCGTTCGCGAGAAGCTTCGGCCATTTCTTGGCATCTGCGTTGGCGCCCAGCTCATGGCCGAGCGCGGGCTCGAATTCCGCATCACACCCGGGTTCGGCTGGATCAAGGGCGACGTCAAGGCCATCAAGCCCACGGAGCGGGCGCTCAAGATCCCGCACATGGGCTGGAATACCCTCGAGGTGGTCAACGACCACCCGCTGCTTGCGGGCATCAGGACGGGACCTCAGGGGTTGCACGCCTATTTCGTGCACTCCTTCCACCTGGACGTGGCCGAGCGCCGCGCCCTGGTGGCGCTTGCCGACTACGGTGGACCGGTGACCGCGATGGTCGGCGTCGACAATATCGCGGGCACCCAGTTCCACCCGGAGAAGAGCCAGACACTGGGCTTGCGGCTCATCTCCAACTTCCTGCACTGGAAGCCTTGATAGGCGACCATCCAGAAGCTTGGGCATCGCAACATGGCGGCGCGATGGGGCGCGCTCCCGCGAATGGGAACATTCCACGTCAGCATCCAGGCGATCAGGCGTGCGCTTCCCCGACGCGCGCAGCGCCACCGTTGATTGCGCGCAGCGTTGCAAAGGCCAAGACCGGAGTAACCAACCACATAAAGGGCCTCCCAGGGCGCGCGTTTGGGCAGCAAACCCACGCTCGCCAGCACGAGCGCTCTGAGGGTATTGGTTGGCAACGCTTTCTCACACGCATGCACGATGGCACCTCGAAGTCATCTCAACTTGGCGTTCTGCAGCGGCAGCCCGAGCGACGCTCTGCAGGAGCCGACAGGCTCGTTAGCCACTAGGGGGTGGGGGCTAGCCCCCTAGGGGGTGGGGGGCTAGCCGTGTTTGACTAGGCTGCTTTGGCTCGAGGCAATGCGGGCACCGGCAAGGCAACGACATTCCCCCCATCCGCAGCGCTCTCGCTCCGGCGCTTGCGGAACCATCGGAGCGCCGTGTTGAAGAACAGCGCATCGCTCTCAACCTGCTGGATTAACAGGCCGTCTTCGCTGTCAAGGTGGGGCTTGAGGCGCCGCTCGAGCGCGTCGGCGCGCTCCGTCGATTGCACATACCAGGTGGTCTCGAGCGGACGGGCCCAGGCTTCGCCGAGCTGCATGATGGCGCTCGAGAGAGTGTGGCGGGCAGACGAGGCGAGGTCATAGGTGATGAGATAGGTGCGCATGGTCGTTTGGCCGGAGATGAGGGCTGAGCGTTGGAGCGTTCCCGCCGACGCGCCGACCGTTGCAGTGAGAACGTAGAGAGAACATGCCGCGATTCGCCCGGTCCTGTCGAGAAGATGTTTTCGGTTTGTTCCAAGGCCACGGGCGCTGGTTGGGCCTTCTTCGCCATTAGTCCCAGGCTCTCAGCTTGTGCCTTCCAGTCGATCGAACAACCCCGGCTGCAAGTCCGAAGGCACGCCGCGAGGGATGCGGCGATGGCGGCCATAATCGGTTCGATCGACGAGGCTCGGGTAACGCTCAGCAAACAGCGCCCGCGCTTTGTCGCGGCTGCCGACAAAGCGTGCTTCCTCCCAGATCTCGTAGAGCCGTCGCGGGTCGCAGCCATAGCGCGCCACCAGATCCTTGCGGCGCACGCGAAGCCAGCGCGCAATCCAGATGTCGATTGCGTCAGCCTCCCCCAACGGACGTTTGCCGGCGGGACGCCCGCCCAAAGCTTCGGCAGGCACGAGGGTGACGACGCCGTCTTGACTGAAAGCAAACATCGCCCATTGTGCCCGGACAAAGTTAGCGAAGTGATGGCCGCACGCCCAACGGGCTCGGGCGTCACCTGAGGTATGGCCCCTGCGATGATTCTCTACCCTGCCATCGATCTCAAGGACGGCCGCTGCGTGCGCTTGAAACGGGGCGAAATGGCCGAGGCCACGGTCTTCAACGACGATCCCGCGGCACAGGCGCGCTCCTTTGCAGCCCAGGGCTTCTCGCATTTGCACATTGTCGATCTCAACGGCGCCTTCGCCGGCAAGCCCGTCAATGCCGCGGCGGTCGAATCCGTACTCGCCGCCGTTGCCACGCCCGTTCAGCTCGGTGGCGGCATCCGTACGCTTGACATGATGGAGGCCTGGCTCGCCAGGGGCGTCGCCCGCGTGATCTTGGGCACGGTCGCCGTGCGCACGCCGACCCTCGTCCACGAGGCGTGCCGGCGTTTCCCCGGCCGTATCGCCGTTGGCATCGATGCCAAGGGCGGCAAGGTGGCCGTGGAAGGCTGGGCCGCGGTGAGTGAGCTAGAGGTGGCGGAATTGGCACGGCGGTTCGAAGGCGCTGGCGTCGCGGCCATCATTTACACGGATATCGATCGCGATGGCGTACTTGCGGGCCTCAACCTGCCAGCTACCGCGGCGCTGGCGCGCGCCATATCCATCCCTGTCATCGCCTCGGGCGGCCTTGCCGGCCTCGCCGACATCGAAGCGTTGCTGCGTCCCGAATATCGCTTGATCGCCGGTGCCATCGCGGGGCGAGCACTCTACGACGGTCGCCTCGACGCGCGCGCCGCGCTCGCTCTTATCGCCCAGGCCGCAACCCAGACGCGTTGACGCCGGCATCAAGATCAGCAGCTGCATGAACGTGGTCGGCCATGTGCGGCGGCTAAATTCAAAACACTGCCGATAACCTCGCCGGCGTCCCCGCAAAGAACGCGTGCAGATACATCCTTGGCCCCATACGCAATCTACCGGTCGGCACCTAACATTCGCGCCGCTCGGACTGAACGACGCCGGGGAGGCCGCATACACATCGGACAAGAATTTGCAAACTCTACCTTTCCGTCGCCTCGGGTCGATAGCGGTCAGCCAGCAGCATGAAGCCCTGCCTCAGCCCCAACCCGATCAGCAATACGACGATGCTCAGTGGAAGAGCCAATATCCAGTTGCCGACGATTTGAAAGCCTGGCGACAACGATATAGGCGGTCTCCGGCCGAACGCAGTGACAACCTGCAGGATTGAGATTTCCGGCCATGTGCCAAACGCCATCCAGGAGATGCATTGTCCAGCGACGATAATTACCGCTCCCGAGATGCCGGCAAGACCAATCGCGAACGCGGTCTTCGTGAGCAGCCAAACAGCGAAGCTTTTGAACAGTGCGCGCATTGGCCGGGATGTAACAGGAGCTCCTGACGCAAATGCGACGAGCTCGACTGCCGACTGGGGCGTGGGCTACCATTTCCGAGGTTCGTCGCGCAAACACAAAACCAAGAGTGCGCGCTCAAGCATGCGCCCTCGACCCTTCCCTGGCACGCGACGGTCTACTCTTGCTGGCCAATTACCAATGGCTCGTGTCATTCCGGCCCGCGTGCGTCAGGTACGGAGGAACTTTCGGTGTCTGGTGCCATCAGGGTTCGAACGTCGGCAGTGGCAACGACCATCGCCGTGTGATGTGGGAAGAGCGTGACATCTGACCGTCACCAGAAGCGCGTAACGTTCGTCCCAAACAGGTATTGCGATCAGAGGGCAGGGATCATCGTGACTGGCTGGAGGGAACTGGTATGGTGATGGATGTTCTCGTGGGCCTGGCGTTCGGCGCCCTGATGGTCGTGTGCCTCGGGTTCATCCATAGCTCGTTGAAAGATGAGGGCGACTGAAAATTGTCGTTCATGATGTCGGTTTGCCACAGTCACTTTGCACCTTGCGGCAGCAAGCGTGTGCTCACAAATCTGGCGCCCCTTCCTTGCCAGATCAATGTTTTCTGGCTCGCGTGCGGGGATGTTCAGGAATGAGCCTATCCTCCAACACTCGAGCAATCCCCGGACCACTTGAGCACAGGGCGGTGGCTTCATGCGCTTGCTCGAAGCGTTCAGTACGGGCGAGTGCAATCTGCAGGAAGTCCGCCGCGTCAAACAATGCAGTAAGCTGCAGTTAAGCAACTTCGCGCAGCGCTTGCTCCCTTCTCACCTGCAGCAGCTGCCTCGCGATCGGGTGTGAGTGGGCGGCGTCGGTGACATTACCCCGACAACGCGAGCAGCTCCTCGTGGCCAGCTAGAGGCTGGTCCCACTCCACCCCCCTAGGCCGCGGGCTCGTTCGATGCTTGAGGTCGTTCATCACTTTGCCGGCCGCCGCCTCGGTCTTGGCCCTGCCGCCGCTCATTCCTCGGCGTTGCGTTTGGCTTGATGCCAAGTTGGGGTTCCAAGGACAATGGGAGAAAACGACAAAGTGCTTGCGGCAAAGTCATCAGATGTCGCGGCCATTGTCGTGCGAGGAGCCGCGAGCAGCCGCACGGCGCGGTGGCCATGAAGCGCTCCACGCAACGGCGAAGGCGACCCTATTAATCAGGCGAAAGAGACATCCAGCGAAAGTGCCCGAGACTCGGCGCCGCCTCACATTCCTCGAGCGTACATTCCCCCCAATTCGCCATTTCGCCCCGTCAAACTGGCCCATCGACTGCCTGTGCCCAACGTAACTGCCCCCAAACCATCCCGGGCTATGATGAACCCGTTAGGTTCGCGCATGCCCCTTGCGACCTAGCCTACCGGCCCCGGCTGATACCGCTCTCCCCTCGCCTCAGTCCGGGGCCGGACCAACCCTGCTTCGCCTGGTTCGATTGCAGCCAGAAGGAACGTCAAGCCCGGGGAAGGGATGCGGCCGCTGCTCAGAGCAAGGGCGAAACACGGGGTTCAGGCGGTCGAAAGCTCGCGCAATCCGCAAGCAGTCGCCCCTGGTCGTGGGGATTGGACACATGGAGTGATGAGCCGGCACCATGCGGTCGTGGCATAACTGTGGGCTGAAGGGTACCACTTTGCCCATCCGAGCTGGGGTGTGACGTTGTGCAGCCGATGGCGAAGGGGAGGAGAGCGACAGGCGTGCGTCCGCCCCAATCGATGTTCTCGCAAATCAGCTAGCATCAGGGGTCGGACCGTCGTAGCTGGTCGAGGGTTGGCGCGGGTGGCCTCGCGCTCGCGGCGCCGCACCGCTTGTGCGACCACGGTTGCAATAGGACACGGGTTGGAGCATCGCTGCTCCAGCTGCTGCGGATGAAACTCGCTGCGCTTACCGCGTGGGAACGACGCCTGCGTGAGATCGTCGGGCTGGAGCCGGCAACAGACGCACAAAACGTGCTGCCACTACGCTCCGCGCGCGGCGGAGAAACGCGCGGATATCGCCGAGATAGGTTGAGTGACGTTGCAGGATGCCATCCTTGCGAGACTTGACCGTCGCGCCGGTGCTGGCTTGGCAGCACTTTTGCCCATGACGCTAGGTGCGACAGTGTTGTAAGCTCCCCACGTTTGCCGAGGTGGGGGAGTTCATGCGGGGCAAGATATTCATCAACTACCGCCGGGGCGACGATCCTGGCCACACCGGGCGGCTCTTCGATCACCTTCAGGAGGCGTTTCAACCCGATCAGCTATTCATGGACGTGGACAGCATCGCACCAGGCCTCGACTTCGTGCATGTGTTGGAAGAGCAAGTTGCGAAGTGCGACGTTCTTCTCGCTGTCATTGGCCGGGGCTGGCTTGATGCCCGCGATGGAGCCGGCAAGCGAAGGCTCGACAACGCCGATGACTTCGTTCGTGTGGAGATCGAGGCGGGGTTGCGCCTTGGCAAGCGCGTAATCCCGGTCCTCGTGAACGACGCTGATATGCCTCGCGGGGAAGAAATCCCCGAAGCGTTGAGGCCATTAGCCAGACGCAATGCCGTTCGGCTCACCCATGGCCGGTTCAGAGCAGATACCCAAGGTTTGATCAAGGCCCTTGCCGTTGCCCTTGAGGAAGCGGACACCGCCCGAAAGGAAGCCGAGGACGCTGTCTCGATAGCCGCACGCCAGCGGGAAGCCGAGGAGGCCAAGCGTGCCGAGGAGAATGAGCGAGCCGAGAAGGAACGTGCTCGCTTATCCGCCATCGCGGGCCTATCGCCTGGCGAAGTTCGCAAGGCGGAGGAACTTGCGAACTGGGAGTTCATTAAGGCGCGTGACAGCATACAGGATTTCCGGGATCACCTTGCGCGTTTTCCAGGCGGCGTAACCGAACGCTACGTGCGCGAACGTCTTGAGGCACGAGCATGGGCGGGGGTGGCGGCGGACGCAGGGCTGGAAGAGTTAAAAGCCTTCCTCGTTGGGTTCCCCGACGGACCTCATGCCGCCGAGGCCCAGCAGCGAGTTGCTGAGCTTAAAGCCGATGCACTGGCTGCTCATCATTTGGAAGAGCGACAACGACGAGAGACAGAAGCGTGGGCATCAGCGAGTGCCGGAGGAGATGCTGCAGCTTTACGTTCGTTCCTAAGGGAGTGGCCTAAGGGCGCGCACGCCAAAGCCGCGCATTCGCGCATCAAAGAGCTCGATAGCGTATTAACTTGGAGAGATGCAGTTGTCGCAGGCATAGTTGCGTTCGCTTTGCTGAGCTGGCTATTCTCTTCTTCGTCTCAAAAGCTATGGTCTGCTCAAGGTGGGAAAGAAAATACGATGGTTAAGCAACCCGAAGCGCCCAAGTGAGCAACATCGGGAGAGCGCGGCACGTACAGAGCACAGTCAATCGAGCGTGGAACCGACATCCGTCCGCGAATAAGATTCAAGTACGGCTCAATGAGCGGTCGATTGGGCCAAAGTAATCACCGATCCCGTCTACGACGCCCGCACCCGGATAGCGCCTTCTCTCCTCAACTCGCGTTACAACTGGCCAGCACGGGTCGGACTTACGCCAACGGCATCGGCAAGGGCTCTGTGCCCCGTGCGCAGTACACCGTTGAGCAAGCCGCCGATGAAAATGCCCCGTAGCGTCGGTCGATCGCCAGCAGGAGCACCAGGCTCTCGCCCTCGCTTCGTAGTAAACGGCCTCGCCCCAGATCAGATCGCGGGCAGTTTTGAGTTGTTCGATGTCGATCCGTTTAGTGATGGCCATCGGCCAGCAGCGGCGGTTGCCGGTCTTGCTCCTGAGGTACTGACTGTCATTAGTCGTGCCGGCAAATCACCCACGCCCGCGGTCTGTCAGTGGCAAACGCTTCGTACTTTTTAGCGGCGCGGTCGTGTGTCCGCGACGCGAACGCTTTGATTGCCTCGACCTCCTTGTTGTTGCTTGTGATCAGCTCGGCGATCTCACCAATCCATTTCCCTTCCATTTGCATAAGCACTTGCTTGGCGTCCATTCCGAGCTTGAAACCAGGGCGTAGATGCGATCGTCTCAAAGAGGCTAGACTTGTTCCAGCCCTCGGGACTTTCCAGGACTAGGATGCCCGCCGTTCCTGCAAAATCGAGCCATGCGCGCACTGTGCGCAGCCCGCCACCGACTTTCGGGTGCGCATACTTACCCTGGTGCGTTAAGCCAGGCGGCCGTCGCATTATGCGAACAGCCCTCAGCCGTCAAACGGCGACACGCCAGGCTTTGCGCGCCATCTGCGGGCACACTGGCGCCTCGCGATCGAGCCGCGCTACGATCCAGCACTCGCGCCAGGCCCTGCGCCGATGTATATCGAATGCCTCGATCCAGCCTCCTTCGCTTGGTGCCAGCTCGGCCAACAGGAAGGGAGGTACGTTGAGTACCGCCGCTGCCATTGTGGCACCTACTTCGCCATCGCTGGCGTGGAGGGCCACCGGCGGTCGCGGCAGTGCTGCTCAGACCGTTGCCGCGTGGCAGCCAACCGAGCAAAAAATCGCCAGGTCGACGCCTGACTTTGAACGCCTGTGAACCCCGGAAGTAGAGCGTGTGGTCGGCGAGCATCAAGAAAGCCAATAAAACTGGGTGCTTCTCACAATGTCCCTAAAAATCCGCATCATCCCCTGCCTTGACGTCGAGGACGGGCGCGTTGTCAAGGGTGTCAACTTCGTGGACCTCAAAGACGCCGGCGATCCCGTCGAGGCGGCTGCCGCCTATGACGCGGCAGGGGCCGACGAGCTGTGCTTCCTCGACATCACGGCAAGTCACGAGAACCGCGACACCATCTTCACCGTCGTCGAGCGCACCGCGGAGCGATGTTTCATGCCGCTCACCGTCGGTGGCGGCGTGCGCACCACGGAGGACATCCGCAAACTCCTGCACGCGGGCGCCGACAAGGTATCGATCAACACCACCGCCGTCGATCGACGCCAGTTCGTGGCCGAAGGCGCCGATAAATTCGGCGCGCAGTGCATCGTCGTCGCCATCGATGCCAAGCGCGTGTCGCAGCCCAGCGACACGCCGCGCTGGGAGCTCTTCACCCACGGCGGGCGCAAGCCCACGGGGCTCGAGGCTGTCGCCTATGCCCGCGAGGTCGTGGCGCTCGGTGCCGGTGAGATCCTGCTCACCTCCATGGACCGCGACGGCACCAAGGCGGGCTTCGATCTAGAGCTCACGCGCGCCATTGCCGATGCAGTCAGCGTGCCGGTCATCGCCTCGGGCGGGGTTGGCACGCTTGAGCATCTCGTCGAGGGCGTCAAGCAGGGCCATGCCAGCGCCGTGCTGGCCGCCTCCATCTTCCACTACGGCACCTTCACCATCGGGGAGGCCAAGCGCCACATGGCCGCCGCCGGCCTGCCGATGCGCCTCGACTCCCTCGCCGCCTGACGCTTGGCTTTCCTCCGAGCGCGCAACCTTCCGCCTGTCGCAGCGCCCGCAGCGAATAGCCATCCCCGGGGGCGTGCGGTTGCCGCAGCCCGCACGCAGGACCTCCCCTGCCACGCGGCGAAGAGCTTGTCTGCAAAGAGGCTTGGTAGCCTTTCCGCGACAGCCTCGCCGCGTGCCAAGACATCGGCCGCCCGCCCTCACGCCAGCATCGAACACCTTGGCACCGGTGGACGGCGAGCCTCCCCGTCATGACCTGTGATTTGGCCAGACATTCAGTCGCTCGGGATCATCACCGCGGCGCGTGATGCCAGGCATCAGTGCGTCCCGCCGCCTGTGCCCACCGCTTGAATGGGAGAGGCGGTCGTGCTGCAGTGCAACGCCACACGTCTCGCGCCCAGGGCACTCGATGAAACCCTCCGTCCTCGTCGCCGCTCGATTCCTCCCGCGCCTCCTCGGCCGGCTTGGACAGCACTACACCTTGCACGGGTTGGAGCGACCCCAGCCGGACGCCATACCTGCCGGCGCGCGCGACGCGCGCGCGCTCATCACCGTCGGTGGCATCCCGACCGATGCCGCCCTGATGGACGCTCTGCCCAAGCTCGGGCTCATCGCCTGCTACGGCACGGGCTACGAGGGCGTCGATCGCGCAGCGGCTCGCGCGCGAGGGATCCTCGTAACGCATGCCGGCGATACCAACTCGACGGCCGTCGCCGAATTCGCGTTTGGTCTCGTCATCGCCACGGCCCGGGGTATCATCCGCGGTGACCGCTACGCACGCGCCGGCCGCTGGCGGGGGGATATCATCGAGCGCACGGCCATCACGCCGGAGCTCGCCGGTCAGCGCTTCGGCGTCTACGGCCTCGGAGCGATCGGCAGCAAGATTGCCAAGCGCGCCGCCGCCTTCGAGATGGAGATCGGCTACCACAACCGCCGCCCGCGCGCCGATGTGCCTTACGCCTATCACCCCACGCTCGTCGGCCTCGCCCAATGGGCCGACATCCTCATGGTGTCTGTGCGCGCCGACGCCGGCAACTCCGGGACAGTCAACAAGGAGGTGCTCGCTGCGCTTGGCCCGCGCGGCCACTTGATCAACATCGCGCGCGGCATCGCCGTCGACGAGCCCGCCCTGTGCGATGCCCTGGAGGCCGGCACGATCGCCGGCGCAGCGCTCGATGTGTTCGCGCACGAGCCCAAAATTCCCGATCGCCTCAAGGTCCTCGACAACGTGGTTCTCACCCCGCACATGGCCGCCATTGCCGCCAGGGCGCAGCGGGCCCAGCGCGAGACGATGTTTGCCAACCTTGAGGCCTTCTTTGCCGGTCGGCCCGTGCTCACCCCCGTGCCCCAATAAGCGCGCAGAAACGCTGGCTGGATGGCGACGCTCCAAGGGTTTGCGTGCTCGGCAAGCTGCTGCCGTGCCCAAGGAATGCCCATTCTCTTGGCAGTTTCGGCTGCCATTTTGCCGCAGCTCAGCCTCAGCTCAACAGGGGACACAAATGCGTCAACGGCGACGGGTGGCCCCTCGATCTGCGTTATGCGAGCAAGAAGCCCGGGCAAACCGAGGTCATGAGCACAGCACAGGCTCCATCCAGTGCTCTTCTCGCCCATCGACCCTGCTGCCCGTCCAGCAGCAGCCGACAAGGACCGAGCCCTCGATGGGCCAAGACGCACGACGATCCCTACTACGGCTCCGACAGTGGCACTGGCCGTTGGCGGTCGCTGCCTGTGCTGCCGCCTATGTTGGCGTTCAGCATCTCTCAGGTAGCCATGCGCCGGAAGGGCCGCGCGCAGCTCAGCCAACCGCACAGGCGGCGCCCGTTCACGTGGCCGTCGTCGAGACGAGGTCCTTCCCGATTGTCCTCAATGGGCTCGGCACCGTGCAGGCCACCAACACGGTGACCGTGCGCTCGCGCGTGGACGGGCAGATCCAGAAGGTGGCCTTCGAGGAGGGGCA
>Ga0066388_100003189_pt1 | contig 10489 bp, 6 predicted proteins | sample PanSoiMetaGPlot6_FD_64539 | JGI IMG/M metagenome (GOLD analysis project Ga0066388, IMG submission 64539) | Tropical forest soil microbial communities from Panama analyzed to predict greenhouse gas emissions - Panama Soil - Plot 6 (Hybrid Assembly) | ecosystem: Environmental > Terrestrial > Soil... | reverse complement strand
GCGACGCGCTCGACGCCCTCGGCGGCCGTGCTGAGCGCCTTGCGGGCGAGCACTTCGGCGCGCAGCGAGGCATCACTCCCGCATTCGGACAGGGCCCGGTCGAAACAGGGGGCCTTGTCGTAGTAGGTGCGCGAGCTGACGACGCCGCCCTCGGACAGCAGCAGCCACGCCCGGACCCGCGGCCCGCCCTCAGGCAGCGATCGCAGCTCGGGTACGAGCAGGTCAGTGACTCGCTGACGCTCACCGGCCCGCTCGAGATACCCGGCGAGCCTGAGCACCCGCTCGACCCGCTCGCCACTATCAGCTGGCGTCAGCCGCAACGCGTGCTCGCCGAGTTCGGCCGCGTCGCGTGCCGCGCCTCGCGCCGCGGCCGCGGCGGCGCCCGCCGTGACCACTCGCGCCAGTTCCTCGTCCGGATGCGGTGTTCCGAGCGCAAGGTGGCGGGCCCGGCGCTCGCCCTCGGCGACCAGTCCCGCCAGTTCCAGATGGCGCGCCCGGCGCTCGCCCGGGTCGGAGTGAATCCTCGCCGCCGCGGCCAGCAGCGGGTGCGCCGCGCGGGCTCGGTCACCATCGGCCCGGACGACGCCGGCGGCGAGTGCCGCCTCGACCGCGCCCGGGTCGGCGAGGGTGGTCAGCGCCGCCCAGTCCAGGTCGCCGCCCAGCGCCAGGGCCAGCAGGAGCCGGCGTACCGGGTCCGGTAGCCGCGACACGCGCTTCCCGAGCAGTTCCTCCACCGTGTCGGGCACGGGCAGGTCGTGCCCGAGCGCGGGCAGTCCGTGCTCGGCCAGCGTCCGCCCGACCTCGAGGGCGAAGAGCGGGTAGCCCAGGGTGATCTCGAAGACCTGGTGCAGCACGTGACGCGGCATCGTCAGGCCCAGCCGGTCCGACAGCATGCGGCGTACGGCACCGAGGCTGAGGGGTTCCACCTTGAGCGCCTGCGGCCCGGCCGGGCCGAGCGCCCGTTCTACGATCGACGGGGTTCCCGGGCGTGCGGCGAGGAGGAACCGCACCGCCGGCCCGTGAAGCCGGCGAGCGGCGAACGCCAGCGCGTCCGCGGTGGGCTGGTCGAGCCATTGAAGGTCGTCGACGGCCACCAGCAACGGCCGGCCTGCGGCCAGCTGGCGCAGCAGGGTCAGCAGGCCCAGGGCGATCGCGCGGGGCGGCGCCGCGCCACCCGCCGCGCCACCCGTTGCGCCACCCGCCGGGTTGGCGCGCAGCAGCGCCACCTCCAGCGCCCGGCGCTGCGGCGCGGGCAGGCCGGCCAGGATCTCCGGCTCGATGCCGTCCAGCAGGTCGGCCAGGCCCGCGAAGGACAGGCTCGTCTCACCGCTGTCCGGCCTGGCGGACAGCACCCGCATCCCCCGGGCCAGGGCCGCGTCCCGTCCCGCCTCCCACAGCGTCGTCTTACCCGCTCCGGGACCGCCCTTGAGCACCAGCGCCCCGCCGCCGGTAGCCGTGGCCGCGACGAACTCCCCGACGGCCTTGAGCTCGGATTCACGCCCGATGATCCAGGCCACGCCTTCCCCGTCCCCAGGACGCACCACACCCAGAATCTATGCCCGGCGAACCGGCCCGCACGTCCGCTCACTGCGGTCCGGCTACCGTGACCGCCGACCGGTCAGGCGGATGTGTCCCACGGCGCCAGGACCGGCAATCCCTGACGATTTTCCTGGCCAAGCAGGGTCGGAGTCTGGGTCACCGCCAGCTTGTTCTGCATGTCGTCGCGCAACTGGTCGATGAGTTCCAGGTAGGTGACGGTCGGGTTGCTCTGGTTGATGCTGTCGAGGAATCCCTGCGTCAGCGCCCCGTGTCCGTTCTGCTCCATCGCCTCTTCGTCGTAACGGCAGGCCGCTATCACCGTCGTCTTCGACACCGGAATGAGGCTCTTGTTGTCGTCGACGCTGCACACCACGCCGTTCCCCTGCCCCACGACATTGCTGACGTTCCCGTCCAGGGCCGAACTGCCCGGCGGCAGCGCCACGCCGCACGGGATCACCGTGCCCATGTCCGACACGCAGGCCTGCACGTAGTCGCTGGAATACCCGGCCGATCGTATGGTCGAGTCCGGGGTGTCCTCGTGGATGCCGCCGGAATAGCAGCTGTCCAGGATGAGGGTGAAGTTGACGACCGACTGGTCGAGCTGGTCGGCCAGGCTGAAGATGTCGAGATCGGTGACCGGGCTTCCGCTGGCCGGAATTATCGCCTCGTAGTAGCGGCCCGGGTTGGCCGGGTCAGCCGGGAACCGTCCGCCGTGGCCCGAGTAGGCGAAGCACGCCACGTCGCCCGGACCTGAAGCCGTCAGCATGGCCTGGATGGCCGCGATGATCGCGTCCCGCGTGGCCGCGGCGTCGGTGAGCACGTCGACCTGGTCGAACAGGAACGCGCTCCTCAGCAGGTCCTGCATCGACTGAACGTCAGCGACGCAGCAGCTGAGGTTACCGACGCTCCATCCGGGCGGAAGACTGGCTTGTGCGCTGTAGTCGTTTACCCCGACCACCACTGCTCGCTTTGACATGAGTGCCCCCTCAGGCCTGAGTGCGTCGCAGGACTTGCCTGCCACTAACCAAAGAGGGCCACGCCCGGGACGCTGATACGCGCGCTGCGAAATTCTTGCGAAGTGAGGTATCTACGGCGCGCCGTCGGCCTTCTTTACCGGTAGCAGGCCAATCCAACCTGGGGGAAGCATGGCCGTTGTCTACGGCACCGACTATTCGGCGCGCGAGCTGTCACCGTCGGAGCTTGATCATTTCACTCAGTACGAAATCCGGTTCCTGATCCGCTATATCGGATACCCGGACAATCCCAAGTGCATCTCGCACTACCCGGGCGCCTACCAGGCCCACGTCCGAGCCGGGCGGATGGTGCTGCTGGTCGCCGAGCAAGGCACCAGCGACCCGGCCGGCGGCTTCGCCGGCGGTGTGGCCATGGCCAAGCGGGCGCTGCGCGACGCGGACTCGATCGGCTACCCGGCCGTCCTGCCGATCTTCTTCTGCGCGGACGGCTGGCTGTCCGCCAGCAACATCTCCGTCGCCACCGCAATGGCCTACCTGGACGGCGCGGCCTCGGTCGTGGGCCGGGCCCGGACCGGCGCGTACGGCTTCCGCGACTTCATCAAGCCCGCCCGGGCCGGCGGCCACGCCAGTTGGCTGTGGCTCTGCGGGACGGCACCCACCGACGCCGAAGTGGCCCAGGGCTGGCCGCATTTCTACCAGTGGAACAACGGCACGATCAACCCCGGCGGCGTGTCGGCGGACCTGGATTGGGCTTATCCCGGCGTGCTTGACGCCCTGCAGGCTGCTAGTTCGCAGGCGCCCGGCCAGGGCAATGGTCAGGGCCCGGCCTGGCCGCTGCCGCCAGGCAGCTACTTCGGGCTGATCACCGGGCCCGACGTCTCGCACGGCGGCTTCGTCCCGGCCGACCGCCCCTTCGTGCGGCAGATCCAGCAGGCCCTGATCAGCAAGGGCTTCGTGCCCGGCGTCACCGACCCCAACTCACCCTGGGCCGACGGTACCTACACCGAGCCCACCCAGCAGGCCGTGCTGCGGTTCCAGCAATCGGCTGGCCGCCCGCAGACCGGCAACATCGGGCCCGACGACTGGACAAGCCTGTTGTCCTGACGGCCCGGATCCATCCGTGGCGAATGCCACACACCTCACCGCAAAGGAGTTACGTCATGCCAGATTCGATTCCAGGCCTCGGCCCGCTACAGCAAGCCCTGCTGGCCGCGCTTGACCAGATGGGAGCGATCGTCAGCCAGTCGCTCCAGGACAACCCGGGGACCGTGTTCCTGCACCAGTCACCCGGCAAGGGCGTCGACCCCAAGGAGTACAAGAACCCGTGGACGCCGGAGGGTGACGTCTACAGCCTGATGGACCCGACGGGCACCGTCCAGGCGCCGCACCCCACGCCGGGGGCGCCCGGGACGCCCGACCCGGTGCTGGCCGCCTCGTATCTTGCCGCCAAGAACACCGACCGGCTCGTCAACCGGAACCTGCTCCTCGGGGTCAAGCTCGCGGTGCCGGGCCTGGGCAGCGTAACCGACGCGTGGAGCATGGTGCAGCAGGCGATGACGGGCGACCCGCCGACGCCGCCGTCCGCGGATGTCCAGGCCATGATCGACAAGGCGAAGGCGCTGCTGTACGTCAACGGCAAGGTCGGGATGAAGAGCCCCGGTTACCAGGCCTACCTGGCCGCGCAGAAGGCGCTGGACAAGGCGCGGCAAGCCAAGAGCGACGCGTTCTGGAAGGCCATGGCCGATCCGGCCCTCGGCCAGGCGTGGGCAGTCGATTCCCGCACGTACGACCACGACATCAAGTCGGCCCAGACCGACCTCGCCGCGGCCGACCACGCCGATTCGTCGATGGCTTACTCGGAAGCAGCCTCCTTCCTCGCCGCGCAGGGGACCAGCATGGTCGACGCGGCGGTCCAAGGGGTCAAGGACCGCTGGGACACGTTCGGGACGCTGGGAGACTCGGTGAGCACATTCGCCTACACCACGATCGACCCGCCGTCGTGGTGTGACGCCACCGACGACAGCTTCGGCGCGATGCAGATCAGCGTCAGCAACCACAGCTACCAGGCGGCGGCCCAGAGCGGCTACTCCGACTTCTCCAAGTCCTACTACGACGCGTCGAGCTCGTCGGACGGCGGTGGCGTCGGCATCATCTGGGGCCCGTTCGCCGCGGAGGGCACGGTCAGCGTCTCGCAGCAGAACTCCGACACCAGCTTCTCGACCGGGCACACCGCATCCGGCTCTCATTGGGACAAGTCGAGCAGCGCGTCGATCAACGGCGAGTACTTCCTCGCCGACTTCGACCGCCCGTTCATGTTCGAAGAGATCTTCCGGGTCGCCAGCGGCTGGTACATCAAGGACAAGCCGAAGAACTTCCTGAGCGACGGAACGGCGACCCAGGCGAACAACGGCAACTGGATGCCCTCGCTCGCCGTGCAGATGCTGTGCGCCCGCAACCTCACGATCACCTGCGACGACTGGGGCGACTTCGGCTCGTTCGCCACGCAGTGGGCGGCCAGTGACTCCAGCCATCAGCACTCATCGTCCACGAGCTACGGCGGTTCGGCCGGTATCTTCGGGCTCGGCGGCTCCTACAACCACAGCGATACGGACGCCAACGGCCAGTTCTTCTCCAACGACGACGGCAGCCAGTCGTGGAGCTTCCAGTCCGACGGCTCGGGCGGCACGCTGGTGATCCACGGCACGCAGATCCTCGGCTGGCTCGTCCGCGTGGTACCGGCCGGCCCGCCCGAGGAGCACAACGACGCCGCGGCCTCCACCACTCCGGCCGCGACCGGCGCGACGCACTGAACCCGGCGTTCCAGCGCTTCACAAGGAACCAGACATGGACATTTCCACAGAGCTGGCGGAGCTCGGAACGCAGCTACAGCAGGCACTTCTGGGCGCCTACCACGCCAAGGCGGGCGCCCAGACCGTGCTGGCGTTCCAGCCAGAAATCGCTGTTCCCTCCACCGTGGTACAGCAAAATCAGGTCAACCCGCTGCAGCTGTCGACGTGGCTTCAGCTAGTCGCAGACACCCCGCTGCTCCTGCAGACCGACCAGACCGCGGTGATCGGCGGCCCGTCCGGCACCCTCGACCACATGAGCGAGATATACCGCGACCTCGTTCAGTTCGCGACGCCGGTCGCCAAGCCAGGGACGGCTGAGGCCACCCGGGTGACGGAGGAGATAGTGACCGCGCGACAGATGGCCGGGGACGGCGGGGACCTGCCCCTGGGCACAAGCCCCCTTGACTGGCCGCTGCCTAACCCCGGTTACTGGACCCGGTTCACGTACTCGCAATCGGAGTCGTCCACCGGGCCGACGGGCACCTCGACAGGACCTGGCCAGGTGTTCAGGCCGTCCCGGATCTGGACCCTGTACCAGGTGAAGGATCCGACGGTGATCACGGGCCCGCCCGTCGATAAAACGGTCAACCTCGGCACCCAGAGGATCACCGACGTCGGCGCCAGGAGGTTCCTGACCCAGCCGGCGGAGAAGCCGGCACTCCAGCTGCGCGACACGGAGGTGGAACGCGCGGCGCTCATCGGCGACATGTCGGCTACTCCGGGCCTCGGCACCGCTACCTTGGGTTCGGTACTCATCCGCCAGCCGATCGTGCTCCACTTCCCGCCGCCGTCGACGGAACCACCGCCGCCGCCGCCGGTCACGACCCTGGCCACCCGGCTCACCCTCGATCACATGATGGTCATGGTTGACCGCAGCCAGTGGTGGCACCAGGACATCGTGGAAGACCCCGGCTGGTACGTCGCGGGTCTGCGCAAGGGCGCGTGGGTCGACGTGCCGCCCGCCGCCAGCACGGTCTACGCGCTACCGGTGGCGTTGCTGCTGGTGCAGAACCTGACCCTGAACGGGTCGTGGTCAAGCGCCGAGACCACCACACTCACCGCACCCGGAATGATGCTCGGACCGTTCCACCTTGGTGGCGCGCCGGTGACCAGCGAGTCCGACGGGTCGATGTCGATCTCGGTGCCGGGAATTCACCTGGCTGGATTGTTCTGCCAGCCACTGCCGGTACTGCCGCCGAACGATCCACCCGCCGCGAGTTCCTGACCCCGCCTGCCCCGGCGGTCCCGGTCAGGACCGCCGGGGCAGGTAGAGGTCGGTGATCGTGCCCTCGAACGCCTCGGCGGCCAGGCCCACGGTCTCGGACAGCGTGGGGTGCGGGTGGATGGTCAGGGCGACGTCGGCCGCGTCGGCGCCCATCTCGATGGCCAGCACCGCCTCGGCGATGAGGTCGCCCGCCGAGGGCCCGACGATGCCGCAGCCGATGACGCGGCCCGTCGCCTCGTCGAACAGCAGCTTGGTCAGCCCCTCGGAGCGGCCCAGGGTCAGCGACCGGCCGCTGGCCGCCCACGGGAACACGCCCTTGCCGTACGCCACGCCGGCCGCCCTGGCCTCGTTCTCGGTGACGCCTGCCCAGGCCACCTCGGGGTCGGTGTAGGCGACCGAAGGTATCGCGCGCGCGTCGAAGTAGCTGTTCTTGCCCGCGATGACTTCGGCCGCGACCTTGGCCTCGTGCATGGCCTTGTGCGCCAGCATCGGCTGGCCCACCACGTCGCCGATGGCGAAGATGTGCGGTACGCCGGTGCGCATCTGCTTGTTGACCGCGATGAAGCCGGAAGGGTCGACGGTTACGCCCGCCCGTTCGGTATCTATGACTGCTCCGTTGGGCCGTCGTCCGACCGCCACCAGGATCCGGTCGAACGTGTCGGTCGCCGGGGCCTTGGCCCGGTCGGAGGTACCTTCGAAGGTCACCGTCAGCCCGTCCGGCGCGGCCGAGACCCCGGTCACCCGCGTCCGCAGGAAAACGTTCTCGTACTGGCGGCCGATCCGCTTGGCCAGCGGCGCTACCACGTCGCGGTCGGCGCCGGGGATGAGCTGGTCGAGCAGCTCGACCACGGTGATCCGGGCGCCGAGCTCGTGGTAGACCGTGGCCATCTCGAGCCCGATGATCCCGCCGCCGACGACCAGCAGCCGCCGCGGCACGTCGGCGAGATCGAGCGCACCGGTCGAGTCCATGATCCGCGGGTCCGAGGCGGGCATGAACGGCAGCCGCACCGCCTCCGAGCCGACCGCGATGATCGCGTGCTCGAAGTCGACCGAGATCACCCCGCCGTCGGCCAGCTCGACCCGCAGCTGGTGCGGCGAGGCGAACCGGCCGTAGCCGCGGATCACCGTAACCTTGCGCTGCCGGGCCAGCCCGGCTAGCCCGCCGGTGAGCCGGCCGACCACCTCGTCCTTCCAGGCCCGTAGCCGGCTGAGGTCAATACCAGGAGTGCCGAACGACACACCATTCGCGCCCATGTCCCGGGCGTCGGCGATCACCTTGGCCGCGTGCAGCAGCGCCTTGGACGGGATGCAGCCGACGTTGAGGCAGACCCCGCCCAGGGCCGGCTCGCGGTCCACGAGCACGACCTGCTTGCCCAGGTCCGCGGCGCGGAACGCGGCCGTGTACCCGCCCGGCCCGGCCCCGAGGACGAGCACCTCCGCCGTCTGGTTCTCCACATCAGCCTCCACGGGAAAGGATCAGAGCAGCAGGCGGCGCACGTCCTCGAGCAGCTGGCACAGGTACCGGACGAACCGGGCGGCCAGCGCCCCGTCGATGACCCGGTGGTCGTAGGACAGCGAGAGCGGCAGCATCAGCCGCGGCACGAACGCCGAACCGTCCCACACCGGCGCCATCCTGGACCGGACCACGCCGAGGATGGCCACCTCGGGGGCGTTCACGATGGGGGTGAAGCTCGTCCCGCCGATGCCGCCCAGGCTGGAGATGGTGAAGCAGGCGCCCTGCAGGTCGGCCGGGCCGAGCTTGCCCTCCCGGGCCCGGGCCGAGACCGCGCCGAGCTCCCGGCTGAGCTCGCGGATGCCCTTGCGGTCCACGTCCCTGATCACCGGCACCACCAGGCCCTCGGGCGTGTCCACGGCCACGCCCAGGTGGTAGTAGCGCTTGTAGATCAGCGCGTCCTTCTCCGGCGTCAGCGAGCTGTTGAACCTGGGGTACTCGCGCAGCGCCGAGACGCTGGCCTTCATCAGGAAGGCGAGCAGCGTCACCCGGTAGCCCTCCGCCTTGGCCTCGGCGTCGAGGTCCCGGCGGTAGGCGTCCAGGTCGGTGATGTCGGCCTCGTCGTCGTGGGTGACGTGCGGGACGTTGAGCCACGACCGGTGCAGCGCCGGGCCCGACAGCCGCTGGATCCGGGTCAGCGGCCCGACCTCGACCGGCCCGAACTTCGAGAAGTCCTGCGCCGGGACCTCCGGGATGCCCACGACCGGAGCCGCCGCCGCGGCCGGGGGCGCGGGCCCGCGCACCGCCCCGATCACGTCTTCCTTGGTGATCCGCCCCTTCGGCCCGGTCCCGGCCAGCGCGGTCAGGTCCAGGTCCAGCTCCCGGGCCAGCCGCCGCACCCCCGGGCTCGCGTGCACCCCGTCGAAATCCGCCAGCGCCTGAGCGCCCGCGCCCGCCCCGGCCGCCGCACTGGCCCCGGCCGCCACGCCCACCTCACCGGCCCCGGCCGCCGCGCCCGCAACCGGTGCCTCCGCGATTGATCGTGCCGCGGGCTCCCGCGCCGCCGCCACCGGATCGGCCGCGTCCAGCGCGGGCGGCTCCTGCTGGTCGGTCAGCGGCGGCGGCTCGACCTCGGCGCCGTCGGTGTCGAGCAGCAGGACCGGCGAGCCGCGGCTGACCAGGTCGCCGACCTTGACCCGCAGCTCGCGGACGGTGCCCGCGGCCGGCGAAGGGATGTCCATGGTGGCCTTGTCCGACTCCAGCGTGACCAGCGGATCCTCGCCGCTGACCACGTCCCCGGGCGCGACATGGATCTCGATGACCGGCACGTCGGCGAAGTCGCCGAGGTCGGGAACGCTGACTTCAGTCACCGCGGCCATCCTCACTCCTTCCACGGCTCTGGCTTGCCCGGGTCGATGCCGTACCGCGAGATCGCGTCGGCCACCCGCCCTGGCGGGACCGCCCCCTCCTCGGCCAGCGAGGACAGCGCGGCGACCGCCACGTAGTGCCGGTCGACCTCGAAGAAGCGGCGCAGGTTGCGCCGGTAGTCCGAACGGCCGTAGCCGTCGGTTCCCAGTACCCGGTACCTGGCAGGCACGAAGGCACGGATCTGGTCGGCGAACGCCCTGACGTAGTCGGTGGCGGCGACGACCGGTCCCGGCCGCCCGGCCAGGCACTCCGCCACGTAGGACCGGCGCGGCTCCGCCTCCGGGTGCAGCATGTTCCACCGCTGCGCCGCGACCCCGTCCCGGCACAGCTCGGTGAAGCTGGTCGCGCTCCACACGTCGGCGGCCACGCCGTAGTCGGACGCCAGCAGGTCGGCGGCGTCGAGCACCTCGCGCAGGATCGTCCCGCTGCCCAGCAGCTGCACGCGCGGGCCGTCGAGGTCGGAGGCACGCAGCAGGTACATGCCCCGCAGGATCCCGGGCCCGGCGCCCTCGGGCAGCGCCGGGTGCTCGTAGTTCTCGTTCATCAGCGTGAGGTAGAAGAACACGTCCTCCTGCTCGGCCAGCATCCGCCGCAGCCCGTCCTGGACGATGACGGCGACCTCGTAGGAGTACGTCGGGTCGTAGGACACGCAGTTCGGCACGACCGAGGACAGCACGTGGCTGTGCCCGTCCTCGTGCTGGAGGCCCTCGCCGTTGAGCGTGGTCCGCCCGGCCGTCCCGCCGAGCAGGAAACCGCGCGCCCGCGAGTCCCCGGCCGCCCAGATCAGGTCCATCACCCGCTGGAAGCCGAACATCGAGTAGAAGATGTAGAACGGGATCATCGGGATGTCGCTGGTGCTGTACGCGGTGGCCGCGGCGATCCAGGACGCCATCGCGCCGGCCTCGTTGATGCCCTCCTGCAGCATCTGGCCGTCCGGCGCCTCCCGGTAGTACATCAGCTGGTTGGCGTCCTCGGGCTGGTACAGCTGGCCGGCCTGGCTGAAGATGCCGAACTGCCGGAA
>Ga0066388_100003188_pt1 | contig 10490 bp, 6 predicted proteins | sample PanSoiMetaGPlot6_FD_64539 | JGI IMG/M metagenome (GOLD analysis project Ga0066388, IMG submission 64539) | Tropical forest soil microbial communities from Panama analyzed to predict greenhouse gas emissions - Panama Soil - Plot 6 (Hybrid Assembly) | ecosystem: Environmental > Terrestrial > Soil... | reverse complement strand
GGGGCCGGATGTCGGCCTCGGCCGGGTAGAGGGTGTCCATCGCGGCGGCGGCACCGCTGAGGTAGTAGTCGAACAGCCGGTCCCGCGCCGCCTTCCGCTGCTCGTCGGCGTCGTCACCGGTGGCCTTCTCCGCGGCGTAGGCACGCAGCAGGTCGTGCATGCCGTACCGGCCGCTGCTGGTGGGCTGGACGAGGTGGGCGCGGGCGAGCAGGTCGAGCATCGCCCGGGCCCGGTCGCGGCCGGTGTCGGTCAGCGCGGCGGTCGCGTGCGGGTCGAGGTCGGGGCCGGGGTGCAGGCCCAGCAGCCGGAACGTGCGGGCGGCCTCGCTGGGCAGGTGGCGGTAGGACCAGGAGAACACCGCCCGCACCGCCGCTCTCGGGTCGCCGCCGGCGTCCAGCAAGTCCAGCCGCTGCTGCAGGTCGCCCAGCTCGGCGACCAGGTCGGCCAGCGGGGTGGCCGGGCGGGTGACGGCGAGTTCGGCGGCGATCCGCAGGGCCAGCGGCAGCCGGGCGCACTGCCCGGCCAGCGCCGCCGCGGCATCGGGTTCGGCCTCGGCCCGGGAGCCGACCAGCGTGCGCAGCAGGGTGACCGCGTCGGGCAGCGGAAGCAGGTCGAGGTCCAGGCGGCGGGCGCCGTGCACGGCGACCAGCCCAGCCAGGGAGTCCCGGCTGGTCACCACGACCATGCAGGACGCGGTGCCGGGCAGCAGCAGGCGGACCTGCTCCACCGACGAGGCGTTGTCCAGCACCACCAGCAGCCGCCGGCCGGCGACCTCGGTCCGGTACCGGTCGGCCCGTTCCTCCACGTCGAGCGGGATTTCCTGCTCGGCCAGCCCGAGGCCGGTCAGAAACCGCGCCAGCGCCTCGGCGGGAGTAACGGGCTGGCCGAGGTCGTAGCCGCGCAGGTTCACGTACAGGTCACCGTCCGGGAACCGCTCCCGGACGTGGTGTGCCCACCGGACGGCCAGCGCGGTCTTGCCCACCCCGGCGGTCCCGGACACCGCGGAGATCACCACCGCCGTCGGCCGGTCACCGGTTCGATCAGGCCGGTCCGTCTCGCCGGTGGCCAGCAGGCGGTCGAGGTCGGCGATCTCGCCGGCGCGGCCGGTGAACGCTGACACATCGGCCGGAAGCTGCCGCGGCACCTGCGACCGCCGCCGCCGCGCCGCCCCGGCCAGAGCGGGGTCGGCGGCGGCCAGCTCAGCGCAGATACGGCCGATGTCTGCGCTCGCCCCACGGTGCCGAAGCTGCAGGTACTGGCGGCGGCCCAACGCCGCGATGTCGTCGGGCAGGTCGGCCTCGACCGGCATGACCGCCCCGTCGGTCAGCACCGGGACCACCATGGCCCCTCCGCTGAACGCCACGGCCAGCTCCCGCCGGATCCAGTCGCCCGGTTCGTCGATCCGCCGCCGCCCGGCTGGCCCGCTGGTCGTCAGCCAGTGCGGCCCGATCACCGCCAGCAACACCCGGCAGCGCCGCACTCCGTCGAACAACCGGTCGACGTAGTCGGACCCGGGCGGGATCGACTCGCTGTCGAGGAACACCGACCCTGCGCCGAACCGGTCGGACAACTCCTTGAACAGCCATCTCGCATAGCCGCCGCTGTCCTCGTCCCGGTAGCTGATGAAAATCTCACCAGTCACCACTCACCACCACCCACCCCCGAGACACTGCTCGGCCGCTCGTGCGGCACAGGCTCACCCCGGGCCACAGCGCCCGGCGGTGCACACCCAGCATCGTCCGCGCATCGGCCCCGCGGAAGCCGCCGTCCGCGATGGAGGAGGAGCTACGCGCCCGCCTGGAGCAGTTGGTGTCCGGGGTCCGAGTCTCCGGAGTGGCGGGCGACCGTGAAGTCGAGCAACTACCTCCATCTCGAGTTGTGCCCAGACTGCGTCCTCGAGCACACCGGGCGGTGCCCGGACTACGACGGGGCGGTGGTCGGAAACCCGAGTTCGGCCGCAGCCGCGGCTAGTTCGTGGTCGTAGGTGACGAAGTCGGTCACCTCGGTCAGGAACGGGTCTGCGGTGGCCAGGTGGATCGCATCGAGGGAGCCCAGCCGGCGGATGGCGTAGGACCGCGCCCGGGCCAGCACGGTGCTGGTGAGGTCTAGTAGGTAGAGACCCCTGACCGCCTGCCCGGTCACGTAGGGGACGCGCTGGTGGTCCACGCCCGCCCGCAGCAACGTGCGGCTGATCTCCAACGCCGAAAGCTGGCTGGTGAGCAATTCGGTATTTGCGGGAAGGCCGAGTCGCCAGCTCCGCAGGACCGCGGACTCCTTCTCCTGCTTCACGAACTTCAACAGGGCGCTGGCGTCGAAATAGATCACAAGGTGCGCTCCCGGTCCCGGTCTGCGACGAGCACCTCCGCCAGGCTGTCGAACTCAGGCACTAGGTCGGGAATCAGGTCCGGCATGCCCTGCTCGGTCGGAGCGGTCGCCTCGCCGCTGGCAACCAACTGGTGCAGTGTGCCGAGCTGACCGACCTCGGGCACCATCCTGAGGATCGGCCTTCCCCGGTCGGTCACGACGATCGACTCGCCGGCGCGCACCCGCGCCACTGCCTTCGACGGATTCTGGTTCAGCTCGCGCAGCCCGATCGTCTCCATCACACCAATGTACCTACCACAAGTAGGTACATCAACGTCAGTGCCAGCTCACTGCGCGTCAGGATGACCGGTCCGCGGGTGGCCCACCGCGCTGGCTCTGACACCGCCACCGGGTTGACGGTCCCCGCCTCCTGGCGCGCATCCCGACCCTGTCCAGGGCTGACGATCAGGTCACGGGGTCGGCGTCTCGAATTGGGTCCTCGCCGGGCAACTGGAGGTGGCGTTCCGGTGCGCCGACGTAGAGCTGGCGGGGCCGAGTGATCTTCTGCTCGCTGTCCAGGATGCCTTCCTCCCATTGGGCCAGCCAGCCGGGGGTGCGGCCGATCGCGAACAGCACCGGGAACATCTGGACCGGGAAGCCCATCGCCTGGTAAATGATGCCGGAGTAGAAGTCGACGTTCGGGTAGAGCTTGTGAGCGACGAAGTAGTCGTCGTCCAGCGCGGTCTTCTCCAGGGCCAGGGCGATGTCGAGCAGCGGGTTGGCGCCGGTGACCTCGAAGACCTGGTGTGCAATCTGCTTGATGATCCGGGCCCGCGGGTCGAAGTTCTTGTACACGCGGTGCCCGAACCCCATCAGCCGCAGCTCGCCGGCCTTGACGCGGGCGATGTAGCCCGGCACCCGGTCTACCGAGCCGATCTCGGACAGCATCCGCAGCACCTGCTCGTTCGCGCCGCCGTGCAGCGGGCCGTACAGTGCGGCGGCGGCCGCGGCAGCCGCGGAGTAGGGGTCGGAGTGTGCGCTGCCGACCGCGCGCATCGTGTGCGCCGAGCAGTTCTGCTCGTGGTCGGCGTGCAGCACGAAAAGCACGTCCAGCGCACGTTCCAGGATCGGGTCGGGGTGGTAGCGGGGTTCGCTCATCCGCCACATCATGTTCAGGAAGTTGCCGGCGTAGGACAGGTTGTTGTCCGGGTAGGCGTAGGGCAGACCCATCGCGTGCCGGTACGCGAACGCGGCCAGCGTGGGCATCTTGGCCACCAGCCGGATGACCTGCTCGCGGCGCGCGCGCACGTCGAATATTGCCTTTGCATCCGGGTAGAATGTAGACAGTGCTCCGACGGTGCTGACCAGGATGCCCATCGGGTGGGCATCGTGGTGGAAGCCGTCGACGAACTTCTTGATGTTCTCGTGGACGAACGTGTGGAGGGTGACCTGCTCGACCCATTGCTCAGCCTGGGCCTTGTCCGGCAGCTCGCCGTTGACCAGAAGGTAGGCGACCTCGAGGAAGCTGCGATGCTCGGCGAGCTCCTCGATGGGGTACCCGCGGTAGCGCAGTATGCCGCGGTCGCCGTCGATGAACGTGATCTTCGACCGACAGCTGGCTGTGTTCAGGAACGCTGGGTCGTAGGAGTACAGGCCGCTGTCCTCGCCATCGGCCTTGATCTGGCGCAGGTCGGTGGCGTGGATCGCGCCGTCCCGGATCGGAATCGTGTACTGCCGCCCGGTCCGGCTGTCGGTCACCTGCAGCGCCGCTTCCTCGTTCTGTGCGGTCATGGTCGTCACCTTTCACATCGGGGCGGAACGGGGAGTGCGATCGTGGCTACCGGAGCCGACCACCTCCCTCACACCAGGGTCAGGCCAGCGGCGGAGAACCCGCCAACCGCCGCTCGACGACCGCAGACCTCGACGACCGCAGACGACGCTGCCAGCCGACCATACGACTCGGTAGAGGCAGGTGTCCCTTGCTGTTGACACGGAGGGACACACGGCGTCCCACGGTTCGCCGGCGGGCCGGCGCGTCCGCCAAGGATGGCGGGCGGATCTGCCAGTGCCGACGGGCGTGCCATTAGGGCGTAGTGGGCAAAGTTGACAATCCGCAAGGACAAGGCGTAGGACCCAGGGGGACCCAGGAGATCCACGAACGGACAGCAACCGCAGTAGGCCGGGGGCCACACTCGCCGCCGGTGCCGACGCCGGCCACCTCAGCACCGGTGGCGACCCGAGCGCCTTGGCTCCCGGCCGGGGCTCGTCGCAGCGGCTCGGCAGTTCCTCCGTGGTCCCCTGGACCGAGGTAGATCCGGGACAGCACTTGGACGGACACCGGCCGTTCGTCGGGCCTTATCGCGCCCGTTGCCGGCCGTACCGCCGGTGCGGGAGACACTCTGCCCCATGCATTTTAGGGGGGATCTCGGGCATTGGTTTATTTAGGCGCAGAGCGGGCTGGTCGAGCAGGAAAGCTCCCAACAGGAGAAACGCGGGGGCATAGGGCTCGGACGGGCGGGGCGCTGGGCGCACTACTTAGCGCGGTCCTGGTGGGCCTGACCGTGCTGGTTTGGGCGCAGCCAGCGACCGCATCTGTCATCTTTGTCCCAATCGGTGGTGCTGGCTCGACCTGGGCTCAGAACGCGGTCGACCAGTGGCGCCGGAACGTGACCCAGTTCGGCATGCAAGTCAACTACACTGGCACCGGCTCCTCCAACGGCCGCAACCAGTTCCGGAACGGGACGGTCGACTTCGCCGTGTCCGACGTCCCGTACGGGCTCACCGACGAAGGCGTCGTGGACCCGCCGCCGCCGCGGCCGTTCAGCTACCTGCCGCTGGCCGGTGGCGGAACGTCGTTCATGTACAACTTGACCGTCGGCGGACGGCGGGTGACCAACCTGCGCCTGTCCGGCGACACGATCACCAAGATATTCACCGGCGTGATCACGAACTGGTCGGATCCGGCCATCCACGCCGACAACCCCGGTCTGGTGCTGCCTTCGCGGACGATCGTGCCGGTGGTCCGCTCGGATGTCTCCGGCACCACCTTCCAGCTCACGAGTTGGATGAGCAAGCAGCACCCGTCCCTGTGGAACGCCTACTGTGCCAGAGCGGGCCTCCTCGCCGATCCCTGTGGGGCTGTCCAGGCGTATCCCGTGATACCGGGCAGCGGCTTCAGCGCCTTCCCCGGCTCGCTCGGGGTGACCGGCTACGTCGCACAGTCGAGCAGCGACGGCGCGATCACCTATGCCGAGTACTCCTACGCGGTCAGCACCGGCTTTCCAGTGGTGAAGCTGCTCAACAGCGCCGGATACTACGTCGCTCCCACGGCAACGAACGCCGCCATCGCCCTGCTGGCCGCCCGTGTCGACAGCGACCCGGCCTCGCCGACCTACCTGACCCAACTCCTCGACGGCGTCTACACCAGCCCGGACCCGCGCGCCTACCCCCTGTCCAGCTACAGCTACCTGATCGCGCCCACCTCGCTGTCACTCGGGTTCACCACCGACAAAGGCCAAACGCTGGGCGCTTTCGCCTACTACGCGCTCTGCCGCGGACAACAGATAGCTCCGATCTTGGGCTACGCGCCGCTGCCGGTGAACCTGGTGCGGCCCGGCCTGGAACAGATACGCCGGCTGCCCGGTGTCGACCCGTCCACCATCACCATCGCCGGCTGCGCCAACCCAACCTTCTCCCCCGACGGCACCGACCTGCTGGCCAGCACCGCGCCGCTGCCGGCGCCCTGCGACAGGCTCGGCCCCGTGCAGTGTCCGGCGGGCACTCAGCCCACCGTCACCGCGCTGTCGGCGAGCGTCGGTCCGGTCGACCCGAGCGGACCACCCACCCAGCCCACCCTCGTCACCGCCACAGCCACCGTCACCCCAGCCTCGGGCACTGGTACGCCGACCGGCAGCGTGCAGTTCCTCGATGGCGGTGTCGCCTTCGGCAGCCCCGTCACACTCGCCGACGGAGCCGCGACGCTGACCACCACCGGCTTCGGACCCGGCACCCACCTGCTGTCGGCCGTCTACAGCGGCGACCCGGCGTTCGAGAGTTCCACCTCGGAAACCGTGCCGATCCGCGTCGAAGGGCCCGCCACCGCCCAGGAGACCGTGACCACCACCGTGCCGGCCGGTGCGCTGCTGCTGACGGTGCGCGGCACCGACGTCACCCTGCCGGACCTGCAGCTCACGGCGGACAACACGCTGCTGACCACGTCCGGCGCGATGAACCCGGTCACCGTCATCGACACCCGCGCTGGCGACCCCGGGTGGAGCGTCAGCGGCCAGGTGAGCGACTTCACGGCCACCACCGGCTCCGGCGCCACAATCAACGGTTTCGACCTCGGCTGGACTCCGAGCATCATCAGCCACGCCGCGACCCAGACCGTCACCGCCGGCAGTACGGTGGCTCCGGCACCGGGGCTCGCCCCCGGCGTGGTCCCGACCGACCCGACCCAGGGCCTGAAGACGGCGCGTACGCTCGCCACCGCCACGGCCGGCGCCGGAATCGGCACCGCAGAGATGACTGCCGTGCTGGCGCTCGCCGCGCCCACGTCCACGCCAGCGGGTCAGTACACCGCGGCCCTCACGCTGACCGCGATCTGAGAGCACGCGTTCGGCGGTCCGGGTCCGAGGACGTCAGCCGATACCGGCGTCGGCGTCGGCTCCACCTGCGCGCCGCGTGGCCCACAGCGTGCGCGGCCTGCGGCAAGGCCGAAAACTGGCGGCAGCCCTCCTCGCCTGCCCGTGGCCCTACTGGTAGCGGCCCGGGGGATACCCGGACCAGCAGCCCAGATCGTCACGCTGTGACGCGAACGAAAATTCGGAGGTACTAACCGGCTTCGCAGTGCTAGACTTCGCTTCTAGTCCTAACCATCCTATATGGTGTAATTTCGCCTACACCGTCGAGGGCCCACCCTCTGCGTGGCTGGCGGGAAGCGACACGGGGGACCGACATGGGGGACGTTGTAGCGCCGCCGACGCTACGTATTCACTTCACGCTCGAGGATCTCGCCCGGACGCGGCTCGCGGCCGGGCCGGACGTCATGTGGGAGATCGCCAACAGTCTGAGCAGGCTGCAGAGCCGACGCTCCAGCGTCGACTTCGGCAGGTGGCGCAGCGAGACGGTCCCGCGGCTGGGCCGGTGGGTCGAGCTGCTGCTTCCACTGGTCCCGCCGACTGGGTACTTCGTCGACTTCATCACCCCGGCCGAGGGCGCCCGAGGACTGGCGGCGGGAGTCGACGCGGTGTGCAGCACACCGCGGACTCGGCTGCATGCCGAGGTGGGGCTGCTGGCAGCCGAACGCCGGCTGCCAGCCTGGATGCCCCGGCTGGCGGACGCGGACGGCGAGGTCATGGCCCGGCTGGGGCGGGCGCTGCAGCTTTACCACAAGGCCGCACTCGAGCCGTACTGGAGCACCGTCGTCAAGCACGTCGAGGCTGACCGCGCGCGGCGCACGAGGGCGTTCCTGGATGGTGGGTGCGAGGGTCTGCTGGCCAGCCTGCGACCGGGCATGCGCTGGCAGCCGCCGGTGCTCGAAGTGGACTACCCCGTGGAGCGGGACCTGCACCTGGCCGGCCGGGGGCTGTTGCTCGTGCCGTCCTTCTTCTGCTGGCGGATGCCGGTCACGCTGCTGGACGAGGACCTGCAGCCGGTGCTGGTCTACCCGGTCGACAAGGACCCGTTCTTCCCAGCGCCTGCTCCAGAGCGGTCCGGCGGCACCGCGGCGCGGCGGCTCGGGGCACTGCTCGGGAACACCCGCGCCACAGTGCTGCGAGCGGTCGAGACCCCCTGCACGACGACCGAACTCAGCCGGCGAGCCGAGGTGTCGATCGCGTCGGCCAGCCAGCACGCGACGGTGCTGCGCGAGGCGGGGTTGATCAGCACGCAGCGGGACGGAAGCGCGGTGCGGCACAGCCTGACCGCACTGGGCGTCGCGCTGCTCGACGGAGCCGGTGCCTGAGATGGGACCGGGCTCTGCTCGCCGACGGAGACTGCCGCACCTGGCTGCCTGGGCCGTCGCCGGATGCCTCGCGGCGTGGCTCGCCGCCGGGGCTGGCGCGGTCGGTTCCCCGTCCGCCCGGTCCGCCGCGGCAACGGCGCCATCGACCGCCACTGCGACTCCGGAGACGGCGACTCCAGCGGCCACTACCCCGGCGGCTGGGGCTGCGGCGACCCTGACCGTGGCGATGCTGCAGGACGTCGACTCGCTCGACCCGTTCCTCGGCATCTCCGTGCCCGCGGTCCAGCTGTTCCGGCTGACGTACGACTACCTCACCGACTACAGCCCCGTCGACAACCGGCCGGTGCCGGGCCTGGCACGCTCGTGGACCACGTCCGCCGACGGGCGGACCTGGACGTTCCGCATCCGGGACGGGGTGCGGTGGTCCGACGGCCAGCCGCTGACCGCCGAGGACCTGGCGTTCACCTACCGCACCATCATGCGGCACCCGACGATGCCGAACGCCGCCGCGGTCCGCACCTTCACCTCGGTCACCGCGACCGGGCCCGACGTCCTAGTGATCAGGACCGCGGTGCCCACCCCCACCATGCTGGCCCTGGACATCCCGATCGTTCCCGCCCACGTGTGGCAGGGCAAAGACCCGTCCGCCGAGCCAGGCGACACCGCCGCACTGGTCGGCAGCGGCCCGTTCCGGCTGGTCGAGGCGCACGCGTCCCGCTACTACCGGCTGGAGCGCAACCCGGCCTACTGGCGCGGGGCACCGAAGACCGAGCAGGTGGTCTACCAGTACTTCAGCGACAGCGACAGCGCGGTGCAGGCGCTGCGCAAGGGCGAGGTCGACGTCGCGGCGAACCTGACGCCAGCGCAGTTCGACGCGCTGGCCGGCGACCGGCGGGTGGGCCGGAACGAGGCGCGCGGCACCCGGTTCACCGAGCTCGCGTTCAACCCGGGCGCGGCTCGGGCCGACGGGACGCCGGTCGGCGACGGCCATCCGGCGCTGCGCGATGTCCGGGTGCGCGCCGCCATCGAGCATGCGATCGACCGCGATGCGCTCGTCGCGCGGGTGCTGGGCGGGCACGGCGACGCCGGCGGGGGGTACCTGCCGGCCACGTTCGCGCCGTGGGGCTGGCAGCCTGGGCCAGGCGTCCGCCGCCGCTTCGACCCGGCCCTGGCGAACCGGCTGCTGGACCAGGCCGGCTACCGGCGCGGGCCGGACGGGGTGCGGGTCATGCCGGGCAACGGGCGGAAGCTGGCCTTCCGGCTGTTCGCCCCGTCCGAACGTGCGCACTACCAGCAGTCCGCCACCCGGATCGCCGCCTGGCTGGCCCGGGTGGGGATCACCGTGCGGGTCCAGACGATGAGCGGCAACCAGATCAGTGCTCGTACCCTGGCCGGACGCTACGACATGTTCCTCGGCGGCTGGGTGCTCGACCCTGACCCCGACTTCCTGCTGTCGGTGCAGACCTGCGGCACCCGGCCCGACGCCGCCGGGAACGGGACCACCGACAGCTTCGAGTGCGACCCGACGTACGACCGGATGTACGGCCGGCAGGCCCGGGACGTGGACCGGGTCGAACGGGTCGGGCTGGTCCAGCGGATGCAGCGGCGGCTGTACGCCGACGCGGACCAGGTGATCCTTTACTACCCGGCCGTGCTGGAGGCGTACCGCAGCGACCTGTTCACCGGCTTCGTCCGGCGCCCCACCGGGACCGGAAGCATCGCCGGCCCGTGGAGCTACCCGTCCGTGGCGCCGGTGGCTCAGCCCACGCCGGGCCGCCGCGGTCCCGGCGCCGGGTTGGCCTGGGGTGTCGCCGCCGGCACACTCCTGTGCGCCGCCGTGGCCGCAGCGGTGTGGCGCCGGCGGGCGACCCGCGGCCTGCGGGAGTGACCGCGGTGTGGGCACCGTCCTCTGCAGACAACGCCCAGGACGCCGAGGACCGTACGCCCGCTTCGGAAGGTCGTGCAGCAGGCGCCGGGAGACTGACGCTGGCTACCGGAGACCGCGCGCTGGGCGGCAGGAGACGGCCGCCGGGCGCCGGAGGTCGCACGCTCCGGTTGCTCGCCCTGCTCGGCGGAGGCCTGTTGCGGCTGCTGTTCGTGCTGTTGCTGGGATTCCTGCTGTTCCACGTGGTCCCCGGCGACCCAGCGGTCAGCCTGACCCACGGTCACCCGGGCACGCCGTCCGACGTCGCCGCGAAGCGGCACGAGCTCGGCCTGGACC
>Ga0066388_100003187_pt1 | contig 10491 bp, 9 predicted proteins | sample PanSoiMetaGPlot6_FD_64539 | JGI IMG/M metagenome (GOLD analysis project Ga0066388, IMG submission 64539) | Tropical forest soil microbial communities from Panama analyzed to predict greenhouse gas emissions - Panama Soil - Plot 6 (Hybrid Assembly) | ecosystem: Environmental > Terrestrial > Soil... | reverse complement strand
ACCGTGATCATGTTGTTGCGCATGGTCAGGATCCAGCCGCCGATCGCGGTCACGAGGATCGTCGCGGCCGGCAGCACGGAGTGGTTGAACGCGTCCGACACGAACGTCCAGTTCCAGCCGACGGTCGTGGTCACTTCGTAGCCGCCGCTCTCAGGGAACCACCCGAGCTTGATCGAGAAGAGCCAGATCGCGAGCAGCGCGAGCCAGAAGTACGGGAACGCCGAGGTGATCACGAACAGCGGCGGCAGGGCGCCGTCGAGCGCCGTCCCGCGCCGCCACGCCGACACGAGCCCGATGAAGGTGCCGAGGAGAAAGGCGAGGATCGTCGTCGTCCCGACGAGCGCCAGCGTCCACGGCAGCGCCTGCAGCACCTGGTGCGCCACCGTGTCGGGGAAGAACGTCAGCGAGGTCCCGAAGTGCCCGCGAGCGATGTTGCCGAGGTAGGTGATGTACGCGTGGAAGAGGCTCTGGTGCGCGTGGACGCCGAAGGCGATCTCGAGCGCGTGCAGGGCCTGCGGGTTCAGGCGCCCCTTGTAGCGGGCCATCATCGCGATCGCAGCGTTGCCCGGCATGAGGCGCGGGATCAGGAAGTTGAGGGTGATCGCCGCCCACAACGTGACGACGAAGAACCCCAACCGACGGAGGACGAACCTCACGTCCCGCGCCTCATGCCCGTGTCGATGTTCGTCGCGCTACCCCTGCTTCGCCTTCAGGTGGAGAAGCATGACACCCCAGTCGGGGTTGACGTACGCGGCCGGGCGGGCATACGGGTCGCCCTTCAAGACCCAGCCCGTCAGGTCCTTGGTGTTGTACTGGTACCAGTCCACACCCTCGGTGACCGGGATCACCGGGATGTCGTTGACCATGATGGCCTCGAGCTGCTTGACGATCTGGTGCTGCGTCGCCGGGTCGCTCGTCGCCGCGTACTGCTCGATCAGCTTGTCTGCCTGCGGATTCGAGTAGCGCTCCCAGTCGGAGCCGGCCGTCTTTCCGATCGGGGCCGTGCCCTTCGAGTACAGGAGCGAGCGCAGCTCGTAGTACGGCGTCGGGCCGGCGGTCTGGTTGCCGTCGTAGGCGAGCTGGTAGTGGCCTGTGTAGACGTCGTTGTCGTAGGTCTGGCTGGAGAGGTTCTGAGGCGTGACCTTGATGCCGACCGCCTTCAGCTGCTCCTGGACGAGCTGCGCAGACGCGACCCAGTCGGAGTAGCCGCCGATGTTGATCATCGTGAACGAGAGCGGCTTGCCGTCGGGGGTCTGGTAGACGCCGCCCACCTTCTTGTAGCCGGCCTGCTGGAGGATCTGCTCCGCCTTCGCCGGGTTGTAGCCGACCTTCTTCGCCAGCCCCTGGTCGAGCCAGTCGCTGAAGGTCGGGGTCACGATCCCCGTCTGGTTCGAGGCCGGCTCGTACCCGTACTCGCCGACCTCGGAGACCTTGCTGCGGTCGATCGCGTACGCCATTGCCTGGCGCACCGCGAGGTTCTTCAGGATCGGGTTGGTCTGGTTGATGTAGACCGCGACGTTGACCACCGGCGGGAACCAGTAGTGGTTGTCGGGGCTCTTCTTCAGGTAGTAGGTGTTGATGTTCGGGATGAACTGGCTGCCCCACTGTGCCTTGCCGCTCGCGAGCTGCTGGTTCGCCGGATCGTTCGACGTGAACGCGGGGTAGTAGACGGTGTCGATCGTCGGCTTCCCCGACTGCCAGTAGCTCGGGTTCTTCTTGTACTTGATCACCTGCGGCGAGCAGGAGCTCATCGTGAAGGGGCCCGTTCCAACCGGGTGCGTGTCCTTGTAGGTCGTCGGGTTCTTGATCGTCGTCCAGATGTGCTTGGCGACGATCGGGGTCTGGTCGGCGATGTAGTAGAAGTACGGAACGGCCGCCGTCTTGAAGTTGAAGACGACCTTGTTGCCGTTCTGCGTGACGCTCTTCAGCACCGACCAGTTCGCGTTCAGGTCGAGTGCGGGGTTCTTCTTCAGGAGCTGGAAGGTGTAGACGACGTCAGACGCGCTGAACGGCTTTCCGTCGCTCCACTTGACGCCGTCGCGGATCGTGAACGTCAGCGTCTTGTTGCCGTTGCTCCAGGCGAAGCTCTTCGCGAGCCACGGCGTCGTCGCGCCGCTCTTCAGGCCGTCGACGTAGGTGAGCTCCTCGTACTCGGTACCGAACGAGAGGAAGCTCACGCTCGCGTTGTACGGGTTGAACCCGCACGTCCACGTCGTGCCCTGCTCGTTCGAGATCGTGACGGAGGTACTTCCCCCGGACTTGCTCGACTTGCTGCCCCCGCAGGCAGTGGCGGTCGCTGCGACACCCACCACCAGCGCGAGAATCATCAGTCGCTTCATCACCCTCTCCTTCCCGTGCTCTCGATTGCCTGGAAAGCGCTTGCAAGCTCTTGGCGGGCTCGCCGTTGCGCGGCGTGACCGGCGTTCAGCTCGTCGAGCCCGAGCAGCGCGGCGCCGACGACCGGCTGCGAGCTCGTCACCTTGACGGTCGCTTTGGTCGCGACGTCCTGGAGCCCGGACGCGACCGCGCCGATCAGCCGGTGGTCGCCCGACTGCATGACACCACCGCCGAGCACGACCTCGACCGGGGCTTCGGTGAGGCCGAGCCGCTCCAGCGCGACGCGGATCATCGTGACGACCTCCTCGGCGAGCCTGGCGACGATCCCTGCTGCGGTCTCGTCGCGCGCGGCCTCGGCGATGACGACCGGCGCGAGCTCGATGACCTGCCGCTGGCCGATCTCGCCGTGGTGGAACGCTTCGGCGAGCTGCGTCGGCGTCTCCTTGCCGAAGTAGGCCGGGACCGCATGTTCGAGGGTCGTCTTCGGCCCGCGTCCGTCCTCGCTGCGGGCCGCAGCGGACACGGCCTCCGCGCCGACGTCGTAGCCGCCACCCCAGTCCCCGGTGATCCAGCCGAGCGCGGGGAAGCGGGCCTGGCGCCCGTCGGGCGAGACGGCGCTGCAGTTGATCCCAGCTCCGCAGACGATCGCGACGCCCCAGCCGCTGTCGGTGCCGGCGCGAAGGACGGCGAACGTGTCGTTTCCGACCGAGATGCGTCTTGCGAGCCTGCGGCCGGTGGCGGCGGTCCGCATCGCCCGCTCCTCGGAGGGGAAGTCGACGCCCGCGAGGAAGAGCTCGCCGACCTCGGCGACCGGCCCCTTGCCGTTCGGCAGGCCCGCCTCGGTCAGGGCCTGGTGGAGGAGGTCGTCGAGCACGGCAAGGGAGCCGTCGACGCCGAGGTGGTGCGGCGAGCTCTGCGGGCCGCGGACCAGCGCCTTGACCTCGCCGTCGGCGTGGACGAGCGCGAGGTCGGTCTTCGAGTTGCCGCCGTCGATCGCGAGGACGAGCGGCTTGGTCACCGCGTTTCGCCCTGACGGAGCTCGTGTCGACCGGTCGGTTGAGACGGCCGCGCAGGCAAGGCCCATGCTGGCTGATATCGACATCGCAAGCGACGTCTCACGCCGTCACCTCGCGCGGTTCGAATTGCGGAAGGTGGTCGCGGCCGGCAGTGAGGAGCGTCTCGGTGAGCTCGTCGACCTGCGCGACCTGGCCGATCAGCGGATGGGCGAGCAGCGCCTTGTAGACGATGTCGCGGTCGCCGGTGATCGCTGCCTGGACGGCGAGCCGCTCGTACGCGGCGACGTGCTGGACGAGACCCAGCACCTCGGGGGCGAGCGGCGGCTGGTCAATCGGCTTCGGCCCGTCGGAGGTGATTTCAGCTGGGACCTCGACGGTGTCGTCGTCGGCGAGGCCGCCGAGGGTGCACTCGTTGCGGACGTCCACCACCTGAACCTCGCCGTCGCCGGTCGCCAGCGAGGCGACGAGGTGGGTCGCGGCCTCGCTGTAGTACGCGCCGCCGCGGCGCTCGAGCAGGGCCGGCTTGGTGGTGAGCGCCGGGTCGCGGTAGAGCCGGAGCAGTTCGCGCTCGATCTCCTGCACCTCGGCCGCGCGCGGCTTCTCGACGCGCTGGCGCTCGAGGATCGCGTCGTGGAAGTAGAAGTAGTGCACGTAGTAGGACGGGATCGCGCCCAGCCGGTCGAGAAGCGCGCGGGGGAGGTCGACGCTCTCGGCGAGCTCGTCGCCGTGCACGGCCAGGAGGTCGGGCAGGACGTCGTCGCCGTCGACCCGGACCGCCCGGACCCACGTGAGGTGGTTCAGGCCGACCTGGTCGACCAGCACGCGCTCCGGCTCGAGCCCGAGCAGGCGCGCGATGTGCCGCTGGAACCCGATCGCCACGTTGCAGAGGCCGACCGCGCGGTGGCCCTCGTCCAGGAGGGCGCGGACGACGATCCCGACCGGGTTCGTGAAGTCGACGATCCAGGCGTCGGGCGCCGCGAGCTCGCGGACGCGCTCGGCGATCTGCAGGACGACCGGAACCGTTCGGAGTGCTTTTCCGAGCCCTCCCGCGCCGGTCGTCTCCTGGCCGATGCAGCCGCAGGCAAGCGGGATCGTCTCGTCGGTGAGTCGCGCCTCCTGGCCTCCGACACGGAGCTGGATCAGGACGAACGACGCGCCGTCCAGCGCCGCGTCGAGGTCGTCGGTGACAGAGAGCTTGCCGTCGTAGCCGGCCGTGCGGAGCATGCGATCGGCGAGACCGCCTACGATCTCACGGCGCTCGGGATCGATGTCCTGTAGAACGAGCTCACGCAGATTCAGCCGCTCCCGCTCGCGTGCGAGCCCGGCCACGAGCTCCGGCGTGTAGGTGGAGCCGCCGCCTACGACGGCGAGCTTCATACGGTCTTCTGCGTCATCATCTTGTTAGAGATATTGACGAGATGACTCTTGCATGATCCTCGGATGGAGTCAAGACCTAGGAAACATCCCCTTCTTGGGTTAACCTCCTTCACATGACGGCTCGCCCGCGAGCCACACCACCACTGCTTCGGGACCTCAACGAGCGGACGGTGCTCGACGCGATCCGCGACGGCGCGCCGATCTCGCGCGCGGAGATCTCCCGCCGCTCGGGGATCTCGAAGCCCACCGTTTCGCTTGCGCTCCAGTCGCTGCTCGACGCGCAGCTCGTGCGCGAGGCCACGGAGCGCCCCGACGGGCCCGGCTACGGCGCCGTGTACTTCGAGCCCGTCCCTGACGCCGCGCTCGTGCTCGGCCTCGACGTTGGCGCACGCTTCGTCCGCGGCGCGGTATGCGATCTCGCCGGCACGATTCGAGCGCGCCAGGACGTCGAGCTGCCCGTCGCGGCTGTCCCTGATGCCGTCGCGGCGATCGAGCGGCTCCGTTCGTCCCTCTTCGCCGCCTCGGGCCTCGACCCCGAGCGCGTCGACGGCATCGTCGTCGGCGTGCCAGGGGTCGTCGAAAGCGAGACCGGCGTGCTCCGCCTGGCCGAGAACGTGGCAGGCCTCGAGGGCCGCGCGTTCGCGGACGAGCTCCAGAGCGCGCTCGACCTTACGGTGACGCTCGAGAACGACATCAACCTGGCGGCGCTCGGCGAGCAATGGCACGGCGTCGCGCAAGGCGTCGACGACTTCGTCTTCCTCTCGATCGGCACCGGCATGGGGGCAGGGCTGGTCCTCCGCGGCGACCTTCACCGCGGCCGCCACGGAGCCGCAGGCGAGATCGACTTCGCTCTCGTCGGCGTCGACCAGCGGCTTGACCCGTCGGGGCCCGAGATCGCCCAGCTCGCGACCCGATTCGCCGCTCGCCAGGCGGACGCCCGCGCCGTCTTCGCCGCCGCTCGCAACGGCGACGAGAACGCGCGCGCAGTCGTTGGCGAGATCGCTCGGAGGATCGCGCTCCACCTCGCGCCGATCGCCTCGGTCGCCGACGTCGAGCTGATCGTCCTCGGAGGTGGTATCGGCGCGAACGGGGATCTGTTGCTCGACCCAATCGGCCGCCTCCTGCGGGAGTGGCTGCCGTTTCCGCCACGGCTCGAGGTTTCGACGCTGGGCGACGCCGCTGTCCTCACCGGCGCGCTCGCCGTTGGCCTTCAGGCGGCGCTCGAGAACGTCTTCGCCCGGCGCCCGTCGCTCACGGCCTAGGTTTTCGGGCTCGTCTAGCGCATCTCGCGCGCGAGCTGGGCCGCGACCGAGCTCGCCCTCCCGTCGCCTCCGCCCTCTCTCCCCCAGCCGCGCCGGGCACGCGGCCGGACGGGCACATCCTCGAGCCTCGGCTGCGGGTGCCCGTTCTCGACCCGCAGCCGCTCGATCAGCTCCGAAGCAGCCTCCCACGTCTTCGGGAACTCCTCGCCCTCACGCTCGCAAAGCGCCGCTGCGAGCGCGTAGACCTGGCGGACCGTCGGGTTTCCGCTGCGTCTTCTCATGCAGCGATTGGAGCACAGAAAGACGCACGAGAGCATCACGCCTTTGTGACAAGACTGGATCGGACGAGCCGCGGCTTGACTTCACCCCGCCGCGGTGGACGGAATCTCTCTATGAGCCGCCCGTCACAAGCGGCCTCGACGCTCGTCGCCGTGATGCGGAGCCGTAACCTCCGGCGAGTCGAGCTCGCCTGGGGTGCCTCGATCGCCGCGGAGTGGGCGCACTTCGTCGCACTCGGGGTCTTCGCCTATGCGCACGGCGGAGCGGCCGGGGTCGGAATCGCCGGCCTTGCCCGGATGCTCCCTGCGGCGTTCGTCGCCCCGCTCGCAAGCAGCCTGGGCGACCGGTTCCGCCGCGAGCGTTTCCTCCTCGTGGTCTCGCTCGCAGGGTTCCTGGCACTGGCGGGCTCGGCGGCAGCGTTCTATTCGGGCCGCAACACGGCGCTCATCTATGGCTTCGCCGGCGTCGTCGGCGTCACGTCCACTCTCTTCCGTCCGGCGATGCAGGCGATCCTGCCCTCACTGGCGCGGACTCCCGAGGAGCTGATCGCCTCCAACGGCGCCTCGTCGACGATCGAGAGCCTCGGCACCCTCGGCGGCCCCCTCGTCGCCGGGGTCCTCGTCTCGGCGGGCGACCCAGGGGTCGTCTTCGCCGCGGCGGCGGCCTCGATGCTCGCCGCCGCCACCCTGATCGGCGCAGTGCACGTGGAGGGCAGGATCCAGCCCGGCCCCGCCTCCACAACAGCGGGCGAGCTGGTCGCGGACGGCTTTCGCGAGTTTGCGCGCTCGCGGCGAGCCCGGCTGATCATCTTCCTCATCGGCGCACAGGGCTTCGTGCGCGGCTGCTTGAACGTGCTGATCGTGGTCGCCGTCTTCCGCGTCCTCCACGCGGGAAGCGGTGCGGTCGGCTACCTCACCGCTGCCCTCGGTGCAGGCGGACTGATCGGGGCCCTCGGCGCACTCACGATCGAGGGCAAACGCCTCGCAGCGCTGCTCGGCGTCGCGCTCATCTTCTGGGGACTGCCAATCGCGTTCTTCGCGCCGAGGCCCTACTTCCCGGCAGCAGTCCTTCTGCTGATGATCGTCGGCGCGGCCAACAGCCTCGAGGACGTCGCGGGCTTCACGCTGCTCCAGCGAATCGTTCCGGACGAGATCCTGAGCAGGCTCCTCGGCATCACCTGGGGCCTGGTGATGGGCGCTGTCGCCATCGGCTCGATCGTCGCGCCGGCGATCGTGCACGCAATCGGCCCGCGCTCGGCCTTTGCCGTGGTCGGGGCGATTCTCCCCGTGCTGATCCTGATCACGTGGAGCCAGCTCCGCTCCATCGACCGCGAGTTCGCCGCTCCCACGGTCGAGCTCGACCTCCTCGCCGAGGTCGCGTTGTTCGAGCCGCTCTCGATGGTCGCGAAGGAGCACGTCGCCGGGAAGCTGATCCCCGTCGAGGTGGCGAGCGACGAGGTCGTCATTCGCACCGGTGAGCACGGCGACCGCTTCTACATCGTCGCCGAGGGTGAGCTCGAGATCGCCAACGGCGTGCGCGAGACCGCGGGCCCTGGAGACTTCTTCGGAGAGATCGCCCTGCTCCGCGACGTTCCTCGCACCGCGACGGTGCGCGCCACGACGCCGTCGAGGCTCTACGCACTCGAGCGATCCGACTTCATCGAGGCAGTCACCGGCCACCCGGAGGTCCGGGCGGCCGGTGAGACTGTCGTCGCCGAACGGCTGGGCGCGGAGGCCTAGCCGCTGGCCATCTGGGCCATCGCAGCCTTGCTGCGCTCGGCCATCTCCTCTTCGGAGAGGTCCTCCTTGTGTGTCGCGATCGACCAGACGTGCCCGAACGGATCGCTGAGCGTCCCGAAGCGGTCGCCCCAGAACATGTCCTCGAGCTCCGAGACCACGTCTGCGCCGACGGCCGTCGCCTGATCGAAGGTCGCATCGGCGTCTTCGACGTACATGAAGATCGACGCCGTTGGCCCGCCGCGCTCGGTCGGCGGCCGCACGTTCGACTGCGGGAACGGATCCGAGAGCATCAGCTTCGAGTCGCCGATCTGCAGCTCCGCGTGCGCGATCTTCCCGTCGGGCCCCGGCATGCGGATGGTCTCCTCCGCGCCGAACGCCTCCTTGTAGAAGTCGATCGCCTTCGCGGCGTCCTCGACGGCGAGGTAGATCTGAAGGCTGTGGTAGCCCTCAGGGATGGGCTTCACTGCCATGGGCTCTCCCCCCTCTCGTAGCGGTCGCTGTCGATTGTACGTCCCTGAGACGGGTGCGCGGAAGGAGGCGCCGCGAGCCGATGTTGAAGCGTTAGCTAGCAAGGGAGACTCCATGCCTCGCACGCCGCTGGCCGTCCTTGCGGCCTCGGTTTCCGCCCTCGCCGTCGCAGGCTTCGCGCTGGCGCACGGCGGCGGGCCCGGCTCCGTCCAGGCCGCCTCGGCGACCTTCGACGCAGCCACCGTGACGAACCTGCATTCCGGCACCTGCACGGGCGCGGACGGCGCGTACACGCGCACGAGAGCGACGTACACGGGCAACTCCGTGAGCTCCGACGCGCGGCTGAACGGGCCGCTCACCGTCAAGGCGGTCACGGTCTACAACTCGACCACTGAGCTCGGCGTCGTCCAGGGCCGCTTGCGCGTCGACAACGCGGACGGTCACACCGCCGGCAAGTTCACGGCGGTCGACACGGCGGGGTCGCTCGACGGCTTCGTCGGTGGCTGGTCGATGGGACCGCGCGCGGGCCTCGTCGGCAGCTTCACCGCCACGTTCGACCCGGCGACCGGCTTCAGCGATGGTGGTCAACTCGGGACCGGCAGCTCGACCAACGCCGCCGTCTTCGTCTCCGGCCGTTGTGGCCATGACGACGGGCAGAGCTCGGGCAACGGCCAGAAGCACCACCAACACAACAAGCACCGAAGGAACGGCAAGAGGTAAGGCTCCTCCTCCTGTCGTGTGGCCCGGGGGCGCCTACGAGGCGCCCCCGGTCATTTCAGCGGCTGTATCTGCGTCCAACCTCGTGCGTGAGACGGCCGCGCCGGCGGAGCCGGCACGGCCTGTTTGGTCCGCGCCGCAGAGTCGGTGCGTTAGGCGCTCTCGGTCACTTCGGGGGCTGTCTTGCGGCCCAACATCGTGTGTCAAATGGCCGCGCCGGCACAGCTGGCACGAGCTCTTGAGGTCGGCGCCCCGAATGGGCGCCTCAGGCGCCTTCGGTGATTTCATCCGCGTATAGGTCGTATGAGAGCCGCTCTAGCTCTCTCAGGCGGGGATCGCTCGTGGTGAAAAAGCGTGTCACCGCGCGCTCTCGCAGCCAGGACAGACCAGGATCTGACTCGAGCACCGCGTCGACGGTGCGGCGGTCGCCACCCAGCGCTGCGAATTCGACCTTGTTGCGCCATGGCTCGAGGACGTCGAGCGCCGTCGCTGCCGCGGCACCGACCAGCTCGTGCTCCTGCTTCTCGCGTCGCCGCCGGAACCGGTTCGCCGACGAGCCGCCCTTCTTGTGCCGGCCCTTGACGAACCGCGTCCCGACCTTCGACGCAACCAGCCGCTCCCCGTCGAACACGCCGACGGCGAACCCACCCAGCCGGACGAGCAACACCGCGACGAGGTGATCCTCGGCCAGCGCCGCGAAGAGCGGCTCGAGCTCCACCGTTTCGTAGGAGCCGTCGTGCGCGAGCCCGAACGGCGGCCGGACCGTGAGCGTCTCCTCCGGCAGCTCGATCGTGGCGGCGCCGTCTGCGTACACCGTCCGACCCGCCTCTCCCTGGAATGGCTCGAGGCGCTTGCGTAGGTTCGCACGGCCGATGTACCGAGGCATGGCGCTAAGGCGGCGCTTGCGATGCCGACATCAGGACGCGCGAGCTTAGCTCGTGCGTCCGTCGGAATGACCGGTCGACGCATCGGAGTTCAATCGCCAGCGTAGATCGGAGCGCCGGGACCAAGAAGAAGGGCGGTTCTTTGAACCGCCCTTCACGCCCGCGTATCTGTCCGTCTCTGCGGCCCAGACGTCCAGTACGCAAAGCGGATCGTGGTCCAGGTAGGCGAGCCGTGCGTCCCCCAGGCGGGGGACTTTTCGGAGATGGCAAAACCTATACTGCAGGACTTCCCGCCTCGGCCGATAAGACGCAAAACGGGGCCGCCGCCCGGCCCCGCTTTGAGTCTCCCGTGAGGAGAGCCGCAGTAGTCTCGTCAGGGCCCGCCGTATCTGGCGCTTCCGAGGCGCCCCCG
>Ga0066388_100003186_pt1 | contig 10492 bp, 12 predicted proteins | sample PanSoiMetaGPlot6_FD_64539 | JGI IMG/M metagenome (GOLD analysis project Ga0066388, IMG submission 64539) | Tropical forest soil microbial communities from Panama analyzed to predict greenhouse gas emissions - Panama Soil - Plot 6 (Hybrid Assembly) | ecosystem: Environmental > Terrestrial >... | reverse complement strand
CGGTTCATCTCGACGGTGTAGCCACCCGGTCCTGCGGGGTGCCGGTCGGTGACGTCGACAAGCCGGTCGTCACCATCGAGGGCCTTGGCGCCAATGGCGATCATCCGATCCAAAAGGCCTGGGCGCAGCTGAACGTACCGCAATGCGGCTACTGTCAGAGCGGCCAGATCATGGCTGCCGCCGCGCTGCTCAAGGACAAGCCTAAACCGACCGACGGCGATATCGAGGATGCGATGTCGAACATATGCCGCTGCGGGACCTACACGCGCATCCGGGCGGCCATCAAGCAGGCGTCGGAGGTGCTGTGATGTTGACCATCGAAAATCTGAGCCGCCGCGGTTTCCTCAAGACGTCCGGCGCCGCCGGCATGGCGCTTGTGCTTGGCGCCAAGGTCGATCTGGTCGGTAAGGTCTGGGCGGCCGCTCCGGCCACTCTGAGCCCCAACGTCTTTGTCTCGATCGCCAAGGACGGCACCGTCACGCTCATGGCGCACCGATCCGAGATGGGGCAGGGCATCCGCACCGGCCTCGCCCAGATTCTCGCCGACGAGCTTGAAGTCGATTGGACCAAGATGGTCCTCATGCAGGCCGAAGGCGACAAGAAGTACGGGGATCAGTACACGGATGGTTCCCGCTCGATCGTCAAGAACTTCGACCGTCTGCGTCAGCTGGCAGGGTCTGCACGCCTGATGCTCGAACAGGCCGCCGCCCAGCAATGGGGCGTTGACCCGAGCGAGGTCACCGCGCGCGACCATGCCGTCCATCATGCGGCGTCGGGCCGCTCGATCGGTTATGGCGAGCTTGTCGAAAAGGCGAGCACCCTGCCGGTGCCAAAGCCCGAAAGCGTCAAGCTGAAGGATCGCAAGGACTGGAAGTTTATCGGAAAGCCGGTGCCCAATTACGATCTCGCCGACATGACCCACGGCAAAGCGGTATACGGCATCGACGTCCGTCTGCCCGGCATGAAGTATGCCGCGATCCAACGGCCGCCGGTGCTGCGCGCCACGATCAAATCCTATGACGCGACCAAGGCGCTGGCGTTTCCCGGCGTCGAGAAGGTGGTGGAGGTCCCCAGTCCGCCGGCCGACAAGCCGCTAGAGTTCAAAGCGCTCGGTGGTCTGGCGGTTATCGCCTCCAACACCTGGGCCGCCAATGAGGGCCGCAAGCTCCTCGACATCCAGTGGAACGACGGCCCCAACGGCTCCTGGGATTCCGTCGCCTATCGCAAGCTTATGGAGGACAGCTGCAAGACGCCGGGTGATATTCGCCGCAAGCGTGGCGACGCCGAAGCAGCACTGAAGGGCAGCAACGCCAAGGTGATCGAAGCCGCCTACTGGTCACCCCATTTCGTCCATGCGCCGATGGAGGTTCCCGCCGCCGTCGCCGATGTCAAGGGCGACACGATGGAGGTCTGGGGTTGCAGCCAGGATGGCCAGGCGCTGCGCAAGACCGCTGCCGAGATGATCGGCATGCCGGAGGAAAAGGTCAGGGCCAATGTGACCTTGCTCGGTGGTGCCTTCGGTCGCAAGTCCAAGCCGGATTTCGGCGCCGAGGCGGCCTTCCTGTCGAAGCAGGTCGGTGCTCCGGTGAAGGTGACCTGGACACGCGAGGACGACATCCAGAACGGCTATTACCATGCGGCCGCCGCTCAATATGTTCGGGCGGCGGTCGACGACAAGGGCAAGCCGATCGCCTGGGCGCACCGCACGGTCTTCCCCGCAATCATGAATATTTTCACCGGCCAGACCAAGCCGGGGACATGGGAGGTGGATTTCGGACTCACCGATCTGCCTTACGACATTGCCAACATCCAGCTCGAAAGCGGCGAAGCTCTGTGCCACGTGCGGGTTGGCTGGAAGCGGTCGGTGCAGAACATCTTCCACGCCTTCGCCATCAACTCGTTCACCCATGAGCTGGCGGTGGCGGCGGGACGCGACCACGCGGAGTACGTCAAGGACCTCCTTGGCAACGACCGCCATGTCGATCTCGCGGCCGACGGCGTCACCGACTATTTCAACTATGACAACGACATCAAGACATACCCGATCGATACCGCGCGTCTCAAGAATGTGCTGGACGTCGCGACTCGCGAGGCCGGTTGGGGCAAGAAGATGCCGGAACGCAGCGGCATGGGCCTGGCGGTGCATCGCAGCTTCCTGACTTATGTCGCGACCGTCATCGAGGCCGATGTCGCCAAGGATGGCAAGGTCACCATCCCGCGCGTCGTCATGGCCGTCGACTGCGGTACGGCGGTCAATCCCGACCGGGTCAAGGCGCAGATGGAAGGAGCCTGCATCTATGCCATGAGCGCCTGCTTCTTTGGCGAAATCACCGCCAAGCAGGGCCGTGTCCAGCAGCACAATTTCGACGACTATCCCGTTGCCCGCATGGACACCGCGCCCAAGGTGATCGAGGTTCACGTCGTGGAGAGCACGGAACCGCCGGGAGGCGCCGGCGAGCCTGGCGTCCCTCCCTTCGCGCCGGCCCTGTGCAATGCCATCTTCAATGCGACGGGCAAGCGTATCCGCGCCCTGCCGATCATCCACACCGATCTGAGCGCGACCTGAGATCGAAAACTTACGTGAAGCTCGCGAAAATATCGTTGAGCTTCACGGCCGGCTTTCCTGCAGGCAGGCCGTCGAACGTTCCATTCCGGATCTGTTCGGCGGCCTTTGCCACTGCCTCCCAGGCAACCCTCGCCAGGGCCCCTCCGACGCTGATGCGGCGCACCCCGAGATCGGCCAGCTCCGCAACGCTTGGTCCCGGCCCCATCATCAGAACATTGAGCGGCTTCGGCGCCACCGCGCGAACCATGGCTTGGATGTCGCCCTTGTCGCGTACTCCGGGCGCATAAAGACAGTCGGCACCGGCGGCAGCGAACGCCACCAGCTTCTCGATCGCCGGCGTCACCGCCGTGGGATCGATCAGCAGTCCCTCCGTTCGAGCGACCAGCACCACGTCTTGACCCGAATTGTCGACTGCCGCCCGCGCCGCTGCAATGCGCCGCACTGCGAAGTCGATATCATAGAGCTCGGCAGGCTTGCCGAGAACGCGATCCTCGATAGAGAATCCGGCCACCCCTGTCTTGATCACCCGTCCGACATTGGCCGCGAGCTCGTCCGGCCCCGAAGCAAAGCCTGACTCATAGTCGGCATTGACCGGCAGATCGACCGCGTCGCACAGCAAGGTCAGATGCTGGAGAACATCGTCGCGGGTGACTGCATAGTCCGGACGACCGGTCGTCCAGGCAAAGCCAGCGCTGCTGGAGGCGAGCGCCACGAATCCCAGATGCTGCAGGAGACGGGCACTGCCGACATCCCACGGATTGGGGAGCACGAAACAGCCCTTCTGATGGAGTGCTCGGAAGGCGGCGCGTTTTTCGGCAACATTGCGGGTCATGGCGGGCCTCGTTTCTTGTTTTGGTCCAGGATATCGTGCCGCATCCAAGCGCGCTATGCGGAATACGATGGCCGGACCGTTCGACATGGATGCATTTCTGCAGCGGATGGCGACTCTCGGGCGCGGTGAAGTCATTGCTGCGACAAAGGCTGAGATCGTCAAATATGATGAACTGCAGAGGCGGGCGAAAGGTGCCATGCGGGCGGCAACGCGCGAGCACCGTCAGCGGCTTGCCGCCTTTCTCGAGGAAGTCCTGAAGCGAAGTCAGTAGTTCAGGATGGCGGCAGCCCGAGATATGCCCTGAATCGATTCTTTCCGTGAACGGCGTCGCGGAACGGCAGGGAGCGCTCCTCCGCATCCGTCTTCACCTTCACCACGAAAAATCGTGGCCCGTCAGACTCTTGCTGCATGAGTTCGCGCAGAGCCGTGACTTCGACGAGAGTGCTGACGGTGCGAACGTCGCCAAAGCCGCAGGCGGCCGCGATGCGCGACAGATCGAGATCGAGTCCGGTATGACTGACCTGCATCCCCGTCTCGCCGTAGCGGCCGTTGTCGATCACCACGATCGTCAAATTCCTCGGGCGTACCACGCCGATGGTCGCCAATCCGCCAAGCCCCATGAGCTGTTCCCCATCGCCGGTGACCACCGCCACTTTTCGGTCCGGGCGGGCCAGCGCCAGGCCGAGCCCCACCAGCGCGGCGCCCCCCATGGCTCCCCAGAGATAAAAGTTGCCGGGCTGATCTCCAGCTGCATGAACATCGTAGCTCGGCGAGCCGAGCCCGCTCACCACCAGAAGATCCCCCCGATCCTTGAGGAGCACCGCCACCGCCTCGCGCCGCCCGAGGGCCGAATGCTGGTCCACCATGCCGCTCACCATTTCTTTTCGCCAATCATTCGCTGACCGATGATGACTGCAACCTGCTGATCGGCATCGTAGGCCAGCTTGGCCGCCGAAATGACGGTCTCCACCAGCGCATCCGGTGACTCTGCCCGCAGGCAGCGGACTCCGATCGCATGGAGGCATTTTTCGGTGGCAAGACCCATCGGCACTTGCCATGGATTGAACTCGGCCCACTCGCCGCGCATTGTCACCAGCATCAGCAGCGGAAAGCGGCCTACCACCGCAAGCGACAGCATATTGATGCAGTTGCCGACCCCGCTTGATTGCATCAGAAGGACGGTCCGATCGCCGCCGAGCCAGGCACCGGCCGCGATGGCCACACCTTCCTCTTCGGTGGTGAGTACGGTCGTCACGATGTCGCGATCGGCGTTGAACAGCTCGATCAGCTGGGCATGCCCGGCATCCGGCACATAGGCAACCTGCCGGACATCGGCTCCCTTCAGTCGGTTGTACAGTTCGACTGACCAGTGGCACTCAAGGACCGATCGGGTCTTGTCGGCCGCGGTTGATGAGGTGGGATCTGACATGGCATCGCGTCTCGTCACGTGCGTTTCAGCGTAACGTCGAATTCGGGCGACGAGGACAGCGTCTGCAGCACAACGCAATATCGCTCGGTGAGTCGCAGCAGCGCATCGAGCTTCTCCTGCGGTGCATCGCTCGTGACGTCGAATGTGAGGCGGATCGCTTCAAAACCGACCCGGGCAGTCTTGTCGACGCCAAGCGTGCCGCGGAAGTCGAGATCGCCCTCGGCCGATACCTTTGCGGCCTCGAGCGGAATCTCCAGCGCCGTCGCCACTGCTTTCAGGGTCACGCCGGCGCAGGCGACAAGCGCCTCGAGCAGCATGTCGCCGGAGCACAATTCAACGCCGCTCCCACCCGTTGCGGGATGGAGACCGGCGACGGCCATGGCGCGTCCACTATCCACCTTGCAGCTGATGTTCTGGTCGTCGACCGAGCCGGTTGCCCTCAGCGTAATCCGGGCATCGCTTGGATTTTCGGCATAACGCGCCTTGAAAGGCGCCTGGAGTTCTCGAAGCGAATTTGCGTCCATGCCTACCTCCAACCGTGCCGGTTCACCCCTTTAGCCTCTTTGCCCGGCCGCGCCCATGAAATAGGTGAGCTCCGCATGCGCCACGACCTCGTCCGAACCCTCGACGCGGATTCTGGCATCGCCGACAGACAGGGTGCGGCCATGTTTCAGCAATTCGAGAGTGCAGATCATGGTGCCCGGGGCAGGACGGCGGAGAAAGGAAATCTGCATTCCGGTGGTCACCGACAGGCGTGCCGCTGGACCATGATGGGCAATCAACAGGGCATACATCGCATAGTCCACGAGCCCTACCATGGCTGGACCGGATACCGTGCCGCCGGGTCTGACGTGGCGCTCGTCACTGGTCATCGCCAGCACGATCCGGCCCGGCTCGAGTGACCGGATGGGATAGTCGCGGCCCTCCTGGAAGGCTTGCGGAAATTCGGAGCGGAGGAAGCTCGTCACTTCCTTGGCCGTCCATCGGAGGCTGCCCGGCGCCATCTTACAGAACCATGTGCAACTGCGGTGAATCGGAGGTTGAGCAATGTGCTCGCTCATGCGCAAGCAGCCATCGCTTGCGCTCGAGGCCGCCGCCGTAACCTGTCAGCGAGGCGTCAGCGCCGATCACGCGGTGACACGGCACCACGATCGCTATGGGGTTGGCGCCGTTGGCAAGGCCCACAGCGCGGCTTGCACCGGGACGGCCTATCCGGGCCGCCAGCGCGCCATAGCTGATGCTGAGCCCCGCCGGGATGGCGCGCAGCGCCTGCCATACCTTGCGCTGGAATTCCGTGCCTTGGGTCATCGTCGGCAGGTCGGCGACGGCTGAAATGTCACCATCGAAATAGGCTGCAAGAGCCCGCGCCGCCGCCGAGGTCGGCGGGTTCTCTCGAAGGGAGAAGCCATCCGCTCGGCAATGCCGCTCGAGGAGCTTCATCATGCGGGCCTCATGATCATCCCAGTCGAGGGAACGCAACCTTCCTTCATCATCGGTGATGATCCGCATCCGGCCGGTCGGGGTATCAATGGTTTCCAGGGAAAAGATCTGAATTGTCATGGCCTTACTCCTGTGGGACTCGCGGAATATGGGGAACCACCTGGATTGATCTGGCGGTTTTCGGACGTGTTCATAACGATGCCATGACCATGTCCGAAAACCGCTAGACGACGTGCGTTTCCCCTCCCATTTTGGGGATATGGATCTCGATCATGACGCCTGCTATCGCGCGCTGTGCCAACGCGACCCCCGTTTTGATGGCCGGTTTTTCACCGGCGTCAAAACCACCGGCATCTATTGCCGACCAATTTGCCCTGCCCGCACGCCGAGATCGGCGAATGTGACGTTTTATCCCACCGCCGCGGCAGCCCAGGAAGCGGGTTTCCGGCCCTGTCTGCGCTGCCGGCCCGAGACGGCACCGGATCTCGGGGCTTGGCGCGGCACCTCGAATACCGTCTCGCGGGCATTGGCTTTGATCGAGCTCGGGGCGCTCGACGAGGCGGGCATTGATGATCTGGCGAGCCGGCTGGGCGTCGGCGAACGTCAGCTCAGGCGCCTCTTTCAGCACCATCTCGGGGCTTCGCCGGTTGCAGTCGCCCAAACGCGCCGGGTTCTATTGGCCAAGCAGCTTATTCATGAATCTGAGCTGCCAATGGCCGAAATCGCCTTTGCTGCCGGATTTGGCAGCGTGCGTCGCTTCAACGAGACGTTCCGGGCCTTGTTCGGCCGGCCACCGGGCGAGCTGCGTCGGGCTCGCGGAGCGGACATTCCGAGCCAGTCGCAAGGAAAGATCGAGCTTCTGCTGCGCTATCAGCCGCCCTATGACTGGCCCTCGATTCTGGAGTTTCTGCGCCGGCGCGCCATTCCTGGCATCGAGCGTGTCACCGAGCAGGACTACGCCCGGACATTGTGCCTGAACGGTGCCATGGGCACAGTGACGATAAAGCTCGCCCATGATCGCCAGGCGCTCCGTGTCGTGGTGCGATTTCCGATACTTTCGGCCCTGCCGACCATCATCGCCCGGGTGCGGCGCGTGTTCGACCTGGCTGCCGATCCGGCGCCGATCACGGCACATCTGGCGAGGGATCCGGCACTGGCACCCCTTGTCCTGGCACGCCCGGGCCTGCGCGTGCCGGGCGCTTGGGATGGCTTCGAACTGGCGATACGCGCCGTGCTTGGACAGCAGATCACGGTTGTCGCAGCAGCAACCCTCGCAGGGAAGCTCGCGACAGCCTATGGCGACCGCTTGCCTGAGCCGGATGGCACCCTGACCCACGTGTTTCCGACCCCCGCCGTCCTGGCAGCGACGGATTTGACGTCTCTCGGGATGCCGCGCGCACGTGCAGCAGCGCTCTCGGCAGTCGCCGCCGCGGCCTTGGCAGACTCGAACCTTTTCGAGGCGACGAGCGACCTCGGCGATGCCATCAAGCGGTTGCGCGCCATACCAGGCGTCGGCGAATGGACGGCGCAATACATTGCGCTCCGCCAGCTGCGCGAGCCGGATGCATTTCCCGCAGCCGATCTCGGATTGCTGCGCGCCATGGCAAACCATGACGGCATGAGGCACTCTTCAGCGGAGCTGCTCGATCGAGCGGAGCCGTGGCGACCTTGGCGCGCTTATGCCGCGCAGCATCTTTGGGCGTCAGAGCATCGATGATTGTTGCCCTCGGCCATAGTCGCAGTCCGGTCAAGACAGCATCAGGGGATCCTTGAATCGAATGAGATGACGGGTCCCGTCGCCATCGACCACGGCCAGCAGGTCGAGCCCCGAGGCGCCCTCCTCGGCATAGACCTCCTGCGGTCGATAGATCAGGTGATCGAGACCCTCGAGCGCCACTTCGAACAGATCGTCCTTCGGGTCGTAGTCCAAGCCGATGATTGGCACCCACTCTGCCTGGATTTGAGCGCCTATCTGCAAAGAGTCGACCTCGATCTCTGCTCGTTTACCAACCAGCCCCCGTGTCACCCGCTCGCAATACGCGGCCCAATCGGATTTCTCGATCGCTCTCATTTGATGGCTCTCCTGACTGGATGAGTGGGGTTATTCTGTGCGTGCAGGAATGATCAGGTCAGGCTCGAAGGAGTGTTGGATGGCCGCCCAGTCAAATCGTGAACTTGCACGCAGTCCGCAGGACCTTGAACGCCTGCTGCTCGCCCGTCAATGGGCCGGAGACGTCGATGCGATGGTCGCGCTCTATGAGGCAGACGCCGTTATCGATTCCTCCGACGGCAGGTTGATTGAAGGACTGGAAGCGATCCGCAAATATTTCGCCGAATACACGGCGAGCGGTCGAAAGTTTCAGTCCGGAGTGCAGCGGCCCGCGCTCATCACGGGGGACCTGGCGCTCACCTCCACGCGCCTTGCCGACGGTACGGTGACCGGTGAAGTGGCACGCCGACAGTCCGATGGAACATGGCTGTGGGTGCTCGATCGCTTCTCGATGGCCGGAGGGGGTCAATGATCTAAGGCAAGAACCGTCATGTTAAGCTCCCGAAATCACCAATATTTCAACGGCCTGTACCAAAGTCCAATGGTACCGGGGGGTATAAGCATGCAATAGTCCTTGCGACCGATCGCGGCGATCCGGTCGTCGACATGAGGGTAGACTGTTTCGGGGCCGATTTCTCATCCCGGTTTTGGGGGGAATAGGCATGTCTTACACCGATGACGAGTTGATGCTCCTGGCCGCCGTCCCGCAAATAATCGGAACTGCCGCTGCTTCGGTTTCGCCAAGCGGGATTATCGGTACCGGCAAGGAGCTCTTCGCCAATGCCAGTGCGCTTGTTGAGGGCGGCAGGACCTACCCGCACAACACGATCATCAGGCAGCTCGTGCCGGATGTCGCAGGCGATCGCAGCCAGGCGACCGCCCGCCTCCAGAAGGTCCGCGATTGGATCGCAGCTCACCTGAAGGCGGGGGGAGTCGATTCGACTGAAAAGCTGAAGGACATGGCAATCGAGAAGGTGAGGGTAGCTGCGGACCTTCTCGCTGCGAAGGCATCGCCCGACGAGGCAGGCGAATATCAGCAATGGACAGTGTCGGTGGCTGAGAGGGTTGCGCAGGCCGCGACCGAGGGTGGATTTCTCGGCTTTGGTGGCGAGCGCGTCACTGCCGCGGAAAGAGCTTTCATCGAGCGGGTCAGGCGAGCCTTCGATCGTCCGGCAGGCGCTTTGCGGCTTACCGGACGCAAGGTCATCATCACCGCCGGCCCGACCCGCGAGCCGATCGGAGCCGATCACTTCATCGGAAGGCATGACTCCGGCGAGCTCGGCTACAAGCTCGCCGAGTCGGCCGTGGCCCTGGGCTCCGAGACAGTTCTGATTTCCGGACCGGCCCACCTGCCCCTGCCGCAGGGCGCCCAGCTCATGCCGGTGACAACGGCAGTCGAGATGTTGAGCATTTGCGAGAGCGAGCTGCCGTGTGACATCGCCATATGCGCCGCCGCCGTGTCCAGATGGCGCTTGAACCCTGCCGAAAGGACTTCGGATTCGCGGCAAACGGCGTCAGCAATGCAACTGTCTCTCATCGAGACTCCTGACATCGCCAAGTCCCTGGCAGCCCGTCGCGACAAGCGCCCGACGGTGGTCGTCGGCGTCGTGACGGAGCGGGACGACGCCGTCGGACACGGTCGCACCAAGCTCCGGGAAACGGAATGCGATATTATCCTTGTCGAGGATGCGAGCCCGGCGGCGGAGGATTTGATCAGCGGCCGTGCTACGGTCCATTTGGTTACGGGCGACAAAGTCGAGACGTGGTCACGCCAGGATCGAAGCGAGATCGCCCGAAGACTGATGGAAGCGCTGGCGGCGACGCTCGGCGCCAAAAGTGATTTGCAAGGAGGACTCTGAGAGTGAGGCTCGACCAGGAAAATCCCAGCGACAGGGTCGAAGATCAGCGCGGCGGTGGCTTTGGCCGAGGCGGCTTCGGCTTCCCCGGCGGCGGCCGGCGCATCGTCGTACCGATGGGCGGGCGGGGCGGCTTCGGCCTTTCGACCATCCTGCTGCTCGTCTTGATCTATTTCGGTGCCAAGCTGCTGTTCGGCATCGACCTTGGCGACATCCTCAGCGGCGGCGGAGTTCAGGTGCCGGGCGATCAGAGTGGCACCGAATACAACATTCCCCGCGGTGATACCGATGTCCCCAATCCGGGAGACACTGGCGGGGG
>Ga0066388_100003185_pt1 | contig 10493 bp, 9 predicted proteins | sample PanSoiMetaGPlot6_FD_64539 | JGI IMG/M metagenome (GOLD analysis project Ga0066388, IMG submission 64539) | Tropical forest soil microbial communities from Panama analyzed to predict greenhouse gas emissions - Panama Soil - Plot 6 (Hybrid Assembly) | ecosystem: Environmental > Terrestrial > Soil... | reverse complement strand
GACGTCGCCGATCCGGTAGCCGAAGTGCCGCTCGGCACCGACCAGCACGATGATCTTGCCGCCTTCGTACGCCTTGCGCACGGGGTTCTGGGGAACCAGCTCGTCATCGGGGGGAGCGCCGTCTCCGTCATCCTCGTTACCGGCGGCAGCGGCGCTGACGCCAGGGTAGCCGCCGACCGGCTGCTTCTGCTTGGCAGCGGGCGTGGTGGCGGCGCTGTACGGATCGGCAAACGGGTCGACGGCGTGACCCGTGAACGGCTCGTCCTGGAGCCTGACGACAGCGAACGTACTCAGGGGCCAACCAGCGAAAGCCGCGACCCGAGCCGGCTCGACTGGAGCCGGCTGCGGATGCGCGCTTGCCGGTCGGGCTGGCACGCTTGTCAAAAACCCGATCGCCAGCGTGAGGGCGAGCAGGAAAGTTCGTTTGAACATTGCTCGTACTCCTTACTTGGTATGACTGGCAAAGAGTTTGATGATCTTGGGGATGGCCGCATCGCCTTCCTCGGTGCTCACCACCTGCCAGGTGCAGTGAGCTTCCTTCAGGAAGGCGGTCAGCGCCGTCTGGTGGGCGGCGAACTGAGCGGCGAATCGCTCCCGCGTGCGCCGGGACAAAAAGATGGTCTTGCGTTGACCGGTCTGCAGGTCCTCGATGGTCAGGAAGCCCCAGCCCGGCGGCAGCTCGCGCTCGCGTCGATCCTGAATGACCAGGCAGACGACGTCGTGGCGCAGCGCCGCTTGGCGAAGGGCGGCCTTCTCCTCACCGGTGAGGTGCAGGAAGTCGGACAGCACGAAGACGAGCGAGCGAGAGACCGGCAGGTTGGACAGAGCCTTCATCAGGCCGCTGCCCTTTCCGTCTGCGGATTGGGCCGTCTCGAGAATGCTGGCGAGAGCAGGGTACATGGCGGTTTTCGCCGCCCGTGTCGGCACGTACTTCTCCACGCGCCCGGCCGAGTAGGCGATGAAGCCGACTCGATCCTTGGTCTCTTCTGCCGCCTTGCAGACTGAAGCTGCAAGCTCGGCAGCGAGATGGCGCTTGGTGGTGCGCACGGTGCCGAAGTTCATTGACGGACGGACGTCCGCCAGGATGAAGACCTTGAGGTCGCGCGGCTCAAGGTACACGTTTTTCAAGATGACCTGCCCACCCGTTTCCGCGGTGGCAACCCAGTCGATGTCCCGAGGGTCATCGCCGGGCATGTACTCGTCCAGAGCGTCGAAATCGTGCCCCGGTCCACGATAGAAACTTCTACGCTCACCGGCGCCGGAAGTGGCGGTCGAGGACCGCCAGCGGACCGGGATTGCGCAGAAGACAACCCGCCGGAGGATCTCGGCGATCTCCTGCTTGGTTTCTTCCTTCATGGGAATCTCCGTTGTTTCCCGCCTCTAGTGGGAAGCTTGCGTACAAGCGAGCGACTGGCGCATAGGGATGCGCCCCCGCCAACTCGCTCCTACAGTGCATCCCGCCATAGGCGGGAATGAAGAATGAGCACGCAGGGCGGGAACATCCCGCCCCGCGTGTAGTGCACGAGCGAACCCCTCCCCGTACGGGCGGCTACGCCGCCCCTAGCGGGTCTTGGGCTGGATGACCGGGACGAGGCTGAGGACCAGATCCGCGGCCATGTCGGTCGTGAAGCCGTCGAAGGCCGCCTCGTCCGTGAGGAGGATGCGGTGACGGAGCACGTCCTTGGCCACGTACTTGATGTCCTCGGGCGTCACGAAAGCGCGACCGGAGAGAGCCGCCTTCACCTGCGCGGTGCGGCGGATCCAGATCTGGGCGCGGGGCGACGCGCCGACCAGCACCTTGCCGGTCAGCTTGTCGGCGACGAGCTGCTTGAACAGCGGATCGCGGGGACGGGTGGCCCGGACGATGTCCACGATGTACTCGTTGGCCGAGCGCGACACCTGCACCTGCGTGAGGATCTGCTGGCGGAGGGCGACGATCTCCTCGGTGGAGATGACCGGGGTGACGAGCGCCTGCGGGTCACGACCGTGAACGGCCGTGTTGTCCAACACCTTGAGTTCGTCCTCGCGCGAGACGTAGTCGAGGATGAGCTTGAAGCAGAAGCGGTCGAGCTGCGCTTCCGGCAGCGGGTAGGTGCCCTCCTGCTCGATCGGGTTCATGGTGGCGAGCACCAGGAACGGGTCCTCGAGCCGGAAGGTCTGCCCGGCGATCGTAGTCTTGCGCTCCTGCATGGCCTCGAGCAGCGCGCCCTGAGCCTTGGGCGTCGCGCGGTTGATCTCGTCGGCCAGGAGCAGGTTGACGCCGATGACCGGGCCGGGGACGATCTCGAACTCGCCGGTCTTCGGGTTGAAGATGCGGCCGCCCGTGATGTCGCTCGGCTTGAGGTCCATCGTCATCTGGATGCGAGTGCGCTTGGAGTTGGCGATCGCAGCCTGGAGAGCGGCGATGAGCGTGGTCTTGGCCAGACCTGGAACCGACTCGAGCAGCACGTGACCGTCGGCGAGGAGCGCGTGGATCAGCTTGATCTTCGCGTCCTTGTAACCAGCGATCACCTTATCGAGTTCTGCGTAGAGAAGCTTGATCTTCTCCATGGTGGTAGCTCCTTTTGAGCTGAGTGCGAAATTCTGAAGGTAAGGGCCGGGAAGGTACACCCTGCGCGCGCGCGAACGCACATCGCCCGGCGCAGCGGCGAGCACGTTGCCCGCCTTAGATGGTGTCCTTCCTGCGGACGAGCCCTCGTAGGGACAGCGCAAAAAGCAGTGCGAGCGCCACGCTCAGCGGATACTGGTAAACGTGGCGGACCTTAGGCTCGACCTTGCTGCCGGCGAGCGTCGACGCCCACTGGATGGTCAGGTCCTTGTCGTTGGTCAAGTGGATGTACTGGCCGCCGGAGGCCGCCGCGAGCTGCAGGAGAGCAGGCTCTTCGATGGCGGTGGTGACGACTTTGTCATCCTTCTTGAAATAGCCGGTCAGCTGCCCCTGCGCGTCGTAGACGGGAATGGGGATTGCTGTCTGCATGCCCAGCCCGACTATGATCAGTCGGATGTGCCGGGCGGCCAACTCCTGAGTGACGGCAGCGAGGTCTTCGGCTTTGCCCGTGAACCCGCCATCCGACATGAGCACGATCACCTTCTCCCTGTTGGGGTCCTCGTCACGCTTGAAGGTTTCGATTGCTTCCTTCAAGCCCTCGGCAAAGTCTGAGCCGCCGCCGGGGGCGGAGCCGACTTTCACCCAGTTGGCGAGAACGAACCTGAGGGCGGCGTAGTCATCGGTCAAATCGGACTGGGGGAACGCGGAGCCGGTGTAGGTAACGACTCCAATCTGGTTGCCCTGAATGGCCGGCATGATCTTGGTGATAATCAGGTACTTGGTCATGTCCAGGCGGCTGCCGTGCGGACCGACGACGAGGGCGCCGTCGGTGCCGTCCGGACCAGGCATCACGCCGCGGTAGTCCTCGGCAGCCATGCTCTTGGACACGTCCATGACGATTACGACTTGCAGGCTTCCGGTGCGGGCGCGCTGCGGTGCGTCGGACTGTAGAGGTCCGGCGGCTGCCACCACCAGCAGTGCCAGGGTGACGACCCAGGCAGTCAGGTGCAGTAGCTCCAAGGCGAGCCTGGGTTTCCGCGTGTAACGGTTCACCAGGCCCGACTCGCCGTACTGCGCGCGCGACTTTCTACGCATCCAGAAGCTTGCATACCAGAATGCCGCAGCCAACGGCAGAACAGCCAGGAGGGAGTACAGGTAGCTCGGATTGGCAAACGTGATGTTGCCCATGAGATGTCTCCTGTTATAAGCGCTCCGTGCCTTCGTCCCTCGGCTCCTCCGCGCGACTAGCTCGCTCGGCGGCCGACGGCTCCTCGCCGCCCTTGCCTCGCTCGAGCTTCTGCCGCGCTGAAGGACCCGTCGGTTCGTAGGTGTGGTGACGGAGGCGCTCGACTTTAAATATCGTCCCGGTTGCCCTTGCCGGGTTGAGAGCCGGGCTCGTTGCCGGGCGCCTGCTGATTGCCGTTGCCCTTCCCTTTGCCCTTGCCCTTACCCTGTTGCTGAGCTTGATCGGGCCTGCTCTTGAACAGCATCTCCAGGTCGTACTTGACGACCAGAGACTCCTCTTTCAGCTGGCTTAGCTCCTGAGGCGAAAGCTCACCCAGATAGAGGTTGCCCGGATTGAGCCTGAGCGACTCTTTGAAGGACTCCACGCACAGCTCGGCTTGCCTGTTTTGGAGGTGAGCCTTTCCCTTTTGGAAATAGGCCATGGCCACCAGCTCTTTGTCAGGCTGGGGATAAACGAAGCGATGCAGCCAGCTTTCCCGAGTCGATTCCCGGTAGGCTGCGATCGACTTGTCGAAGAACTGGATGGCTTGGGGCATGTCGCCGTTTTCATACGCCTTGATGCCGAGGTTGTAGTTCTCCACTTGCGGTGACTTCCACGTCAGCAGTTGGTAACCACCCGCGAGCAACAGAGCGCCAGAAACCAGAGCCACGACCAGCCACATCGTTCGCCTTGCGGCGAAGAAACTGACCAACTTTCTCATGGTAGTTCTCCGTGGTTAGACGTTCTCGCGGACCAGCGCCGCTGAGAGGAGGTAGAGGAGCCACAGTCCAACGGACGCGGCCAGGAACAGGTGGTAGATGTCCTTGAAGCTCGTCTGCTTCTCCAGCTCGACCTTGGACACCTCGAGCTTGTCGATGGTGTCGAAGCCGTTGCGCAGCTGCACGGCGTCGCCGACCGGCAGGATGGTACCGTTCAGGCGCTCGACGAACCGGCGCAGGTCCATGGTCATGGAGCTGCCGTTCACCCAGGACTCGCCGACACCGAGGACGTAGATGCGCACACCGAGCGCTTCCATTTCCTCGGCAAGCTCCTCGAACCGCTTCGGCGAGATGGTGGACTCACCGTCGGTGACCAGCACCAGGACTTTCGTCTTGGCCCGCCCCATCTCTTTGAAGTGGTCAATCGCTGCCTGCAGCGGACCGATGCCTCGGTAAGAGTCGCTGGGACCCTCGAAGTTGGTGCCGCCGCCGGGGCGCTTGTTGAGGAGCTGGCTCTTGCGCTGGATGATTTTCAGGTCATCGGTGAGCGGCCAGTGGTAGTAGGTGTCGTCGTCGAACACCAGCAGAGCCACGCGGTCACCCTTGCGGTGCTCCACGAACACCTTGATCGCCTCCTGGGCGACGTCGATGCGCTGGAGCCGCCTGGTGTCGGAACCCGGACCGGTTGAGCCCGGCTGTCCGCCCGCGAACTGTTGCTGAGCCGGGTCGCCGATCGGTGTCCACATCGACCCGGAGATGTCGGTGACGACGATAAAGTCGCGGGTTTGAATCGATCGCTTCTCCACGGTTTCGGGCAGCAGCGGTCGGGCGAGAGCCGCAACCAGAGCCACCCAGGCCAGGGCGAAGAAGACGGTCGGCAGCCAACCCACCAGCGAGAAAGAGCGCAAGCCCTTGTGCATGTCGACCTGCGAGTGTCCCAGCGCGGATTGACGCCTGCGCAGGAGCCACAGCATCGGCACCACGGCGACCGTGAGCGCCAGAAGTAGCGGGTAAGCGAAACTGATCATGTGCCCTCCGTTTCGGAGACAAGATGCGTTTCTGGCAATGTGTGGACGTTTCGCAGGTCACAGCCTCAGCTAACCCAAACGCATACCACCACTGGCCCTTTGTTCAGGCATCCTCTGGTCTGGTACTGCGTGTGGTGCAAGCGTTTAGAGCTGGATGAAACTGCGACCTTAAAGAAATATGAACAGAAAGTGACACCCTACAATAGGGAAGTCATGCACCTACTTCAAGAAAGCCGATCGTGGTGATGGATCCCGTCTCATTGATCTCGTCGCGCGGCCAAAAGGAGGCCGTCAACAAATTCAGATCTCCCAAACCACGTTGTTATGCACTTTTCCGCAGGTTTCTGGGGTAGCCACCACGCAAGATGTCATGAGGAAAAACCCGCATGGTGAGCGGCTGTTAACGATAACCGAATGTCATTTGATAGATAGCGCAGCTAGACCACATCCTGGAAAACCAGACCTGCTCCGCCTCTTGGCAACGCGTGTGCTGGTTGCGCCGGACGTGGGGAGAAAATCAGATACCAGCTGTGGTGCCGGAGGTTTTGGTTTACTCGTGTCGCCGGGGCGCAGCACGGCGGCGCCCCGTATGGTTCAAGCTGCTCATTTAAGCCGGCATTACCAATCGACTCGTGTCGCTCGCCACTGCTACGTATTTTCCGCATGATTAGCCCTTTCTACAAAATCTTAATGGGCCCTAGCGCGGTCCTGATCGGCAGTCGATTCCTCACAATGCGGCCCCGGCCAGGTATTCGCGGCTCGACTTCTTGGCAAATTCAACAAGAAATTCACATTCCCGATCTCAAAACCTCTGTAACAACGGCGTTCTCGGGGTGGAACCGTGGCAGGGCCGGTTGATAGTTTCTGGGTCCTATTCTTTTCGACTCTTCTTCAAGGACCAACCAGAAACCCTTTCCGAGCAACTATTTGAGAGCGAATACTTTTTCCCGGACGACCGGGACGACGAGCCTGATACCACAGGAGATACTATGAACCGAATCGTACTCGAAGCCGGCGAGATCGTGCCGCCCGCGCGTTGCGGCGTTCCGATGGTCGGTGGCACCGACTCCGGATTCTGCAAGGAGTGCGGCCAGCTCTCCCCGACGCTGGTGCATGGATACTGCCTCCAGCACATTCCCGCCAACACGGGGATCAACCTCTGCAAGCCGCAAGACTGCCCGCCGTCCAAGTAGCGATCGAGAAGTCTTCGTAATCGCCTGCCAATTGTCATGACAAAGGGCGTCCGCGCAATCTCGCACGAGTGTGTCGGGTTGCGCGGACGCCCCATCCCGTTGCGTTTACTTGTTTGGGTGAAATCCTGTTCGCTCTGAAGATTACAAGAGCCAGTAGCGGTTATCTCACAGCTATTCCAATAACCGAGCACTTTGCTTCCGCAATGGCGTAGGGCTACAGTCGAATGAGAGAAAGGGAAACCGTCATGTTCACCCCGGAGAAACCGGGCGAATCTACTGCCCGCACCTCGGTTCCAGCTCAAAAGAGAGAGCCGGGTTTGTCCGCTGACGAAAATGTTTTGCTCACTACCGGCCTCCCTTACGCGCTCACTGCGGCGGAGACCGCAAGAGCCTGGAGCCGGAATCAGGCCGTTATCGCCAGGCTGTTGATTCGAATCGGACGTGAGAGCAGGATGCTGGATTCCATTGCCCGAGTTGCCCTGGTCGGAAGCCTCGAGGGCGTTCACACCAGAATTGCCCTCATCCCGATGATGGGGCGGTCGGCGCGGCACGCGCTGGAACAGCACGGCCTGGGCGAGCTGGTTTATCGTCTAGCCGGCGAGTGCATGCTGATGGAGCTTTCGGCAGCAGCCGGATACCGCACGTTTTGCTTCCCCGAACTGGTGAAGGGCTTGCTCAAAACCGGGAAGATGAAAAACTCTCCGGTTGAGCGGATGATGGATACATTTGAGTTTCTCAGCACGATGGTCCAGCACCCGCTCAACGATCAGCGGGTTCTCAGGCAATTCGAGCGCACCAACGGGCTGCATGCGCGCTACAAGGTTGCAGGCGCAGGGGCGCGAAATCTCTTCAAGTACATCGCCCTCAACATGTTCTACATCGGCCCGAGCATGAGATCCGATCTCACCCCGGAAGAGAGGCACGCCATCTGTGGTCTCACCGTACTGGTTGCCGAGAGGATGGGCCACACGATCGACGGCAGCGTGAAGGACCTCGAGTGCTTCATCAGGGACTACGAGGCGGCGCACATGTTCGACCGCGACGATCAGGGAATCATCAGAAGAAGAGCAGTTGAGATAGCGCAGGCCTCCAAGAATGCGCTGGACAAGATTCCGACGATTTCGCCGGCGAGAGTCCACGGATACGTGCCTCACCGGGTCAAGAAGATCCTGGAGATCGAGTAGCGGGTCCGCTTTCGGATCAGCGTGCAACCAATGGTGTCAGGGCTGGCCGTCGGGCCAGCCCTGATCTTCCCGTCTAAAAAAATTTGCCGATCATGGCACCGTATATAGTGGTATCCGCACACAGGGGTCTTCTGACTGGCGGTGCTCCTGTACACAAGAGCAAATCGGATGAGAAAATTTGACAGTCCTTACCGCCCTGTGCCGGACGATTCCTTACGCTTTATTTATGCTACATAAAATAGTAGATCTGGAGAATTTGAAAGGGGCGCAGAAGCTGAGGTTGAATTCAGCTCCTGACCCCTTCCAAACGCCTCCGTCAGTGGTGGCTTACTTGACCTGAACGTCGATCTTCCAGGTCTTGCCGTGCAGAACGGGCTGACCACCGCCACCGCCGTAGTAGTAGCGCGATACTTCGTAAAGCTCGACGGTGCCAGTCGACCCGGAGGCAGACGGGCGGATGTCGATTACGAACATGCGCGTACCCATCCGCCAGTTGGTCGGATCGGGGGTGAAGGTGCTGGCGTGCTGCGGGTGGAGACCGATGCCCGTGGACTTAATCGCCCACTGGCGCCCGTTGTACTGATCCTCGTCGAGCTCGATGTGGATCTGTTCTCCGACCTGCATGCCGCCGAACTTCTTGCCGTTGTCGGCATCACGGGCGGTGACATAGCGGATCCCCGAAACCGGAGTCCCGGGCGAAACCGTTCCGCCACCGCTCAGCGGGCCCTGGCACCACTTGCACTGCTGCAGCTGTGTGCTGCAGTTGTCGCAGAGCTGCCAGTTCACGTGCTGCGTGACCGCGCTGCACTTCTTGCAGGCCCCGAAGATCCCGCGCGGCGTCTTGTTGGCGCAGCCTTGACACAGGTTACTCATGTGTGTGCTCCTTTTGGAAGGATCAGCCTGAGACGGCTGACTTACTCCCGGTCGGGCGCGCAGCAGCACGTCCGGCGAGGCAGCGGGGTGGCCGGCTTGGTGCCGTCGGCGACGATGAAGTCGCCCGTATCGGGGATGCGGGCGGACGCCACCACGGTCCGCAGGTTGGCGGCCATGGCGCGCAGGTGCTCCCGGTGCTCGTTCATCTGCAGGCACACGTGCGAGAAGTCGTCCGGAGGCAGCTCGGGGCCGTACTCCGGCTTGACGTCGACGAAGCGCACGGAGACGATGACGAGACCGTGGCTGGGAGCCAGCGGCAGCGGAGCCAGGAAATCGGGCGTCGGGGTCGGCTCGGCGGCCGGACTCGCGGTCGGCTCCTCGACCTTGGACTCACCGGCCGGAGCCGGGGTGATCCGAGTGCCGGGGGCCGCGAACACGAACGACTTGCCGTCGGCCGTGCGCGAGATCGTGTGGTCGCCGGGGTCGATGCGCCGGTGCTCGATGACGACGTTGTCGAGCCGAATGACGACATCGGTCGGCTCCGGGGTCTTGATCCGCACTCCGAACTTGCCGTAGGGCATGCGCCGGTAGTGCATGTGTGGGGAATGCGTGTCGAAGCCGATCGGGACCTGGTTCTTGGCCATGTCCATGAGGTCGACGACGATCTCCCGCTCGAAGCTCTTTTCGATCCTGATCATGGCAATCCTCTCTTGGGTTGCAGGGTAGGGACGGAGCGCAAGCCGCGCCCCTTCAAGCCTGGGATGGAGAAGGGCGGACCGCACGCGCGGCCCGCCCCGGTGAGAAACAGGGTTGTCCGTAGAGCCAAGCACCGTTACTCCGTCCCCTCTCTACGCCGAGCGTAGTGTCGCGCGTGCGCAGGCGGCGTAGCCGCCGAGGGACGAAGGCGACGGAGCGCTTAGTTACAGATACTGCTCCTTCACCGTCTCTCCGTCCTCGGTGAAGTACTCGAAAGGAACCGGATCACCGTACGGCCGACCAGCCCAGTCCACCGGCTGCTCCATGGTGAGCAACCGCACCGGCGCCCCGCAGAGGAACCGGAAGTGCTTGAGCGTGTCACGCGCGTCGCTCTGGAGGAGCGGTCCGAACGTGGAGTCGTACGTGTGCTGCAGCGTCCAGACGCCGTCCGTGAAGCGGCCGGTGTCGATCAGCTGGATGTGCGGGACCGAGTTGTACCCGGTGCGCAGCACGAGCTGCCTGCGCGCCTGGTCCCAGTCCTCGTCGAAAGCACCGACGAGCTGCAGGACGGTAGCCATTTGCTGGAGCGTCGACTCGTGAACGGGGAACTGCGGGAGCCCGGCGTTCTGGTGCCAGTTCTGGCTGTTCTGAGCCAGGTTGAGCCAGGTCTGCACGACGTTCATCAGCCCCTCGAGCGTGTCGGGGAGCGGATCGAAGATGACGGAGGGCCCCCAGCCTGCGTCCCTCAGCTTCTTGTTGATCTGCTCCATGAGCCCGACCTTGCCCTTGGAGCCGCGCATCCACGCCAGCGCCTTCAGGTTCACCCCCTCGAAGAACTCCTTGGAGATGAACTCGTCGAGGAACCGGTTGTCGTCGTAGGTGCGACGCACCTGGAACATCTTGTTGCGGTTGCGCTTGGTGACGGTCTTCGTCCGCCACTTGTCGCCTTCGACCAGATCGCCGTCGTCGGTGAGCGTCAGGGTCTTGTACTTGACCTTCTCGCTGCCCTCGTCGTAGCCGTACTTCT
>Ga0066388_100003184_pt1 | contig 10497 bp, 11 predicted proteins | sample PanSoiMetaGPlot6_FD_64539 | JGI IMG/M metagenome (GOLD analysis project Ga0066388, IMG submission 64539) | Tropical forest soil microbial communities from Panama analyzed to predict greenhouse gas emissions - Panama Soil - Plot 6 (Hybrid Assembly) | ecosystem: Environmental > Terrestrial >... | reverse complement strand
ATATAGCCCGGCGCAACGGAAGCAATGCGCAGGCTTTGCCGGGCTTGATAGCGCGCCGAGTTATGTGGAATTGCTGACCTGTTTGGAGATGGCGAAACAGTCCAGCGAGCTGCCGACAGAGTCGAAAGCCGGGACTGTAGGCCAGCACTGATCGTTCAAGGCTTCTTGCCGGGTGGAGTGCTGTAGGGGCTGCTGGACGAGCCTTGCATCTGTGCCAGCTTGTAGGCCGAGAGCTGCTTAGGCTTGTCCTTTTCGGACTTGGGTTTCTTCTTTTCCTTCGTCGAACGCATCTGACCTTTCGCCATGACGACCTCCTTGGAGCCGAACGATGGCGAATGCTAGCTGGCACGCTAGGCGGCGCAAGGGGGCGCGGACCTAGGTCTTTGGTGCGGCCGCACCGGCCGCTTTCATCTTCTCCTCGATGCACCTGTTGACGACGTCGGCACGCTTGTCGAGGTCCTCGCGAGCAGCGCCCCTCTCGGTTCGCATCCAGCATTCACGGGCTGCGCGCGAGCGCGTCATCGGCTCCGCGTGCGGCTGCGGCCTGGTGGCCTGGGTTGTGGAGGCGTCAATGTCGGCCCCGGCGGACCCGGCTTTGGGGGCATCGGTCGCTACGGGGCCGGCCCCGTCAGTTTGGCAGGCCGTAAGGAATAACGCGCTGGAGACGACCAAGGCAACGCGCACGGCGACAGCGCGTTTTCCAAATTTGAAAGCCACAGAGGCCATGGGCCGTGTTCCAAGATTAAATTGGGTGGGGCTTTGACACGAAGGTTCGGCTATTTGCCCCAAATGCTCCATAGGCGCAACGCCCACTTACCACTCACAATCGCGTGCGTTGCCACAACCGGTTCCCGCGCAGGGACGTTTAGTCCTCGAACCGGACGCAGGAACTGCCTTTTGGAGGTCACAATGCGCTTTTTCTGGGCGGCGGCAACCGTTGCTGTCCTCGTGTGCGCTTCCGCGTGCGCTGAGGAACAGGGCCCGTTGCCGGAAAAGGGTGATGCGGCGATCGGAGTTGGCATCATCTGCAATACATCGACGCAGGCTGAGCAATTCGTCAGGCTACGCAGCAAAGGGGCGCAACCCGAGCAGGCGATGCGTGCTGTCAACGCCACCGCGCGGGACAATCGCGCCTGCGGCGTTGCCGCAGTTGCATATATCCGCGATCAGACCGTGGACACCATGAGGCTACAGGACAAGCTGGTGCAGATTGTGCGCATCAACATCTTTGCCGGATACAATGGCGCCGGCTGGCAGCGCGTGACCGACATGGTTCAGTACGCTGTTCTGGAGGGTGGCGGCGAGTCGATTTGACCACGTCTCGCGCAACTTACGACAAGACGGTGCGTTCAATATCCAAGGCGGCGCGGACCCGAGGAGTGAGTGCCGTGAAATCTCGTTTCATGTTTACTTTTACCGGCGCGGTTCTGTTCATCGCAGTGGCCATGCCGGTGCTGGCTGCCAATAATAATAATGGCAAGTCAAATACTCAGGGCGCGGTGGAGTTGAGTAACGGCACAGTGGTTGCCCAGGATCCATCGCTGCCGAAGTTGAATCTGACCGACGCCCAGCGCGAGCAGATCCGCAAGGGTGTGCTCACTGAGCACACCGAGGTCGAATTCCGCCTCAAGGCCACCAAGTCTGCCAAGGATTTTACGCCCACCGTCGGCACCAAATTGCCGAAGGGCATTGAGGGTCATTCCTTGCCTTCAGCAGTGCTGGCGCAATTGCCGCAATTACGTGACTACAAATACGTGAAGATTAAGGACCAGGTGTTGATCGTGAACGCGATGACCAAAACAATCGTCGACATGTTTTCAGAAACCCGGCCGCTCACATAAGAATGACGAACCATTGAGGAGTTAGCGAATATCGGCTGCCGATACTTAACCAATTTGGCTGTTTTGATTTGCCACGGGATCGCGCTTTGTGGAGAGACTACGGATCCAGGGTGCAACTCGGGTCTAACGTCATGTCCCTCTTCAATGTGAAGCGACAGATATTCGCAATTTTGATAGCCGCCGCCGCTTTCGGCAGCTCCTGTGCCCCGTCGCAGGCAGCGGACCTTGGGTCTGGCTACAGGTCGGGGGGAGAGCACGTCAGGACGGCGTGGCGTCGCTGGAACTGGCGCGACCGCTGCGCTTGGGATGGCTATTACTGCCTCTATGCGTGGGACGGATATGTCTACGCCTATCCTTGGGACGACCGTCCTTCGGCTTATGCATTTTCCGCGCGCCGGCATCGGCATCGCCTTTGATTCTTCGCTGAACCAAACAAAGCGCGCGCGTCGTCGCTGCCAGATGTAACGGGTGGAAGCCTTTCTTGTCATTCCACGGCGCAAGCGAATCCGCAATCACAGACGTCACAGGACCCCGCCGGCGGGGGATGTTCCTTTAGCGCTTGTTGCTGCGGAAACCGCCGCGCATCCCAGGCCTTCCGAGCTTGCTGCGCGGTGATTTCGACCGTGCCGGTTTTGTTTCATGCGATAGTGCGATACCCATTTCGTCGAGATGAGGTTTGTGCGGGCGGTGCAGACCCTTGGTCTGTGCAATCATCACGTCGCGCGCGGTCGGATTATCGAGCACCGCCAGCTCGGTCGCGCGCAGGCGCTTGATCTCGTCGCGCAGGCGCGCGGCCTCTTCGAAATCGAGATCGGCGGCCGCTTCGCGCATGCGCGTTTCCAGATCGGCAATCACCGCTTCAAGATTATGACCGATAGTAGCGGCCTCGGCGAACTCGCCGGCACCCGCGGTGCCGGTCGCTATGAGCACGTGGTCTCGCTCATAGACGCTGTCGAGAATGTCGGCGATGCCCTTGCGCACGCTCTCCGGGGTAATGCCGTTCTCGACATTGTATGCTTCCTGCTTCTCACGGCGACGGTTGGTTTCCTCGATCGCGCGCTGCATTGAGCCGGTGAGGTCGTCGGCGTACAGAATTACCTTGCCATCCACGTTACGCGCGGCGCGGCCGATGGTTTGAATCAGCGAGGTTTCACTCCTCAGGAAACCTTCCTTGTCGGCGTCGAGGATGGCGACCAATGCGCATTCCGGAATATCGAGACCCTCGCGCAGCAGGTTAATGCCCACCAGCGCGTCGAAGGCGCCGAGTCTGAGGTCGCGGATGATCTCGATGCGCTCCAGAGTGTCGATGTCGCTGTGCATATAACGGACGCGAATGCCCTGTTCGTGCAAGTATTCGGTGAGGTCTTCCGCCATCCGCTTGGTCAGCACCGTGACGAGCGATCGGAAACCTTTCGCAGCCACCTCTCGCACCTCGCCGACGAGATCATCCACCTGAGTGCGCGCCGCCCGCACTTCCACCGGCGGATCGATCAAGCCGGTAGGGCGAATGACTTGCTCGACAAAAACGCCGCGCGCCTCTTCTATTTCCCATGGGCCGGGCGTTGCCGAAACGGCCAGCGTCTGCGGCCGCATCGCGTCCCATTCCTCGAAGCGCAGGGGCCGGTTGTCCATGCAGGAGGGTAAACGGAAGCCGTACTCGGCGAGCGTCGCCTTGCGGCGGAAGTCCCCTCGGTACATGCCGCCAAGCTGCGGAATGGTGACATGGCTCTCGTCCACGAAAACGAGAGCGTTGTCAGGCACATATTCAAACAAGGTGGGAGGTGGTTCGCCTGGTTTGCGTCCAGTGAGATAACGCGAGTAGTTCTCGATGCCCGCGCATGAGCCGGTGGCTTCCATCATTTCCAGATCGAAAATTGTACGCTGCTCGAGGCGCTGCGCTTCCAGCAGACGGCCGGCGGAGGTGAGTTGGTCGAGCCGCTGGCGCAACTCTTGCTTGATGCCTTGGATCGCCTGGAGGAGCGTCGGTCGTGGCGTGACATAGTGCGAGTTGGCGTAAATCTTGACAAAATCGAGCTCGTCCGTTTTTTGCCCTGTAAGCGGATCCATCTCCTCAATCTTTTCGATCTCGTCACCGAAAAGATGGATCCGCCAGGCGCGGTCTTCGTAGTGTGCAGGGAAAATATCCACGATATCACCGCGCACCCGGAACGAGCCGCGGAAGAAATCGCCCTGCGTTCGCTTGTATTGCAGCGCCACCAGGTCGGCGAGCAGCTGCCGCTGATCGATTTTGCCGCTCTGCTTCAACGTGAACGTCATGGCCGAATAGGTTTCCACCGAGCCGATGCCGTAGATGCAGGATACGGACGCGACAATCACCACATCGTCGCGTTCTAGCAGCGCGCGTGTCGCCGAATGGCGCATGCGGTCGATCTGCTCGTTGATTGACGATTCCTTCTCTATGTACGTGTCAGTGCGCGGCACATAGGCTTCGGGCTGGTAGTAGTCGTAATAGCTAACGAAATACTCGACCGCGTTATCGGGGAAGAATGATTTGAATTCCCCATAGAGTTGCGCAGCCAGCGTCTTGTTCGGCGCAAGGATCAAGGCAGGGCGCTGCGTTGCCTCGATAACCTTGGCCATCGTGAAAGTTTTGCCCGATCCGGTGACTCCAAGCAGTACCTGCGTGCGATCGTTTCGCCTGACGCCTTCGACCAGTTCATCAATGGCCTGCGGCTGGTCGCCTTTCGGCTGAAAATCCGACGCGATGGCGAGCTTCTTGCCGCCTTCGGACTTTTCGGGGCGTGGCGGTCGGTGCGGAGTCCACGGCGTCGCGGTGAATTCCGGTCGGCCTTCGCGCAGGAGTCGTTCGAGGGATTGCTGGCTGGCAATGCCGCCGAAACCGCCGGGCTGCGTCGGCAAGTCGGCACGGGGCAGGCGATATTTGGCTTCATCGGTTAGACCGAGCTCTTCCGCGAGCTTCGGGTCTAGGCCGATTACCGGCGGCGCGTCGAAGTCCGCCTGCGGCGCCTCGTTGAATTCCTTTGGAGTGGATTTCCGCGCCTTGTGCGCCTCGGAAAAATCGCGGCGGCGCTCCCACGAATTGTCGGGCGGCGGTTGCAGGCCGGTGCCGGAGCTTAAGCCGGCGGTGCCTCGGCCGATGCCGGGGTTGAGAAGATTTGCCAGCGTTTCCGGAGTTGGCTCTTCGTGTGGGCGTGCGGCCTTGGCGCGCGTCGGCCGCGCCGGATCCTTCTTCCGCAGATTTCTGGGCTTGTCGGGGGATTTCGCCATTGCCCTGAATATGGGACGAGTCTTGTGGTGAGGAAAGGGTGGGGTCGTTACCGCGAGCTCTGTTACATTGCCACAGAAAGAACGGAGGCATGAATGTGGGGGACCAATTTCACACGGCGCACTTTACTGGTAGGGCTGGCAGCGCCATTCGTGCGCTCAGCTGGCGCGCAGACGACGTGGCCGACCAAACCCGTGCGCGTATTGGTGCCTTACCCGCCGGCCGGAGGCGCAGACACCACGGGACGCATCGTATTTGGCAACCTTGTGCAATTATTCAATCAGCAGTTCGTTATCGAAAATCGTGGCGGCGCCGGTGGCACCATAGGAGAGGCGGTGGTCGCGAGAGCCGAGCCCGATGGCTATACAGTGCTGCACGACGGCACCGCCTTCTCAATCAATTCGTCGTTATATTCAAATCTGCCATTCGACTACAACAAGGACTTCGACCCGGTCGCGCTCGTGTCGCTCGTGCCGAACATTCTCGTGGTCACGCCATCTATGCCGGTAAATACCGTGGCCGATGTCATCGCCTACGCGAAATCCAATCCCGATGGTATCGATATGGCTTCGTCCGGCAACGGCACGTTACAGCATCTTTCGCTTGAAATGTTCAGGCATCAGACCGGCATCAAGATTAGTCACGTGCCTTATCGCGGTGGCGGCCTGGCTCTCAACGATGTGATGGCGGGACAGGTAAGATTTTTCTTTTCGAACGGATCGTCCGTCGTCGGCCTGATCCAGGGTGGCAAGGTGAAAGCAATTGCGCACACCGGCAGAGGCCGACTCAAGAGCCTTCCCGACATTCCGCCGGTGTCAGATACGTTGCCCGGTTTTGAGGCCTATGAATGGAACGGCGTATTCGTGCCGCACGGCACACCGGCAGCCATCGTTCAGAAACTCAATGCTGGCCTCAACAACGTCCTGCACGATCCGAACGTCACGACCCGCTTCCGGCAGCTTAATATCGACATCCGAGAGACGACCCCGACGGAATTCGGCAAATTCGTGCAGGACCAGATGGCGCTCTGGAGCAAGGTAGTGAAGGAAGCCAATATCCGGCTAGGTTGAATCGTGTTGTAGGCACGAAGGCGGACATTCTGTGAAGTGACTATGCGACTTTCGTCCAGAGTTGTTGCGAGGCGCGGCGCGCACCTTCGGACAAGGATTGCAGCTTGAGCCAGACAATCTTGCTGTCGACCTGCACGCGGCCGGCAAATGTGCCGAACCCACAGTCGACACCGGCGATGACGTTCTCGCGGCCAACGACGCTGGCGAAATTCAGGATGCGATCCGCCACCACCTCCGGGTGCTCGACGATGTTGGACGTGGAGTCGATCACGCCCGGGATGATCTTCTTGCCTGCGGGCAGCTCTACGTCGCGCCAGATCTTCCATTCATGCTCGTGCCGTGCGTTGGCGGCAGGAAAGGAAACCGCATGCGGCCGTGCCGAAAGCACGATGTCGATGATATCCTTGAGCTCGACGTCCGTATGGTGCGGTGCCATGGTCGAGCCCCAGCATACATGCATCCGCATTCTTTCTGGCGGGAGATCGCGCACCGCATGATTGAGTGCGGCCACATTAGTCGTAATGATCCTGCGGTAGTCGGCAAGCGGTAGGTCAAGATAGACCATGTGCCGCAGCATGGCGAGATCGGGACAGTCAAGTTGTAGGATAAGGCCGGCCTCGACGATCGCCTTGTAATCGCGTCGCATGACGTCGGCGAGCGCGAAAATGTAATCCTCGTCGCTCTTGTAATAGCTATTCTTCAGGTAGCGGGCGATTTGCCCGGGTGATGGCGAGGTCATAAAAATATCTTCGGCTTTGACGCTCTGCATTGCCTGCCTGGCGAGATCGATGTCGGCCTGTGCTGCCGGCCAGTCCTTCCACGCGACGGGCCCTGAACACGCCGGACGATGCTGGAACGGCGACGCAAATTGCTTGAGCAGGACGGCCAGCTCTGGAAACTCATCATCGCCGGTCCCTAGCGGCGGAGAACTCGGACCGTCAAATCCGGTCAGCCGGCGCATAACGTGCACGGTATAGTCGGTGCGGCCCTGTTCGCCGTCGTTGATGATGTCGAGACCGCACTCGACCTGCTTACCGACGACTTGTGATACGGCCTCGCGCACAGCCGCCCTCAATTCATTGCGGCGCGAGCCGGGATTGCTCTCTTCCGCGAGCAGTAGCTCAACAATCTTCGGTGTACGGGGCAGGCTACCGGTGTGCGTCGTAAGGATGCGGTTCATTTTCAAAAACCGCGCAGCACCTCGACGACATGCTCCACGTTCGGCGTTGTCGAGAAGCAATGGCCGACCAGCTTCCGCCATTCTTGGAAATCAGGGGATTCGCGAAAATCCTTGGTATGATTTTCCAGTGTCTCCCACTGCACAAACAGCCGATAACGCTGCGGCATCTCATGTGACCGTTGCAGGGTCATGAACTTGCAACCCTTGGCGCGCTTGAAAATGGACGCCGCCTTTTTCACACCGCTTTCGAATTCGCTTTCCATTCCGGGCTTAACATCGATCTGTGCAATTTCGAGGATCATGGTGAGTGCTTTCGCTGGCAGGGCGTCATATGCGCGGACATTATGATCCGCGGTATCGGCAGTGAAAAGAGAGGAGATGACAGGGTGCTGGCTATTCGGCTGCCTCTTGCGCGACATCAATAAAGCCTCCCGACTGGCGGCGCCACAACGCGGCGTAATGCCCATCGAGCCGCAGCAACCCATCGTGCGACCCCTGTTCTACGATACGGCCGCGATCAAGGACGATGAGCCTGTCCATTTGTGCGATTGTGGAGAGCCGGTGTGCGATAGCGATCACGGTGCGCCCCTGCATCAATATGCCAAGGCTCGACTGGATCGCCGCCTCCACCTCGCTGTCGAGCGCTGACGTCGCCTCGTCCAGAACCAGGATGGGCGCGTTCTTCAGGATCACGCGCGCGATGGCGATGCGCTGGCGCTGTCCACCAGACAACTTGACACCGCGTTCTCCGACATGGGCGTCATAACCGCGGCGGCCCTTCCAGTCTTCGAGATCGATGATGAAGTCATGTGCATGTGCCATTTCGGCAGCGTCAACGATTGCGGCTTCGCCAGCATCCGGACGCCCATAGCGGATATTGTCGCGAATCGAGCGGTGCAGCAGCGAGGTGTCCTGTGTCACCATCGAAATCTGCGTGCGCAAGCTTTCCTGCGAGACGCCGGCGATGTCCTGGTTGTCAATCAGGATACGCCCGCCCTCAAGGTCAAAAAAGCGAAGCAGTAGATTCACCAGCGTGGACTTGCCCGCGCCGGAACGGCCAACGAGGCCAATCTTCTCGCCCGGCCGCACCTCGAGGGTAAGTCCGTCGATGAGGCCGCTGTCGCGGCCGTAGCCGAAACAGATGTCTTCGAAGCGAATACCCCCGCGCGTGACATTCAGAGCGCGTGCGTCGGGCCGGTCAGTCAGGGTATGTGGGCGGGCGATTGTGAGCATGCCTTCCTGCACGACGCCGATGTTCTCGAATATGTCGGTGATCTGCCAGGCAACCCAATGCGAGGCGCTGATAATTTGCGTGGTCATCGGCAGCGCCATGGCAATTGTGCCGACACCGACACGACCGTAACGCCAGAGCACGATCGCGAAGGTGGCAGTGCCGGTGATGAGCAGCGCATTTAGAAAGATCAAAGTGAGCGCGAAAAGGGTATTAAGACGAAGCGATTCATGGAAACGACCGGTGTGATGGTCGATCGCTTCCCGTACATAGGCGTCCTCATCGCTGGCGCGCGCGAAAAGCTTCACAGTCAAGATATTGGTGTAGGTGTCGACAATGCGGCCGGTCAGCATGGATCGCGCTTCCGACATCACCTTCGACCGGTTCTGCATGCGCGGCACAAAAACCCGCAGCATTGCGACATAGCCGACAAACCAAAGAATCACCGGCAGCGCCAACCAGCGATCGGCGGAGGCCAGCAGGATCAGCGACGAGGTGCCGTAAATTAGGATAAACCAGACCGCAGTCAGCAAGGAGACGAGGCTTTCGCGGATGGCTGGGCCTGTTTGCATGACGCGCGTTGCGATGCGACCGGCAAAATCGTTCTGGAAGAATGACCAGGACTGGCGCGACACATGCCAATGGTTCTGCCAGCGGATGCGGTTTGAAACATTGGCTGCAATTGCCTGATTCATCAGCAAATGCTGAGTCGTAAAGGCCGCGGGCCGCAGGACCAGCAGGACCGCCGCCATGCCGAGCAGCCACGGCCATGATGATGCGAATAACTCCTCCGGCTTGCTCGTGGTGACCAGCGTCACCACCTTGCCGATGAATACCGGGATTGTCACGTCGAGCAGCGCAACCACGAATCCGACAACGAACAGGCCGACAAACAGGACCTTTGCCTGGCGTGCAAAATGCCAATAGAACGCGACCAATCCGGCCGGCGGCTCGGTGTCGCCAGCAGTGGATGTGGGTTTCAGTGACCGCTCGAAAAAGCGGAACATCAGCGCACCAAAAGTTCTATGCGCGCGACACCGTGGCGTCGCGCGCGGCCGATCTCTACAGGTCCGATTCGGATACCGGAACTAGTTCCGCATCGTGTCCAGAGCGTGGCAATACTAGGCTCTTGCGTACTTCCCACGTCCGAAGAAGCGGTCTTTCTGGTCGTCGCTCGCCTTATCGCGAATCGATGTCAGCTTGCCGACCTGTGCCAGGGCGCGCTTGACTGCGTCGCGCGCGGCGATTTTGTCCACCCACCTCTTTATTGTCGGATACTTGCCGGAGTCGATGGCGAGCAATTCGAAATTTCGCAGCCACGGCCACGATGCGATGTCGGCGATGGTGTAGCCATTGCCGACCACATAAGGATGCTTTGACAGGCGCTCCTCGAAGAGATCAAACAGCTTAAGCACTTGCGTGCGATAACGGCTGGCGCTGTAGTCGTGGCCGCCGCCGGAAAATCTACTGAAGTGGACATGTTGGCCGCACATCGGGCCAAGATTGGCCACCTGCAAGATTACCCATTGCAGTGTTTCGTAGCGGGCGACCGGCTCGTGCGGGATGAACTTGCCGGTTTTCTCGGCGAGATAGATGAGGATCGCGCCCGACTCGATCACGGTATATGGCTTTCCGCCGGGGCCATCGCTGTCGACAATAGCAGGCACCTTCAGCAACGGATTAATCCTGGCAAATTCAGGCGTGAACTGTTCACCGGCCCACACGTCCACGGGTTTGATGTTGTACGGCAGCCCACACTCCTCGAGCATGATGAAGATCTTTTGAACGTTCGGGCTGGTCAGTGCATAAAAATCGATCATGGGATTGTCTCGCCTGAAAGGACCGCGGACTGCGGCGGCTCTCTATAGACGATGACGAAAGCTGTGTCCTCCGGCCCGGCTGGACCTCTGGAACGACTAGAGTTTTTC
>Ga0066388_100003183_pt1 | contig 10500 bp, 7 predicted proteins | sample PanSoiMetaGPlot6_FD_64539 | JGI IMG/M metagenome (GOLD analysis project Ga0066388, IMG submission 64539) | Tropical forest soil microbial communities from Panama analyzed to predict greenhouse gas emissions - Panama Soil - Plot 6 (Hybrid Assembly) | ecosystem: Environmental > Terrestrial > Soil... | reverse complement strand
AAAGCCCTTGTCGATCAGGAGGCGAGCAATTGTCCCGGTCGGCATAACCCCACCCCTCCGTTCCGGACCCCTAGGGAAATCCCAAGGGAACTCCGCCGGGCGCCTGCGAAGGGGGTCGTACACACCGTCCGGACGCGAAACCGGCCGAGTATCCAGCTTGGCTGAGCTGGAAAATCACCGGCAGTCTAGGCAGTTCAGGGCCGGAAGTCAAGACAGCGACTGACTTTAGCGGAAATCTGAGCAGGCAGGGCGAACTTGCCACGTTTCTACGTCGTCGTCTTCGTCGTCCTCCTGATCGTCGTCGTTGTCCTCGTCATCATCTGTATCGGAGAAGTCATCCTCGTCATCATCGAAGTCCTCGTCGTTTCCGCCATCAAAGCTGATCACGACGAGGCCTCCGCTGACTTGGCAGGTTCTGGAGCTTTTGGCTTGGGCGGCGGGTAAGTTGTCCAGAAATGTCTACCACAACGCGGGCAGACCCAGAATTGATCGGGTGTCCACGGCATGCCTGGTCCCGGATCGCGCATTTCCATCTGTTCGCCGCAGCGCATGCACCTGATCCGCAGATCGTCGCCCATTGCCGCGATTTTATAACATGGCCTCATGATTCCCGCGATCGTGCTGGCGGCGGGGCGGTCGTCGCGCATGGGACGCGCCAAGGCGACGCTGCCGATCGACGCGCACGACACTTTTCTTACGCGGATCGTGCGCACGTTTCTCGCCGCGGGAGTGGACGATGTGGTCGTGGTCGTCGGACACGAGGCCGAAGCGATTGCCGCATCGTTCGCGGCGAGCGGGCTGCCGGCGCGGTTCGTGGTGAACCCTGAGTACGACCGGGGTCAGCTCTCGTCGCTGGTCGCAGGGCTGGGCCTCGTGGATCGGCCTGGCGTAGCCGCGGTACTGGTGACGCTCGTCGACATTCCGCTCGTGTCGGAAGCCACGGTGCGCGCGGTGGTGGAGCGGTACCGCCGCACTGGGGCTCCAGTTGTCCGGCCGACCTCGGGCGACCGCCACGGTCACCCGCTGCTCATCGATCGCGGCCTGTTCGACGCGCTGCGACGCGCCAACGACGAATCGGGTGCGAAGCCTGTCGTGCGCGCGCACGCGTCGGCCGCGGGAGACGTGGCGGTGGACGATGAGGGGGCGTTTACGGACATCGACACCGTCAAGGACTACGAACAGGTTGTACGGCGCCTCGTTCGGCCTGAATGACGCCAATCAAGAAGCCTGCGGCAATTGTCGGCGCCACGCCGGCGTGGCTGATGACCGTGCCGAAGAGAATGGTGATGAACATGCCGAGCGCCAGACCCTGGCAGGCGCGCGCGGCGATGCGGTGGCCATTCGGCCACGCGGCATCAATCCAGATCGCGACGTACGCCGCCACGCCGATCGCGCCGAGCATCGCCATTTCGCGATGAAGGAGCGCCCGATTCGGCATAATCATGGCCCCGACCCAATGCAGCGCCGGCACCATCAGCGTTGCGCCGGCCGCGTAGATCAGCGCACGCTGCACGTGCGGCGCACGGCTGCGAACGACGAGCGCGATCGAGGCGAGCACGAGCCCCGCCGCCGCGGCGTATGACGAGAGGTACCCGAAGGCGTATCGGAGCGACACGGTGAACTGCTCCAGCACATCGGACGGCAGACCCATTCTCAACAACACGACGGCACCGAGAGCGGCCAGCGCAAAGCACGTCCAGACGATCGCGGCTCGGTATCTATCGGCTTTCTCGAGGAGCAGCTCGGAGGCCAGCGCCGTCGCGATGAAGAGCGTGCCCGTACGGAACATCGCGGCGGACTCCGCCGATGGCGCGCGTACAAACCCGATTGTCAAAGCGATTCCGAACATCGCGTACGCGAGCAGCGGCCACGGCCGCACGGTCGGTAACCCGGCGACGCAGACTCCGGCCGCGAGGAGGGTTGTTGCCAGCACGTCGAAGTCCACCGCAGGGAGCTGCCCCATTATCTTGAGGACCGCGGCGCCGAGGAGCGCGATGGCGACGGCGGCGGCAAGGCGTCTGTGAGCTCCCCACTTGGCGAGCGCCGCTGCTGGAATTGCCGCGTATGGAACGAGCAGCAGGTACATCGGAACGATCATTCGATCGACGTAGACCTGCGGCATGATGAGCACCAGCGCCAGGAAATGAGAGGCGGCCAGCGCCAAGGGCACAAGGGCGAGCGGGACCGAGACCGGCCGAAGCCACGGAAGCAGCACGACGCCGGCGGCCGCGACCGCCCAGGTCGCGATGTAGAAGCGCGATGTGGGCGCTCCGTCCAGCAGCGTGCCGAACCAGCCAAGCGTGTACTGCGCTTTGCGTCCCAATCCGGCTGCGAACTGCCACGGCTGCTGTCGCACGAATTCGAAGACCTTCTGAGTACGCGGGTCGACATCGAAACGGTCGTACCACTTCTGAACCGCGGGCGGCGTGTCGAGAAGCGGCGGCGGCGGGTTTCCTTGGAGGAGCGTCGGCGGCCCTTCAGTGGTGATCAAGACGAGGCGGTGCGCGACCACCCAATTGCGCACGGTTGCCAGCGAGCTGACGGCGAGCATGGTGGAGATCAGCAGCGCAAGGGTCGTCACCCGAAGTCGTCTGGCTGGGATGGCGATCGCGACCAGTGGGAGCGCCATGATCCAGCCGGTCAAGAGCGTCGATCGCGTCAACGTGGCGATCGCGCCAACGGCGCCGGCTGCGACGGCGAGCCCGGCATAGCGTTCGCTGGTCGCCCGGTCGGCCGTCGTCTTTCCCACACGCATCAGAAGGTACGCCCACCATGCGACGAGCGGCGCGAAGGCCACTTCGGTCAGGAGCACGCTGGACCAGCCCGCAAGCTTCTGGTAAGCGACGGCGACGCCGGTGACCAGGACGGCGAGGCCCGCCTTCTCGTCGAAGACGAGCACCGCCGCGCGCCACAAGCCGACGATGGTTGCCGTTACGCCCAGCCGCTGAACGAAGTAGATGCCGAACAACCCGTCGCCGAACAGCCAGTGGCACGCCGCCAGAAAGTAGGCATAGAACGGCTGTGCGAAGAAGGGCGTGCCCTGTCCGAGCGCTTCGCCGCCTCTCATCAGCGGCCCGTGCAGCACGATATCCCGTGCGTACGATTCGTAAGTCAGCCAGTCGTCGCCGCCTGAGAGCGTGACCATCCGTCCAATGGCGGGCGCGGCGAATATCAACGCGTCGAGGACGCCGAACATCCACACGATCGCAATGGCGTCGCTCGCGTTGTAGCTGCCCCCGCTGAGGCTGCGCCAGGAACGTCCCACGCCTCGCGCCGTTTGCAGCAGAAGCCATGCAAGCAGCGCCGTGTCGAGCATCCGGCTGACCGCCCGCGCGGCGCTCCCGCCGACGAGCGCAAAGGTGCCGGCCCGTCGGCGAAGGATCACGCGGTCATCGAACGGTGCTTCCTGGCCGTCAACCACGCGGCCCACGTCGAGCCCCCGCGCACCATCCTGAGGGATCGACCACGCGATCATGACGCGGTGATATCCGGCGGGAAGATCCACCTCGCTGGTCCAGGCCTCCGGTCGGTCGATGTGCTCGGAGAACGTGTCGCCGATGGTGATGCTGAGGTCGCCGCCTGGCGAATGGGCGTACAGCCGCTGGCGTCCGGCCTCGGTGACGCGCCAGAAGCCCTGCCACATGACAGAGAAGGGCAGGCCCTCGCGCCTCGGCTCCGTCTCTCGGTAGTAGCTGTAGCGCAGCTCGTTGAAGAAGGCGACCGGCACGTCCGGCGAGCCGTCGACGCCAAACCGGAGGCGACGATCGACGCGGGTGAACGACGGATCCCAGGATTCCGCGCTCGGCTGGACGGGGGGCTCGAATCGCGAGTTTGCGTAATAGCGAGCGTCGAAGCCGCGAGGCACGATCAGCATCGGGCCGACGCCGACCTTCAACAGCAGCGCACCGGCGATCGCGATCGTGTACCACGTACGCCTCAGCTCGTCGCGATGCGGCCCCGCCCACAGCCAGCACACGGCCGCGAGCGCGGCCGTGGAGAGGACGCCGAGCGGTCGGCCCTCGAGCCAGCCCCAGTCGCGTACCGGCGCCACGATGTACGCAAGGGAAAGGAGCGCCGGCAGGAGCGGCGACCGGCGGACGTCGATCAGCACAGTGATATCGTAGTGCGCATCTCACTCCAGTGACTCGCGATTCCCGGCTCGTGTATCTGCTGTACGCCGCGCTCAGCATCGTCTTTTGCTCGCCGCTGTTTGCGCATCCGACCGGTGTCGGAGCGATGGACTGGGATCAACATCTGTTCTATTACGCGCAGGTGATCAAGAACGTTGTCGAGTACGCGCAGCCGCCGTTCTGGAGTCCGTGGTACTGCGGCGGCAACGTGATGTGGCAGAACCCGCAGACCGCGCTGCTCAGCCCTGTGTATCCGCTCTCGACCGTCGCCGGTCTGCCTCTGGCGATGAAGCTGAACGTCGTCCTGCACTATTGGGTGGGCTTTGTCGGCATGCACCTCCTGCTCACGCGCGTCGTGGGTCTGTCGTTCCTGCCGGTCGTCGTGTATCTAGCGTCGGTGTTCACGCTTGCCGGCGGCCATGTGATGCACGTCGCGGTCGGCCACACCGTCTTCCTGCCGGCGTTTTACCTGCCGCTCATCCTCTATTTCCTGATTCGGGCTGTGCAGACCCGTTCCGTGCGGGCGGCACTATGGGCGGCCGTCGGATTTGCGTTGATGATCTACAACGGCGGCATGCACATCGTGTGGATGACCGTTCCGGCGGTTGCGACGTTCGCGGCGGCGCTGGCGTTCACCATGCGAAGCTGGCGACCGTTGATCGTGGCGATTGTCGTTGGCATCGCCGGTGCCGCGTACGCCGCGCCCAAGCTGCTGCCGGTGGCGTTGTTCGTCGGCAGCGATCGGTTCTGGGATGCGCGCGATCCGACTGCGCGGCCCGATCGCATGACGGCCGCGATGATGCTGCGCGCCTACACCGATCCGTCTCAGGACATCGGGTCGAAATACTCGGCGGTCGAGCAGCAGCACGATTGGCTGGAATATGGCGACTACATCGGAACGCTGGCGACGTTTCTGGTGGTGTCCGCCATCGTCTGGTTTCTGCTGGTTCCGGGCTCCGACTCCCAATTCCGCACGCTCGGGATGCCCTTTGCGGTCACCGCGCTTGTGTTTCTCGTGCTCTCGGCGGGCGAGTTCAGCAGGTTCGCACCGGCGGCCGTGCTGCGGCACCTGCCGTTTTTCTCGTCGTTTCGGATTCCGAGCCGCTACACGGTCATCGTGGCGTTGTTCGGATCGCTTGCAGCGGCGATGTTGGTTCGAAGCCTCGTCGACAGGATCGCCTGGACGACCACGGCCCGTGTTGTGGTGTCGCTGGTGTGTGCGATCGGCATCCTGCAACTGGTCGTGATCAACCGCACGCACTTCCGCGACAAGTTTTCGGGCCCGCCTCTCGAGCCCGGCTTTCGCGTGTTGAAGGGCACCGGGACGCTCGTGCGTGACGAGTTCGTCAACCCGTATCTGCCGAACGCGCCGATGCTGCATGCGCTGATGAACGACAAGGCCGTCATGTGGTGCTACGAGGTGATCCAGTTGAAGCGGGGCGCCGACGATGCGCGCCCGCTGGTGTGGACGGATGGTCCGGCGAAGGTGTCGTCGGTGGCTTTCACGCCGAACAGCGTGCAGTTTTCGGCGATTGGCGGAAGCGATCGAACGCGCGTGTTCCTGAATCAGAACTACGCTGCCGGCTGGAGCAGCAATGCCGGGCCCGTTCGCCTCGATCCTCAGGCCGGCGGCCGGATGTACGTCGAGCTTGCGCCGGGCCAGACCGGTCGATTTGCGTTCTCCTTCTTTCCGCGCGGCCTGTGGGCCGGCCTCGCGGTGTTCGTCCTCGCCGTCGCCGGCTCCGTGGTCACGTGGCAGCGCCGTTTCCCGTGACTCGCGTGCTGGCTGCTGTTCTGTGGCTCGTCTACGTCGTGCTGCCGGTTCACGTCGGCGGTCTCGTCCGTGGTGCGCCGCTCGATGCCTTGACCACCTGGGCTCTCGTCGCCGTCCTCTGGCTCGTCCTGCGCGGCCGGACGATCCGCGGCGGCCGGCTCGTTGCCGCAGTCGCTATCGTGGCGTGGGCGATTGGCGGACTCGTCCCCGAGCGGGGGTTTCGCGCGCGTTATTTCGCCGACGCCGACGCGCGCGGCACTATCGAAGTGAGCACCGAGTACAAATCCCGGATCTTCACGCGCATCGACCCGCGCCTCGATTTCTCCACGCGGCATCTCGAGTTTCCCCTCGCGTTTTTCAACGACATCGCCCGCTTCACCGTGCCGAACCCGGCGCAGCCCGATCGCGAGCGGCTGCCGTTCGCGGTGAACTGGGATGGCCAGTGGCGCGTCGGTGACGGTAGAACGGCCACGCTGTATCTCGACGCGCGCGAGGCTCCCGCCGAGCTGGTCGTCGATGCGAGACGGGTCATTGCCGCAACGGCTATCCAGGGCCTGACGACGGCGACCGTCACGCTGACGCCCGGCTGGCATCGGCTCGACATCCGGTACTCGTCGCCGTACGGATCGCCGCGCCGCTTCTCGGTGGGCGAGGTCGTCGACGGCCGGCGGATTCCATTCGACTCGACATCGATCTTCAGCCGACGCCTGGAACCCTGGCAGCTATGGCTGGAGCGCTTGCTCGGGGCCGCGAAGTTCGCCTTCGATTTGGGCGCCCTTGCATGGCTGGCGCTGTTGGTCGGTCTGGACCTGCGTGACGTGCCCCTCGGCCGGCGGCCGGATGGCACGGCGATGCCGGTGCGCCAGCAATTTCTGATCTGGTTCGCTGTCGTCGCGGTGGTGGAGGCGTACCTCTTCGCATCCCCGTGGTTCACGCGTCTCGCTCTGCTCGTGCCGGGCGACGATCCGATGACCTACGAGTCGTACGCGCGCGATATCCAGCTGAACGGACTGCTGCTCAAGAGCGTCGACGGTCCGTTCTACTACCAGGTCTTCTATCCGTATTTCCTGGCGGCGATCCACGCGGTATTCGGCGAGGGGATGTTCGGTCTCGTTTTCGTTCAACGCGTGCTGGTCGCGTTCGTCGTGTGGATGGCCGTCGAGATCGCCGTGGAAATCGGTGGAGAAGGGATCTGGCCCGCGGCGTTTGCGTGTGGCGCTCTTGTCGCATACGTCAAGTTCGCGCCGCTCGTCGCGTCCCCATCGACAGAGTCGTTGTTCATCCCTCTCCTCACGGCATGGACGCTGCTCCTCGTCCGTGCCTGCCGGAGTCCGACCAGCCGTCGTGTCGCCGCTGCGGGCCTGGTCGGCGGATTCGCCGCTTTGACGCGATCGACGGCGCTCCTGGCCTGGGCGGCCGTTGTGCCGGCCTGGTGGACGTCCTGGAAACATGCGCCACGGCGACTGACCTTCGCCGCGACGCTCATCGTCTGCTCCTGCGCGGTGTTCGCGCTCATTGCCGCGCGCAACTGGATGGTCGTGCACCGATTCGTCCCGATGCCGACCGAGTTTGCGATCACCCTGCTTGGCGGCAACGAGCCGCCTCGGGGCCTCGGCCTCGACTTCACGCGTCGGGGTCCTCTCTACGATCGGCTCGGCATCGACTCGATCACGCGTCAGGTTGTGGAGTATGCGATCTCCGCTCCAGGTCCATTCGCACGAAACCTCGGTCGCAAGAGTTTGTTCGCGCTGGGACTCTACGAACCGTACGCGCCGGGCTGGGGATATTCGCTCGTGTTCCTGGGCCTTTCCCTGGCGAGCGCGATTGGGCTCGTCCTCGCCCTCCGCACGCGGGCCGCTCCGCCCGCGCTCATCTGCGTGCCGGCGCTGGTCGCGTTGTCGCAGTTCGCTGCCGTGGTGCTGGTGTATCCCAAGGGCGAGCGGCTCATCCTGCCGTTCCACATGCTGTTGATCCCGTACGCCGCCGTCACCGTCGATCGCCTCTCGCGCCTGTGGTCCGCGTGGTTGCGTACGTGGCGTCCGCCGTTAGGCGGACCTGCCGCGGCTCGAGCGGGCTTCGCAGCTGTCAGTGCGGTAGCGCTCTACACTTTTTTCATCCGCACGCGCGGCATCACGGACCACTTCCTGATGCTGCGCGAGCAGATTCGCGATTGGACGATCGCCATGGGTCCGCTCACGAGCCTGCCGCTCGTCGGCACGGCGAGCACAGCCGGCGGCCACACGTTCGGTCCAATTTTCTATTGGGTGTTGTGGCTGATTCGCGTCGTCGTCGGACCGTTCGCCGGCTACCTGCCGCATGCCGGCGGCGTCGGCCTCTCCGCGCTTCAATCGATCGCCGACGTCGTGTTGTGTATCGGCATCCGGCGGGCAACCGGGTCGTGGATCTTTGCGATCGCGACCGTCCTCATCATTGCCTCGGCGCCGTTCGACCTCGCGCTGTCGTCGGTGATCTGGAACCCGGTGCTCGCGGTCGTCTTTGCCAAGATCGGCACGGGCCTCATCCTGTCGTGGCAGGAACGCCTGACAAGATCTCGACGAGTAGCGCTTGCGGCCGTCGCCTGGCTTGCCGTCCAGTCCCATTCGGCCGCGCTGCCGTTTGCGCTTGCAGTGTTCGCGTGGATCCTGTGGACGCAGGCTCGCCAGGGTCGCGGCGCGCTTGCGACGGCGGCCGTCGAAGCGATTGTCGTCGTCGCGATCCTGCAGGTGCCGGCGATGTTCGCCACCGATTCCATTCGGCCGACGAAGATCGTCGCGGCGATGCAGGAGCCGCAGGACCTTCGCTTTGGGGATGCCTATCGTGCGGTCAACGACGCAATCGGCTCGATCGGGTTCGCGCCGTTCACTGCGCCGCAGCCGACGCTGATTCTGCTTGGCGCGCTTGCCGCGCTCCTGCTGACGCGCGGTCCACTCAGCGCGATTGGCATCGTCACCATCGTCCCGCTGGTGCTCACCGTCGGCATGTGGTCGATCTGGCAGCAGGACTACGACGCCTACGTGTTCCTCACGATTGTTCCCGGCGCTCTGCTCGCCGTCGCGTGGACGTCGCGCCTGCTGCCGGCGCCGGCGGCGCGCTCGATGTGCGCCGTCGCACTGCTGGTCGCGGCCATCCTCGTCCAAAGGCCGCGCATCGACAGCTCCGCGCTCGTTTTTCGCATGCCGGGCTACGGCGCGCTCGTCCGCGGATCCCGCGCGATCGCGGAGCACGGCGAACCTGTCCGAGCGATCGAGGTCCCGTTCCTTCACCCCTTGAGCGATCCCGAGTACGTGTTCACGCTCGTAGGCGGCCGGCTCCAGCGCGACGCCCCGGTGACCGCGCGCGTTGCGGAGAATGGCGAGGTCACCTACGTCCGCTGAGCCGCCGGCGTTGTCGGTCGTCGTGCCTGCCTTTAACGAGGCGAACGCGGTTCGCGCGGGCGTCCTGCAGCAGGTCCTCGCCTACCTGCGCAGCAGCGGCGAGCCGTTCGAGCTTCTCGTCGTGGACGATGGGAGCGAGGACGGGACGGCGGAGCTGACGCGCGGCGTAATCGCTGGCCAGGCCGCGGTGCGCCTGGTGCAAACCGACCATGGCGGCAAAGCGCACGCGCTCGTGCACGGGATGCGGGCGGCCCTTGGCCGCATCGTCCTGTTCGCCGACATGGACCAGGCGATTCCGATCGCCGAAGCGTCGAAGCTGCTGCCGTGGTTCGATCGCGGCTTCGACATCGTGATCGGATCGCGCGGATTCGAGCGCAAGCATGCGTCGCTCAGCCGGCGCGCCATCTCGTACGGCCAACTGATGGCGCGAGCCGTCGTGCTGGGCTTTTCAGACATCGTCGACACGCAATGCGGCTTCAAGGCGTTCCGCCGCGACATCGTCGGGCCGCTGTTCGATCGGCTGGTGGTGTACCAGAGGGCGTCGACGACGCGTGTGTCGGGGCCGAATCTATCGCCGGGGTTCGATGTCGAGCTGCTGTTCGCCGCGAAGCGGCAGGGGTTGGCGATTAAAGAGGTGGCTATCGAATGCGATCACCGGCGCGGCGGCGGGCGTCCGACGAGCGTGTGGCGGGATTGTGTACGCGGCATGACCGACTTGTACGCGATTCGCTCCGCGGCTCGACAGGGCCGATACTAGTCAATCAGTCGATCGGCGGTGTCGGTTGTGCGGATCGCGGACGCGCTGGCTGGCGGAGTGGTTCTGGATCTCTTCGCGCGCTGTGTGCCGCATTTCCGGCTCGGCGTAACCTCGCACGATGAGCCACGATCCAATGCTCGCCGACACGTCCCGAATCATGCCCGGCGCCAGCCCGTCCATATGCACGCCGTCCACCTCGGGTTCACGCGGCCTTTCCGTTATGCGGACTTTCATCTACCACCAAATGGCTTTCCCTTATACACAAACCACCGGTGTACTCCTTCGGTGGCCGAAAAATAGCAAACGGGAGACCACACCCGATGGAGAAAGGTCGAGCGCGTGACCCCAGCATTTCCGATTGCCCCCCCGATCGAGCCGATGCTGGCCAAGCTCATCGACGAGTTGCCTGACGGGGCGTTTTTCTACGAGCCCAAGTGGGATGGGTTCCGGGCCCTCGTGTTCCGC
>Ga0066388_100003182_pt1 | contig 10500 bp, 10 predicted proteins | sample PanSoiMetaGPlot6_FD_64539 | JGI IMG/M metagenome (GOLD analysis project Ga0066388, IMG submission 64539) | Tropical forest soil microbial communities from Panama analyzed to predict greenhouse gas emissions - Panama Soil - Plot 6 (Hybrid Assembly) | ecosystem: Environmental > Terrestrial >... | reverse complement strand
GCAACGTTGGTGAGCTTGAACGCGCCGATGTCTCCGGTGCGTTTCACGTGCGGCCCGGCGCAGAGATCGATGAAATCGCCATTACGATAGAGCGAGATTTTTTCGTCGGCCGGAATGTTTTCGATAATGTCGAGCTTGAACTTGCTTGGCTCGGCTCTTTCGCCCAGAGCGGCGAGTCGGCCTTGCTTTCCGAGTTCGAGCGCTTCATCCCGCGAAACCTCCATTTTTTCGAACGGATGGTTCGCTTTGATCTCCTTTTTCATCTCCGCTTCGATGCGTTCGAAATCTTCGGGCGAGACGCGATGGGTAAGATCTACATCGTAATAAAAACCGTTCTCCACCGGCGGGCCCGCAGCGAACTGTGCTTCCGGCCAGATTTTAAGAATCGCTGTGGCGAGTACGTGCGACGCCGAATGACGAAGGCGTTCTAAGTCCGTCATCTGCGCGCGTTGGTCCAAAGTTTTGCGTTCGTCAGACATGGAATTTAGAGATTCCTCGACTTCGCTCGGAATGACAAAGAGAATTAACCATGAAGGATATGAAGAACCACGAAGAATTTGCTCCACTGAGCGACGCAGCCGTCTGTCACACAATTGTAACTTGGCAGTTGTCGCGCTTCTCTCTATAGCAGCGAGCAGTTAATTTGGCCTATGAATCCTGCGGAGCTTTTTTGCCAAGAAAGCAACCAGCTGCAGCTCGCGCCTGGCGATTTCCTATTCCAGGAAGGCGAGAAGGCCGAAAAGATGTACGTGTTACTGGAAGGGGAAGCCGACATTTTCCTCGGCGATTATGTGCTTGAGACTGCCGGCCCGGGCTCGCTGCTTGGCGAGATGGCGTTGATCGATGACACTCCGCGCACAGCGAACGCCGTGGCGAAGAAAGCCTCCCGCCTGGCGCAAATCGACCGGCGCCGGTTTCACTTTCTGGTTCAGCAAACGCCGCATTTTGCGACGCATGTGATGAAGATATTGGCTGATCGCCTGCGTCACATGAACGCCGTCACGGCAGTGCACTAGACAACCGCCGAACGAGGCTGGCCACTGGCTTTCGCAGCCGCGGGGGCGGCGTTTGTTCACACACGGCTTTTGAGTGGCTGTCACACAATTGTAACTTGGAAGACGCCGTGTTTCCTCTATAGCCTGCCTCTGCCGAAGATGGGCGATTTATGAATCCTGCAGAGCTTTTTCGTCAACAAACCGACACGGTGCACCTCAACCCCGGCGACTTCCTTTTCCGAGAAGGCGATAAGCGTGACGTGATGTACGTGCTATTAGAAGGGGAAATGGACGTCCGGCTTGGTGATTACGTGGTCGAGACCGCAAAGGAAGGCGCGCTGATCGGCGAGATGGCGTTGATCGATGACAGTCCGCGCTGTGCCAACGCTGTAGCAAAGACAGCCTGCAGACTGGTACCAATCGATAAACAGCGGTTCCATTTTCTCGTTCAGCAACACCCACAATTTGCGACGCACGTGATGAAAGAGCTCGCCGACCGTCTCCGTCACATGAACGCAGCGGCGATGCGATAGAAAATCTCAACCGACCCGCGGCCGCTCTATCACGCTGATCAAGCTGCATTTATGAATCCTGCTGACCTTTTTCGTCAAGAAACCGACGCGCTCCAGCTTGCTCCTAACGATTTTCTATTCCAGGAAGGCGAGAAGGGCGACAAGATGTACGTTTTGTTGGAAGGGGAAGTCGACATTTTCCTCGGCGATTTTGTGTTGGAGACTGCCGGCCCGGGCTCGCTTATTGGTGAGATGGCGCTGATTGACGACAGTCCACGCACGGCGAATGCCGTGGCGAAGACTCCGGCCAAACTAGCGCAAATCGACCGCCGTCGGTTTCACTTTCTCGTTCAGCAGACGCCGCACTTTGCGACGCATGTGATGAAAATATTGGCCGATCGGCTGCGTCACATGAACGCGGTGATGGCGGTTCGATAGGCAATTGTCGAAAATCGCAGGCCACTACTTTCGCAGCCGAGGAGGCGGCGCTAGTTTTGGTCAATGCGAATCGCCGCGCAGTATCTGCTTTTTGCTGCAATGGCTGCGACGGGCTGCGGGCAAAAGCTTCCGTCAGCTGCAGATTTCGCGACGCAACGCCAACGGATGGTCGACCAACAGCTGAAGGGGCGCGGCATCAAGGACGAACGCGTGCTCGCAGCAATGTCCAAGGTTCCGCGAGAGGATTTTGTCCCGGCGGATGCACGAGCCGACGCGTATGAAGACGGGCCGTTGCCAATCGGTTACGACCAGACAATATCGCAGCCATACATCGTGGCCTTCATGACCGAGCAGCTTCGACCCAAACCAAGCGACCGCGTGTTGGAAATCGGGAGTGGCTCAGGTTATCAGGCGGCGGTTTTGGCCGAGCTTGTAGCCGACGTTTACACGATCGACATCGTTGAACCGCTGGCGAAAAGTGCCGAAGCTACGCTGCAACGCTTGGGCTACAAGAACGTACATATCAGGGTGGGCGACGGTTACAAAGGCTGGCTCGAAGAGGCGCCGTTCGATGCGATCATCGTGACCTGCGCACCGGAGAAGGTTCCGCAACCGCTTGTTGATCAACTAACAGACGGCGGGCGCATGGTAATTCCAGTCGGCGAACGGTTTGCCCAGCAACTTTATCTGCTCGAAAAGAAGAACGGACAGTTGAAAGAGAGCTCCACGCTGCCGGTTCGCTTCGTGCCGATGGTGCGCGAAGGGCAAAAGCGGTAACTTGTAGCCGCTTCGCTATGGGAAGCGCGGGATGCAGTCGTGCGCAGCGCGTGAGTGCGCACTCGAGATGCCGCCCACAAGGCGGCGGCTGCAGTTATTTGATCGCGGCTAGTTTCTTGAGATCAACGCGCTTGATCCACTCTTGTAATTCGCCGGGATCCTGGTTTTGCAACTCTACCTGGACGAAATAACGATCGGCTATCATCACCCACAGAGCAGCATGCTTGGTGTCTTTTTCGAATGTTTCGAAACCGGGATTGCCATTAATGTTAACCGATTTGGCGTAGCCTTCGCTCGTGTCGCTGTTGGTTTTCCACGCTTCGGTCGTAGCGCTCACATAATCAGGATTTGAAACGGAATCGAGCACGCTGATCGCAGCGCTTGCCGCCTTTTCTCCTTCGCCCTTGTGATAATCACGATGCACGTTCGTGATTTTGAATCCGCCCACGTCTTCCGTCGAGCCATCCGCCTTATCGGCAGTCCAACCCGACGGCGGTTCCGGCAGAATCGACAGTAGCTTTTGATAATCGACAGCCTCAGGCACGAGGATCGGCTCGTTCTGCGCGCGTGCCGCGCTGACTCCAAGCGTGACGACGAGCGCCAGCGCAAAGGATCCGGCGCGTGCCGGAGAACAAACACGACCCGTTGATTTCATGTGAGCGCGTCCTACGCGAGTACTCTACCCGATTGACTTTACCTCGCTTGTCAAGACGCTTGCGAGATGCGCACATCAGAGCGCGTCCGCGATAACCGCTTAATTGTGGGAAGCGCTGCCTTGACGCCATCCGGAGGTACGGTCCAAGTCGCACACAGGGCGACTGCTCAAGAGGGAGCACCCAAAATTTTAATTGCTATTTGGTTTTTAGCGGTGGCGGCGCGGCTGATTTTGATTAATCAGCCTTACGCCGACCAGTGGAGCTGGCGACAAGGCGACGTTGCGGCGATCGCGCGCAACTTTCTGCAAAACGGATTTCGCTTCGGCTACCCGCAAATTGATTGGGCGGGCAACGCGCCTGGTTACGTCGGAACCGAGTGTCCAATTTTGCCGTTCATTGCCGCAGTTTGTTACAATTTTGCCGGTGTGCATGAATGGATTGGCCGAATTCAGGCAGTCATTTTGTTTGCGGTTTCGCTGCCATTTTTCTTTTTGCTCGTCCGGGCAATCTTTGGAAGCACGGCAGCTGTTTGGGCGACTTTCTTCTATAGTTTTGCGCCACTAAATATTTTCGCCGGCCATTCATTCATGCCGGATGTCCCGTCGCTCAGCTTCGCGATTGTCGGCTTGTATTTTTTTCTGCAGTGGATCCAGCATGGTAGATCGTCGTCATTTGTCGTCGCCGCCATCGCGATTTCGCTGTCACTGCTTATCAAGATCACGAGCCTCGTTATCATCGCGCCGCTAATGTATTTGGCTGTAGCCGAGGGCGTCGAACTCGGCTCTGTCAGACGTTTCGGGACGTGGAGCTTCCACGATCGACGCCCGCAGCTACAGTTTATTCTTTTCGCCGCGATCGCGCTGATCCCTTCTGCGATTTGGTACTGGCACGCGCACCAAATTGCACAGGAATTTTATCCCCATCATTTCTTCGGTGCCGGCGGGATTCGAATCGAGTCTTTCTGGTGGTACTGGCACATTGCACAACAGACGTTGATATCCAGTCTCACTCCGGCTCTTTCAGCGATGGCGCTGGTCGGCTTGTTTGTCCCGCAGTCGCGGGACCGGAAATACTCTCGCCTTTTTCATTGGTGGCTGGCTGCCATCGTTGTTTTCATTATCATTGTCGGCTACGGAAATCGCCACCGGTGGTACCAGCTTCCTGCGGTGCCGATCGCCGCAGCGCTTGCCGGCGCGGGATGTACCTTTTTTGGATCCAGAATCTCTTCGCGTTTGGCTGCAATCATGTCGTCAATCTTGCTTGCCGTGACGTTCCTGATTCTTGCCTTCGGCTATATCCGACCATTTTATAAATCATCTGCAGCGCAACTTCGCGATGCCGGTTTGGAATTGAAAAAAGTGACACCGCCCGGTGCATTGATCGTGGCTGCGGACATGGGCGATCCGACCATCTTTTACTATGCCGATCGTAAGGGCTGGCATTTTCTAGAGAAAGACGCGATTTACAACGGCAATCCGGACGATAGCGAGCAGGCAATCGAGAATCTCGAGCGGTTGCGTCGCCGCGGAGCAACGCATTTTGTTTTCACTAGGAATACCTTTTGGTGGTTGCAGTCGTATCCAGAGTTTGCCGCGCACCTGACGAATAACGCGACACTGATCCAAGCGACGCCTGAATTTAGGATTTACAGGCTGACAGTGCGTTGACATGAGAAGGCTTTCCGCCTCCGGCGGCTGCGTTGCAGCCTCGACTCCGCTCGGGATGACCACAGCGTCAAAGCCCCGACGCCAGCTTGGGTTGTTTGACGCGACGATGATTGTGATGGGCGGCATCATTGGCGCTGGAATTTTTGCCAATCCTTCCGAGGTCGCACACCGCGTGCACACCCCGTTTCTGATCTTGGGCGTGTGGGTGCTGGGTGGCTTGCTCGCAATGTGCGGCGCATTCATCTGGGCTGAACTCGCGACACGTCTGCCCGGCGCGGTCGGCGGTCAATATGTCTACCTGCGCGAAGCGTATCATCCTGCGGTTGCGTTCGTGTATGGATGGGGACTGCTTCTGGTTACGCAGACCGGCGGCATGGCTGCGGTCGCGGTGATTTTTGCCTCGTACTTTCGCGCCCTCACAGGCGTCGTCTGGAACGAGAGCGCGATCGCAGCCGCCGCGCTGGTGACATTGACCGGCATCAACTGTTTTGGTGCGCGCGCTGGCAGCAACGTGCAAAGCGCTCTCATGTTGCTAAAAATTGGGGCAATCGCGTCGCTGGTAGTCATTGGTCTTGCTGCTGGCGGTCATGCACCGGAGCAATCGACGGCGTTGCTTGAAAAACCATTCTCATTCGATGTTCTCAAAAGCATCGGCGCAGCGATGGTCCCGATCGCTTTCGCCTACGGCGGCTGGCAGACGGCAACTTTCGTCGCCGCTGAGATTCGAGATCCACGCCGTGATCTGTCGCGTGGCTTGTTGTTAGGTGTCGCTGGCGTTGTAACGCTTTATCTTGCGGTAAATCTGGCGTGTTTGCGCGTGCTCGGTCCGACTGGCCTTGATTCAACCACAACGCCTGCTTCGGATCTCACGCGGATGGCGCTGGGCCAAAGCGCCGCTCGCTGGATCGCGCTCGCAATTACAATCTCGGCGCTCGGTTTCCTCAGCCAAAGCATGCTTACGGCTCCACGCGTCTATTACGCCATGGCCCGCGATGGACTTTTTTTTGCCAGCGTGGGCAAACTTTTCGGAAAAGCGGAGGCGCCGATCGTTGCAATTATTCTTCAGGGGTTCGCCGCAATCGTCATCGCCTGCTCCGGCACGTATGGTGCGATTTTAAATTTCGAAGTCACCGTCGATTTCATCTTTTTCGGAATGACTGCAACGGCGCTCTTCATTTTGCGCAGGCGCCGAATCGGATCAGACTCCGTTACTTACCGCGTCCCAGGTCATCCGTTCACGACGATGTTGTTCGTGTTATCGTGCGCGGCCATTGTGCTTAGCGCCATCGTCGCTTCACCTCACAACAGCGCGATCGCGCTGTGCATTATGCTAGCCGCGCTGCCAGTTTATTATTTTTGGAGCAGATCCAAAAGACCACAGCTATGAGACACAAGCGTTCCGATTACATGCATTGGTCCAAGACGCAGAGCCGCGCGCGGTTCAATCTCGCAACGAGTGGTGTAGCGCCTTTTCCGCTCCGCGAACTGCCAGTCCAACTGGAGACACTCGAAATTAACGGCAGCGACAACGGATACGGTTATCCGCCTTTGCAAAAAGCAATCGCCGCACATCACGCTATTGATCCCGACTGCGTTGTGGAATCCGCGGGCACGTCCATGGCAAATCATCTCGCTATGGCTTCAATCATCGAGCCAGGAGACGAGGTTTTGATCGAACATCCGGCCTACGGACCCCTACTTGATGTTGCCTATTATCTCGGAGCAAACGTGAAACGTTTCCGGCGCGCCGAAGAAAAGGGCTGGGCGATAGATGCCGAGGAGGTTCGCCGCTGTATCACGCCTAAGGCGCGCCTCGTCGTGATCACGAACCTTCACAATCCAACGAGCGTGCTCACGCCACAGCCGGTTTTGCGGGAAATTGGCGACATTGCACGGAGCGTCGGCGCACTCGTGCTCGTCGACGAGGTTTATCTCGACGCGGTTTACGAGAACAAGCCAGACACTTCGTTTCATCTCGGACGGGAGTTCGTAGTCACCAGCAGTTTAACCAAGGTTTACGGCGTCAGTGGTCTGCGCTGCGGCTGGATTCTGGCGCAGCCTGATCTCGCGTGGAAAATGCGGCGCCTGAATGACCTTTACAGTGCGACACCGGTTCATCCGGGTGAACTTCTGAGCGTTGCTGCCTTCAAACATCTCGAAGTGCTTCGTGAAAGAGCGCGTGGGATCGTTGAGGCAGACCGCAAATTTCTACGCGATTTTCTGGCCGAGCAGTCAAAACTTTCCGCCGTTTCGACAGCATGGGGGACGACATCATTCCCGCGATTACTCAACGGAAACGCAGACGCTTTCCTGAACCGCTTGCGTTCGAAATTCGACACCTCAGCGGTTCCCGGCCGCTTCTTCGAAATGCCAAATCATTTCCGTATCGGCATGGGCGTGAACACCGAAATGTTCGCCAAAGGCATGAAACGACTCAGCCGTGCGTTAATATTATCCGGTGAACATGCCATCTGATTTCAAGATTCGTCCGGCGCGCGTGGATGATGTGCCGATCATTCTGCAACTTATTCGCGATTTGGCGACGTATGAACGCGCCCCGGACGAAGTGATCGCGACTGAGGAACAACTCATTGATGTTTTGTTCGGTGAGCGGCCTGCGGCGGAGGTGCTGCTCGCTTTTGAAGAGGGATTCCCTGTCGGGTTTGCAGTTTACTTTTACAATTTTTCTACCTGGCTTGGGCGGCCGGGACTTTATCTCGAAGATTTGTTCGTAAAGCCGGAGAAGCGCGGCAAAGGTTATGGTCGCGCGTTGCTTGTTGAACTAGCAAAGATTGCGCGCGATCGCGGGTGCGGGCGGATGGAATGGGCCGTGCTCGACTGGAATGAACCGGCGATCAAATTCTATCACGCGCTTGGCGCCAAGCCGATGAATGAATGGACCGTGTTTCGACTAACCCGGGAGGAGATCGCGAAACTGGCGAATGCGGTCGACACGGCCGCCACTACAGAGCCGAATAAAGAATGAGCCTGTTGCTGTAGCGTCCGGCTGTTGTCAGCGGATTCTCTTGCGCGCAGAAGTTGTGGACTGAGAAGGCGCGCGCTACAACGAATAAGAGCGAGATTAGGAGGAAGAGGAAGGGGAAGACGAGGAAGAATCTAGTGGCGAAGGAACCTACAAAAATTGAGGATTACGGTTTTCTCAGTGACACGCAGACTGGCGCGCTGGTTAGTCGCGACGGCTGTGTTGATTGGCTTTGTTTTCCTCGGTTCGATTCGCCGGCATGTTTTGCGTCGTTGCTTGGAGAGAAGGAAAATGGGCACTGGCGGTTCTTTCCTGACGAAGAGGTATCAGCGGTGCGTCGCCGTTACCGTGGCGAAACGCTTATCCTGGAAACAGAATTGGAAACGAAAAGTGGCGCGGTGCGCCTGATCGATTTCATGCCGCCGCGCGGCGAGAACCCGGACATCATCCGCATCATCGAAGGCTTGCGCGGAAAAGTCTCGATGCACATGGAGCTGATCATCCGGTTCGATTACGGGCACATCGTGCCGTGGGTGCGGCGGCGTAAGCGTTTCGACGGTCTCGAAGCAATTGCGGGTCCGAATGGTTTGATCTTACGAACGCCGGTCGAAACTTGTGGGAAAGATTTAACCACCGTGGCGGAGTTTACGGTGGCAAAAGGAGATCGCATTCCCTTTGTGCTTACGTGGTTTGCCTCTCACACTGATCCGCCAAGGAAGATTAATCCCGAGCACGCTTTGCGCGACACGGAAGTGTTTTGGGGAAATTGGGCGAAACAGTTTCAAAGCGAAGGGAAATGGCGCGATGCGGTGGTGCGCTCACTCATTACGTTGAAAGGATTGACCTATGCGCCGACCGGCGGTTTGGTCGCTGCGCTAACTACGTCCCTCCCGGAGCAAATTGGTGGCGTGCGCAACTGGGATTATCGCTACTGCTGGTTGCGCGATGCGGCGCTGATCCTGCTCGTGCTGCTGCGCGCGGGGTATCTCGAGGAAGCCACTTCCTGGCGCCAATGGTTGTTGCGGGCCATCGCCGGCAGCCCGGCGCAAATGCAAACGATCTACGGCGTCCGCGGCGAACGGCGACTTCTTGAATATGAGATTCCGTGGTTGTGCGGATATGAGAACTCCCGGCCGGTGCGGGTCGGCAACGCTGCTTCAAATCAATTTCAGCTCGACGTCTATGGCGAAATTCTGGCGGCCGCGTGGCAGGGTCATGTTGCCGGACTCAAAATGAGCGAGCACGACTGGGCGCTCATGGTCGCGATAATGAAGTTCCTGGAGTCGCATTGGCAGGAACCCGACGAAGGAATCTGGGAAGTCCGCGGCGGCCGTCAGCAGTTTACCCACTCAAAAATGATGGCTTGGCTGGCATTCGATCGCGCGATCAAGTTGGTCGAGAACTGCGGCTGCGCGGCTCACGAGCATTTCGATCGCTGGCAAAAGATTCGCGATCAAATTCACGCCCAAGTTTGCGAGCGCGGGTATAACCCGAAGAAGAAAGCGTTCACACAGGTCTATGGGTCTGATGCGCTGGATGCAAGCCTGCTTACAATGCCGCTCGCCGGGTTTCTGCCGGTCACTGACGAACGTGTTCGCGGGACGATTGAGGCGATTGGACGCGAACTGATGCAGGATGGCTTCGTTCTACGCTATCGGCCACAGGAAACGGGCGTGGATGGATTGCCAGGCACCGAGGGAGTATTTCTTCCTTGCTCGTTTTGGCTGGCTGATTGTTGGCACCTGCTTGCACGGAAAAAAGAAGCACGCGAATTATTCGAGCGGTTGCTCGATGTGCGTAACGATCTTGGACTGCTCGCGGAAGAGTACGATCCGCGCGCAAAGCGTCAGCTGGGAAATTTTCCTCAGGCTTTCTCGCACGTTGCGTTGGTAAGTTGCGCGCGGATTCTGAGCGATGAAGACATTTTTTTGCCGCGACGCGATTGAGGTGCACGTTCAGAGGAAGTGTCTGCGCCTTTGGCGCTACGTACTATCCTGCTGAAATGAATCGGCGAACTAAATCTTCGATGGCAACAATGCCGCGAAAGTTGTTCTTTCGATCGACGACAGCCGCCAAGCCGAGCCGCACACCGCGCAGTTGCTGCATGACGCGGTAGGTGGGCTCATCATCCGTAGTCGTTACAATGCGCCGTACATATTCGCTCAGCGGTTTGTTTCCGTTTCGTTCGAGCAAAATGTCCAGGACATTGACCAGTCCGGCCGGTTGGCCGTCGGGTGCAACCACGGGCAGACGATCAAGGCCGGTAGAGGCGCTGAGCTCGAGCGCTTCCTGTGTTGACGCGCCGGAGCGTAGCGCGGCAACTTTCGCCGAGGGCACCATGACGTCGCGAATTTTAGATCCGCGAAAGTCAACGACACTGTGAATCATCGCACGCTCGGTGGCAGTAAGAGCGCCCTCACGCTCGCTTTCCGTTGTGATCTGTTTCAGTTCCTCGCGCGCGGCAAAAAGGCG
>Ga0066388_100003181_pt1 | contig 10501 bp, 8 predicted proteins | sample PanSoiMetaGPlot6_FD_64539 | JGI IMG/M metagenome (GOLD analysis project Ga0066388, IMG submission 64539) | Tropical forest soil microbial communities from Panama analyzed to predict greenhouse gas emissions - Panama Soil - Plot 6 (Hybrid Assembly) | ecosystem: Environmental > Terrestrial > Soil... | reverse complement strand
GGCGACCTGGCAGTTTTTCTGCACCAGGACGGCAAGCCGCTGCCCGGACTGGCGCCTGTTGCCATGCAGCAGGGGTTGTTCGTGGCCGACACCATCAAGGGAGCCCTGGCCGGCAAGCCGAGCAAGAAGTTCCACTACGTGCACAAGGGCAGCCTGGCTACCATCGGTAGAAAGGCTGCTGTTGCTGACTTCGGCAACGTGCGCCTGAAGGGCATGCCGGCCTGGCTGGCCTGGTTGCTCATCCACATCTTCTTCCTGATCGGCTTCCGCAACCGGCTGGTGGTCATGTTCGACTGGCTCTGGTCGTACTTCACCTACCAGCGCGGAGCGCGGTTGATTACCGGACGTCGCTTGAAGCCTGGGGTTCCTGCCGACCCCTGCGCCGCCAACCGGGACAAGACCGACTAACGCACCGGCCGGAGAGCCAGCCCAACTGCCTCCTTCTATCTTCAGCGTTCGACACCGACCTGTTGTTGAAGCAGGCAGCCCAGATGGGCGGCTACCGATGCCGCTGCAGCAGGTTGTGGTTATGCCACCGGCGGCGGCGGTCCAATTGCCAGCGACTAACTCCACTCCAGAAAGTCCGTTACCATGCCCAAGTTCTGGAAAGTCTTTCTCGCGTTTTTGCTGGTCCTGATCGCATCGCAGGCCCTGGTTTTCCAGGCCAAAGCCCAGCCAATCAGAATCGCCCCCGTGGCCACCCGGCCGGCGTCTTCAGCGCCGACGGTCGTTAAGGCAGCGGTGCTTGCAGATACGACGGCGGTCGTTGTCGGACAGGAATTCCGTGCCGGCGTCTTCCTATCCATCGAGCCAGGTTGGCACGTTTACTACAAGGATCCCGGTCAGCTGGGAAAGCCCACGCTGGTTTCCTGGACGCTGCCCGCAGGGTTCCGGCCGGCCGCGCTCAATTGGCCCCGGCCAACTCGGTTCCAGGATGGTGGTTACACCTCTTACGGGTATGAGGGAAGCGCCTTTCTCTGGACCACGGTGACAGTGCCCAGTGCCATAAACCCTGGCGAACAGGTTGCCATCGTGGCCGACGTCCAATTTCTGGTCTGCAAGGACGTTTGCATGCCCGGGTCCACGACGGCACAATTGACCCTGCCCGTAGTGGCTAGCAGCGGGCAGGCGACCACTGCCAACCAGGACAAATTCCGCTCGTCGAACGGCGTCATCGACCGCGTGCACGTTCAGTCCAACAGAGGCGTCTTGGCTTTGCTGTGGGCGCTCCTTTCCGCCTTTGCCGGCGGCATGCTTCTGAACCTCATGCCCTGCGTCCTTCCCGTTCTGGGTTTGAAGGTGCGCAGCCTGATCGCGGGCGGAGCGGGCACGCGCGGCGATGCCATTCGTCGAGGGCTGGCCTACACAATGGGTACGCTCGCTTCCTTCCAGGCACTGGCGCTCATCGTCATCGTAGCCAAGCTGGCAGGGCATGCAATCGGTTGGGGCTTCCAGTTCCAGCAACCGCTGTTCCTCGTCGCCATGGCAGTTCTCATGACAGTCTTCGCACTTAGCCTGTTCGGGCTGTTTTTTGTGCAGATCAGTGCCGGCAGTCAGGGCCTCGACAAGCTGGCGCAGTCCAAAGGCATCCGGGGAGCGTTTTTCGAAGGCATCCTCGCTACGCTCTTGTCCACGCCTTGCACTGCTCCGTTTCTGGGAAGCGCACTGGGCTTCGCTTTCAGCCAGCCCTGGTGGGTCGTCGTACTGGTCTTCGCGGCTGTAAGCTTTGGGCTGTCCGCCCCCTACCTGCTTCTGAGCGCCAATCCCAAGCTCCTCAACCGGCTGCCCAAGCCCGGTGCCTGGATGGAACGTTTCAAGGAGCTGATGGGCTTCGCCATGCTTGGGTCGGTTGTGTGGCTGCTGTCTGTGCTTGGCACGGTTGGTGGTGCGGAGATGGTCACCCGCACGCTGCTGGTTCTTTTGACCAGCAGCCTGAGCACGTGGCTGGTCGTTCACTTCGCCGAAGGCAGCCGCATCCGGAAAGCTGTTACCTGGATAGCGGCTCTGGCCCTCGCCCTGGGCAGTGCGTACCTGCTCCTGGCTCCGGTCATCGCCCACCCGAAAAACGAAGAACAGGTGGCCACCGTGGAAGCGTTCACACCCCAGGCGCTGGAGAGGCACCTTGCTGCCGGTCAGGTGGTTCTGGTGGACTTCACCGCAGACTGGTGTCTCACCTGCAAGGTAAACGAACGCGCGACCCTGGGAAGCCAGTCCGTGAAAGATTCCATGCGGCAGACCAACGCCGTCGTCCTCCGTGCCGACTGGACTGACGGCAACGAAGAGATCACCGAGCTTATTCACAAGTTCGGGCGTTCGGGTGTTCCGCTGTATGTGATCTTCTCCCCGAAGCATCCCGATCAGCCACTGGTACTACCTGAGGTGCTCACGCCTCGAGTGGTTGTCGATGGCTTGAAAGCAGCCGCTCAACCGTAAGCCCAACCGGGCAGTGGGGCAAGCAGGAGGGTACCGCCAGGCGCCCTTAGATTGCCCCACTGCTCATTTTTGTCTTACTCCTATTTTTGCCTGCCTACAAGAAGTAGTAGGACTTTCGCCTTAAAGAACAGTCAGGGGATCCCCGCAGACAGTGGGGACCCCCTGGCTTTGACGCAGGCGACGGACGGGTTACGACCCGGGCTGCTCCTGCTTGCCGGAGTCGGTTCGTGGAGAGACCGGGAAGGGGAAGAACAGCCTCACGCCGGTCAGATTGCCGAGGATTGTGTCGGCGCAAAGCACGATGAAGCCGCTGCCCAGGTGAGGAAGGGCGACGTAGCTCGGGAAGAGGTTGGCCATGATCAGGAGAACCGCGCTCGGTGTGAGGAAGTAGAGCACCAAAGTGCCCAACACCACTGCCAGCGCCCTCGTGAACTCCAAGGTCCTGGACTTGCCAGTGCTGATCCCGCCGCTCCATAGGGGCGTCGTCAAGCGGACGACGACTCGCGTCAGGACGAAAAGGGCTGCCGTCGAAATCAGACCGATGACCAGGCCGACCAACGGGCTGCGCGGTGCGGCGCCGGCTACCACCGGGGCAGACAATGTGCCGAAGGCCAGGACCGGCAGAAGCAGCATGAAGAGCATGCGGACCGGAAGGGGCAGCGTGTGCTGATCCTTGAGCATCGATTCCGTGAGCATGTTGCGTTTGACGGCAAACTGTCGCAAGCGCTCCGAGAACCGGGTCAAGGCAGAGACGATTGACATGAGCAACTCCTTTTGTTTTGCAGGCAAAGTCAGTCAGGAAGCCGATGGCTCCGGCGACTTGACTGCGGCCTATGCGCTGTTGTTGTCGCAGGCCTCGGGGAGTCGGGTGAAGATCCGCACGAGGCGCCCGCGCGCACGGAGGATGATTAGCCTCCCATGTGCGCGCGGGGCCCGCGGGAGGGACCACACGGACAGTACTCTGACAGTCCGTGCCGCCGGGCGCCGCGATGGCGCGCCCTAGTACAGTCCTCGGCTCGACAGCATCGCTTCGACCTTGTTGGCGAGCTCGTTCGGCTTGGTCGACGTGTTGCTGATGACCTTGAACTCGGCGACGATTGACTGAGCCGCAGCCAGCTTGTCGGGGGCGACGAGCCCGCTGGCCGACATCGCGCCGACGGTGGCGACGAAGCCGGTCATGAAAGCCTGCCACTTCTGGTCACGCGTGAGCTTAAACTCCAGCGACTGCACGCCGGTGACGTCCGGGTGCACGAGAAAGACACCGTCGCTGTCGAGCGGCGGGTCTGCCTCCGGGTCGCAGCAGGGACCGCAGACGATGCGGCGCAGAAGACCGAGCAGGAAGGGCTCGTTCTTCTTGTCCTCGGTGGCGCCTTCGCCGACGTCGACCGCGACGATCGAGCCGGGAACACCGCCGAGCTGGTGCTTGACCACGCCGACCGGGCAGCGCCCCTCGGCGGCCAGACCGCCGTCGAGCAGGCAGATACCCTGGTAGCTGACGCCGTCGATGATACCGGGCACGGCACAGCTGGCGCGCACTGCCAGCGACACCGGCGCCGGCACGTCGGAGATCTGGTCACGCGTGCCATCCGGATGGTAGGCGAAGACGCCTTCGCTCGTGAAGAGGAAGGGCTGGTCTCCGGCGACAGCCAGCGTCCAGTAGTTCTTCGGCCAGGCGGTGACATGCTTGTCGATGAAAGCGCCCACCTTCTGCGAGCCGAGAACGCCGCGACAGGGGCGCCGTTTCCAGGCGCACTCCTTGAGGAAGAACGCCCAGAGGATGCGCAACATGTTCACGCGAGGCGTGAGCATGCTGTTGAAGTCGATCTCGATCACCTGATGCGCGATCTCGCGGGGGCTCATGCCGGCCGCCAGCATGACGCTGGGGATGGACCCTCCGCTGACGCCGCCGATGGTGCGCCAGCTGTTGTTGATGTCGAGCACATGGAAGGCTAGAATCGCACCGCTGGTGCCGAGAATGGCGCGCGAACCACCGGCGCCGCAGACGAGGTTCAGCCCGTCGGCGGTGGCAGGAGCAGCAAGGGGCGCCTTGTTGCTGAACATAAGGGCCTCCTGTCCATATCTGCTTTGGCTCGAAAGCCGCATGGCAGGGAACTGCATAAGGGCAGCGGGCATTTCCCGCCGCTACGAAACAACGGTAAACGCCCGCTGCTAGGAAATTCAGCGGGCCACCAACGACAACGATGATTGTCGTCAGGTGTTAGAAACTCGCGCCCCGGCTCCGGCCAGCTCTGACACCGTCCGGGCCAGACCGGCGGTTACGCGGGTCATGCGCTCGAAGTCGAGTCTGTCGGGCGTGTCGGCTGGTGTGTGGTAGTCGCGGTACCGGAAGTTCGAGGTGTCGGTGACCATCACTCCCTGATAGCCGAACTGCCAGAAGCTCCAGTGATCCGAGCGCCCGATGTCGCGAAACAGCTCCGGCGGAGCGCCGCCTTCGGACGGGAACGCAGTGTGGCTGCGGAACGAGGCCACCGACCTGCGCACCAGATCGCGCGAGCGATAGTTGCCGACAAAGGCGATGAAGTTGGCGACCTGCGGGTAGAACAGGCTGAGCGGATAGGGGTAGGTCTGGCTGCCTCCGCCGTCAGAGTAAATGCCGAGCATCTCGAGCACCAGCATGCCGACCAGGTTTTCTCCGCGCTCGTGACAGCGCTTCGCGTAGAAGAAGCTGCCCATCGACTCCCACGCCGAGGTGTTAAGCGGGTGCTCCTCGTTGGCGAAAAAGACTATGCGGATGGTCCGGGCCGGCCTGCTCGCCTTGAGCAGTCGCGCGATCTCGAAGAGCGCAGCCACACCGGAGGCATTGTCGTCGGCACCGGGCGAATTGAAGACCGTGTCGTAGTGGGCGCCGATGACGAGAATCTCGTCGGAGCGCGACGCAGCGCGGATCTCGGTTTCGATGTTGGCGTATTGGAAGCCGTCGAGCGCAAACTCGTGAATGTCCGGTACGTAGCCGAGCGCTTTGAGCGTCTCGACCACGTACTGCTTGCCATCCTCGAGCCCTTTGTGGATGTTGCGTTCGCCGATTTCGCCTGCGAGCTTGCCGACATGCCGCTGCAGGTTGACCAGAATCTCCCGCTCACCGGGCGTGAGTGGCGGAAGCTCACCCCTGTGGGTCTTCCCGGGCATGGCGAGGAACGGTCTCACGAAGGGGTAAAGAATCCACCGGAGCGGTGTGTCGAGGATTTTCATATGCGGAATCCAGTTGGTGGTCGGAGCTGGTGATTAAAACAGTCCATGCTCGGTCAAGAACCTTTCCGTTCGAGCCGTCAGCTCTCCGTACTTCTTGGAGGAAGCTTCGATCAGCTTGAGCTCACGCATGAAGCCTTCGGCTTTTGCGAGCGCCGGCCCCTTCAGGATACCGGCCTGGCTGAGCCTGTCCACCGTGGCGACGAAGCCGGCGATGACGGCGCCCCACTTCAGGTCGGGCCCGAGGCGGAACTTGAGGGCGTGGAAGCCGACGATGCGGGGCTCGATGAGAATCGCGCCGTCCGATGCCTTCGGATGCTTAGCGTCGATATTGTTGCACTTGCCTCCGCAGGCGAGGTTCCAGATGAACCGGAGCAACCGGGACTTCTTGATCTCCTCTTCGCCGACGTCGAAGGCGATGATTGTCCCCGGCGGCGCGCCGAAGTGACGCTTGGCCATGTCCACCGGACAGGCTCCGTCGTCACCCATGGCGCCGTCCCAGAGGTACTGATCGCCGAAAGGCACAGCATCGATAATGCCGGGCACGGCGCAAGTCGCGCACACGGCCGTTCCGACCGAAGCCGCAGAGGTGGCCAGCACCGCATCCTTGCGTGCCCCGTCGTAGGTGATGACACCGTCGGCGGTAAAGAGCACCTTGCGAGTGCGCGATACCGCAAAGGTCCAGAACTTGTCCGGCCAGTGCGGCAGTTGCTTGTCCATGAACATGCGGAGCGGCTCGCCGCTGAAGACACCGCGCCTGGGTAGATTGCGCTCGTGACGGTATTTGAACATGAAGGCGATGATGCGCCGGAGCCACGTGGTGTACGGGTTGAGCAAGGAGTTGAATTCCGTCTCCGTTGCCAGGTGCAGCACTTCCCGGGGATGCCGAGAGTCCGCAAGCAACGCCGCTGGAATTGAACCACCGCTGATGCCTCCCACCGTCTGCCACTCGTTCAAGCCGGCGACGTGAAAGGCCAAGATAGCTCCTGCACCACCAAGAATCGCTCGCGAACCACCGCTGCCAAAGACAACGTGCAGGCCCGCGGCTGCGTGCCGGTCTCTGCCGGCTTGAACATGGTCGACCATGGGATTATCACTGGTTGTGAGGGCAGCCCGAAACGGCGCCCGAAATTCAGAACAAGCAGCACAACCAAACCGTCTCACCGCAAAGGTGAGGGCGTCGCGCTGAATCAGGTAATCAACTAGGTGCTGAGGCGGGTTTTAGGCCCTGGTTCGTGAGTCCGAGAAATCAAAAATGACGACTGAATACTATTGAGTTTTATGGCGTCATGTAACTCAAATGGGCGATCAAATCCTTCCGGTGGCGACATCACACATGCCCCAACTTGGCTAGTCAAGAGGGTTGCGACCGCTGGGCTAGTTCAAGGGCGGGGACCAACTTTCTTTCCAATCGGCCGCAGGCGAACGATGACCGCCTGCGGGAAGTAAATTTCCGGACGGCTGATGTGCCAGGCGAAGTCCTCGCTGTTGCGGCAATAGGTGACAACCAGCTCGTCGCGACCGCAGGGCTGCTCCGGGTGAGCTTTAGCACTGTAGAGAAGAATCCCCTTTTCAGTTTCCGGGACCGTGTACGCGAGAACCGGTTTGCTCCACGGACCCGCGGGGTTCATGCTATGGCGAATGAAAATCTTTCTGGAGAATCCGGGCATGTAAGTCGCCAGCAGGCCCGAAATATTCCGCATTTTGGAAACGGACATCTCCGGAGCGCCGTCGGGGACGAGCACCAGTGGGCGGGCCAGCTTTCTCTGCCACTGCCCGCGGTGTGCATTCCGAGTACTGCGACACCAGTATTCCCATTTGCTCATGTCCAATTCAGCGAGCGCCCTTTTGTTGATCCTGGCGACAATTGTGGGGTGTTTTTTGAAGCTCTTTCCGGCGGAGGGGTACGAACAGAACGAGTAAAAGTACTTGTCATCCACCCAACAGGCGACTCCGAAATTGATCTCGGAGCTGCGATTGCCTAATGGTGCCAATTTCAGGCTCCACTCAAGCGGTGTGGCCAGTGGATTCTCAACCCGCATCATGACATCTTCGGTCGTCTCGAATTGAAACGGCGGTGCCGCCTGCGGTTTGGGCTTGATTACGTGCAAGAAAACGTACAGCTTGCCGTCGACGTTGGCAGCGTCGCCCGGCCAGTAGTACGCACCGGCATCGCTGGGCTTCCACAAAGCATCAGGCTTGCCGCCGTTTTTTCGCCAAATGAACGCAATTCCACGATCGCCTGCCAGTGACTGCACGGCGGCTGAGTTGTTGATCATGCTGCAATCAACGCGCTTTCCGTCATGTATTCTACCTATCCAGGTATCGCCGAATGTCCAGAGCACTTTTTTGCTATCGAGGGGAACGCTGTAGGCGGCATCCGCTCCAATCCAGCCATTCGTGCGACTGAATAGTTTTGTCACCAGAGGCGCCGCCCTGCTGCCTGACACTACAAACGGTGCCTGATCAGCAGCGCGCACGGGTGCCAGGCACCAACCGGCCACAAAGACCGCCAGCCAAGCAGGTGCCAGCCGCTTGCCATTGACTGGCTTCAATCGCTGCCGGCCCACACAACGAGAAACCTTTTGGGCATTCTCAGATTGACAGCGGCGCCCAGGCTGTCTGGCCGTCATATAGCCGACCTTTCACGGCTCTCCGCGAAGAACTTCTTGAGCGCATCTTCGTATGCAGCCGCATTGACCGAATAGATGTCATTATGCCCTGCATCGGGAAGACGGACAAATGTTTTCGGCTCCAGAGCTCTGCTGTACAACTCTTCGGAATGGCTTATCGGTACGATGTCATCGCGCATTCCATGCACTAGCAGCAATGGCGGATGCCGCTTCTCGAAGACAATCTTGTTATCGAGCTCAGGGCCGGGGAACAGCCATGATGGATAGACGGCGAGAAAGGGCAATGCTTCGACGGCGATGCGTTTGAACGCGGCCAGACCGGACTGCATAATCACGCCCCCGCAAGGGTTGGTGTCGGCGACATGTGCGGCCACCACAGAACCCAGCGACTCACCGAGGAGCACAATCTGACTTGCCGGCACGTGCGCCTGTTCGATCAAATACTTGTATGCAGCCAGCCCGTCATCCAGTATGCCTTGAAGTGACGGCGAACCTTCGCTTCGCCCGTAGCCCTGATAGTCGTACACCATGACGGAGGCGCCTGATTTGAGCATCAATTGGCACAGTCCGACGCGGTCCGACAAGTTACCAGCATTGCCGTGGCTGATCAAAACGGTAGGACTGCCGCCCTTCCGGCGAAAAAGCCAGCCATGAAGCCGTTTGCCGTTGGCGGAGGAGAAATAAGCGTCTTCGGGCTTGATTCCTTCTATGTCATGTACGTTGTACTGACCGCCGGGATACTTGTCCGGATAGAAGATCATGGCGTTGTAAAACGGCAGCGCAACGCGCGGCGAAAACAGGATGTAGAAAAAGAGGAGCCAGGCGATGGTCTCAATCATTCTTCTTCCGCGCATCACTCGCATAACTGCACTCTTGCATTCTCCATTATCCGTGCTTCAGGTTCGCTGTGAGAGTCTCGAAGAGCTTGATGTGCGGAAGTGCTGGTTGCTAGAGTGACCTGTCCATAGCAGATTCTTGTCCCGAGAAGTTTACACGCCAAAACGATTCATTGGCTGAGTTTTCGTTGACCCTGTCAGCCCTGTCGCGGGGTTATGGGGTCATCGTGAGTACACATCCGCGCTGGGGCCAGTAGTCTCAGCGTCACCGAAAAGGAGGAGGAAAGACATGTCCTCCATCGGACTGATCGTCCTCGTCGTCGCGGCGCTGATCGCGGCGCGATTTGCCGTTCCCTTCATCCTCAAGGCGTGGAACGCCCGGCTGCAAACGCCGGCAGCCCCGCGCCCCGCCACCGCTTCCCCGGCCCTGCCCACTGCCAGCGGCGCAGGTCCCCGCCAGGATTTTGCCGGAAAGGTCGCCATCGTCACCGGTGGTGGCACCGGTTTCGGACGCTCGATCGCGTTGAACCTGGCGTCACGCGGTGCCAAGCTCGTGCTGGCCAGCCGCAATCCCGACCACCTCGACGCTGTCGCGGCCGAAATCACGGCCCTGGGCGCAGAGGTCTTGACCGTTCCCCTGGACGTTCGCGATCCGTCCAAGGTCGAAGACATGGTTCGCCAGGCCGTCGAGCGCTTCGGCCGCATCGATGTTCTGGTCAACAACGCTGCCGGTAACTTCGCCATTCCCGCCGAGAAGCTCACTCCCAACGGCTGGAACGCAGTGATCGGTATCGTGCTCAACGGCTCCTGGTACTGCTCCAGTGCTGTCGGCAAGCAGATGATCAAGCAGGGTAGCGGCTGCATCCTGAACATCGTCGCCAACTATGCAGGCAGTGGGGCACCGGGCGTCGTGCACTCCGGTGCTGCCAAGGCGGGCGTGCTGAACATGACCCGTACGCTGGCGGTCGAGTGGGGCCGGCACGGCATTCGCGTCAACGCTCTGGCGCCCGGTGCCATGATGACGCAGGCCTCCAAGAACCTCGGCTACGACAGTCCGGAGGCGCAGGCGAAGATCGCCAGCCGAGTTCCACTCGGCAGGATGACCACGTGCGAAGAGATGGCCGGCCTTGCTGTCTTCCTCTGCTCGGAAGATGCCGCCTACATCACCGGCGACATCATGACCGCCGATGGCGGAATGGGTCTGCCGCGCTTCCTGCTGGACTATCAGGACGCGAAGTAACGTCGGTTAGCCGAGCTTCCGGTCGTTGTACCTGCGGGTGGTCGGGTTCGTCAGGTCTTGCAGGCCAGGCGCGCCCGTCCACCCGCAGCTCTGCTGTTGACTTTTCTCTGGGCGGGACTCTATTAGGATATATAGTGGGAACAGATTTTTTT
>Ga0066388_100003180_pt1 | contig 10502 bp, 8 predicted proteins | sample PanSoiMetaGPlot6_FD_64539 | JGI IMG/M metagenome (GOLD analysis project Ga0066388, IMG submission 64539) | Tropical forest soil microbial communities from Panama analyzed to predict greenhouse gas emissions - Panama Soil - Plot 6 (Hybrid Assembly) | ecosystem: Environmental > Terrestrial > Soil... | reverse complement strand
GGGATGTTGCAAAATCCGCGCATGTAACTTCCTCTCCTCCGCCGAAGCGGTAGCGGGCCGACATCAAGTTATAGACAATTGATGCGCCCGCCAGAGCGTTCACCCTTCACCTCAATGGCGCCGCAAACCCGGCCGGAACTGTTGACCACCTTTACCCTGTACACACTCCCCGTCGTAAAGCCTGTCTGCCTGAAGGCGCCGGCGCCATCAGATCGCACCGAGGCCGGTCTGGCTCCGGTTCCCGATAACAACTCAAAGGTCACGGTGGCGTTGGGCACAGGTGGCGCTATCCCCTGCGCATCCCCTTTGAGCTCGCCTGCGATGCTGAACGTGTCGGGGAGCTTGAAGTCCAACTCGGTTGCGCTGCGGTTAGTAAAGTCGCGGGAAGCCGGATTGAAGGTGAAGTTTTCAAGCCCCGGTGTTACTCGAAAAGTTCCGGGGTTGTTTTGCAGGTTGACGGTCCACCGCCCCTGAGCGTCGGTGAGGGCCGTACGGGCTTGCCCGCTCCCCGACGGCACTACTAGCGTCACCCCGCTGACGACCCTGCCGCCTTGAGTCGTAACTCTGCCTGAAGCGACGAAATTGCCAATGGCGATCTGAAAATTTTGGTCGGACACGTTGACGACTCCGGACGGGAAGCGCAGCGTGAGGGTCTGGCTGGTGAAGATGTCGCCCTGCAAGCGTTGCGGTCTGATTTGATAGACCGAGTCATTGCGGAATCCCACCTGTATCCACTTGCCCTGGGCGTCCGTCTCAACTTCGCCGGGCGTGTTCCCTGACCCCGAGACCAGAGTGAATAAGATTTTGACTCCGGGAACTCCTTTGCCGTCGGGAGTGGTCACTCTGCCGGATGCGGAAAACGAAACGCTGAGAGTCCCGGTCGTCCCGGGGCGGGGAACCTCAGTGATTGACGGCGGCTTAGGCTTGGCTCCGGGGCTGGCGCTCGCCTCGAACGAAAGACTTCCCTTAGTCTTGGCGCTGAATTCCCGATTGACTGGGACGAAGACAAAGCCCTGCTTTTTTGGTATCGCTCGATAAACCGGTCCCGCCAGGAATCCCGACTGACGCCATTGTCCATCTACGCCGGTCCGCACCGAATTGGGTGTCGGTCCCAGGGACGAGACCCTCTCGAAGACGATCTCAACCCCTTCAAGCGACTGGCCGTTGAAAATCACCTGGCCAGAGGCGCCGAAGGTTTCGATCTGCGGGAGATTCCGCGACGGTAGCCCAAGCGTAAACGCGATAAGCAGGCTGGCGATATGCATTGTCGCATATGTCATGATTATTCTCCTTCCGCATTGCGTCCCGACGCCCCAGAACCGAGCGATGGCTCTAAACGTTCCCTCCTTGCTGGCGCCATCCTTAGTTGGCTATTTTTCCAGCAACCACGGCGTTAACCTTTCCGACCTTGCGTACGATTTGTTTTATGTTGGCCAGGTTTTCTTGGGCGATGTTGAAGGTCATATCCAACTCGAATAGCAGTTGCAACTGATCATCGGGAACAGGATCGGTATGCCTACCAAAGATTTTTGTTGCTGCGATATCCATGATCAGTTCTTTTGGTATAGGGAGAGGCGTAATCGAGACCTTCCCGGATCCGCCCCCTTCGCTCAGCGTTCGCGTCGCCCTGCGTTTCTCACCCTTCGCGTCGGTGAGTTCGACATCGATAACGAGCTTGGTAATACGGCATTTCTTACCGCATTTCGTTAAATCAGCATCCCAACTGACGAGGATCTGATGCTTACCTGCTTTCAGTTCCTTGTATTCAACCTTTTTGATCTGAACCGGCAGATCGGAAGGCGCGGGGCTTTGAGCGCGTATAACTTGCGCCGACGCGAACGACGAAACCGCCAGGATGTATATTGCGATCAACATTCTCTTGAGTGACATGGTATTTTCCTTCTGGTTTAGGTCTTTCGATTGCTCCGGACCGTTTCAGTCTTGCAGGAATCCTACGGGGGGCAGGACTGGCCTAATCTGGTCTGTTGGACGATATTCGGGTCGCCTCGGCCCGAAAAGTTGACATTGCTTTTTGGTCCGTCAACTCTGGTCGAGTTTGGTGTGAACACGTAGATTTTTCCGTCGAATGAGTGTGACTTGTGTGGCTCGATCAGGTATGTTGGCCCTGTTTGGAGCTGTTTCGACCAGGGAATCCCGTTCCGCGTCTTGTGGCAAATCAGCTCACTCTGCCCTCCTACCGTCCGGATCTCCAACGTCACCTCTGCTCCATCATCCCGTGCTTCTGAAGCAGTGATTACGCCCGTCACGGTGAACAGGTCGGGGACGGAGAAATCCAGGTTTCTAAGCAGATCGCCTGGCTGCGCGCCTCCTGCGCCGACCTGAGAGATATCCCTGGACCCCGGAGTGAACTGGAAGTCGCCTTTACTTGGGGTCGCTTTGTACCTCGCGCCTATTTCAAATCCCTGCTGCAACCACTCGCCGAGCGCATTCGTCGTTACCGGGGCGGGAACCGGGCCAGTCCCTGATTCCAGCGAGAAGGTGATGGTCACGTTGGCCAGTCCGGTCCCCCGCGTACTCGTGCGAACTCTGCCCGAAGCGACGTACTTGGGAATGGTGATCTGAAAATTTTGGTCGGACACATTGATGACTCCGGGCGGGAAGCGCAGGGTGTCAATCGCGCTGCTGAAGGTGTCGCCCGGCAAGCGCTGCGGCCTGATTCGATAGACCACGTCCTGGCTGAATCCCACTTGTCTCCATTTGCCCTGGACATCCGTCTCGACTTCGCCGGGCGTGTTTCCTGTCCCCGAGACCAGAGTGAAGATGATTTTGACTCCGGGAACTCCTCTGCCGTCGGCAGTGGCCACTTTGCCGGATGCGGCAAGCGCGGCGGTAAGCGTCCCGGCGCTGGGAGGTCTTTCCTCCGGATTTGTGGTTGTTGGTCCTTTTTGCGACGGACTGGTCTGGGTCCCGGCGCCAGGACGCCCCTCGAACGAAAGACTACCTTTAGTCCCGGCGCTGAATTCCCGGCTGACCGGGTCGAAGGCAAACCCTTGCTTTTTGGGAATCGCGCGATAAGTCGTTCCCTGCTGGAATCCCGTCTGACGCCATTGTCCGTTTGCGTCAGTCCGCACCGAGTTGGGCAACAACCCCTTGGGCGAAACCCTCTCGAAGACGATCTCCACTCCTTCGAGCGATTTGCCCTTGGAAATCACCTGACCGGAGGCGCTGAAGATTCCGAGCGCCGGGGGTCTCTCCGCCCGTTGCCCAAGCGTAAACGCGATAAGCAGGCTGGCGATAAGCATCGTTACGTACGTCATAAGCATTCTCCGTCTGAACTACTTCCGCATTGCCGCTCGGCGCCGCAGAGCCGAGCGCCGGCCCCGTACCGGCGCCTCACAAAACGGCTGTTCCCAGGTCATAAAATAGGCGCGTTATTACTGCTGATCCCGAATCCCTGAATGGGTATATCCGCTATGACGCTGGCAAAGTAAGATCTGGGTCTCCCATCGCTCGCCGGCCCGGCCACTCTAACCAGCGTCTTGCAGGAGCCGGAGCTACCTGTGCAAGTTCCTCCTTCAGCTACTCCGGCATTAAGGCGTTCGCGCCGTACGCCGCTCGGGAATTGCAATTGGACCAATGCCACTCTGAAATCGGGTGTGGCCGATCTGTCGAAACAGGCTGGCAGGCTGTAGGTGAAGGCCACCTCGACTTCGTGCTGCGATCCGTTGTGCCTTAAATAGCGCACTGCCGGCGCTGATAGTTTCGGTCTGCATGGGTCGCAGACAGAGGACTGCGGTTCTACAAAAACGGCGCCGAGTTTGACTGGCGCCGTGGCGGATGCCCGCGGCTGGTTGGCCGTATTGGGTGGCGCCATCATGAGAAGGGCGAATGCGATGATGATGTATGAAATGTTGCGTAGCATTGTTTTATCTCCTGTTGAGCAAATTCGATCGCTACTAGACTAGTTTTCAAATGCGCGTACGGGACGGCGAGCCGCACACCGCTTGAAGGCTGAACTACGAACTTCCACAGCAATGGTAGGTCTGAACAGATGGCTTTTGTAACTACGTATGTACGTGGGTAGCGGCGTCGGTCAGGCAGTATTTCATCTGCCATATGCCGTATGAATGGTCTTTGAGAATTAAAACCAACCAGTGGCGCATAAGCGGCGCGCCCGCTATTGACTATACGAGATGATCGCGGAGGGCCTTGGCGACGGCCTCGGATTTGGAATGGACCTGCAGTTTGGCGTAGATATTGCGCAGGTGGAAGGAGACGGTGTTGGTGGTGATGCCGAGTTCGGCGGCGGCCGTTTTGTAGTTGTGACCCTCGACCAGCAGTTTCAACAGCTCGGTTTCTTGCGGCGTCAGGTTATGGCTGGCGCGGGCCGGCGGGCGAACCTCGCGGAAGAGTTTGATCACACGCCTCGCCACCTCCGGTGACATCGGGGAGCCGCCGCCGACCACTTCCCTGATGCATTCGAGCAGCCTTGCGGGCGGCGTGTTTTTCAGCAGATATCCCGAAGCGCCCGCGCAAAGCGCGTCGAAGATTCCATCCTCGTCATCGTAGACGGTAAGGACTACGACTGGCGTATCCGGATAGCGTTCATTCAGAATGCGAATACCCTCGACCCCGGGCATGCCCGGCAGTCCGAGGTCGGCCAGTATCACATCGGGTTGATCATGGCTGATGGCGCGCAACGCCGCTTCCATCATGCGGTAACTGCCTGAACAGCAGAAACCCGGAGTGCCGTTGACAAGGGCCGTCAAGCCTTCGCGGACTTCGCGGATGTCCTCGATGATGGCGACTTTGATCTGGTCAGGCATCTTCGTTCACTACAAAATGCGCTAAAGAAGTTTACACTCGTCGCAAAGCAGATATGGATTTCAAGAAAGGGAATATCAGCCACAGGCCAGTTTACAACTGCGGCGCTGATTTTTTACCTACGTATTCACGTAGGGCGCTTCAATGACTCGCGCGCCGGTTTGGTCCAAACCCGCCGCCCCGCCGGGACTCGCAAGGCAATGACCGTCCCTTGCCCGGGTTGTGAAAGCGCTTCAAGCTCGGCCCGTACGGACTTCGCGCGTCGTTTCATACTCTCGAGCCCGTCGCCTTCTCCCGCCTGCTGCGGGTTGAAGCCTCGGCCGTCGTCTCGGACGCGCAGCGCGAGATGGTTTCCGTCCAATCGCAATTCGATCTCGGCCCTCGCGCAACCGGCATGGCGCACGATGTTATTAACGGCCTCTTTGAAGATCAAATAGACGGCGCGGCGCACGTCGGGCCCGAGCTTCAGGTCCTGCCCTGGGTCAGGCGCGTGGAAGCGGAATTCGATGTTGCGGCTGGTGAAGACCTCGCTCGCGAAACCACGCATGCGGCGGGTGAGGTCTCGCAGGCTGTCGCGCTTCGGATTGATCGTCCAGACAATGTCACTCATCGAGGTCACCGACTCGCGCGCGATCCGGGCGATGGAAGGGAACGGAGCGCCGTTCGGTTGGCTCTCTCCGCCGAGTCGCTGCTGCGCCACCTCGCTGAGAATGGCGATCCTGGTCAGGTTGGCCCCGATGTCGTCGTGCAAGTCAGTGGCGATGCGGATGCGCATCCGTTCGAGTTCGAGGAACCGCGCCACGCGGTAGCGGTGAAGCGCGTAAGCGGCGAGGGCGACCAGCGTCGCCGCCGACGCCAGAAACCACCACCGCTGCCAGAGCGGCGGCAGGATGCGGAATTGCAACACGGCCGGTTCCGGACTCGTCGCGCCGTCTTGATTGATGGCCCGCGCCATGAAGCGATATGAACCGGGGGAGAGTCGCGCATAATTAACCAATCGTCCCTCACTCGGCTGGTTCCAATCAGCGTCCACACCTTCCAGCTTGTATTGGTAACGCAGTCTCTGTTCCCCTCGGAAACTCAACGCGACGTATTCGATGAGCAGGTTATTGCGCGTGGCCGATAACTCAAGCTCCGGAATGCTTCGCGCCCCCGTCTCTCCGAGCAGCAGGTCTTCGCCCGCCACCTGCGCCCGGCTGAAATATATCGGCGGCGGATAATCCGCGCGCCGCTCGGCGCGCGGATTGAATTTTGAGATTCCCGTCTCGGTCGCGATCCAGATGTTCCCGTTTCGATCCTTGAGGAGGTGGTTGACGACATCTCCCGCCAGCCCATCTTTAGTGTTGAAGTGGCGGATGCGGCCCGTCGCCAGGTCGAGTTGATCAAGCCCTTTGCCGGTACCCAGGTAGACCCGTCCCGCGTCGTCCTCCGTGATCGCCCAGACGGCGTCGCTCGACATTCCCTGTCCGGTCGAATAATTGACGAATTTCAGGGTTTCAGCAGTTGGGTCTTTGATTACCGAGACGCCCCCGTAGCGCAGCCCGATCCAGAGCCAACCGCGGCTGTCCTGGAAGAAAGCGCGGGGATTGGTCTCAGGCAAACCTTCGGTTGGCTGAAGGACGGAGACATTCCCTTTCATGAATCGGGCGAGCATCGAATGCCCGCCCAACCATAGCGTCCCCGCGCGGTCACTCATCAACCTGAAGATGATATTCGGGATAGCGTCGTTCAGTGGGACGCGCTCGAAAACGGCGCGCCTCTTTCGCGCCTCTTTATTCCATTCTCTCCCCTGAGGATCGAGCCGGTAAAGACTCTGGTCGCGCGCGATCCAAAGATTTCCGAATGGGTCTTCAGTCACAATCGAGCCATGAATGGCTTCCTTATCCGCCGGGATTCCATCGGACGCATTTAGTTTTCTGCCACGGCGCAACTGCAGATCGGGGCCTTCGAAACGGAACATGTCTTTGGCATCGCTGATCCACCAGTCGCCGCGGCTGTCCTGAAAAGGAATCGAATTGTTGAACCGCCATGACGCCTGCGGGACGCGCACGGCTCTTCCTTCGACGATCTCAACCACATCGCCATTCAAGAGTCGCCCATAGACGCGCCCTCGGCGATCCTCGATGACTCTGGAGACATATCGATTGGGCAGCCCTTCGGTTCGGGTGAAGCTGACGATCAACTCGCCGGAGATTTTGCAGACCCCGCCACCGCGAGAGCCGACCCACAGATTGCCGTCTCGATCTTCACTTAGCGCCAGGATGTAGTTACTGCTCAGCCCCTGCGCGTCAGTGTAAAGCGTCTGCTTTCCGTCACGGTACTTGATGAGTCCATTCCAGGTCCCGATCCAGAGGGCGCCAGTAGCGTCAACTACCGTCGCGGTCACACGCTGATCGGGCGCCAGGGCGAGCGGGTATCGCCGCCAACTCCCGCGACTCTGGCCATCGGGCGGCGCAATGAATTCAAACATCTCATGCTCATTGGCGACCAGCAACCGGCCTTCATGATCTTCGACCAAGCCCACAACCGCATGGCGACCCACCCCATCATCCAGTTCGTTTGGGCCATATTTGATGATTTTCCCCTCGACGACCTCGACCAGTTCATTCACAATTCCGAACCAGAGCCGCCCGTGACGGTCGGCCAAAGCCGGCATGTCAATCGCGGCTCTCTGGTGGGGCGATACCACCTCGAACTTGAGATCACGATCCAGGCCAGTCGCCTCGGCGCGGTACAATCCGTCATCGGTTGCAAGCCAGAGGTTGTCGTGAGAGTCGAAGAGCAACGCGTTGACCTGGTTCGACTCTGGCGAGGCGTCTACTCGAAAATTGATGAACTTTCGCCGCATGCCTGGCGCCGATTGAGCGAACGATGATTGAGTCAGTGATGACTGAGCGAGTGATGATTGAGATGAATGAGAGGATGGAACTTCATGCGGATCGTCTATCAGGCAGGATACGCCACTGCCGTTGGTTCCGACCCAGAGGCGACCCCGCCGATCTTCGGCGATGGCATTGATGTTCGTGTGTCCCAGCCCATCGCGCAAGCCATAGTTGGTGAAGCGATAGCCGTCAAAACGCGAGATACCTTCCCGGGTGCCGAACCAGAGGTAGCCTTTGCGGTCCTGATGAATGGCCGCCACGTGGCTGTGAGCGAGACCGTCAGAGACATCATAGTGGCGCGCTGAAAGCTGCTGGGCGCAGACCGGCGGAGCAGCCAGTAAAAGCGTCCAAACCGGCGCAGCCAGAATTGCGCTGGTGATTGATTGATGCAAGCGGTTTCGGCTCATAAATTCCGAGCCAGTTTCCCATTTTCCCGTCCGCCATTTTTATGTCCGCAGCGGACAGGAAAATGGCGGACAGGAAAATTTTTATCCATCTCTACCACCGGTCATTGATTGCCAGTAGCCGTTGCGGCTTTGGTCGCGGTATTAGGCCGGCGTTTGTGAGCGTCGAACCAGTCGAAGATGTCTTTGAAGGCGGGCGCGACCACATTGCTGTGATTGCCACCGGGCACTTCGATGTATTTGATCTCGATGCCGAGCTCCTTGCCCGCCTTGACCATTTTTCTGGACTCTTCGACGGGCACGGTCGGGTCATTGTCGCCGTGGACGACTATCCATGGGACGCGCGTGATCGCTTTCAACCTGGGTGTGGAGAGAGGGGTGCCGCCTCCCGATATCGGCCCGAGGGCCGCGAAAAGATCGGGGTTGTTGACCGCAATTGACCAGGTTCCATAGCCGCCCATCGAATGGCCCATCAGATAGACGCGATCGTCGTCAATCGAAAAGTCGCGCTTCATCTCCTTGATCACGTCAATCACGTCGCGTTCGGCTGAGGCCAGGTACATTGAAACCGGCCCGCGGCCTTTCGGACAGACGACGATGTAACCGCGCTCTTCGGCGATGCGACGGATCGCGCCGTTGTCGTAACCCGAGAAGAAGCTGTTTTCATCCCCGCCCATTCCGTGCAGCGTGACGACCATGGGCCATTTCTTCTTCGCGTCGTAATTTTTCGGGATGTAAAAACGATAAGGCTGGACCGTGTTGTCAAAAGCCGAACGGTAGGCCCAGGAAATGTCACCACGAATTGCGCGCAGCGGGTGTTCGCCTCTGGTGATCTGATCGAGTGTGGCGCCGGCGTTAATGATTACGGATTTGATGTCGGCTCGCTCGAGCGAAAGCTGCCCGGAATTGACCATCTCGATCATCGAGGCGGCGTATTCGACAGAGGGGATTGCGAGCAACAGGTCGTCCTTATGTTCAGCTTTCAATTTCGCGGCGACCGACGCGGCCCGGGTTTTGATCGCGACGGCCTGGTTATTCATCCCCCGCGCGATGAGGATCGGCGACGGTTTGGTAATGGGTTCGCCCTCTTTCGACTTGAGAGTCAGCGTAAGCTGGTAATTGCCGTCGGCCAGGTCGGGAATCACGGCTTCGATAGAAACCGGATTTGTGAAGTCAGGCTCGATCTCGCCTAACTTCTTCAGCTCATTTTCCTGTTTTGAATCTTTCAACGAAATCGATCCACTGAGTTTTCCCGGGATCGGCTCGTCAGGCCTGAAGATCTGAGAGATCGTAATCCGCGCCTTGTCGCCGGGATCGAAGACTGCGCGTTCGAGTTTGACCTGCATCGCCGCGCCGAGCGCGCGTGACGGCGTCCAGGGTTGATTGCGGATCAGCGCCATCGCGCGCATGTAATATTTGATCGCCTCGCCATATTTCTGACCGGTGGTCGCGGATTTGGCTTTGGCTTCGAGCTCTTCGACCAGTTTGCTTATTTCATCGCTCAACCGCTCGCTGTTTTTCAGCGTGCGGAATCCGACCGAAAGGCGCAGGGTCGTCGCCGCGTCTTGCGCCCGAATCGGAAGAACGGTGACGGATAACGCGAGTATTAGACCCGCGAAGAAACGTACAGCAAAATATTTCATCTATCCCTCCCTCAATATTTATATTTATGTTTCGACATCAACTTAAGGAATTATGGCGAACCGTAATCTGAATCAGCGCCGGTTGAAGCAGCCCGGTAAAGCCTGGCGGCGATGCGCGTGACCAGATTGCGCGGAACGAATCGCTCGGCTCCGACCATCAGTTGATTGCCGAGTCCTGAAATCGCCACGCTGCGATTTTTAGCCAGAGCTCTCAACCCGGCTTCGACAACTTCCTCCGGCGTCTGCATCCTATCGGGATTGCGCAGAAGCGATGTCCCGGCGACGGTTTGAAAATGCGTGGCCGTCGGGCCGGGACATAATGCTAACACGCGGACGCCGAATTCGCGGCACTCGGCCCACAGCCCTTCGCTGAAATTAAGGATGAAGGCCTTGGTCGCGGAATAGGTCGAGCTGTAGGGAACGCCCTGGAACGACGCAGTCGAAGCGACCTGGACAATCGAGCCCGCTCGGCGTTTGATCATCGGCTGGAGGAAAAGATGCGACAGCTCGACGAGCGCGGTCACGTTGACCTGGATCATTTCGAGCTGTCGTTCGAGCGGAATCTCCGCGAAGGCGCCGACCGCTCCGAATCCCGCGTTGTTGACCAGCAGATCCACCCGGCGCCCTCGGCCCTCGGTCGCGTTGTATATCTCTCCGGGCCCGGAAGTTCGCGCCAGATCGGCTTCGATCACTGTGATGTCAACGCCGTGGCGCGAGCGCAGCCCACTGGCCAAAGCGTCAAGCCGGTCACGCGAACGAGCGGTGACAATGACGTTCGCGCCATCGGC
>Ga0066388_100003179_pt1 | contig 10503 bp, 9 predicted proteins | sample PanSoiMetaGPlot6_FD_64539 | JGI IMG/M metagenome (GOLD analysis project Ga0066388, IMG submission 64539) | Tropical forest soil microbial communities from Panama analyzed to predict greenhouse gas emissions - Panama Soil - Plot 6 (Hybrid Assembly) | ecosystem: Environmental > Terrestrial > Soil... | reverse complement strand
GCCGCGTCGCTGACCTTGCCGGTGTTGTACTCAAAGGCGTTCTCGATGTCGTAAAGGAAGTAGGCATACTGAGCGGCGGTCTTCGGGTTCAGCAACCGCTTCCAGGCATATTCGAAGTCATAGGCGACCACGCGCTTTCGATCCGACCAGAGCAGATCGGGCCGCAGGTGGAAGCGGTACCGCCTGCCACCATCGAGAATCTCCCAGCTCTGAGCGCAGGCCGGTGCGCAGCTCAGATCGTTGCGATATTGGGTCAGCCCCACCATCAGATTGGACACCACGTCAAACGAGATCGAGTCGGTGGTGAGATGCCAGTCCAGGCTGGGCGGCTCAGCGCCGATGTTCATCCGCAAAGTATCCGGCTCCGGTCCGGTCTTGGCAAACGAGCAGGCCGAGAGCAGGGCGACAGCGGCGAAGGCGACCAGCGCGCAGAGTTGATTCACGAGCGCTATTTTAGCGTCATTAGCAATTCGTAAGCGCCGAATCATTCATGTTGACGGTTTCCATGGCGTTGGATATACTTCTTACTTGACGCCTCCGAGGAGGCCTTTTTTGTTCTGGGCAATTTTGCTCGGGCAGAACGCTGAATGCGGGCTCAGGCTCGCCAGCAAGGCCGAATCGAAAGCGTTGTCGGTGACAGACAGGCTGAGGAGTTAAGACCGTGGCCAAGAAGGACGACCGGGTCATCATCACGTTAGCGTGCGGTAACTGCAAGCGCCGCAATTACACCACGATGAAGAACAAGAAAAATGACCCTGACAGGCTCAGCATCAAGAAGTACTGCCGCTTCTGCCGGCAGCATCAGGAGCACAAGGAAACCAAACGCTAAACCTGGAGGCGCGGAGCAAGCCGGTTCTGCGTGCTCCAGGCAAGCGGCGGGCGAGAGCCGCTGCCCGGTTCGCCGGGACCGACAGCCTCGATGAGCCGCTGGCGTGAACCCCGGGCAAACAGCCAGGCGCCCTTAGTTTAATGGTAAAACGGAGGTCTCCAAAACCTTTGTTGAGGGTTCGACTCCTTCAGGGCGCGAATCTATTAAATGGTCCAAAGATGGTCCAGCAGGATCGGAGATGATGGCAACGAAGAAAAAGGGTGCTGAGGCCGACTCGACGGCGAAGGGGAAGACTGCCCAAGCCAAGCAGGATCCCGCGGACCAGGCTGGCAGCAAGGAGGCCGGGCCGCCTGCCAAAGCTAATCAAGCAAAAAAGGAGGCGGGCAAGGAGGCCTCCGGGCAGCAGAAGTCCAAGCCCAAGAACGGCAACGATAAGGCTCAAAAGGCACAGTCCAAGGAGTCCAGCAAGAAAAAGGACGAAGAGTCTGCCCTCTCGGAATCGCTGAAGGATATTCGCCAGTTCTTGAAGGAAGTGGCAATAGAGTTTAAGAAAATTAGTTGGCCGGACCGCAGTCAGGTGGTGCGCGAGACCTACAGCGTGCTCTTCCTGGTGACAATCATCACGGTCATGGTCTTGGGATTTGACTGGGTGCTCGGCCATGCTGTTTTCGGGCCGCTCGAGCACTGGGCGCGCCTGCATGGTGGTGGCGTCGGACGAGGCTGAAAGCCGGCAACTTAGAAGCAGATTGTGAGGACTTTAGGACTGTTATGCCTTTCATAAAGAGCGACGGACTTAGGCGCTGGTACGCAGTGCAAACTGCCTCCGGGCACGAGAACAAGGTGAAGGAGCACATTGAGAAGCGCATCGTCACCATGGGAGCCCAGGACAAGATTTTCGGCGTGATTGTCCCGGAGAAGATGGTTACCAAGGTCAAAGAGGGCAAACGGGTCGAGAAGAAGGAGCGTGAATACCCAGGCTATGTCTTTGTAGAGATGATCCTTGATGACGACTCGTGGCGCGTGGTGCGCGAAGCGCCGGGCGTTACCAAATATGTGGGCGCGGGCAAGAAGCCGATCCCGGTCCAGGATGGCGAAATCCGCAAGATTTTACGGCGGCAGATGGTGGTGGCCGGGGTGAAGGGCAAGAAGCCGGCCGTGATTGATGTCAAGGTGGGAGATTACGTGCGGATCACCGGCGGACCGTTTGCCGACTTTACCGGCGAGGTGACCGAGGTCAACCTGGAGCGGGAGCGCATCAAAGCTTCCGTAATCATCTTCGGGCGGGCGACACCGGTAGAGTTAGAGTTCAACCAGGTTATAAAAGTGTAAATGTGGTGGATCCGAGGCTGGGACTGCCATAAGATCATGAATCCGGCTATTTAAAAGGACAGAAGAGCGTGAAAAAGGTTATCGGGAAAATCAAACTGCAAATCCCGGCGGGCAAGGCGAACCCGGCTCCACCGATCGGGCCGGCGCTTGGCCAGCATGGCGTCAACATCATGCAATTCTGCAAGGAATACAACGCCAAGACCCAGGACCAGGCCGGCACGATCGTGCCGGTAGAGATCACCGTCTTTGAAGATCGGTCCTTTGACTTTGTCTTGAAGACCCCGCCGGCGGCCGTGCTCTTGAAGAAAGCGGCCGGTATCGAAAAGGGGTCCGCTGCTCCCAACAAGACCAAGGTGGCCAGCCTGAGCATGGCAAAAGTGACCGAAATTGCCAAGCTCAAGATGCCTGACCTCAATGCCACGACAATTGAGGCCGCCGAGCGCATGATCATGGGCACGGCGCGCAACATGGGCATCACCATCCAAGATTAGGTAAGGAATTTCGATCATGCCGAAGCTCACGAAGCGTCAACACCAGCTGGAAAAGCTGCGCCAAGAGTACAAAGCGCCGATGACGCCTGAAGAGGCTGTCAAAGTTCTCAAGCAAGCGGACAACGTCAAATTTGACCAGACGGTCGAGGTGCATTTCCGGCTTGGCATCAACCCCAAGATGTCCGATCAGCAGATCCGCTCGACTGTGAGCCTGCCCGGTGGCACCGGTAAGGAGGTGCGGGTGGCTGTCGTAGCCAAAGGCGAAAAGGTAAAGGAGGCCCAGGATGCTGGAGCCGACGTGGTCGGCGCCGAGGACCTCGTGGCCAAGATCGGCGAAGGTTTCCTGGAGTTCGACAAGCTGGTGGCCACGCCGGATGCGATGGGCATGCTCTCAAAAATGGGGAAATTGCTCGGCCCGCGCGGGCTGATGCCCAACCCCAAGGATGGAACGGTCACCTTTGAGGTTGGCAAGGCGGTCAAGGAGCTGAAAGCCGGCAAGGTCTCCTTCCGGGCCGAGAAGGATGGCGGGCTTGTGCAGATGGCTATCGGCAAGCTTTCCTTTGAGGACGACCGGCTCCTTAAGAATCTGGCTGCCGTTGTCGAGCAGATTCAGAAGGTAAAGCCGGCCACGGTAAAAGGCACCTACATCAAAGCAGTCTTCTTAAGCTCTACGATGGGACCGGGCCTGAGGCTCGATCTCACACGCCTGCAAGAGCTGCACAAATACCTGGTCGCCTAGATTTAGCGGCCTGCCTGTCTGGCTCACCGCTGACTCTGTCTCGGGGAGAGGACGGTTGGCCGACCGCTCTCGCTCGAGGCCAGCTAAAGCCGTGGAGTTTGCCACCAGGGCTAATTCGGCGTCTGATTGTTGGGATAGACGTAAGTGTAAGTGTAAGTAGCGCTGCTGGCAAAATCAAACTGGCCGCCGTTGTTAGCGGCTACAACCTGGGTCAGAAAGGGCGGTCTGACCTTCATGTGGGTCGTCACCGTAACGCTGGGCGGCGACCCCGGGGTGCTGGTTGGTACCGGCCCACCAAACGGTGGCACGCGCATGTCGACATTGTTCCGAGTGACATCAGCGTCGGCCACGGTAAGGCTGGTGATCGCCCCGCCCGGCTTGTAGTTTTTGGACACAACCGCTTGCGCTCTCTGTACCGCCTGGGCCGGCGGCCCGGCAGCACAGGCACGCGCGGCGTCCCGACAAACCGTGTCATTTACCGTAACCGAGATAACCAGCACGGCCAGGTCGATGAGCGTGAGGATAACCGGAATGAGGACAACAAGCCCGGCCAGAAGCTCGACCATCGACTGGCCGTGCCCCTTTCTGTGCCGGTAGCTGAATGCCATAGGCTACACTTCCACAAGCCGCTACTCAACTCGAATCGGCAGACAGCTGTCCAATCCCCAGCGCCTGCCCAGGAGCTGGACAGCTTGAACCATTTTAATTTTACCCACAAGGCTCTGGACACAAACGCCCAGACGCTTGCCGCTTGCCTGATTCTGGTGTAGTTTAAGCTCGAATATTCGGCTAGATCAGGGTCGTACAAGAATTCTGGTTTCATCAAGCAGGCACGGGTTCGAGTGGCGCCTATGAACAAGGCCAGGATTATGAGGGACGTCGGCGCTGGAGCGGTCGTCCTCGGGGTAGCCTATTTCCTGTTCAGCCAGTTTTATGTGCAGGCGCCAGACATCGGTGTTTTGGGCGGTCCGATCGAGGGATTGACGGCCCAGGAGCTTAGAAAGTTCTACCAGACACGCGACCTGTTCAAGCACGAGTTCACACCGGAAGAGGGGCTCGGCCCTCTCTTTAACGGCAGAAGCTGTTTTGAGTGCCACGGGAGACCCGGTCCGGTAGGTGGAGAAGGGCGCGACGTGGCGAGCACAGGCGTGGTTCGCATCGGCAAGATCAGGGACAATGCGCTGACGCGCGGCAAGGCCAAGGAAGAGATTGCTGTCAGCGCCAACCTGGACACGGTGGACCGCATGCTCTACCAGGGCGGGCCGGCCCTGGAGCGCAAATCGATTACCAGTGAATTTCCGGAAAAGTACCCGGTCAGCTGTCAGGTGGAGATCGGCACCATTCCTAAAGACGCAGATTTTATCTCCATGCGCCACGCGCCGCCTGTGTTCGGTTTCGGGCTCATTGATGCGATCCCGGACGAGGACATCAATTTCAACATGTTCGAGCAGATTCAGAAAAACCGGAACCTGGCCGGCCATCCCCAAGCCCAGTACGATCCGCTGGCCTTGAACAGCCGGGTGGCCAGGTTTGGCTGGAAGGACCAGAACCCGAACCTGCTCATCTTCACGGCCGAGGCGATGAATGTGGAGATGGGCTTGACCACCGGCATTTTCCGCCATCCAAAGTCCGCAGCCGGGATAAGCGAGTTTCCGCATTGCATTCTCAAGTATCTGCCTGCGGAGCCCAACGATAACGGCACCATTCTCGGCAAGCTGACCTACTGTCAGGCGCTCCTGGCGCCGCCCAAACGCGGGCCAATTACCGCCCAAGTTCTGCGCGGCGAGAAGCTCTTTGCCAAGCTGCAGTGTGCTGTCTGTCATATCCCGGAGATGAAGACCGCTGACCAGGTCTTTCTCGCCGACCCGGACAGCCCGGCTCCGAAGGTGCAGCTGGTGGAGGTGAAGGCGCTGGAGAACAAACCTGTACGTGCCTATTCCGATTTCCTGGTACACAACATGGGCAAGCAGCTGGCAGACGGCATTCCACAGAACGGGGCCAACGGCGGCGAGTGGCGAACCACCCCGCTCTGGGGGCTCAGACACAAGCGCTTCTTCATTCACGACGGGCGCACCACGGACCTGGCCGAAGCCATACTCCTGCATGGTGGGCAGGGAAGCGAAGCCAGCGATGCCTTTAACAAGCTTCCCGACAGCGACAAGGAAGATCTCCTGGCCTTCTTACGCTCCCTGTAGCTGGTTGACCGGCAGCTGCCTAGCCCATTACCGGCGGAACCGGCGGGCAGGGATTGACGTTGACGGTGCCGGTGGAGTTGTCGATTGTGGTTCCCAGGTTGCAGCCGCCGGGGATCGGGCAGGTTACTACAAACTCCCCGTCCAGGATTGGGCACACCAGCACATTATCTCCCTGCGACTGCAAGCCGACGTTGAATATGCGGCCGATAGAATCTGCAGTCCCGGCGATACACCAGTTCAGGTTGTGCCGGTCGCTATCGGTCGGCTGAAAGATGTTAGCCAGTCCCTGCAAGTCTTGCGGTTTGACCGGTTGGCTTGGATTGCCGCAGTTGTCACGCCCGATAAAACCCCAGACAATGTTGGCTTGCGGCCGGCCCTGGACCTGGGGACCGCTGGTGGTGAGCGCCCGCATGTTCTGGTAGTAGTACTGTCCAGGCGCCGTGTTCTGGCGTACAAACGGGGAGGTGGGCAAGGATGTGATGAACATGCCGCCACCGCTGTTCTTGCTCGAGTCACCGTGCACCACGAAGAGGAACATCAGGTTCAGGTTCGGCGGGTTGAATCCCGGCACCTTAAATCCTGGAGGGAACTGCATCGAGTTCTTGGCGTAGGCAGCAGGCATCAGCCAGTCCCCGCCCCGGCTTGGGGTGCGCGGGCGGCAGCTGTGCGGCGAGAGCAGGGTGTTGCTGAACTTGGTGTAAATCTGGACTATGTTCCCGCTGGTACCGCTAGCATCCCAGGCATCATTGAGCAGTGTCCGGCAGCTGAAGTTGGCCGTGCCGCCGCTTCCTGCTGCCTTGAGCGCTTCCACGAGCCCGACCACTCGCCGGTCGCTGTTGCCGGCGTCCCCGTCCGCCACCACATCAGCAGTAGAGGTAACCTGAGCCTGGCTGGTGGGGCTGGTATTGTAGGTGTTGTGAGTGTAGAAGTCGGCAAGGCCAATCTTGAACTTGCCGTTGCCCAGGTCATCGCAGGATAGCGCGGTCAGCGTCCGAAACTGGCTGATCATCTGGGCGGTCGTATCCATGCCCGCGGCGCCATTGGTCTTCACCGCCTGAGCCCTGGTCCGGGCTGCTGTAGCGTCGTTGATCTGCTGCTGCTTGGCCGGAATCTGGACATTGTTGATGTTGTCTATCTGGGCCTGCAGGGCGGGAATCTGGTTGTTGGTGATGTCGTCCGCCTGAGCAATAAGCTGGCTGGCATTGGCCGGCGGCGGGTTGGCGTTAGCCTGCGCCCTCAGGGTGTTAGCCTGACCACTGAGCGTGGCTATCTGACTCTGGTAACCGCTGGCCTGACCCTGCAAATTTATGATGTCCTGACGCAGGCCGGCAATCTTGCTGTCGAGCTGCTGCATGGCCAGCGTCCCGGCCCGGAAGTTAATTTCAGAGGTGGTGTGGCTCCAGACGATCGCGTCCTGGGCCGCGGCTATCGCTGTCAGGGAAACTGGCTGACCGTCGGCGCCGATGGCGTTTGGCTGCCCGCTCTCATCGATGAAAATAGATGCGGCCTGCGCTGGAATGAACACGCTGGCCGGCGCATAGGCAAAAGCATTCAGATAGCCGGTGTTGGCGTTCTGTCCGCTCGGATCGGAAAGGAGCGTTACCTCCACGTTGCGCGGGTCCGCCGCTCGCCCGTCCACAGTATCCGGGGTCAGGCCCAGCCAGCCTGTGGTCTGGGGAATGGTATTGCCGGTGGTGTTTTGCGCGTATGCCGACTGGATCAGATAGCGGGTCGGCTCAAGCAGGTTAAAGCCGATCGGACCATCCGGAGCCGCCTGAGTTGTTCCGCCATTTTGTGGCGCCACCATGGACTGCAGATTGTAGCTCAAGGCTCCCACTACTTGAGCGACGTTTGGGCGCAGACCCATCTGGCGCAACCAGTCATAAATGCCCATGGCCAGCGCGTCGTTCGGGGTGGTGTAGTTGCTGCCATTGAAGTTGGCGCTGTTGTCGGCAATTACCCGGCCTGGCGGAGTGCCGGAGCCGTGCGCGCCCTTGAACCAGGTTCGTGTCCCGGAGTTGTCCGTCCAGCCGTTCGAGGAGTTCATGATCCCGGCAGCCGACCGGAAATCCAAGTTGCTCTGGTTCGGAGGGAAGCCACCTCTGAAGCTCAAACAGTATACGCCCGAGGAGTTGGACGGGCGTGTTCCCCCGGTTTGAGCGCAGGCGGAGGCGTGCAGTATGCCGGCCTGCTTGGTGCCCTTCATGTCGCCGCTGGCTACAGCCTGGACGCTCTCATCGCACTCGACGAGCGCCACGCTTGGCGGCACCGGTACGCCGCCGACGCTCAGCGCCGCTCCTACAAATTGAGCCCTGTCGACCAGACGCGGCTCATCGGCGATTGCCGCAAAGACGACTTTGTTCGGGTTGGTCAGGGAGTAGACGTGGTACGGCTTGTAATACAGCAAGCCCTTGTCGCCAGGAACGCTGGCGCCGCTTTCTGAGTCAGCATTGTTGGGCACCGGGATCGGCACGTTGGTGGTGCCGTTGTCATCGGTCAAACGGCCGAACGTGACAAGGAAGTTTGAGGCGTGCCTGTTGGTCTGCCCCAGTCTCCGGCTGTTGGCCTCGTAAGCATTCTGGGCTGCCTGTAATATCTGGGCGTGCCTGGCGCTGATTGCGCTTGTCAAATTGCGGATAGCAACAGCACAGCTGTTGATATCCCGTTCTGCCAGAGCCTGTATTGTCGAGTTACCTAACTTTTGGCCGATGATAAAGTCCAATCGGCTGGTAGCGAGGCTGGTGTTGACCCCGATGATTGGCACCCCGGCTGCTGCACCGCTAAACTGCCCTGTGTTGGCTTCGGCTGCAACATCGATCAGCCCCATGGGTCCCAGCGGCGTATTCACTGTTACTGTTGCCATCTGCCTGGTGGCTTCAAGCGCTGCTGCGTCAATGGCGGTCTGGGCCTCTTTCTGAGTGCCAAGCAGGCTCCCATAGTTCAGAGCAAAGAAAGCCACCAGCAGAGCCACCACCCCGATTACGACAACAACCAGGGCCAGGGTGTTGCCTTTGCGTCTGGTCTTTCGCGTGCTCATGCCTAAATCCTCGTGATTCTTACAAGCCAAAGTCAGGGCATCAGTGACCCCTGCACAGCAAGACGTAGGCCGCAGCCTCCGTGTCAAGCTACACTGCTCGGTCTATGCCTATAACGGAGGGATTTCCACCACCTCTAAACCCCCTCTTTGTTTGGTAAATAGGCCAATAATATTAACTGACGTTAATCAACAAGATAAGATTATCGTAAGCGGAGCGACGCTGTCAAGAGTTAGATTATCTATTAGTAATGCTTCTTGTGCTTTCTTGATTGCTTTGGACCGCCGGCAAACGTGACGTGAAGAGCGGTCTTGCGGGGCTGTGCGGCACAGGCGATTTGGGCTAAAGTTGCCTGTGGCACGGCTGGCGGCGGGCTCTCGCTCCGTCGTCCTGTGGGCGGTGCCACTCATTTAAGGGACCGGTTGGCTCGGAGAGGGGTGCGTTGATAAGCCGCCGTCGTTGCTTCCATCTCATCTCGGCAGCTCTCTTAATCTGGTCAGGTTTGCTGCCAGCCGGCGCCGAGAGCGCCCGGGAGCTGCACAGCCAGGCGATGGCGCTAGTCAAGCGCGGGCAACTCCAGCCAGCTCTCGATAAGGAGCAGGCGGCTGGAAAGCTCGAGCCGAAAAGCGTCCTCGTTCACCGCGGTCTTTCCTTTATCTACACTCAGTTGGGAGAGCTGGATCAGGCGACCGCCGAAGCCCAGAAGGTGGTCGAGCTGGCGCCGGGGGAAGCGGCTGGGTACTACAGTCTCGGCTATGCGCTCCAGCTCAGGGGGATGCAGGCTGCTGCTCTCAGCGAATATCGGCGAGCCAATACGTTAGCACCCTCACTCAATTGCCAGCTGAACATCGCCCAGTGCCTGCTGGCGCTCAACCGGCGGCAGCAAGCGATAAAGCTCCTGGAGAGCTTGAGCGCGCAACATGCTGACGATTTCCGGCTCTGGATGAACCTTGCTGCTGCTTACTGCTCGATCGGGGATGTCCTGGGCGCTGATCAGGCGGCAAGAAAGGCGGTTATGCTCTCGCCTGACTCTTACGAAGCGACCAGAATGCTGCTCGACATCACGCTTGCCCGCATGAAACCTAACCAGGCAGAGCCGCTCGCCAGGCGCCTGATTGAGCTCAAACCTGAAGATGATAAGGCGTATCGCTATCTGGCTGACCTGAAAAGCGTTGTCGACGACCGCCCGCCAGATGCCGATCAGTTGCTAGCGCTGGCCAGACACAATCTGCCCCAGGACGATGCCCTCTTTGCCTACCTGGCCCAAGACTTCATGCAGCGGGCGGCGAGGCTAAGAGCGGGCACCCTGGCCGGCGACTGGCGGCGGCAGCACACCTGGTTTGGCCTTGCCGAACGAGCGCTCAGCTATGCGGTTGAAGCAGCGCCGGGCAATCCCAGCCATCGCCTGGCTCTGGTCGAGGTCCTCAAGATGGAGCACAAGTTCCCAGACGCCTTGAGCCAGGTGGAGGCGGTCCTTCATCTTGATCCGATGAACAGCCAGGCCAAAGCCCAGCTCAGCCAGTTGAAGGTGGCCAGGAACGACCTGGCTGGGGCGCTCAGGCAATGGATTTATCAGCTGCTGCCGCGCAGACCAGGCTGAGTCATGGGCAGCCACGGCTCATTTCAGGCCGCCTGCCACGGTCAGGATCAGGAGGCCTGCCCGGTCGGCTCTTTACTACTGCCTCAGCCCGGACGGGTTCTCCACAGAAGCTGTTGAGCTGAAGCTCATCGGCACCGGAGCGCCCAGGAGCGGTACCGTGCTCAGCCCGAATGGGGCGCCAGAGAGATTGAACAGCGGCGCCACGCTGTAGCTGGCGGTTACCGAATAGAGGAAGATGTCGTTCTCTGTATCGATCGGGTCCGAGCTAGTGAGCGGGCTCGTGTA
>Ga0066388_100003178_pt1 | contig 10503 bp, 12 predicted proteins | sample PanSoiMetaGPlot6_FD_64539 | JGI IMG/M metagenome (GOLD analysis project Ga0066388, IMG submission 64539) | Tropical forest soil microbial communities from Panama analyzed to predict greenhouse gas emissions - Panama Soil - Plot 6 (Hybrid Assembly) | ecosystem: Environmental > Terrestrial >... | reverse complement strand
TTCCTCGACGGGCAGCCGGGTCTGATCGAGGAGGAGAAGCCTGTCCCGCTCCCAGCGGATCGGCGCGATCATGCGGGCAGGTCCGTCCCCGCCGGGAGGTTGAACCACTTGTCGCGCGAGGCGACCCCGCGGACGAGGGAGATGGACGACGGCGGGACCGAGAGCGCGTCGGCCAGCAGCGCGATCACCGCGCGGTTGGCCTTGCCCCCCTCCGGCGCCGCCGTGACGCTGACGGAGAGCGCCTCCCCGCGCCATCCTTTAACAGCGTTCGCGCGGGCCCCAGGCTGGACGCGCACGCGGAGGAGGATGGGCTCAGGGGTTTTCGGGCTCATCTCCGGATGCAGCCTTGATGTCCTGCTCGAGCAGGCGCTGGTACATCTCGACGGTCGAACGGAGCCCTTCGGCCAGCTGCCGCCGCGTGCGCTTGAGCCCGATGATCTCGCTCTGGAGACTCCCCTCCGCGGCGCGGGAGGCCTCGATGATCCGGTCGGCCTGAACCTCCGCCTCGCGGATGATCACGGCGGCCTCGCGGCGCGCCTGGTCCTTCATCTCCTCGACGAGACGCTGGGTGGTGACGAGCGTCTCCTGCAGCACCTTCTCGCGCTCCTCGAGGCCCCGCGTGCGCTCCTCGAGCGCCTGCAGCTGCTCCTTGAGAAGCGAGTTTTCCTTGAGGAGCGCCTCGTAGTCGGCGGCCAGGTCCTCCAGGAAGGTGTCGACCTCCTGGGTGTCGAAGCCGCGAAACATTTTCACCGTGAACTGCTGCTGCCGGATGTCCATTGGGGTGATGCGCACGGTTGTCTCCTCGTCTGGGCTAGCCCACGAGCGTCCAGAGAATCGGTTTGACCACCCACTGGATCAGCAGGATGACGATCATCGGCGAGAAGTCCAGGCCGAACGTCTTCCAGGGCGGCAGCAGCCGCCGGATCGGCGCCATCACGGGCTCCGTCAGCCGTCGGAGCAGCTGGACGATCGGATTGTACGGGTTCGGAGTGATCCAGGAGATCACTGCCGCAGCGATCACGATCCAGATGTAGATGTTGAGGACCAGCTGGAGGATGAGGACGACGTCGATGGGCAGCACGGCTAGCCCGCGCCCAGCTCGCGCGAGCGGATCGTGGCGCGCTCGACCGCCTGCATGAGCGTGCGGCGGAAGCCGCCGTCCTCGAGGGCCGCGATGCCCGCGATGGTGGTGCCGCCGGGCGACGACACCATGTCTTTCAATTGGCCGGGGTGCACACCCGTCTCCAGGACCAGGCGCGCGGATCCCAGCACGGTCTGCGCCGCGAGCAGGGTCGCCGTGGCGCGGTCGAGGCCCATCTTGACCCCGCCGTCGGCCAGCGCCTCGATCGCGATGGCGACGTAGGCTGGACCCGAACCCGAAAGGCCCGTCACCGCGTCCAGCGCGCCCTCGTCGAGCACCGCGACCTTGCCGACGGCGCCGAAGAGCTCCTGGGCGGTCTCGAGATCGCCGGGCTTGAGGCCGTCGGCGCGCGCGATGGCCGTGACCCCTTCCAGCACGAGCGCGGGCGTATTGGGCATGACGCGGATCAGACGTGCCGGCTTGCCCAAGTGATCCCGGAGCTTCTTGGTGGCGACGCCGGCGGCGATCGAGATCAGGAGCTTGCCGTCGTCGACGGCCGACGCGATTTCCCTGAGGACGGCGTCCATGATCTGAGGCTTGACCGCCAGGATGACCACGTCGGCGCCGCCGACCAAGGCGACGTTGTCCGCGACAGCGCGGATGCCGTAGCGCTTCGCCACTTCACCGAGATGATCCGCCCGCGGATCGGAGGCCGTGATGGAGGCGGCCGGCACGAGGCCGGTCTGGGTCAGGCCCTTGATGAGCGCCTCGCCCATGTTGCCCGCGCCGAGAAACGCCACGCGCTTGCCTTTGATACTCATGCCTGGATGCTCATGCCTCGACGCTCATGCCCCGCCCTCGGTCACGGCCGGCCTCGGCGCGCGGGGGCCGAAGATCGCCGTGCCCACACGCACCATGGTCGCTCCCTCCTCGATCGCGACTTCGAAGTCTCCGCTCATGCCCATGGAACAGTGCTCGAGGCCGGAGGCGTCCCGCAGCTCGCGGAGGCGCCTGAACCACTTTCGCGACGCCTCGGCGGTGTCCGCGGCGGGCGGAATGCACATGAGACCGCGCGCGTCGAGATTCCGGCAGCCCGTAATGGCGTCGAGCAGCGGCTTCAGCGCGTCCGGATGGACACCGCCCTTTTGCGGCTCCTCGCCGACGTTCACCTGCACGAGAACGCTCACGCGCCGCCCGTGCCCCTGGGCGCGGCGGTCGAGCTCTCTCGCAAGCTCTTCGCGATCCACCGAGTGGATCCAGTCGAAGAGCTGGACGGCGTCCTTCGCCTTGTTGGTCTGGAGCGAGCCGATCAGGTGCCACGGCACCGGCCGGCCGAGCGCAGCGACCTTTTCCTTGGCCTCCTGCACGCGGTTCTCGCCGAGCGCCTCGACGCCGGCCTCGATGGCGCGCGCGATCCGCTCGACCTCCACCGTCTTGGATACCGCGATCACCAGCACGTCGCCGGGCTTGCGCGAGGACCGCTCGCAGGCGCGCGCCACCGCATCCTGCACCGCCGCCAAATTGCCCCGTATGTCGAGCATCGATCCGTCCGGTTGGCCGATTCTAGCACGCGGCGGCGGGAGACCCGAGGGGGATGGCAGCGATGGACACCAGACGTCCGTTGTGACCGCGGCGGTAGGAGTAGAAAAGGTCCGTGCGGCAGCCCGTGCAGATCCGCGGGTTGTCGATCCGGTCGCCGCTGAGCCCCGCGTCCTGCAGCTGGGCCTCGTTGGCGGCCCAGAGATCCAGCATCCACTTGCCCGCGCCGACCGACCTCACCCAGGCGCCCCATCGCCCCGGAAACGCCGCGTCCAGCCGGGCCACAACCGGCTTGTCCACCTCGTAGCAGCAGGGGCCTATGGAGGGCCCGACGGCCGCCAGAAGCCCTTCGGAGTGGCTGCCTGCGGCCACGAGCGCGTCGACGGCCGCCCGCGCCGCCGACTGCGCGGTGCCTCGCCAGCCTGCGTGGGCGACCGCGAGCCTCCGCGCGTCCGGGTCGTAGATGAGGAGCGGCACGCAATCGGCGGAGAAGACCGCGATCGGCAGCCCCGGCTTGCCCGTGATGAGCACGTCCGCGTTGCCGATGCACCCGCCCTCCGCGGCCTCCAGCACTCGGCTGCCGTGGACCTGCTTGAGAAAGGCCGCGGGTAGAGCGGCGAGCCCGTGGAGAGCGAGCAATGGCTGGGCCTCGGCGCCGAGCGGCGGGAAGGGCTCCCGGAACGCCGTCACGCCCGGGAAATTGCGCGTCGTGAACAGGTGCGGCAGCCCCGCGCCTTCGAGCAGGGGCGAGAAGAAGTGCGTTGGAGGGTCACCCTCGAAGCGCAGAGCGATCATGGCATCCGTCATTGTCTCACGCGGCGCCATGGCGTCCCGGGACTCGGCGGCTAGGCCGGATTCACCTCCGAGGTGCAGTGGGCGCAGCGCGTCGCCCTGAGCGGGATATCCGAGAGACACCGCGGGCACGGTCGCGTCGCCGGCGCAGGCGCAGGCGGGGTGGGCTGCGAGAGCCGGTTGACCTGCTTGATCACCAGGAAAACGGCGAAAGCCACGATGATGAAGTCCACGATCGTCTGGAGGAATGCTCCGTAGTTGAGCGTGGGCGCGCCCGCCGCCTTGGCCGCGGCCACGGTTGGATAGTTCTGCCCGGAGAGATTGATGAAGAGATTGGAGAACTCCGCCTTGCCCAGGAGCAGGCCGATCGGAGGCATGAGGACGTCGCCGACGAAAGACGACACGATCTTGCCGAAGGCCGCGCCGATGATCACGCCAATCGCCAGATCGACGACATTGCCGCGCAGGATGAAGGCTTTGAATTCCTTGAGCATGACGCTAGTCCGCCTGCCGCCTGAGGAAGGCGGGCACGTCGAGGTCCTCCTCCGTCGGTTCGTCGCCTTCGGCGCGAATGTCCGCCACGCGCCGGCGCCAGTCCCTGGAGGCCGGCGCGCCTGGCCGGGACGGGCGCTGCATCTCGACAACCTTGCCCGAGGGCTGGTTCTCCTCCTTGCGCTCGCTGAAGCCGGTGGCGATGACCGTGATGCGCACCTCGTCCTGCAACCGGGGATCGATCACCGCGCCGAAGATGATGTGAGCTTCCTCGTGCGCCGCCTCCTGGACCACGCGCGCGGCTTCCTCGACCTCGTGGAGCGAGAGGTCCTGGCCGCCCGTGAAGTTGATCAGGATGCCGCGGGCGCCGTCGATGGAGGTTTCGTCGAGGAGTGGGCTAGCCACCGCTTTCTGCGCGGCGTCGAGCGCGCGGTGCTCGCCCTTGCCGACGCCCGCGCCCATGAGCGCCATGCCCATGCCGGCCATGATGGTGCGCACGTCCGCGAAGTCGAGATTGATGAGCCCGGGCACGAGGATGAGGTCCGAGATGCCCTGTACCGCCTGGAGCAGCACGGTGTCGGCGACCTTGAACGCCTCGACCAGCGGCGTGCCGCGATCCACGACGGCCAGGAGGCGCTGGTTGGGGATGGTGATCAGCGTGTCCACGACGGCCCGCAGCTCGGCCAGGCCGGTCTCCGCCTGCTGGGAGCGCCGCCTGCCCTCGAAGGCGAATGGCTTGGTAACGACGGCCACGGTCAGGATGCCCAGCTCCTTCGCGGTGGCGGCTACGATGGGCGCCGAGCCCGTCCCCGTACCGCCGCCGAGCCCGGCGGTGACGAAGACCATGTCGGCGCCATCCAGGAGCTTCTTGATCTGCTCGCGGTCTTCCAGAGCCGCGTTCTTGCCCACCTCGGGGTCGGCCCCGGCGCCCAGGCCCATGGTCAGGCGAGCGCCCAATTGCAGCTTCACCGGAGCGGGCGAAGCCCGCAGGGCCTGCACGTCGGTATTGGCCACGATGAACTCGACGCCGGTGAAGCGCGCTTCCATCATCCGGTTGATGGCGTTCGAGCCGCCGCCGCCGAGCCCGATGACCTTGATCTTGGCGTTGTCCTTCGCCTCTTCGAGCTCGAACACGGGCCGCCCCGATCGTGGCTCTACCATCGGCTCCTCCTTGACCGTCGTGAGTTGGTATCCCGGCTGTTAGAACAGCTCGCCAAACCAGTCCCTCAGCCTGCGCATGCCTCCAAGCCCGCCGATCCCCGAGACGGCGCCTCCATCGTCCGCGCCCGCTGGGCGAAGCCGGCCGCGCGCGCCGTAGAGCGCCAGCCCCACGCCCGTGGCATAGATCGGGCTCTGGACCACGTCGGAGAGCCCGCCGATGCCCGTCGGATGCCCGCGTCTCACGGGCAGGTCGAAGATCTGTTCCGCCAGCTCCGGCACGCCCTGCATGATCGACGTGCCGCCGGTGACGACGACGCCCGCCGCGGCGGCGTCCTCGAGCCCGGCCTTGCCGAGCTCTCTCGCGACGAGAGTGAAGATCTCCTCGACGCGAGGCTGGATGATCTCGGAAAGGATCTGGCGGGACAGCTCGCGCGCCTTGCGCCCGCCCACCGAGGGCACCGAGATGACCTCGTCTTCGCGCACGAGCGAGGTCAGCGCGCACCCCAGGCGCTTCTTGAGCTCCTCGGCTTCAGCCGTCGGCGTGCGGAGACCGACCGCGACGTCGTTCGAGATGTGGTCGCCGCCCAGCGGCAGGATGCCCGTGTACCAGACGGCGCCGTCCCGGTAGAGCGCGGCGTCGGTCGTGCCGCCGCCGAGATCGATCAGCAGGATGCCCAGCTCCTTCTCCTCGTCGGAGACGACGGCCTCGGCGGATGCGAGCGGCTCGAGCACGATGTCCTGTACCTGGAGTCCCGCGCGGTTGACGCTGCGAACGACATTCCTTACGGACGTCGTGGCGCCGGTGACGAGGTGCACTTCGACTTCGAGCCGGACCCCCGACATGCCGAGCGGTTCCTTGACGCCGTCCTGGTCGTCCACGACATAGGTCTGCGGCAGCGCGTGGATGATTTCGCGGTCCTGGGGAAGGTTGATCGCGCGGGCCGCGTCCAGTGCCCGCTCGACATCTGCCGCGCTGACCTCGCGGTGCTTGCCGGACACGGCGACCACGCCACGGCTGTTGGCGCCCCGGATATGTCCCCCGGCGACGCCGGCTATCACGCTCGAGATCTCGACGCCCGCCATCTCTTCGGCGTCGCCGACGGCCTGTTTGATGCTCTCGACCGTCGAGTCGATGTTGACGACGACGCCCTTGCGCAAGCCCCGTGAGGGGCTGGTCCCGACACCGACTATGTCGAGAGTGCCGATGGACGACCATTCCGCGATGACGCAGCAGATCTTGGTCGTCCCCACGTCGAGCCCCGTGATGAGCTGCCTGCCTCGCGATCTGCCCATGCCTCCCCCCTACCTTGTCGCGGTTCTCAGCACGACCTGGTCGCGGAATCGCAGGTCGATCGCCGTCGCTCTCTGCCCCGATGCGCGAAGCTGGGCCAGCACGCCTACGAGCCGCCCCAGCCTGTCGTTCCAGTTCTCGCTGCCGAGTCTCACCTCCACGCCGTCCAGCATGTAGAGCGTTGGCCCTTCGGCGTGGCTCACGTCCACCTCCGAAATCTCCTTCAGCAGAGGGCTCTGGAGGCGCATCAGCGTGCGGATCAGGGCGACGCCCGCGGCGAGGCGCTCGGACGGCGGTCGCCCCGCGGCCGCGACGTCCTCATCGCCCACCCCTGACACGAGCGGCACGTCGAGCGCCTGCGCCCGCGTCTCGTTGCCGATCGGCACGCCTTGCTCGTCTACCCAGAAAAGGCGATCCGCGGGCCAGAAGAGGCGATCCAGTCCACCCGCGTGGACGAGGGCGAAGGGCTGCCGCTCCTCCACGAGCAGCGTGACGCCGTTCGGGAACGCGCGGACCAGCTCCGCGCGCCGTACCCGGGGCAGCGCCTCGACGCCGGCTACCGCCCGCCGCGCGTCGAGCTGGAAGAAGTTCTGCCCGGGGATGAGCCCGGAGGCCGAGATGACTTCCCCGGCCGAGAGCTGGCTCTGTCCGACGACCTCGATGCGCTCGACGGCGAAGGGCCGCGCCGTCAGGACCCACCGGGCGCCCAAGGTGAGGGCGCCGCCCAGCCCGGCGACGAGCAGCGCCACGCAGAGCCACGCGCTCAGCCGGCGGGCCAGCCTGAGCCCGCGACGGCGCCTCCGGCGACGGTCAAGCCGCTGGCGTGCCACAGCCGCCGTGGGCTCGGCCAGGTCCGCGAAGCCGCCATGGGCGGCTCCGCGCGGGGTGAGAACGCCGGTGTGGCCGCTCATCTCATCCTTCACCCATGATCCGGATCTCGGGCTCGAGCGCGATACCGAACTGCGCCTGGACGCGATCGCGGGCCATGTCCATGAGCGCCGTGATGTCGGCCGCCGTCGCGCCGCCCCGATTGACGATGAAGTTGGCATGCTTGGCCGAGATCTCGGCGCCGTTGAGCCGCTTGCCCTTGAGACCCACCTTCTCGATCAGCCGCGCGGCGTTTTCACCGTGCGGGTTCTTCCACACGCACCCCACGGAGGCGAGCGCGAGCGGCTGAGTCGTCTTCTTCACCTTCAGCCGCTGCTTCATGTCTCTCTGGATCTCGGCTTGCGGCCGACGGTGAAGCTGCAATCGCGCACCCACCAGGACTGCGCCCTGGGGTGCCGAGAAATCGCGGTAGCCGAAGCTGCTATTGCCCGGCTTGAATTCGCCGAGCGTCCCGTCCGGATGGAGAAAATAGACGGCGGAGATGAAGTCGCTGACCCAGCCGTCGGGCGTGCCCGCGTTCATGGCCACGGCGCCACCGATCGTCGCGGGGATGCCGACCAGGCATTCGATGCCGCCCAGGTTGAGCGCGGCCGCCTCGCGGATAAGGGCCGAGAGCCCGACGCCCGCGCCGGCGACCGCCTCCTCGCCGTGGAACTCCGCGCGCCCCAGGCATCCCTCGACCTTGATGACCACGCCCCGGATGCCGCGGTCGCGGACCAGGAGGTTGTTGCCCCCGCCGATGATCTCCACCGGCAGGTGGTCGCGTTCCGCAAAGCCCAATGCGAGGCGGACGTCCTCGACGTCCTGCGGCACGACGAAGATGTCCGCCGGCCCTCCGATTCGAAGGGAGGTATGGAAGCTGAGGGGTTCCTTGAACCGTACCTCGCCCCGTATCTCTCCGAGCATGGGCTACCTCCTGTTGGACTGGTCGCGCGTATCGTTCAGGCGCGTGAGAAACTCCGCGCCCAGCTGGCCGACGTCTCCCGCGCCCAACGTCAGCACGAGATCGCCGGGTCGCGTGGATTCGCACAGGTAGTTCAGGATGCCGGCCCGGTCGCCGTCCATGTAGAGCACTTCCCGGTGACCGTGGGCTGCGATGCCTTCGGCGAGATCCTTCGCGTGCACGCCCGGGATGGGCGCCTCACCCGCCGCGTAGATGTCCATCACGATCAGGACGTCCGACTGGTAGAAAGCCGTGAGGAACTCCTGCCGCAGGTGCTGCGTCCGCGTGTAGCGGTGCGGCTGGAACACCGTGACCACGCGCCTGTCGAACCCGGCCTTGGCGGCGGCCAGGGTGGCACGGATCTCGGCCGGATGGTGCCCGTAGTCGTCCACGACGAGAACGCCCGCCGCTTCGCCCCGGATCTGGAAGCGCCGCTGGACGCCTGCGAAGCCGGCCAGTGCCTGCCTGATCTGCTCGAAGGGCACTTCGAGGTCGAGGCCCACGCCGACGGCCGCAAGGGCGTTGAGCACGTTGTGCCGGCCCGGCACCTGGATCGTCGCCGACCCGAGAGTCTTGCCGCGATGGAGGATCTCGAACTGCGCCTGCATGCCGGAAAAGGCGAGCCTGCGCGCGGTGAGATCGGCGCCCGACTCGAGGCCGTAGGTGACCACGCGCTTTTCGATCAGGGGGATCATCTGCTGAATATTGGGCTGGTCGAGGCAGAGCACGGCCGAGCCGTAGAACGGCACCTTGTTCACGAACGCGAGAAACGCGGCACGGATCTCCTCGAGGTCGGCGTAGTGGTCGAGGTGCTCGGCGTCGACCGTGGTCACGACCGCGATGGTCGGCGTCAGCTTGAGGAAGGAGCCGTCCGACTCGTCCGCCTCGGCCACGAGAAACTCACCCTTCCCAAGCTTGGCATTGGAGCGGAAGCTCTTGACCCGCCCGCCGATCACCAAAGTGGGGTCCAGCTTGGCGTGGTGGAGCACGTTGGCGATAAGCGAGGTGGTCGTCGTCTTTCCATGGCTTCCCGCCACGGCGATGCCGTATTTCATCCGCATGAGCTCGGAGAGCATCTCGGCCCGCTGGACGACGGGGATCCCGAGCCTCAAGGCGTTCGTCCACTCGGGATTCTCTGGCTTCACCGCCGAAGAGATCACGACCACGTCGGCTCCCTCCACTTGGGCCGGCCGATGGCCGTAGAAGATCTTGGCCCCCTTCTTGGCCAGCCGCGCCGTGACCGGCGAACGCTTCAAATCGGAGCCCGAGATCTTGTATTTGAGATTCAGAAGCACCTCGGCGATCCCGCTCATGCCGATGCCGCCGATCCCAACGAAGTGGATGTGCCGAATTTTCTTGAACACGTTAAAACTCCGCCCAAACTTTCAATCCGCCTACCCTATAATCCCGGCGGACTTCAACCCCCTAGAACCAATTTTTCGCAAAGATTCAAGATCTCCTCCGCCGCCCGAGGCTTGGCCAGCCTCCTGGCCTCCGCCTCCATCCGTAGAAGGACGGCGGGGTCTTTTCGAAGATCCCGAATCTCCTGAAAAAGCCTCGCCCCGGAGAGCTCCGAATTCAAGATCATTCGGGCGGCGCCGGCCTGAAGGAGCTCCTCCGCGTTGGTCCGCTGGTGGTCGTCGGCGGCGTAAGGATAGGGAACCAAGATCGCCGCCTTCCCCATGTTCTCAAGCTCGGTGATCGTCCCCGCCCCCGCCCGGCTGACGACGAGGTCGGCCCGGGCGTAATAGGCCTTCATGTCTTGGATGAAATCGAAGACCTCCGCCGGGGTCTTGGCCTTCTCATACGCCTCGCGGACCCAAGCTGAATCGGCCTTTCCGGTCTGGTGGATGAGGTGCAGGAGTTTCGAATCCTTCTCCTCCGCAAAGAGGGCCGCCGCCTCCGTCACCGCCTGATTGATCGAGCGCGCCCCTTGGGATCCGCCTAATACCAATAATGTAAAGGTAGGGGCGCCCCTATGTGGGCGCCCGTCATTTGCGGGCGGCCACGCGGGGCCGCCCCTACCATGATCCAAAAACCCCCTCCTCACAGGATTCCCCGTCAAGACGGTGCGGGAGGGCGGGAAAAAGACCCGGGCCTTCTCGAAGGCGATGAAGACCAGGTCCACGAACTTTCCTAAGATCCGGTTGGTGATCCCCGGGTGGGAATTCTGTTCGATGATCGTGGTCTTGATTCCCAAAAAATAGGCGGTCAAGGTCACCGGCCCCGAGGCATAGCCCCCGATGCCCATGACGAGGTCGGGCTTTTCCCTGATCAGGAGCTTCAGGGACTTGAAAAAGCTGTAAGGAAGCTGAA
>Ga0066388_100003177_pt1 | contig 10503 bp, 7 predicted proteins | sample PanSoiMetaGPlot6_FD_64539 | JGI IMG/M metagenome (GOLD analysis project Ga0066388, IMG submission 64539) | Tropical forest soil microbial communities from Panama analyzed to predict greenhouse gas emissions - Panama Soil - Plot 6 (Hybrid Assembly) | ecosystem: Environmental > Terrestrial > Soil... | reverse complement strand
CGCGCTTCGGAAGCGGGACAGAGCCCGACGTGTCCCGGTCTCCAGCGGGAGCGGTGCCAGCGTGTGCGGCGGCGCTTGCATATCCGGCTTCCGGCCTCGCCAGCCTGCCGCTAAGGTTGCGACCAGGGGGAACCAGGGGCCAGGGAACCGCTCGAAGATCAGCCGGGGTCATATCATGCAAGTCGTCAAAGTCGCCGACATTCTCGCCGTAAAGGGACCGGCCGTCGTTACCGTCAAGCCGTCGGACACGATAGCGGCGCTGTCGCAGCGTTTGCGCGAGAAGCGCATCGGCGCGGCCATCGTCAGCAAAGACGGGCAGCACTTCGAAGGTGTCATTTCGGAGCGCGACATCGCCTACGGCCTGTCCGTGCACAAGGGCAACCTGCATGCGATGCCGGTATCGGCGCTGATGACCAAGGCGGTAATCACCTGCTCGCCCGAGGACAACGTCGCCCATGTCGCATCGACAATGCTGGCCCGGAATATTCGCCACCTCCCGGTGGAGCAGGACAAGCGCCTGATCGGCATGATCAGCATGCGCGATGTGCTGAACTCGCGGCTCGACGAACTGCAGCGGCAGGCCAGCATGCTGCGCGCCTTCGCCAGCAGCACCGACATCGCACCCCAGGACCGGTAACGCGCAAGCTTCTCGCGCGGATGCCCCTTCTCCTGGCGCGTCGCCGGCACCTCCACGCGCTCCAGCGGCGCGCGGAGAGGCCCCCGCTGCTCAGCCATAAACTCGGGCGATGACGGCGGGAGGCACCCGTAGGAGGAACAGCAGGAGGCACAGGAGATTGCGCATGGAGCGCCGGAGATAGCCGTCGCGCTGGTAGCGCACCGCGCTCGTCACCGCGCGTGACCGCAGCATGGCGACGCGTCGCCGCCCGAGCCGCAGCACGATATCGACATCCTCCATCAGCGGCTGCGAGCCGTAGCCGCCGATCTTGGCATAGAGCGGCTGCGGGATCAGCAGTCCCTGGTCGCCATAGGGCAGGCGCAGCAGCGCGCACCTGAGCGCCACCAGCCGCTCCAGCAGGCGCGGTCTGAAGCCGGCATCGTCGAGCCCGAACCGGAACGCAGCGGCAGCCGGGGGCCGCTTGCCCATGTCGACGGCTTCCATGAAGAGGGAGGCCTCGCGCTCCCAGCCGGGCTCCAGGACCGTGTCGGCGTGAAGGAAAAGGAGCCAGGGGAAGCGCGCCCGGCGTGCCCCGGTCATCAGCTGGTAGCCGCGTCCGCCGCTGCGCACCAGGACCGTCGCCCCAGCCTCGTCGGCGATCGCCGCGGTGGCGTCGCTGGAGCCGCCATCGATGACGATCACCTCTTTGATGAGGCCGTCGACTGCCGCCGGCACCAGCGCCGCCAGCGTCCGGGCCAGATGCGCCTGCGCATTCAGGGTTGGAATGACCACCGAGATCATAGCTCGCGCATTTTGCCGCAGCGAAGATGGCCATCGACGCTCGTCACGTCCTCCGTCGCCCACTCACCATCTCACCACTCGCGATCTCGCCTACTTCTTCGAGTACTGCTTCAGGTAGGCGATCAAGTCGCGGCGGTCCTGCTCGTCCTTGAGGCCGGCGAAGGCCATCTTGGTGCCGGGCATGAAGCTCAAGGGGGCCTCCAGGTACTTGAACAGCACCTCCTCGGTCCACACCAGGCCTTTGCTGCCGGCGTCCTTGTTGGCCGTGGAATAGTTGAAGCCTTCGATCGTCCCGGCCTGACGGCCGATGATGCCATTGAGAAGCGGGCCGACCTTGTTCTTTGCCTCCGGGCCCACATCGTGGCAGGAGCGGCATTTCTTGAAGACTTCGGCACCCTCGCTGGCGTTGCCGTCCTGCGCGGGGGCGCGGATGGGCGCGAGACAGACAACAGAGGCAACGCTGAGCGCCGCCGCTGCCATTCTGAGAAGGTTGAGCTTCAATCCGCAGGCCATGCTTGCTCACCTCTGTGCTCCGGGAGAATCCCGCAATGCGCCGCGAAACGAGCCTCCAGCGGCCAGCGGCCCACGCCGTCGTTCGCAGCACGGGCTTTCTAGTGTACCATCGCGCCGAAACAGGCAAGGAGGGTGGTGCAACCTTCCCTGCCCCGCAACAGCATCTCCGGGTTCGGCCATGCCTTTGGCGCTGCCTCAGCCTGACCGTGCAGTGGTGCGGCAACGCGACTCCATCATTGCCGATCTGCGCCGCCTCGTCCCGCCTGGAACCATCATCGACGACGAGGAGGGACGGCGCGCCTACGAGACGGACGCGCTCACGGCCTACCGCCGCCTGCCGCTGGCCGTGGCGCTGCCCACGTCCACCGAGGATGTCTCCCGGCTGTTGCGCTACTGCGACGCCAACGACATCAAGGTGGTCGCGCGCGGCGCCGGCACGTCGCTCTCCGGCGGCGCGCTGCCCGCCGAGGACGCGCTGGTGGTCGGCGTGGCGCGCATGAACCGCATGCTCGACATCGACACCTTGAACCGCACCGCCAGGGTTGAGACCGGCATCACCAACCTCGGCATCAGCGAAGCGGTGAAGGCCCGCGGCTTCTTCTATGCTCCCGATCCGTCGAGCCAGCTCGCCTGCACCCTCGCCGGCAACATCGGCATGAACTCCGGCGGTGCGCACTGCCTGAAGTACGGCGTCACCACCAACAACGTCCTGGGCCTCAAGGTGGTTCTGATGGATGGCGAGATTATCGAGGTCGGCGGCGCGCATCTCGATGCGCCGGGCTACGACCTGATGGGGCTCATCGTCGGCTCGGAGGGACAGTTCGGCATCGCCACGGAGGCGACGGTGCGCATCCTGCGCTCGCCCGAAGGTGCGCGCCCGATGCTGCTCGGCTTCGGCTCCAGCGAGGCGGCCGGCAACTGCGTCTCCGCCATCATCGGGGCCGGCATCATCCCGGTGGCCATCGAGTTCATGGACAAGCCGGCCATCAAGGTGTGCGAGGACTTCGCCAAGGCCGGCTATCCGACCGACGTGGAGGCGCTGCTGATCGTCGAGGTGGAGGGCTCCAGGGAGGAGATCGTCGACCGGCTCGGCGTCGTCGCCAACATTGCCAGGCGCTTCAACCCCAGCGCAAGCCGCATCAGCCAGAGCGAGGAGGAGAGCGCCGCCATCTGGAAGGGCCGCAAGTCGGCGTTCGGCGCCATCGGCCGCATCTCGGACTACTACTGCATGGACGGCGTCATCCCGCTCGGCAAACTGGGCGACGTGCTGGTGGCGATCTCGCAGATCTGCGACAAGCACCGCCTCAAGGTGGCCAACATCTTCCATGCCGGCGACGGCAACCTGCACCCGCTGATCCTCTATGATGCCAACGACGCGGCGCAGGCTGAGCGGGCGGAGGAGGCTGGTGCCGAGATTCTCAAGCTTTGCGTGGACTCGGGCGGCTGCCTCACCGGCGAGCACGGCGTCGGCATCGAGAAGCGCGACCTGATGCGCGTGCAGTTCACCCGGACCGACCTTGGCCTGCAAATGCGCATCAAGACCGTGTTCGACCCCAAATGGCTCCTGAACCCGGCCAAGGTGTTTCCGCTCGACGGCCGCGAGACGGGGCTCGAGGCCGCGTGAGGTAGCCCGTGGCCGTTTTCTCGCAGATGCGGCCGATCGACGAGCGCGAGTTTGCTCGCGTGCTCACCGAGGCCGCCGCCGCCAGGACCCCGCTTGAGGTGGCGGGCGGCGGCTCCAAGCAGAAGATCGGGCGGCCGATGCAGACCGCCGCCAACCTCTCCTCCAAGGCGATGCGCGGCATCACCCTCTACGAGCCCTCCGAGATGGTGATGGCGGCCCGCACCGGCACCCCGCTCGCCCAGGTCGAGACGGCGCTGGCCGAGCGCGGCCAGATGCTGGCCTTCGAGCCCATGGAGCTCGGGCCGCTGACGGGGGGCGAGGCGGGGCAGGGCACGATCGGGGGTGCCTTCGTCACCAACCTCTCCGGCGCGCGGCGCATCGCCGTCGGTGCGGCGCGCGATCATCTGCTCGGCGTCAGGGGCATCAACGGCCGCGGCGAGATCTTCAAGTCGGGCGGCCGCGTCATGAAGAACGTCACGGGCTACGATCTCTGCCGCGGCCTGGCGGGCAGCTGGGGCACGCTTGCCATCCTCTCCGAGGTCACCTTCAAGGTGCTGCCCGCGCCCGAGGAGACGGGCACCCTCGTCGTGTTCGGCCTGCCCGACGAGTTCGCGGTTGAGGTCCTGTGCACGGCGATGGCGAGCCCCTTCGAGGTATCGGGGGCCGTGCACCTGCAACCCGCGCTCGTGGCCCGGCTTGAGCACCAGTCGCTGCGCACCCAGGGGCAGGCGGTGACCGCGCTCAGGATCGAGAACTTCGCCAAGTCGGTGGCCTACCGCAAAGGGCGGCTCAAGGACGCGCTCAAGGTCTACGGCGCCATGCACGAGCTCGGGGGCCCGAGCTCGCTGGCCTTCTGGGGCGAGCTGCGCCGCCTGAGCGTGCTGCAGGGGAGCAGTGCGCCGGTCTGGCGCATCTCCACCGCACCCACCGCCGCGCCCAAGGTCGTGGCGGCGATCTCCGCCTTCATGGAATGCCGCGCCTTCTACGACTGGTCCGGCGGGCTTGTCTGGGCCGAGGTGCTGCCCACCACCGACGCCGGCGCCGCCGATGTGCGCCGCGTCATGGCCACCCACGGCGGCCACGCCACCCTGATCCGCGCGGAACCCGACGTGCGCGCTGCGGTCGAGGTCTTCCAGCCGCTGGAAGCCGGCCTCGAGCGCCTCTCGCGCCGCCTCAAGACCGCCTTCGACCCCGCCGGCATACTCAATCCCGGACGCATGTACCCGGGCATCTGAAGCGGGAGTGCGCTCCCCGCCCCGGGAGCGCGCCGCCGCCGGCCTCCGTCGCTATAATCGACACAATCGACCTCAGACCTGCCCGGCGCGACGGATTTGCTGGGCAACCGCGTCTTATTACGATTTGCTGTTGTTAATTCGGCATTTGCCTGAATGAGCTCAGGCGCCAAGACTGGCGTCAAGCGAGGGACGACGGACAAGACGGAGCAGATTGCATGCGACCCAAACAGCTGGGCCTGGCCGCTGTGCTCGTTGCCGCCGTCGGCGTGACGGCGTGGGCCGGCGTGATGGCCGTGACGAACCCATCGCGCCGTGCCGCCGTGGAACAGGCCAAGGCGCCAGGCGACAAGGCAGCGCGCAAGCGCTCCGGCGGCGCCACAACCGTGGAGGCAGCGACCGCGCGCGGCGCCGTGACGACCACCGACATCCGTGCCATCGGCAGCCTGCGCTCCGACGAGTCGGTGCAGATCGCCTCGGAGATCGCCGGCCGCATCGAGGAGATCAATTTCATGGAGGGCGCGAGCGTTGCGGCGGGCGACGTGCTGGTCAAGCTCGACGACGTCCTGGCGGAGGGCGATCTCGCCGTGGCCAAGGCGCGCTTCGAGCTCGCGCAATCCAACTACGAGCGCACCAAGAAGCTGGAACCAGGCGGCTACGTCACGGAGAAGGCGATCGATGAGGTCGCGGCCAAGCTCGAGACCGCGCGTGCCGAGCACGAGCTGCAGCGCGTGCGCCTCGCCAAGCACGTGATCACGGCGCCATTCTCCGGCCGTGTCGGGCTGCGCAAGGCGTCCCCCGGCACCTACATCGGCATCGGCACCCCCATCGTCAACCTGGAGAAGATCGACGTCCTCAAGGTGGACTTCAAGCTGCCCGAGCTGTTCCTGCCGTCGGTCGCCGTCGGCCAGGCCGTCGACGTGATCGTCGATGCGCATCCTGGCCGCACCTTCACCGGCGAGATCTATGCGATCGATCCGCAGGTCGACGTGAACGGCCGCGCGCTGGCGCTCAGGGCCAAGGTGCAGAACGCCGATCTGGCGCTGCGGCCCGGCCTGTTCGCCAGGGTGCTCGTCAAGGGCAAGCAGACGCGCGAGGTCGTGCTGGCCCCGGAAAGTGCCATCGTGCCGCGCAGCGGCGAGACCTTCGTGTTCCGCATCGACAACGGCAAGGCCGTGGAGGTGAAGGTGAAGCTCGGCGAGCGCCGCGGGGCGGAGGTGGAGGTCCTCGAAGGCCTCGTCCCCAACGCGGTGGTGGTGACCGCGGGGCAGCTCAAGCTACGCAACGGCGCCGCCGTCGAGGTCGTGGACGGCGGCCCCGAACCGGCCGCCGGCAAGGCCGCCAAGCGGGACGGAACATGAGCCTCTTCGAGTTCTGCATCCGCCGGCCCGTCTTCTCGACGGTGCTGAGCCTCGTGTTGGTGCTGCTGGGTGTCGTCTCCTACAGCCGGCTGACGGTGCGCGAGTACCCCAACGTCGACGAGCCCGTCGTCTCGGTGTCGACCAGCTACCCCGGCGCCTCGGCGTCCATCATCGAGGGCCAGATCACGCAGGTGCTGGAGGGCTCGATCGCCGGCATAGCCGGCATCGACGTGCTGGAGTCGACGAGCCGGGCCGAGACCAGCCGCATCACGGTTCGCTTCAAGTCCAACGTCGACCAGGACGTGGCCGCCAGCGACGTGCGCGACCGCGTCGCCCGCGTGCGCAAACGCCTTCCCGTCGAGGTGCAGGAGCCGACCATCGCCAAGGTCGAGGCGGATGCGCAACCGATCCTCAACCTGGTGTTCACTTCCGACCGCCTGAATGCGCTGGAGATCACCGACTACGTCGACCGCTTCGTCCTCGACCGGCTGAAGAACCTCAACGGCGTCGCCGACGTGGTGATCTATGGCGAGCGCCGCTATGCCATGCGCATCTGGATCGACCGCGAGCGTCTGGCAGCCTTCAATCTGACCGTCCAGGACGTGGAGAATGCCCTCAAGGCCCAGAACGTAGAGCTGCCGTCCGGGCGCATCGAGAGCCGCGACCGCGAGTTCTCCGTGCTGTCGCGCACCGGCCTCGTCACACCCGAGCAGTTCCGCAGCATCATCGTCAAGATCGCCGACGGCCACCAGGTGAAGCTCGGCGAGGTGGCCCGCGTGGAGCTGGGCGCCGCTGATGAGCGCCGTGACAGCCGTTACGACGGCAAGCCGGCCATCACGGTCGGCATCATCAAGCAGGCGGTGGCGAACCCGCTCGACGTCTCCCAAGCCGTGCGCTCGGTGCTGCCCCAGATCAACGAGCAGCTGCCGCAAGGGCTGTCGGTGGCCATCGGCAACGACAGCTCGGTGTTCATCGACCGCTCCATTGCCGCGGTCTACCACACCATCGGCGAGGCGATCGTGCTCGTGGTGCTGGTGATTCTCTTGTTCCTGCGCTCGCTGCGCGCCTCGCTGGTTCCCATCGTCACCATCCCGATCTCGCTCATCGCCACCTTCACGCTCTTGTTCGCGATGGGCTTCACCATCAACACCCTCACCCTGCTCGCCATGGTGCTGGCCATCGGCCTCGTCGTCGACGATGCCATCGTGGTTCTGGAGAACATCCACCGGCGCATCGAGCAGGGCATGCGGGCGATCCCGGCCGCCATCGAGGGCACCCGGGAGATCGGCTTCGCCGTCATCGCCATGACGCTGACCTTGGCGGCCGTCTATGCGCCCATCGCCTTCGCCCCCGGCCGCACCGGGCGGCTGTTCCTGGAGTTCGCCCTGGCGCTGGCAGGGGCGGTGGTGGTGTCGGGGTTCGTAGCGCTCACGCTCACGCCCATGATGTGCTCCAGGCTGCTCAGGCATAATCCCAGCCCGGGTCCGATCTTCAACCTTATCGAGCGCGCCTTCGCCAGTTTCGAGCACGGCTACCGCGGCCTGCTTGAGACGACGCTCCGCTCGCGCACCCTGGTGCTCCTGGCGGCGGGCGGGGTCGCCGTCCTGGGCGGCATTTTCAACAAGGTGCTAAACAGCGAGCTGGCGCCGACAGAGGACCGTGGGCTGATCCAGGTGCGCGGCACCGGCCCGGAAGGGGCGACGCTGGCCTATACCCGGCGCTACAGCAATCAGGCCGGCGAGATCCTGGCAAAGGTGCCGGAGATCGAGTCGATCCTGATCATCAACGGCAGCCCGGAGGTCTCGCGCTTCCAGGCCACTGGCCGCCTCGCCGACTGGGAGAAGCGCAACCGCTCGCAGCAGAAGATCAACGAGCAGATCAACCCCAAGCTGCGGCGCATTCCCGGCGCCGGGGTGTCGGCCAGCAATCCGCCTTCGTTCGGGGCAAAGTCCTCCTCCCGTCCGGTCGAGTTCGTGATCCAGACCACGACGGGCACCTACGAGCAGCTGCAGGGCTATGTCGACTTGGTGCTGGAGCGCATCCGCGACTATCCGGGCCTCGACAACGTGGAGACCGACCTGCAACTCAACATGCCGGAGTTCCGCGTCGAGATGGACCGCGCCAAGGTCGCCGACCTCCGCCTTGACGTGACCGTGGTGGGTCGCACGCTGGAGACCCTGCTCGGCGGCCGCCAGGTGACACGCTTCGAGCTCAACGGCGAGCAGTACGACGTGATGGTGCAGCTCGCGGCCGAGGACCGCGCCTCGCCGCAGACGCTGTCCACCATCTTCCTGCGCTCGCCGGACGGCGAGATGATCCAGCTCTCCAACATCGTCAAGGTCAGGGAGGCGGTGGCGCCCAAGGAGCTGCGCCGCTTCGATCAGCAGCGCTCGGTGACGATCTCCGCCAACCTGGCCCCCGGCTACGCGCTGGGCGAGGCGCTCGCATTCCTGGAGCGGACCGCGAGCGAGGTGCTCCCGCCGGACGCTCGCACGGCGCTCGCCGGCCAGAGCCGCGAGTTCCGCGCCGCGGGGGAGAGCCTGGCCCTCGTCTTCCTGCTGGCGCTTGGTTTCATCTATCTGGTGCTGTCCGCGCAGTTCGAGAGCTTCCGCGACCCGTTCATCATCCTGGTCACGGTGCCCCTGTCGATGGCGGGCGCGCTGGGCACGCTGTGGCTGGCCGACGGCACGCTCAACGTCTATTCGCAGATTGGCCTGGTGACGCTGGTCGGCCTTATCACCAAGCACGGCATCCTGATCGTCGAGTTCTCCAATCAGCTGCAGGAGAAGGGGCGCAGCCGCATCGAGGCTGTCGTCGAGGCGGCCGGGCTCAGGCTGCGGCCGATCCTGATGACGACGGGGGCCATGGTGCTTGGCGCCCTGCCGCTCGCCATCGCCAGCGGCGCCGGCGCCGAAAGCCGCCAGCAGATCGGCTGGGTTATCGTCGGTGGCATGAGCTTCGGTACGCTGCTGACCCTGTTCGTGGTTCCGACCGTCTACAGCTTCCTCGGCCAGGTGCACGGCGCCGGCGAGATCGAAGCTGGGCCTGCAACTCCGGCGCCCGCACCCGCGGAATGAAAACCGTGAAATCGCGAAATCGCCAAATCGTGAAATCGACTTCACGAGTTCACGACCTCACGGGGGGCACCCGCAGGGTCTGCCCCAATTGCTACCGCCGCTCGCGCACCTCGGTGAGGGTCTTGCGCACGGAGAGCGCCTCCGGGTCGAGCTTCACGTCGATGACCACCGGCTTGCGCGCCTCCAGCGCCTGCGCAAAAGCCGGCGCGAACTCCCGCGTCTCGGTCACCGTGAAGCCCTCGGCGCCGAAGCTCCTGGCGTAGGCCGCGAAATCCGGATTGATCAGCGTGGTGCCGATGACACGGTTGGGATACTCGCGCTCCTGGTGCATGCGGATGGTGCCGTACATGCCGTTGTTGGCGACGACGGTGACCAACGGCAGGGCGTACTGCATGGCCGTTGCCAGCTCCTGCCCCGTCATCAGGAAGCAGCCGTCGCCCTGGAAGTTGACAACCGCCCGCCCCGGATGGGCGAGCTTGGCGGCAACCGCCGCCGGAAACCCGTAGCCCATCGAGCCGGAGGTGGGCGCGAGCTGCGTGCGATAGCCCTTGTATTCGAAATAGCGGTGCACGAAGGCCGCGAAGTTGCCGGCCCCGTTGGTGACGATGCCGTCCTCAGGCAGCATCTTGGAGACGCTGCGCACTACGTCGGCGAAGGCGACCGCGCCCGGCAGCGCGGTGGCCTCGAGGCTCTTCTCGTAGCCGGCGCGCAGCTCCGCCCTCCGCGCGGACCAGGGAACGCTTGCCGGCGCTTGCATGCGGCCCAGCGCTTCGGCGAAGGCCGCGGCGCTTGTCGTGATCGGCAGGTCGGCGCGGTAGACCGAGCCCAGCTCGTCGGGCGAGGGGTGGACGTGCACCAGGAACTGCCTGGGATTGGGAATGTCGATGAGCTTGTACTGGCTGGTCGTCATCTCGCCGAGGCGGGCGCCGATGACAATCAGCAGGTCGGCATCCCTGATGGCCGCGGCAAGCCCTGCCTCCATGCCGATGCCCGCGCAGCCGATGTGGCAGCGATGGCGGTTGTCGAAGTAGTCCTGGTAGCGAAACGCCGGCGCGACCGGCAGATCGAAGCGGTGGGCGAAGGCCTCGATCGCGGCCTGCGCCTCGCGGCTCCAGCCGGGACCGCCGACGATCAGCAGCGGCCGCACCGCGCGCGCCAGCCGGTCGCGCAGCTCAGCCATATCCGCCGCGCTCGGCTGCGGGTCGGCCAAGCGCGCCGGCTTGGCGTCGATGGCCTCGGCCTCTGCCGCCAGCATGTCCTCGGGAAGGCCGAGCACGAC